>Ga0335070_10002013_pt1 | contig 23661 bp, 24 predicted proteins | sample Lox_Sample_13_FD_206722 | JGI IMG/M metagenome (GOLD analysis project Ga0335070, IMG submission 206722) | Soil microbial communities from Loxahatchee National Wildlife Refuge, Florida, United States - Lox_Sample_1.3 | ecosystem: Environmental > Terrestrial > Soil > Wetlands | place: USA...
GATGACGAGCACGACCAGAAGCTCGAGCAGCGTGAAGCCGGCATCCGACTGATGCCGCGAGCTCCACTGCTCCTTCGCGCTGCTCGCCATGGGGCGCCCCCGTCGTTCACACGAACGACAAGTAGAGCACGGTTCGGTTTCAGGATTGCGACATGGCGCCTGCATACTTTATGCGCGACGTCTCGCGCTGCCCGTCACGTCAATGTATCGATGAATCTTGCGAGTTTGATGTCGAGCTCCGACACGCCGCCGGCGTCGTGGGTGGAGAGCGTGATCTCGACCTTGTTGTAGACGTTGAACCACTCCGGATGGTGGTCCATTTTCTCGGCCATCAGCGCGACCCGGCTCATGAAGCCGAAAGCTTCGTTGAAGTCCTTGAACGTGAGTTCCTTGTGGATGGCGTCGCGCCCGCTCGCCGGCTCCCTCCAGCCTTTGAGACTGGCGATCGCGCGGGCGCGGTCTGGCCCGGTCAGCTTCTGAGCCATTTCTCCTCCTCCTTCTCTGCCCCGAGACGACAGTGGCGCCGCTTTGCCGCGGGATCAAGCCGCGCTACCTTCGGCACCATGCCAAAACGCGATATCCTGCCGCCGACGCTCGAGGACCTCGAGGCGCTCGCGGCGCAAGCCTTCAAGACGCTGCCCGACGAGTTCGTGCGCCACATCAAGAATGTCGTCTTCCGGGTGGAAGAGTTCCCGGACGAGGAGACCGAGCGCGAGATGGAGCTCGAAAGCCCCTTCGACATCCTCGGCCTGTACCGCGGAGTGTCGCTTGCGCACAAGAGCGTCAGCGATCCGAGCGGCATGCCCGACATGATCTTCCTCTACCGGCGGCCGATCCTCGACTATTGGTGTGAGACGGGCGAGGACCTGTCGCACGTCGTGCGCCACGTCCTCATCCACGAGATCGGCCATCATTTCGGTCTGTCCGACGACGACATGGAAGCCCTCGAAGCGCAGGAACCAGATTAGCGGCTACCGCACCGCCCCCTTGCGGCGCGGGAGCAAAGACGCCAGATTCCGTGCATGGATGATAAACCGTCGAAGAGCTGGCAAGGCACGGTGTGGAAGACCCGCGATGGCGAGGTGCTGTCCTGCGTCGAGAAGCTCAAGGTCATGAACGACAATTTCCGCGAGATCGAGCAGCTGTGCCAGGACGCGTTCGAGGACGCGCTGCTCATGGGCTGCAACGAGCAGCAGGTGCGCGATGCGCTGGCGCACGTGATCGCGCAGCTGACGAACCCGTACCGCCGCGACTAGATCCGGCAGAGATTCTCCATCGCTTGCGTTCTCGCGTCACGGCGGATCGGCGCGCGGTCTGCCGCGGGGGATCAGCGTCTGATCGGCGGCTTCCGCGTCGGTCAATTCATAATCGAGCTCGACCCTGAGGCCGTTCGGGTCCTGGAAGAAGATCTGATGTACGGTGTTGTCGTCGACGCGCTGTTCTTCGAAGTCGACGCCAAGGCGATGCAGCCGTGCGCGCATCTCGGCGAGGCCGGTCGCGCGCAAGGCGATGTGGTCGAAACTGCCGGTCGAACCCTTCGTCGAGGCGACGTTGCGCAGACTGACATGCAGCACCGGATGATCGCCGGCGTAGAGCCACCAACCTGGACGCTTCGGACCGAAATCGGGCCGGAAGCCCTCTTTGAGGTCGAGCACGTCGCGATAGAACCGGAGCGTCTCCTCCGCCTGCGCGGGCGAAACGACGATGTTGAAGTGATCGACGAGGCCGACCGGCATGCGATGATTTTAGCGGCGGCGCTCAGGAAGCGGAAGCGGCGGTCCGATACGGCTTCAAGAGCCGCTTCACCTGGCGGCGCAGCTCCGGCAGCACCTCGCGCTCGAACCACGGGTTCTCCTTCAGCCAGAACGAATTGCGCCAGGACGGATGCGGCAGCGGCAGGAATTCCGGGAAGTACTCGCGCCAGGCGCGCACCGTGTCGGTGAGCGTCTTCTTGCGCCGCAGCCCGAGATAGTACACATGCGCATATTGGCCGACCAGCAACGTCATCTCGACATTCGGCAGTAACGGCCGCAGCCGCGGATGCCAGGTCGGCGCGCAGATCTTCATCGGCGGCTTGTCGCCGCCACCTTCGTCGCGGCCGGGATAACAGAAGCCCATCGCCATGATCGCGAGACGCTTGTTGCCGTAGAACTCCTCGCGGGTGATGCCGAGCCAGTCGCGCAGGCGGTCGCCGGAGCGGTCGTTGAAGCTCATGCCGGTTTGATGCACTTTGGTGCCCGGCGCCTGGCTGACCAACAGGAGCCGCGCCTCGGGGGCCACGTGCAGGACGGGCCGCGGACCCAGCGGCAAGTCCGCCGCACACAGACGGCAGGCGCGGACCTCGACCACGGCTTTGGCGAGCGGGCTCATACGGGACATACGATCACATAGTGACGGGCATGAACGTGAAGAACATCGGCAGATCGGGCAGCAAGATCAAGCGTCGCGGCGTGCTGTTCGTGTGCACCGGAAACATTTGCCGGTCGCCGACCGCCGAAGGCGTCTTCCGCGCCCAGGTGGAGCGCGCAGGCCTGAGCGAGCAGTTTCTGATCGATTCCGCGGGCACGCACGGCTACCACATCGGCGAGCCGCCCGATCCGCGCGCGATCAGCCATGCGCGCCGACGCGGCTACGACATCTCCGGCCTATGCGCACGGCGGATCGACACGGACGATTTCGAGCGCTTCGACCTGATCCTGGCCTGCGATCAGGGCCATCGCACATTGCTGCGGCGCCTCGCCGACAAGGCGCAGCACGGCCGGATCGCGATGTTTCTCGACTACGCGCCCGAGCTCGGGATCAGCGAGATCCCGGATCCCTACTACGGCGGTCCGGCGGGCTTTGAGCACGTCCTCGACATCTGTGAGCGCGCCTCGGCCGGTCTGCTCACCGCGTTGCAGCGCGATCTCGTGTGACGCTCGCCGTCACCGATCGGCGGAGAATCGAAGCTTCGCTCGGCACGACGATCCGGGCGACATCGCGGCTCGGCGGCGGCCAGATTGCGGAGGTGTTTCGGGCCGATCTCACCGACGGCCGCCGGATCGTGGTGAAGCGCGGCACGAACCTGGCGCTGGAAGGCTGGATGCTGGCGACGTTGGCGGCGCGGTCGACAGTGCCGGTACCGCGCGTCTACCTCGGTGACGACGATCTCCTGGTGATGGAGTTCGTCGCCAACGACGGCAGCCTCGATGTGCGCGCCGAGACGGATCTCGCCGATATCGTCGCGGAGCTGCATGCCGTGCGCGGCACGCAGTTCGGCTTCGAGCGCGACACGCTGATCGGCAGCCTGCCGCAGCCCAACCCGCTCGCGGACCACTGGCGTCCGTTCTTCCGCGATCACCGTCTGATGGCGATGGGCCTCAATGCCGTCACCGCAGGTCGACTGCCGGCCCGGTTGATGGCGCGGATCGAGACCCTGTGCGGCCGGCTCGATACGTGGATCGGCAGCAATTCGCCGCCGCGCCTGATCCACGGCGACCTCTGGGGCGGAAACATTTTGAGTCACGGCGGCCGGATCACGGCGCTGATCGATCCGGCGCTCTATTATGCGGATCCGGAGATCGAGCTTGCCTTCATGACCTTGTTCAACAGCGTCGGCCCGCACTTCTTTGCCCGCTATCGCGAGCGGGCCGGGATCCGGCCCGGGTTTTTCGAGGAACGCCGCGACCTCTATAATCTCTATCCGCTGCTGGTCCATGTCCGCTTGTTCGGCGGCTCCTATGCCGCCCAGGTGGAACGCACGCTGACCCGTTTCGGATGCTGATGCTGACGCAGTCGCTGACAACGCCCCGTCTTCTGTTGCGGCCGCTGGTCGCTGGCGATGCGGCGCATTTCGCGCGTCTGCTCGGCCCCGACCCCGCCGCGATCCAGCAGATGGCGCAGATGCCCGATCCGTGCACCGAGGCCGCGGCGCGGAGCTGGATCGAGGCGCGGCTCGGGCCCGGCGCCTGTGTGTTCGCCATCCTCAGGCGCAGCGACCGCGCGTTCCTCGGCGTCGCCGGCTATGGCGGGCAGGCCGAGATGCCCGAGACGGGGTACTGGCTGGGCGCCGACTATCGCGGCCAGGGCTACACGACCGAGGCCATCAAGGCGCTCATCGATTTCGCCCGCCGCTCCGGCGTGCCGCGCCTCCACGCCGACACGTTTCCGAACAATCCCGCGTCCGCCCGTGTGCTGGCGAAAGCCGGCTTCACGCCTGTCGGCGTGGTGCTGCGCGATTTCCCGGCGCGCGGCGGCGTGCGGCAACTGACGCGGCACATCTACGATTTCACGGCGGCACGACAGGCGCCGGCGCGGCGTGTCTGAACCTCAGACCGTCGCCGGCTGCAGGAGGTATTCGGCTTCCGCGGTGTAGATCGAGCCCGAGCTCTGCAGGAAACTCGAGAACAACGTGAAATGGTCGATGGTGATCGGCCCGGCGCGGAACAATGAGTGGTGGGCGAGAAACGACGACACGCGGTGCACCGGCGTGTCCTTGAGCCGCGCGAGCGTGACGTGCGGCATGAAGCGGCGCTTCTCTGGCTCGACACCGATACGCACCAGGGCGGATTCGACGCGGCCGCGCAAGGCCATCAGCTCGGCGTTGCGCTCGACACCCACCCAGAGCTGCCGCACCTCGCCGCCGGTCTCGAAATGGCCGACACCGCTCAGCGTGAGATTGAAGATGCGCGGGCGCACCTGCGCCAGCGCGTGATAGATGTCGTCGGCTTCGCCGCCGGCGACTTCGCCGATGAAGCGCAAGGTCAGGTGCAGATTTTCAGGTGGAACCCAGCGGGCGCCGGGAACTCCGGCGCATAGGGAGACGAGGCGCTCACGCACGTCTTCGGGCAACTCGACGCCGACAAACAGGCGAACCATGGAGCCCCTCTTACTATGTCCCGTCTAACCGATTCGCGATTCGGGGGCAAGCGGGCGAGCCCGCCCCGCCGAAGTTGTCACACGAACAGGGTTAACACGCCGGTGTAGCCGTACAGCCGGTTGTTCGATATCTCGCCGTTGCAGAACATGCCCACCAGCGGAAAGTCCCCGAGCTCGCGGCGGAGGATCTTGAGCTCGGCGGAATCGGGGCCGAACATGTTGGGCCCACGGGCGATGCACGAGAAGTAGAGGCCGGCCTTGGGCGCGCCCGAAGTCCCGCGCTTGACGCGCTGAACCATGCGGACGAGATCCTCTTCCGCCGCGGCGCGGTCGCGGCGGACGAACAGCACGCGGTCGCCGACACCGACGTGCTCGCCGACCGCGAGCCAGCCGCGCTCCGGATCGATGCCGACCAGGTTGCGCACCAGATAGTCGCCGGTATCGGCGCCGCTGACGGGAAATGCCGCGTGGATATAGCCGGCGATGTTTTGCATCTGTCGGGCTTGCAGCTGCCGCGCCAGCACCTCGCCGATGTCTTCTTTGAAGACATCGAGCGCCGGACGGCCGTCGATCTCGAGCAACACATTCTGGCGCCCGGCCGTGACCCGGCGCACGGGCCCGATCGGCGAGCAGCCCTGGCTCAAGCCGGTCGTGACCGCGATGCTCGGCGCCAGCAGCACGCCCGAGACGCCGCCATGCACCACCTGGCCCGCCACCTGGTCGAGAGGTCCGCGCGATGATGCGAGGCCGCCGACCAAAAATCCGGAGACGGCGTCGGCAAGATCGGCGACGAGCTTCGGCAGCTGCGGGTTGCGTGGATCGGCGTGGACGATACCGAGTGGCGGCGCGCTCATCGGCCCGGACGCCACCCCGCGCGCCCAAGTGCGCAACGGTCCGAGGTCCGCCATGTCGTCTTGGAGATTGGGAATGAGGCGCCAGGTGTCCGCTCGCCACGAAGCGACCATCACGGCCAAGGCCGGCCGATCGAAATATTCGGTGCCGCCGGCCGCGATGCCAAGCCCGACGCTGCCGACCCAGGTCTTCACGCCGGTCGACTGACGGAGGAGCGCCACGATCTGCGGGAGATGGGGCGCCAGCGCGTCAGTCGCATAGATGAAGCCGAGACCGGCGGCCTGGGCGGCCGGTCCGAGCTGGGTGGCGCAATCCAGGGCCAAGCGGCCCCAGTCGGCGGGCGCCCCCGCGAGCGCGGCGGCATGCGCGACCGCGAACTGCTGCTGTGACTCCGCCCCGGCCATGACCACCCTCTCTTCAAATTAACGTATGGACGCCTGTCCTGCACCAACAAGCGTAGAAATTTCAGGCAATTGGCTCGCGGATTTGAATCGTTAACGAGGGCTTGGAATCCTTAACCTCCGGGTCTATATTTACTTTTACCGATAAGGTCGGGCGGGATCGGCCGTTGTCCAAAGACGGAGAGGGTCCCGCAGGATAGTGTCCGCAGCACATGCGTCTTTGGCCCGAGAGTTGGTTCGACGCCCGCGCCGCGTTTCTTATCAGGTCGGTAAATGCCAGCCCTACCGTGTCCGGGCTGGTTGTCCGGCGTAAGGACAGAGTCGTCAGGTTTCTTCGGCGCATTCGGGCTCGATGAATTCGGAAAATTTGCGATCCGCCCCATGGGCGAAGTACGCACCGCCAGTCGTGGCGGGCGGATTTCGCGCGTGTGCAGATCGCGAGCGTTCCACATCGAGCGCAGCGGTGGAGGAGAGGCGTGTCGTCCGGCCAGCGAATGGCGCGCCAGTTTGAAAGGATAGATGTCAGATGGGTAAGAAACTGTATGTGGGCAACCTGCCCTACTCGTACACGTCGCAGCAGCTCGAAGAGCTGTTCGCGCCGCACGGGAACGTCACCTCGGCGCAGGTGATCGTCGATCGCGCCACCAACCAGTCGCGCGGCTTCGGCTTCGTCGAGTTCGACACCGACGATTCAGCGAGCAAAGCGACGGCAGCGCTCAATGGCCATCCGCTGAACGGACGGCCGTTGACGGTCAACGAAGCGCGTGAGCGCCCGATGGGCGGCGGCGGCGGCGGTGGCCGCGGTCCGGGCGGCGGCGGCTTCCGCGGCGGCCGCGGCGGCGGCGGCGGCGGAGACCGTGGCGGCTTCGGCGGCGGTGGCCGCGGCCCGCGCTACTAATCTCCGGCCGAACACTCGGTAGAGATATTCCACGTCCTGCGGCGGTTCTCCGCCGCGGGACGTGGTTCTATTTTGCTGGTGCAAATGCCGCATCAGCCGCCCTCGATCAGCTAGCCCTTGATCAGACTGGCGATCACGGGGCCGATCCGCTCGACGATGACATCCACGCCCTGCGCATTGGGATGCATGCCGTCGGGCTGGTTCAAGGCCGGTTTGCCGGCGACTCCCTCCAGAAAGAATGGATAGAGCGGAACTCCACGTGCCTGTGCGAGCCGCGGATAGACGGCGTCGAATTCCGAGTCATAGTCGCGACCGAGGTTCCGCGGCGCATACATGCCCGCGACCATCACTTTGACCCGGCGCGCCTGCAGGCGGCTGACGATCTTGTCGAGATTGTCGTACAGCGCCGCCGTCGAGAGGCCGCGCAGGGCATCGTTGGCGCCGAGCTCGACGACCGCATAGTCGGGCGGCTTGGCGCCCAGCGCCCAGTCGAGACGCGCGAGCCCGCCGGCGGATGTATCGCCCGAGACACCGCCGTTGATCACGGCGACGTCGATACCCGCCCGCTGCAGCCAGGCCTGCAGCTTGACGGGGAACGCCTGATCCTGCGCAAGACCGAAACCCGCCGTAAGACTATCGCCGAGGACCAACAGGCGCGGCCGCTCGCTTTGCGCCTGAACCGCCGTGGCCGCGACCAGCGCGGCAAGGAGGAGAAGTGCCGCAGCCTGACGGAGCCGTGCATTGACAAGGCCGCCGCCGCGGCCATATGCCCGTAAGCCCCTGCCGCGGCAGATGTTCGATTGATCCTGCATGAACGATTCACCTTCGCCTGACTTCCGCGACGCGCGATCCGCTGCATCCGGCGGACCCATCGTCGAACTGCGCGACGTCCACCTCAAATTGGCGAGCGCCGCCGGTGAGGTCAACATCCTGCGCGGCATCGACCTCGACATCGGGCGCGGCGAAAGCGTCGCCGTCACCGGCCCTTCGGGATCGGGCAAATCGACCATGCTGATGGTGATGGCGGGCCTCGAGCGCCCGACCTCTGGCCGCGTCTCCGTGGCGGGCGAAGACCTCACGACGCTCGACGAGGATCAGCTGGCTCTGTTCCGGCGCCGCAATGTCGGCATCGTCTTCCAGGCATTTCATCTGATCCCGACCATGACGGCGCTCGAAAACGTGGCCGTGCCGCTCGAATTCGCCGGCGACGCGAACGCGTTCGCGCACGCGCGCGCCGGGCTCGAGGCAGTCGGGCTCGGCCACCGGCTCGCTCATTATCCGGGCCAGCTCTCCGGCGGCGAGCAGCAGCGCGTGGCGCTGGCGCGCGCCTTCGCAGGCGAGCCGCCGCTGCTGTTCGCCGACGAGCCAACCGGCAATCTCGACGCAACGACGGGGGCGAGCATCATCGACCTCCTGTTTCAGCTGCGCACGCGGCGCAGCACCACGCTCGTCCTGATCACCCACGATCCGAGCCTCGCCGCGCGCTGCGACCGCATGGTGCGGCTGCACGACGGGCGCATCGTGCCGGGCGGCGATAAATAAATGGGTTGGGCGCTTGCCTTCCGTCTGGCCCGCCGTGAATTGCGCGGCGGTGTGCGCGGCTTTCGGATCTTTCTCGCCTGCCTGATGCTGGGTGTGGCGACGATCGCCGCCGTCGGCTCGATAGCCGATGGCGTCCGCGCCGGCCTCGATGCCGATGCCCGGCAGCTCCTCGGCGGCCACGTCGATCTCACGCTCACGCAACGCCGAGCGACTCCCGCCGAGCAGAGCGGCGTCGCCGAAAGCGGCACGGTCTCGGAGACCGCCGAATTGCGCGCGATGGCGCGGACCGACAATGACCGTACGCTGGTCGAGCTCAAAGCCGTCGATGGCGCCTATCCGCTTTTGGGGGCGGTCGCGCTGAGCGGTGCGACCGATCTGCCGTCGGCACTGGCGCAGCAGAACGGCGAATGGGGGGCCGCGGTCGAGCCGGCCGTCCTGGTGCGCCTCAACGTCAAGCTCGGCGACCGTATCCAGATCGGCGACCAATCCTACGTGCTGCGCGCAACCGAGACCGCGGAACCGGATCGCGCCACCAACGTGTTCACGCTCGGTCCGCGCGTGCTGGTGTCGCTCGCCAGCATGGCGGGGACCGGATTGATGCAGCCGGGCAGCCTGATCCGGTATCAATATCGTCTGCTGCTGAAGCCGGGGCTCGACGCCGCCGCATTCGGCGACGCGATGCGCCGGCGCTTCCCGGATGCCGGCTGGCGCATCCGCACGCCCGGCGAAGCGACACCCGGCGTGCAGCGGTGGATCGATCGCATTGCGATGTTCCTGACCCTTGTCGGTCTCACCGCGCTGCTGGTCGGCGGTGTCGGCGTCGCCAATGCGGTGCGCAGCTATCTCGCCGGCAAGACCGCGACGATCGCCACGCTCAAATGCCTCGGCGCAAACGGCGCGCTGGTGCTGCGGCTCTATCTGATTCTTGTAATGACGATGGCGGCGATCGGAATCGCCTTGGGCCTGGTGATCGGGGCGCTGGCGCCGCTCGTCCTGGTGCCGCTGATGGCCGATCAACTTCCTGTTGCGGCCCGGCTCGGCGTGTATCCCGCACCGCTGGCCATCGCGGCAGCGTTCGGCGTCCTTACGGCCATCGCGTTTTCGCTGTGGCCGCTGGCCCGCGCCCGTCTTGTTCCCCCATCTGCCCTGTTCCGCGACCTGATCGCCCCCGAGCGGCGGCGGCCGCGCCCGGTCTACGCCGCCACTGTCGCTATGGCACTGGCCGCGCTCGGCGGCCTCGCCGTCGCGGTCTCGAGTGACCATCTGCTCGGTTTCTGGTTTGTCGTCGCGGCGTTCGGCACGTTCCTGGTGTTCCGCGGCGCGGCCTGGGTGATCGGAGCGCTGGCCCGTCGCACGCCGCATGTGGGACGGCCGGGCTTGAGGCTGGCGCTCGCGAACCTGCACCGCCCGGGCAATCCGACCGCCGGGCTCGTGCTGTCGCTCGGCCTCGGCCTCACGGTGCTCATCGTCATCGCGCTGATCCAGGGCAACATCGCGCGCGAGCTGCGCGAGCAGATCCCGGATGTCGCGCCGACGTTCTTCTTCATCGATATCCAGCCCGATCAGGTGGCGGACTTCGACCGGCTTCTGAAAAGCTCGCCGGGCGTCGGGCAGGTTCGCCGCGTGCCCTCGCTGCGCGGGCGGATCGTCAAGATCAACGGCGTGCCCGTCGAGCAGGTGAACGTCGCACCCGATGCGCAATGGGCGGTGAACAGCGATCGCGGGCTCACCTACTCGGCGACGCCGCCGGTCGGCAGCCGGATCGTCGCCGGCTCGTGGTGGCCGGCCGAGTATGCCGGACCGCCGCTTCTGTCGATGGACGCGCAGATCGCCAAGGGCATGGGCCTCGGAATCGGCGACACGCTTACCGTCAACGTGCTCGGGCGCGAGGTCGAGGCGCACATCGCCAACCTGCGTGCGATCGACTGGACCGCACTCGGCATCAACTTCGTCCTCGTATTCGCGCCCGGCACACTGGAGGGCGCGCCGCAAACCCACATCGCGACGGCGGAAGTGGCACCCGGCCAGGAAGACGCCGTCGAACGCGCGGTCACGCAGCGCTTCGCCAACGTGTCGACCATCCGCATCAAAGACGCGCTGTCTCTGATCGATCATGTTCTCGGCCAGATCGCGACCGCCGCCCGGGTGACGGCCGGCCTCACCCTGTTCGCAGGGGTCCTGGTACTGGGCGGTGCGGTCATCGCGACACACCGCCGGCGCGTCTACGACGCCGTGGTGCTGAAGGTGCTGGGCGCGCGGCGGCGCTCCATCGTCGGCGCGTTCGCGATCGAGTTCGGCCTGGTCGGCGCGGCGACAGCCCTCGTCGCCGCAGGCCTCGGGACGCTGTCGGCTTGGTTGCTGATGACCCGGTACCTGCGCATCGATTTCGTGTTCTTGCCGGCGGTTGCCTTCGCCACCGCCGCCGGCGCCGCGGCGGTGGTCGTTGTCCTTGGCCTCGCCGGTACTTGGCGCGCCCTCGGTCATAAGCCGGCGCCGCTGCTTCGTAATCCCTGAACCGCCTTCGCCGGGCATTACAAAAATTTAATGTTCGCAGGCGCTTACAAGCTATCCATGACGGTTTACCGCTATTGAAGTACGCTCCGTACTACCCATATCCTGGGCGTACAAAAAACGAACCGAGGCTTTACGCAACCGCGTTGACTTCTGGGGCTGCAATGAGAGGGAGCAAATGAGCGACAATTTCTCGAACCGCACCGCTGCACGCTGGGGCACGCAAGCCGTCGCTGTCGACGAAGGCCTGCGCGCGTACATGCTGCGCGTCTACAACTACATGGCGTCGGGCGTGCTGCTCAGCGGCATCGTGGCGTATCTGATCGCGAGCTCGCCGGCGGCGACTCAGCTCATCTTCGGCACGCCGCTGAAGTGGGTGGTGATGCTGGCACCGATCGGCTTCGTGTTTGGCCTCAGCGCCGGCATCAACCGGCTGTCGGCCTTCGCCGCGCAGGCGATCTACTGGTGCTTCGCCGCGGTAATGGGCGCGTCTCTCGCCTCGATTCTGCTGGTCTTTACCGGTGAGAGCGTGGCGCGGGTGTTCTTTATCAGCGCGGCGATGTTCGCCGGCACGAGCCTCTACGGCTACACGACCAAAGCCGATCTGACCAAGTTCGGCTCGTTCCTGGTCATGGGCCTGTGGGGCATCATCCTCGCCGGTCTCGTGAACATCTTCGTCGGCAGCACCGCGTTGCAGTTCGCGATCTCGGTGATCGGCGTTCTGGTGTTCACCGGCCTCACCGCCTTCGACACGCAGCGCATCAAGGACACCTACTACGAGGGCGCTGACGGCGAGGTGGCGAGCAAGATGGCGCTGATGGGCGCGCTGACGCTCTACCTCGACTTCATCAACCTGTTCATGATGCTGATGCAGTTGCTCGGCGACCGCCGCAACTGATCGATTCAGGACGGACTACGAAAACCCCGGAAGCGGCGCTTCCGGGGTTTTTTGTTTTGAAGAACCGTCATGGCGAGCCTGTTTCGGGCGAAGCGATCCAGGAGTCGGCGTCGCGGCCCTGGATTGCCGCCCGCGAGTCCTGCAAGGGGCGAAGCGCCTTGCAAATCCGGGCTCCTCGCAATGACGACCTCTCAGATGCATCTCCCGCCATCCACCTCCAGCGCCACGCCGGTGATGAAATTCGCCTCGTCCGACACGAGGTAGAGCGCCGCGTTGGCGATGTCCTCCGGCGTCGACAGCCGGCCGAGCGGCACCGAGGCCTGGAACCGGGCGCGATTCTCCGGCGTATCGCCGCCCATGAAGTCGGCGAGCATCCCGGTCTCGCCGGCAACCGGGCACAGGCAGTTCACGCGGATGCGGTCGGGCGCCAGCTCCACCGCCATCGATTTCGTCATCGTGACGACCGCGCCCTTGCTGGCGTTGTACCAGGTGAGGCCGGGACGCGGGCGCAAGGCCGCGGTCGAGGCGGTGTTGAGGATCGAACCGCCGCCCTGCTTCTTCATCAACGGCACCACCTCGAGCGTGGCGAGATAGATCGCCTTGACGTTCACCGCGAAGATCCGGTCGAAGACGTCTTCCGGCACGTTGAGGAGCGGCTGATTGCGATGCGTATAGCCGGCGTTGTTGACCAGCACGTCGACGCGGCCGTATTCGGCGAGCGTCGTCTGGACGAGCGCTTTGACATCGGCCGCTTTGGCCACGTCGGCGCGCACGAAGGTCGCCCGCCCGCCCCTCTCTGTGATTGCCGCGGCGACGCGCCGGCCGCCGGCTTCGTTGAGATCGTTGACCACGACCTTGGCGCCTTCCGCCGCAAAGCGGCTGGCCATGCCCTCACCGAACCCGGAGCCGCCGCCGGTGATGATCGCTACCTTGCCCTTTAGTCGCATCGCGCACCTCCCGTGAGCCGCGACTCTATCCGCTCCCCAGGTGCTGTGCTAGGAAGCCGGGCCATGAGGTTTCGCGTCGTCCTGCCGCTGGCGGTCGCCGTCGTCCTGTGGGCGGCGCTGGTCGTTGCCGGCTTGACGCTCCGGCCGCCGCTGCCGGTCGACGAGACGCGCTATCTCGCCGTCGCCTGGGAGATGTGGCGAACCGGCGACTACCTGGTGCCGCACTTGAACGGCATCGCCTACCATCACAAGCCACCCCTGCTGTTCTGGCTGATGACCTTGGGCTGGCACGTCTTCGGCGTCAGTGAGATCTGGGCACGCCTGGTGGCCCCCCTCTTCGGACTCGGCACGCTGCTGCTCACCGCCCGCCTGGCTCAGCACCTCTTTCCCGCGTATCCCGAAGTCGCCGGCGGCGCGCCGCTCGCCCTGATCGGCACGGCCTTCTTCGCGCTGTTCGCCTCGCTGACGTTTTTCGATCTGCTGCTCGCTTTCTTCACGCTCATGGGACTGATCGGGGTGTGGCAGGCGGCGCAGGGCCGCGTCCATTGGGGCTGGGGTCTTTTCGCCGTAGCGCTGGGTCTCGGCATCCTGAGCAAGGGCCCGGTGCAACTCCTCAACCTTGCGACCGTGCCGCTGCTGGCGCCATGGTGGTCGCCCAAGCGTCCGGCATCGTGGCGGCTGTGGTACGCGGAGTTCATCTTCGCGGCGCTCGTCGGCGGCGTGCTGGCGCTTCTGTGGGCCGGCCCCGCGGCGATGGCCGGCGGCGGCGACTTCGCCTATATGCTGTTCGTCGGCCAAACCACGGAGCGGGTGGTCGAGGCGCTGTGGCATGAGCGCCCGTGGTGGTGGTACGTGCCGACGGCGTTTGTGCTGATCTTCCCCTGGCTGTGGTGGCCGGCCTTCTGGCGCAGCCTGTTCGTGCGCGGTGTCGAGCGTGAAGCCGGCGTGCGCTTCTGCCTCTCGATGATCGTGCCGGTCTTCGTGGCGTTTTCGGCCATCAGCGGCAAGCAGCCGCACTACCTGCTGCCGATGATTCCCGTGTTCGTGCTGCTGCTCGTCCGGCATGTCGCCGCCGCCGCCGCAGCCGGGCGTTTTCTCGACGGGCGATGGAGCCGCGTCCTGCCGCTCCTGGGCATAGCCCTCCCCGGCTTGGCCCTGATCGCGCTTGCGCTGTTTCCCGACCAAGTGAGCCGGATGGCGCGAACGTCCGACCTGCCGATGCCGGGCCTCGCCGGCCTGGCCGCCGGCTCGGCGATCGTTGCCGTCGCGGCGCTGATCGCGTTCGACCGCCGCTGCGGGCCGAATTTCCGCATCGCCAGCTACAGCGGCGCCATGGTGGTCGTCCTGATCGCAGCACAGCTCGTGCTGCTGCGACCGCTCCGCCCGCGGATCGACGTGGCCGAGACCGCGGCGTTCGTCGCCAAGATGCAAGCCGAGCACCGGCCGGTCGCGAACGTCGCCGACTACCACGGCCAGTACAACTTCGCCGGCCGGCTGACCGAGCCGATTGCCGCAATCTTCGCCGAGGATGCGGTCGGCTGGGCGAAGGAGCACGGCGACGGCGTCCTGATCGCCTATCCCGAGGCGATCCCGCCCGATACCCCGGCGCCGCTCTTCATCCATCCCTATCGCGGGCGGCTGGTCGTGATCTGGGACGCAGCCGACGTCGCGGCGACGGGCCGGCGTATCCTCGGCGAGAACCTGCCGGCCGGTTAGCGCCCGACGCTCAGCGCCGTGCCGCGTGCTGCAGCAGCGCGAGCAGGCCCTCGAGAAGCTGCGTCGGCGTCGGCGGGCAGCCTTTGATGTGCACGTCGACCGGAATCGCGTTCGCGACGGGCCCTACGCAGGCATACGAGCCGGCGAACACGCCGCCCGAGCAGGCGCAATCCCCGGCGGCAACCACCCATTTCGGATCGGGCGTGGCGCGATAGGCCCGCTGCAGCGCTTCGGCCATGTTGTGCGTCACCGGCCCGGTGACCAGAAGCACATCGGCATGGCGCGGGCTGGCCACGAACTTCAGACCGAAGCGCTCGATGTCGTAATAGGGATTGCTCAAGGCGTGGATCTCGAGCTCACAGCCGTTGCACGAGCCGGCATCGACCTGGCGGATGGACAGGCTGCGGCCGAGCCGCTGGCGCGCCGCCGCGTCGACCTTGGCCGCGAGTTCGCTGAGTGCCGAGTGGTCGGCAGGGGGCGCCTTCTCGGTGCGCGCCCCGCGGAACAGCGAACGGGCGATCGTCGTCCACATCAGAGATCGTGCCCCGAATAGGAACAGTTGAACGACTTATTGCAGATCGGAAAATCAGCGACGATGTTGCCTTCGATGGCCATCTCGAGCAGCGGCCACTGCAGCCAGGAGGGATCGCGCGGATGGCAGCGGAGCACGCTGCCGTCGGGCGCCAGCTTCACCGAGGTGAGGATGTCGCCGCGGAAACCTTCGATCAGCGCGATGCCTTCACCTTCGCCGGCGGGGATCGGCACCGCGATCGGGCCGCCGGGCAGACGGTCCAGGCATTGCTCGACCAGCTTGATGCTCTCTCCAATCTCGCGGATGCGGATCCACACCCGGGCATGCACGTCGCCCTCGTCGAGCATCGGCACTTCGAATTCGAGATCGTCGTAGGGCGCATATCCGGGCGTTCGGCGGGCATCGAAGGCCCGGCCGGAAGCGCGACCGACATAGCCGCCGGCGGCAAACCGCTGCACGAGGTTGCGGGCGACAGTTCCGGTGCCGATCGTCCGGTCGAGCAAGGACGGCTTGGAATCGTAGATGCGCGCGAGCTCGAGGACGCGAAGGCGGATCCGCTCCATGAGCCGGCGCAGACCTTCGACGCCCGGATCGAAGATGTCGACCAGGACCCCGCCCGGGATCACCCGGTCCATCATCAGCCGGTGGCCGAAATTCGTGTGGCAGGCGCGGAGCACGTCTTCGCGCAGGATCGATGCCTCGGCGAGGATGAACGCGAAGGCGGCGTCGTTGCAGATCGCCCCGAAATCGCCGAGGTGGTTGGCGATGCGCTCGAGTTCGGCCATGACCGCGCGGAGATAATGCGCACGCGGCGGCACGGCGACGTCGCGGGCCGCCTCGACGGCGCGGGCGAAGGCGAGCGCATGCGCCACCGTCGAATCGCCCGATAGGCGCCCGGCCAGCAACGCCGCGTCGGCGATCCCGCGGCCGGCCATCAGCTTCTCCGTGCCCTTGTGGACGTAGCCAAGCCGCTGCTCCAGGCGCACGACGGTCTCGCCGTTCGCGTGAAAGCGGAAATGCCCGGGCTCGATAATGCCGGCGTGGATCGGTCCGACCGGAATCTGATGGACCCCGCCCTGCTCGGCCACGGGTCCACCCACGGGAAGAAACGGGTAGTCCGTCGCGCGGGCGGCCGGCTCGTCGAGGCTGCGCGGCTCCGGTGCTGCGGCCAACGGCCGGCGCATCGGCCAGCGGCCGTGATCCAGCCACGGCCGCGCATCACTCAGGCCTTCGGGCACGAGGCCGAACAGGTCGCGCGCGGCGCGCTCGAGCCGCAAGGCGCCCGGCCGCGCCGCCGAGAGGCTCGCGAAGCCGCCGCCCGGACAGGCACGGCTGAGAACGACAAACGTCCCGGGCTGCGGATCATGCAGGGCCACGTGTACGGCGCCCGGTTCGCCCCACAGCGCCAGCAACTCCCAGTCTTCGGTCGCGAGCCGGCCGGCCAGCATCTGCCATTTCGCCGCGTCGAGCTCGATCCGCGGCCACGGCCGATGCCGGCTGACGATCGGGCAATCGTGGACGAATTCGATGAGATCGGTCATGCGGCTCCGTGCCCCAGACGCTTTGAAAGGGTGGGGCGCTTCGGCGCACAAGTGCGCCTGTCGTACCATGGGCGGGCTTGCCCGCCGAAGCCGACCATTGCGAGGCGTAGGCGGGTCATGAGCCGAGCAGCCGTGCGACGTTCTGGAACCACGCGACCAGCGGCCCGGGAAGCCACAGGCCGGCGACCAGCACCAGTGCCAGATGGAGATAAAGCGGCAGCAGCGATGCGGAGATCTTCGCCGATTCGCCGCGCGGCTCGCCGAAGGCGACCTGCTGCAGACGCCACACCAACGCGCCGAACGCCATGAGCAGCCCCACCACGACCGGCACCGCCAGCCACGGCTGGCGCGCCATGGCCGAGGTGACGACCAGAAACTCGCTCATGAACAGCCCCATCGGCGGCAAGCCGGCGATCGCGGCAACCCCGAGCACGAAGCCCCAGCCGAGCATCGGATGGCTGGTGGTGAGACCGGAAATGTCAGAGATCTTCTGTGTCCCCTTCGCCTGCGCGATGTGGCCGACGGAGTAGAAGATTGCCGACTTGGTCAGGCTGTGCAGCGCCATGTGCAACAGGCCGGCGAAGTTCGCCAGAGGCCCGCCGACGCCGAAGGCGAACGTGATGATGCCCATGTGCTCGATCGACGAATACGCAAAGAAGCGCTTGATGTCGCGCCGGCGGTACAACATCACGCTGGCGAGCAGGAGCGACGACAGGCCCATGGTCAGCATCAGCGGCCCCGGCGCCAGCGCGCCGGCGTTGCCGGCAAGGATCATCTTGAAGCGCAGCACGGCGTAGAGCGCCACGTTGAGGAGCAGGCCCGAGAGCACGGCCGAAATCGGTGTCGGGCCTTCGGCATGCGCGTCGGGCAGCCAGGCATGCAGCGGCGCCAGGCCGACCTTCGTTCCGTAGCCGACGAGCAGGAATACGAATGCGAGATTGAGAATGTTGGGATCGAACTTCGCGGCGCGTACATGCAGCTCGGTCCACGCGAGGGCCTCGATACCGGGACCGATCACCGATTGGCCCGCGAGATAGATCAGGATCGTGCCGAACAGCGCGAGTGCGATGCCCACCGAGCCGAGGATGAAGTACTTCCAGGAGGCTTCGATCGCCTCGCGCGTGCGGTAGATGCTGACCATCACCACCGTCGTCAGGGTCGCCGCCTCGATCGCGACCCACATCACGCCGATATTGTTCGCGCACAGCGCCAGCACCATCGAGAACGTCAGGAACTGGTACATCGCATGATAGAAGCGCAACGAGGTCGGCGTCAGCCGGCCGATCTCGACTTCGTGCGCGATGTAGCTGGCCGAGAACCAGGCGGTCGTAAACGCGACCAGGCAGGTCAGCACGACCAGCGAGATATTCAGATCGTCGATGAACACGAAGCTGCTCACCTCCGGACGATGGCCGAGCAGCGACACCGCGACGAGCAGCGTGGCGAGGCTCGCAAGCGCGTTCAAAATCGACGACACGCGATGCCAGGGCAGCGCGACCAGCACGACGGCCGCGACAAGCGGGATACCCAAGAGCAGGTAGACGGTGTTCAGGAGGTCGCTCACGGCCGGTCGACCTGCCGATCGCCGCGAAAGGTTTCGAGATATTGCAGGTCGAGCGTGTCGAAGCGCTCGCGGATGCGGAAGAAGAACATCCCGAAGATGATGAACGCGACGAGCACCGAGAAGGCGACGCTGCCCTCGACCACCAGCGGCATGCCCTTGACGCCGACGGCCGCCAGGACCAGGCCGTTCTCGAGCGACATGAAGCCGATCACCTGGGTTACCGCATTCCGGCGGGTGATCATCATCAGCAGGCCAAGCAGGACGACGGAGAGCGCCAGGGTCAGATTTTCACGCGCCACGTTGCCGGACGCGAAGGTCACCGGGAACACGAGCAGGATGGACAGCGCGACGAGGGCCACGCCGGCCAGCAGCGTCAGGTTGACGCCGACCACCGTCTCCACGGTGCGGTGAATACCGAGCTTGCGGACGATATGGCCGAGCGCCAGCGGGATGGCGATCGCCTTGAAGCCGAGCGCAATGCCGGCGGTGATGTAAAGGTGCGGCGCGTCCTGAGACCACGCCTGCCACGCGGCCGCCGCGGCGACGAACACCGCCTGGAGCGCGAATGCCTCGAGCACGCCGGTCAGGCGCCGCTGGTAAAGCAAGGCGAAGCTCAGCAGCAGCACCGAGGTGCCGAGCGTATGCGCGATGTCGAAGTCGAGGCCGTACAGCATCAGGGGCTCTGCGAGACGTAGAGAAAGATGGTGCCGAGCAGGCCGAGCAGAAGCGCGCCGCCGAGGAACTCGGCGACCCGGAAGACGCGCATCTTTGCGATCGACACCTCGAACACGGCGAGCGCCAGCGTCCCGGCGACGATCTTGCCGAGCCAGGCGGCGGCGCCCCATGCGAGCTGGGGCCCCGTCGCGGCGGCCGGTGCTATTCCCCATGGCGCGAAGACGACCGCGATCAGCGACAAGTAGAACAGCAGCTTCAGCATGGCGGCGGCTTCGATCAGCGCCAGATGCCGGCCGGAATATTCGAGGACCATGGCTTCGTGCACCATGGTGAGCTCGAGATGCGTCGCCGGATTGTCGATCGGGATGCGCCCGGTCTCGGCGATCCCCACCATGATCAGCGAGATCACCGCCAGCGCGAACGACACGCGCAAGCCCACCGGCCGGCCGAGCACGAAGTCGACGATCGACGGAATTGAGGTCGTGTGCACGAACATCGCCATGGTGAAGATCACCATCAGCATCGCCGGTTCGGCGAGCGAGGAGATCATCATCTCGCGCGAGGACCCGATGCCGCCGAAGCTGGTACCGACATCCATGCCGGCGAGCGCCAGGAGGAAGCGCGAGGACGCGAGGAGGCCGACCAGCGCGATGAGGTCCGCCGCCGGCGAGAGGGGATGGCGGACGACGAACGCGGGCACAAGCGCGGTCGCCAGCCACATCAGGGCGAAGACGAGATAAGGAGCGACGCGATACAGCCATGACGCGTTCTCGGCCATGACGACGTCCTTGCGCAGCAGCTTGGCAATGTCGCGATAGGGCTGGAATATCGACGGCCCGACGCGGCCGAGAAGCCGCGAGCGCGCCTTGCGCGAGATCCCGGTGATGACCGGTGCGACGGCGAGCACGAGCACGAACTGCAGCGCCTGCAGGAGAATGGGGCTGGTGGCGTTCATCGGCTGAGCGCCACCGCCGAGAGAAGGAGGATGAGGGCCATGAAAACGAGGCTCAAATAGCGACGGATGGTGAGGTACTGCAGCGGATTGGCCCGCTCGGTGATCCAGCCGACCGCGGCGATCAGCGGCGCGTAGAGGGCCACCCATGCAGGATCCGTCAGCCGCACCTCGAGACGCGCCGGCCTCGTCTCGCCCGGCTCGGGCATGTCGACGCGCTCGACGGCACGGAAGATCAACGTGCCGAAAACCCGTCGCAGCGGCTGCGCGAAGCTCGAGGCGGTGTATTGAGCGGCGGCCGTCGGATCGGGAAAGCCGCAATCCCACGGCGGACCACGGCGGACACGGTCGTTTGCCAGACGATGCACGCCGGCGACCACCGACACCGTCACGATCACCGCCGTAAGAAACACGACGAGGCCGCTGTACGACGAGTAACCCTGCTCGAGCGGCGCCAGCCACACCCACGCACTGAGCGTCGGGCCGTCGGCGAGCGCCGGCAGCGGCGAGCCGACCAGATCGGCTACCACCTGGCTCAGCGGCAGAATGGCGATCATCGGCAGCACGCCGACAGCGAGGCAAAGTGCCGCGAGACCCGCCATCGCCGCACGCATCCAGCCATCGACCTCGTGCGCGCTCGCCGCCTCGGGCGAGCGCGGACGACCCAGGAACGCAATGCCGTAGGCGCGCACGAAACACGCGGCGGCCAATGCCGCCGCCAACGCCAGCACGGCGCCGGTCACGGGCACACCGAAGCGCAAGGGCCACTGCGCCAACTGCGGACTACCGAGCACCGCCTGGAACGTCATCCATTCGGACACGAAGCCGTTGAAGGGCGGCAGCGCCGAGATCGCGGCGGCGCCGGCGAGCGCCAATGCCGCCGTGATTGGCAGCCGTTGGATCAGGCCGCCCATGCGCTCGAGCGCGCGCGTGCCCGTCGCCGTCTGCAACGCTCCCGCCACGAAGAACATCAAGGTCTTCATCAGCGCGTGGTTGAACACATGCAGCAGCGCAGCGGTCGCCGCGAGCGCGGCCAGCGCGCCAAGGCCGCTGACGCGGAACACCTGGGCAAGGCCAAGGCCGATCATGATGATCCCGATGTTTTCGATGGTCGAGCAGGCGAGCATCGTCTTGACGTCGTCCTGCAGCAGTGCCGACAGGATGCCGTAGAGCGCGGAGACTGCGCCGACCGCCAGCAGCACGGCCCCCCAGCCCCAGCCTGGATCGCCCATCAGGTCGAACATCACCCGTATGAGGCCGTAGAGCGCGACCTTGGTCATGACGCCGCTCATCAGCGCCGAGACATGGCTGGGTGCCGCCGGGTGCGCAATCGGCAGCCAGGCATGCAGCGGCACGCCGCCGGCCTTCGAACCGGTCCCGAGCACGATCAGCAGCAGCGCTATGGCAGCCGGCCATCCGGTTGGCGGATGCGCGCGCATGTCGGCGAAGTAGTAGGTCCCTTCGGCCCCCGCGAGAACGCCGAACGCGAGCAAGAGACAGGCGCCGCCGAACACGGCCATCACGAGGTAGATCATGCCGGCGCGCGCATTTCCGGGCTGACGGTGATTCGCGAGCACGAGCAGCCAGGACGACACGGACATGAACTCCCACGACAGGAGGAACGTGAACGCATCGTCGGCGAGCGGCACGAGATTCATGCCCGCGAGAAACGCCGGGAAGAACGGCAGGACGCGCCCCGGCTCGTCGACATGACGGCCGTAACCCTTGCCGTACACCGAGGCCGCGAAGCCGATGACATTGACGACGATCAGGAACCACGCCGACAGCGAGTCGATGCGCAACTGCGCCGGCAGCCACGGCAACCCCATCGGCAAGGTCGCGTTCAACGACGCGGCTTGCCCGCCGACAAGGAACCAGGCGGCTGCGCTGCCCGCGACCAGACAGGCGAGTGCGGAGCCGAGATAGACCAGATCATGTGCGATATCGCCTGACGCACCCGCGCGTACGGCCGGAGCCAGGACGCCGAGGCAAAACAATGCCGCCACGGCGACGAGAATGGCCGTCAGCATGTGCCGCCGTGGTGGAGCTCACACGGAATTTCGGTCATCCCCGCTATCTACCGGCACCCCCGGCAGACCAACACTAAGGAAAACCACGTAGTGAGGCGAGAAAAACCTTGTGCGCGCTGTGGGTTTCGCGCGCCGGCGCGCGTTTCAGCGCACGGCGACTTTGGCCAAGAGCTCGAACAGCCGCTTGCGCTCGGGCGGCGTCAGGCCGGCGGCGATCCGATTCTCATGCGCCTCAAGACGGGGCATCAATCGCGCCAGCATCGCCACACCGGCGGGCGTCAGTTCCAACGCATGGGCGCGGCGGTCGGAGACGCGGGCGGCGCGCCGGACCCAGCCGCGCTTTTGCATGCGATCGATCAGCGGCACGACCGAGGAGCGATCGATGCCGAGGGCCACGCCGAGCTCGCTCTGGCTGAGACCGCGATTGGCTTCGATCAGGAACAGCGCGCCGAGCTGCCCGGGGGTCAGCCCGAGTTCGTTCATCTCGGCGTCGAAATCCTGGAACATCCGAATCTGGGCGCGGCGCAGTGCGTAGCCAAGCAGCGTCTCCAGCCGGCCCAAGGCGATCGGTCCGCGGCCGGACGGCCGGGTGTCGGCCTCAGGCGTTTCGGCAGGGTGGGGACCCGCGTCTCTCCGCATCTTTGCTTCCGCGTTTCGCGCTAATTGTTTGATTGTTCAACAATCTCACCATAGACCAGCGCCGCCCCGACGCCAAGCGTGCGACGTTTAAATGTTTGATATGCAAACAATTTGACTTCCCAGCATCGAGCCCCGTATCATGGCGGACGCCCATTTTCACGGCCGCGATGACGTTCCGGGTCACTGCCAAACAATTCAGCCAGTCGTTCGAGGCCGAGACGGGGCAAACCATCCTCGAAGCGGCACTCGCCAGCAACCTGCCGTATCCGCACGGCTGCCGATCGGGTAATTGCGGCGCGTGCAAATCCGAGCTGCTGTCGGGCGACGTCGAGATGTCGCCGTTCTCCGAATACGCGTTGACGGAGCCGGAGCGGGCGAGCGGCCTGATCCTCGCCTGCCGCGCCGTGCCGTGGTCCGACTGCGAGGTGAAGTTCCTCGATTTCGACGACACGGCGGCGCATCCGTTTCGCCATCTCCTCTGCAAGGTCAGCGCGGTGGACGCGATGACCCACGACATCAAGCGCATCCGGCTGAAGATCGTCGACGGCGGCCCTTACGATTTCTCCGCCGGCCAGTATGCCCGGGTCGAATTTCCCGGCGTGCCGGCCCGCGACTACTCAATGGCCAATCGGCCCGACGACAAGACCCTCGAGTTCCATATCCGGCTGGTTCCCGGCGGCGCCGCGACGCCGTTCGTCGCCAAGAAGCTCAAGGTCGGCCACAAGGTCAAAATCTTCGGGCCGCACGGGACGTCTTATCTGCGCGGGCGCCATACGGGTCCGATCCTGGCGTTTGCCGGCGGCTCGGGACTTGCGCCTATCAAATCGATCGTCGACACGGCGCTTGCCAACGGCGCCTCGCAGCCGATCCGGCTCTATTTTGGCGTCCGCGACGAACGCGATCTCTATCTCGAAGATCACTTCAAGAAGCTCATGAAGAAGCACCGGAACCTCAGTTTCGAGGTGGTGCTCTCCGAGCCGGCCAAGCCGAGCAAACGGCGCACCGGGTTTCTCGCCGATGTCATCCGACAGGATTTCGGCGGGGCGAATGCCCGCACGCTCGACGGAGCGAAGGCGTATCTGGCGGGCCCGCCGATCATGGTCGAG
>Ga0335070_10002014_pt1 | contig 23652 bp, 29 predicted proteins | sample Lox_Sample_13_FD_206722 | JGI IMG/M metagenome (GOLD analysis project Ga0335070, IMG submission 206722) | Soil microbial communities from Loxahatchee National Wildlife Refuge, Florida, United States - Lox_Sample_1.3 | ecosystem: Environmental > Terrestrial > Soil > Wetlands | place: USA...
GATCCCCGGTGTGGCTTGGTCCGACCATTGGTCCTTCTGGAAGGAAGGCTATCCCGCCGTGATGGTGACCGATACGGCGCACAATCGATATGCTCATTACCACACGGCAACCGACACGCCGGAAAAAGTCGACTTCGCCCGCATGGCCCGCGTCGTCTCCGGTCTGCAGCGCGTGATCGGTGAATTGGCAGCCGGCTCACAGTGAGCCAGCAGCAGATCGCTCCTGAATCGCCCCGCGGACACCCGCTTCACTGGCGAATCCCGGCTAGTCAGATTTCTTCTTCCACCAGAAGATCCACAGCAAGACCGCGATCACCACCCCCGCGAGAGTCAGTTCGAAGACGTCAGCTGACATGGCATCACGCTCCGAAATGGGACGTGGAGGCAGTCGACCGGTTGGTTCTGAGCTATCCGGTGACGGTATCCATATCGTATCCGTCCCTCAACAGCCAGGCCGAGGATGCTTTGACCAATGCGATCCACGAACTTACGGCCGAGGCGGACGAGCTAACCGAGCAGCAAAGACATCCGGTCCGAGGTCCGTCGCGTCAGAATAACGGATGGGGGGCATGGCCGAAGCGCGGCATCTCAGGAGCTCCTCCCGCATTGCCAATGATGCGCCAGGCTCCATCCTCCTTGACGAGGTAGTGCACCTCCTCGAACCAGCTATCCACCGTGACTTTCTGTCCGGTCTCGCTGGCCACCCCCCACAGAGCCCCTGTGCACGTCACCTCAGCCCTGGTCTCTCCATCCACCTGCAGCGTCTTGATGTCCGTAAACAGGTGTGTTGAATGCAGCTTGTGATGGTACTCAAGAATCTCTTCCCATAGACGGCGCGCATCGGATTTCCGGAGCTTGTGATAGTTGTACCGCTTCGAGTAGAGGGTCATGACGCCATCCAAGTCTCGCGCCTGGATGGCCTGCTCCGCTCGATCGAAGGCTGCGATGATCTCCTTGACCGTGGCCTCGTCGGCCGTCACTGTTGCATACGACGGCACCTCAACCTTCGCCACGGTGGGCGTGGGGGGACGACAGAGCGTCAACGTTGACGCTCCTGCCAGGATGGCCAGCATCATACTCAATGGACCGTGTCTCATGGGTGGTCCTATTACAACAATGACCTAGTCGATCTTGATCGAAACAGATTTCTTCTTGGCCTCTTCGGTCTTCGGCATGCGGACTTCAAGCACGCCATCCTTGAAATTTGCCTTGATCTGGTCGCTTTTCACCTCACACGGCAGCTCTACACTCCGAACAAACGACCCGTACGACCGCTCTCTGCGATAGTAGTCCTTCTCCTTGACCTCCTCTTCTTTCTTCTTCTCCCCCTTGATCGTGACTACATCCCCCGCCACCGTCACTTCGATCTCATCTTTGTTCATGCCCGGCAGATCGGCCTTGACCACGATGTCCTCCTTTTCTTCGAAGACATCCAGTGAAGGGGCCCTCAGCGAGATCATGGGCATCGGCCATCGCTCGCCAAAGAGGCTCGGAAACGGACGGCGCCAGAAATCTTCCGTCAGCCGGTCGAACCAGCGATCAATCTCCCCCCAACGCGGCATCACCTCGGTGGGTTTCTTCACTGCGACTTCCTTGGATTCTTTGCCCTTCTCCTTCTCTTTCGCCATGACTCCTCCTCCTTGTTAATCACCACAATCGTTGTGATACGTTGCACTTTCGTCATAGATATAAAAATTCACTTTTTCCGTTCCCTTATGGCCGGACCTCCAATCGATTCACGACTTTGTCGACACCGAAGACGTACCAGGCATCGAACTCAGCCATCTCCTTCTGCGTCGCCGAGGGCACATCGCCCTCGAGCGTCACCACTGATTGCTTTGCACCTACACGGACTCGATCCGCATTGATGAAGGGATCTTTCTCTAAGACGATGCGGACGGCTTTGGCGAGTTCATCATCCGAATCCGGTTGATCGGGAACGACCTCCATCCCGTTAATCACGTCTCGGCTTCCCGGCACCCACCAGGCGAGCACCCCTGCCAAGCGCTTCTGCGTAAGTCCGGTCACATGGTCGTCGAGCAAGACAACTCCTTCTGCCACCGAGACCCGGATCGCCCCATGGGGCTTTTCCGTGATTTCTCTGACAGTTTCGAGCTGTCCCTTGCGGAGCAAGTGAATCGTGCAATGTTGGAGGGTCGACTCCTGGAGCAGCGCATCGCGCACGGCGTCCAAGATGGCTCCATCGCCCATTCGGGTCGCCGGCGCGACACGTAGCCGGTCCACAATCCCGCTGACACCATGTACTGCCACCGCGAGTTCCATGCTCAGTTTCTTCGCTGCGATGTGCTCGGTCTCACCCTCCAGCGTCAGGACACCATCCTGATATTCCATCTGGATGGGATGCTTATGAAGATTGATACGCGGCTCCCGCTCGAACGACGCATGAACTTCTTTAAGGATTCGATTTCGATCTGACATGACCGTTGCCGCCATAGCGATTGCCCCCCCACCGGACCGTCGTACTGGTGATTACATAGGCAACGGCAATGCCAAGTCGCCCCATGCCGCGAAGTGCCTGATGATTCAAGTCGATCAGTGCTCGAAGGCCCTACGCCCACCGGCCATGAAGCCGGCTGGATGAGGACAAACTCCACAAATACCAACCTCTGTATGCAGCAAAACGCTACGGTTCCAGTTATTCCCAGAAGAAGGGACTTGCTGGAATTGACGTCACCTCACGGCACGCATGATGCACGAGAACCAGCATGGTGCGGTGCGCACAATGACTCTTCCTCTCTTGGACATTCGCAAACTCACCTTCGAGGTGGGCCATCAGACGATTCTCGATCAGCTCAGCCTCACGATCGAACCGCAAGAGATCCACGCGCTCCTCGGTGCGAATGGATCCGGCAAGACGACGCTCGCTTTTCTCCTCATGGGTTGCGACGGGTATGTGCCGACGGCCGGAACCGTGTTGTTCGAAGGCGCGGATGTCCTCCCGCTCAAAATGCATGAACGAGCGCGGTTGGGTCTGACCCTCGCCTGGCAAGAGCCGGCTCGGTTTGAAGGCGTCACGGTTCGCGAGCTTCTGACGCTCGGCCACTCCGAACGCGATCCGGAACCGGTGCTGATGCAAGTCGGCCTCGACCCGGACCGCTATCTGAATCGCCGAGTCGACAAAGCTCTCAGCGGGGGCGAACGCCACCGCATCGAGCTGGCTTCCGTGCTGACCATGAAGCCGAAGCTCGCCATCCTCGATGAACCCGCCGCCGGTATCGACATGCTCTCGATCAACCACATCATCAATGTCATCCGCACGCTCAAGGATCATGGCGGGGCCGTCTTGCTCATCACCCATCAGGAAGAGGTCGCGGCGATTGCGGACTCGGCATCGCAATTGTGTAACGGGCGGATCATCTTTTCGGGGGATCCGGCCCATGTCATCGAACACTTTCGCGGGCGGACCTGCGTCCGGTGCGATGGGGAGATCTGCGGATATGTCCGAGCTTGAGGAACTCACCCGCGCCTTGCCGATGGTCGGAGCGGAACCGACGATCCTGGATGATGAGCGGATCGCGCACGTCGTCGGACACGGCCATCAAATCCTCAGCCGCCGCTCTGTTCCTGGGCTAGATCTGGACTTGCAAGAAACCCCCGACGCAATCGTCGGGAAGCTGGTCATTCGGGCTGGCGTGACCATCGCTCAACCGATCCACATGTGTTTTGGCCTGGCTCATCCGACGGGAAGCCAATGCATACACATCGACGTCATGGTGGAAGAGGGGGCGACGGCGCACGTGCTTGCCCATTGCCTCTTTCCAGTCGCCCAAGCGGCACAGCATCGTATGCAGGCCAAGATCGACCTCGGACCCGGTGCATCGCTGACTTACACCGAAGGCCACTACCACGGTCCCCATGGCGGCATGCAGGTTCTTCCCCATGCGACGGTCAGAATTGGAAAAGGTGCCCGTTACTTTTCCGACTTCTCGTTGCTATCCGGTTCCGTGGGCAGTCTCGACATCGACTACCTCGTCGATGTGGAGGAAGCAGGCATCGCCGAGCTCACGGCGAAAATCTTCGCACACAGGACCGATGACATCACGCTGAAGGAAGCCGTGGTGCTTCGAGGGGAGCGGTCGCGGGGCCTCATCAAGACACGTGTGGTGCTGGAAGACGAGGCCCGCGCCGAGATCACGGGGATCACCGAAGCCCATGCAAAAGGAGCCCGCGGTCACGTGGATTGCATGGAAATCGTGCAAGGTCGGGCATTTGCCAGCGCGATCCCCATCGTGAGGGTGTTTCACCCGGAAGCAAAGGTGACACACGAAGCCGCCATCGGCAGCGTGGACAAGAAAGAGTTGGAAACGTTGATGGCGCGGGGACTCTCGCCGGAGCAAGCGGTGGAGATGATCGTGAGCGGAATTCTGCGGTGACCGATCGCTCAGCCCCCTGTCACGGGCGGACCTGCTTGAGGAACACGGGCGCCCGGCGCGCGCCCCAGCGCCCCGGCTGTGCCTCGAAGACTCCGGCACAGGGAGCGCGACAGAAGCGGCAGGCTCCCTCGGCGGAGAGATCCCAGTCCGACAGTTCATACCAGTTTCGACCGATGAGCGGTTTCCCGCAACGATGACAATAGGTGCTGCCACCCTCGACATCCTGCACGTTGCCGGTATAGGCGTAACGGATACCGTTCTTCATGGCGACCCTGCGAGCCTTGGTCAATGTGGCAGCCGGCGTCGATGGTGTGTCGAGCATCCTATAGTCCGGATGGAACGCACTGAAGTGGATCGGCACGTCGGGGCCAAGCCGCTCGACCACCCATTGCGTCAACCGCTCGAGTTCAGCCTCGGAATCATTTTCTCCGGGAATCACGAGGGTGGTGATCTCCAGCCAGACATTCGTGTGATGTTTAATGTAGATGAGCGTGTCGAGGACCGGTTGAAGGCTTCCGGCACAGATCTGCTTATAGAATCGCTCCGTGAATCCCTTCAGATCCACATTCGCTGCATTCATGTAGCGATAGAACTCTTCTCGCGGCTCATCGCAGACATAGCCCGCCGTGACGGCGACCGACTTGATGCCTTGCTCGCGACAGGCCTGCGCCACATCGATCGCATACTCGTGGAAGATAACCGGATCATTGTAGGTGTAGGCTACCGACCGGCATCCAAGTTCCACGGCTGCGCGCGCGATCGTCTCCGGCGAGGCTTCGTCCGCCAACGTGTCCATCTCGCGTGACTTGCTCATGTCCCAGTTCTGGCAGAACTTGCACGAGAGATTGCAGCCCGCGGTTCCAAACGACAGGACCGAGGTCCCGGGAAGAAAATGATTCAACGGCTTCTTCTCGATCGGATCGACGCAAAACCCGCTCGACCGCCCATAGGTCGTCAGGACGATCTGATCCTGTTGCCGCGCCCGGACGAAGCACAGCCCCTGCTGTCCTTCGAGAAGCTTGCAGTAGCGCGGACAGAGATCGCACTGGATGCGTCCATCTTTGAGTTGATGCCAATATTTCGTCGGGGCGTTCATGGACTGTTGCGAGGCAGTCAAGACAGGATCGCTTGAGGTCACGACTGCCCGTGCATTATACCAATCAAATCCTTCGTGGGTGACTCAGCTCCCACAGGACATTTCCTTTTATGCTGACGATTGACGGCTCTCGCTATTCCGGCAGCGGTACCATCGTGAGGCAAGCGGTCGCCTTTTCCGCCTTGACGGGCCGATCCATCCACGTGGTCAATGCCCGAGCGAAGCGGGACAAGCCCGGCTTGCGTCCGCAGCACATCCGCGTCGTCGAAGCGATCGCCGAACTTGTCGCGGGACGCGCCGAGGGAGTGGCGCAAGGCTCGCAGGAATTCACGTTCCGCCCCGGTCCGCTGAAGACAGGGCGCCACTATAGCTGGGACATCGGCTCGGCCGGCTCGACGACCATGCTGGGTTTCGGTGTTTTGCCGGTCCTCGCCTTCGCAGGGTCGCGCGTCACCGTCGAATTGCGAGGCGGTCTCTTCCAGGACTTTGCCCCATCCGCCTTTCATCTCCAGCATGTCCTCCTTCCGATCCTGCAGGCGATGGACCTCCGGGCGGAGATCGAGATCGCACGCCCCGGCTACGTGCCCCGCGGCGACGGCATCCTCCGACTCGCGGTGAACCCGCTCACGGAACCCTTCCGAGCGATCGTGAAGGAAGAGGCGGGCCCCGTGACACGAGTATGGGGCATCGCCCTCTCCTCTCATCTCGAAGAACGGCAAGTGAGCCGGCGGATGGCGGACATGGCGCGAGACGTGCTCGCCCAGGCCGGTTATCGGGCTGAAATCGAACTCCGCAACGATGCCGAGTCGCTGCAGCCCGGCGCGGCGCTCGCACTGTTCGCCGATCAAGGGGAAGCAGTGCGACTTGGCGCGGACCAGGCTGGCGCTTTGCGAAGAAGGGCGGAGTCGATCGGCAAGCACGTCGCCCGCCAACTCCTCCACGATCTCGAGTCCGGTGCGACACTGGACCGGTTCGCCGCGGATCAGATCATTCCCTTTGCGGCGTTGGCGCAAGGCGAGAGCCGGTTTATCATCCCAGCCGTGACGGATCATGTATTGACGGGCGCCTGGCTGGCGGAGTTATTTCTCGGCGCTCGCCTCAGAATCGATGGTCAGCGACTCGTGATCAACGGAGTCGGGTTCTGGCCCAAGCAGGATCGACAGATCAGCTGAGGGAGGTTGTGCTCCTTGGACACGCATCGAGCGCCCGATCAGCCAGTCACCCGATTTATGGCCGATGCGATGCTCGGTCGCCTCGCGCGGTGGCTCCGCATCCTCGGGTATGACACGGCGTACGAAAAGATCATCCCGGACGAGGTGTTGATCGAGCGTGTGCTTGGCGAGAATCGCTGGCTGCTCACGCGCGACGGATATCTGGCGCGACGCAGAGTGCTCCGTGGCCGTCATACTTTGATCGCGAGCGACCACGTCGACGACCAACTCCGTCAGCTCCATGATGAATTGTCCCTTCGCCTTGACGTGGCTGAACACCGACCGTTCCGGTGCGCCGATTGCAACGCCGCGCTCCGTCCCATTTCCGCTGAAGAGGCATCGGCTCTGGTTCCGCCCTTCGTCGCACGGCATTACCACGAGTTCCTGCGATGCGACTCCTGCGCCCGCGTCTACTGGCCGGGGACTCACTGGAACGCACTAGTCGGTCGGCTCGCTCTCATCAGGAAAGGGGAGACAAGCGCCGATCGATGAACATCTCTCTGTTCCACCCATGGAACGTGACGACGCAGGAGGCTGTGCGGATTCAAGAACAGCTTCGAAAGATGGTCCTGCCGAGTGGGCGAGTGCAGCGCCCGGAGTTGGTCGCCGGAGCCGACGCGGCGTTCAATCTTGAAAATCGGCTGGTGTTCGCCGCGGTGGTCGTGCTGTCGTTTCCCGATTTGGAACGGGTCGAGACGGTCATCCAACGCGACCGGCTTACGTTTCCCTACATTCCTGGCCTGCTGTCGTTTCGTGAATCCCCCGCCCTGCTCCGCGCATTCGCCCGACTTCGGCACGATCCCGACGTCATCTTTATCGATGGACACGGCCTCTCGCACCCACGAGCAGCAGGAATCGCCTGCCATATCGGTGTTTGTGTGGATCGACCGGTCATCGGATGTGCCAAGTCCAAACTCACCGGCGAGTTTCGCGAACCAGGCCTGGCCCGCGGAGCCACCTCCATGCTGTATGATGCCGACGGCAAGGTGATGGGTGCAGTCGTTCGGACACGCGATCGAGTCAAGCCGGTCTTCGTCTCGGTCGGCCATAAAATCAATCTTGCCGAAGCCGTCCGCCTCACCCTGGCCTGCGGGGCAGGCTATCGAATTCCTGAACCGACGAGACAGGCAGACCTGCTGGCAGAACGGGCCAAGAGGGAGAATCGCCCATGAGAGCTCTCGGTTGTCTCCCGCTCCTCTTGTTCTTGCTGTTACTCGCACTCCTGCCCTTCGTGTTCGGACAACTCTTCTCCACCGCCCTCATGAAACTGCGCCTAACCCCCCACGTGGCCTTGTGGGTGATCCTGGGTATCCTGATTGGAAGCGGCATCAACATTCCCGTCAGACGCATCGCACGGACCGAGGATGTCGTGCAGGATCCGCTCGCCCTCTTCGGCATCTCTGGATGGTGGCCACAATTCCGGCGCGTTCGACGGGAGACGATCATTGCCGTTAACGTCGGCGGCTGCCTCATTCCGGTCGGCCTGGCCCTCTATGAGACAGTCCATCTCACAATCGGAAACTGGCACAACCTCCTCGGTCTGGCTCTTGCCGTTCTCGCGAACACGCTGGTCTGTTACCGGTTGGCCCAGCCCATTGAGGGTATTGGTATCGCGATGCCGGGTCTCTTTCCTCCGCTCGTTGCCGTGATGAGCGCCCTGCTGCTGGCCCCCGACCAGGCCCCTCCCGTCGCCTTCGTTGCCGGTGTGCTTGGCCCTCTGATCGGAGCCGATCTTCTACACCTCCGAGACGTCTCAAAGATTGCCACCGGCATCGCCAGCATCGGGGGCGCGGGAACCTTCGACGGCATCGTGCTCTCGGGCATTGTCGCCGCATATCTGGCTTAACCCGCATTATTCATGAACGTTTCTACTGCAACCGCCGATACGCCGCTGCGACGAGCCGGCCTGCTGCGTTGCGGCATGCCAGCGGGCGGGCTCGCCCCGCGCGGCCTCAACGTACTGTTTCACGTACGCCTCAGCCTCTCGGGGCTCCGCACGCCCGTCTCGCGTGGCGTCTGACGGTTTCGTCACGAACCGTCATGAATAATGTGGGTTAAACAAGCTTCTTTCGCACGTGCAATCAGTATCGAGCCAGTCCTCCGATCGCCGACGACGCAGATTCCCTCACACGCCGTGATGGATTGGGGAAGAAGGCTACAGAGCCACACAGGCCGCGTCGGTTGACGACAGTGAAGCCCGCAATATTTCTGAAGGATTTCTGCGCGGTCGATTATCGAGGAGAAGGCACAGCCATTGCTCATTTCCCCACTCGGGCGATCAGAAAGGACGGGCGCAATGATCACTTCCATCGCCTTCATCGTCTATCCGGTCTCAAACATGGAACGGGCTCGAGCTTTCTATGAGCACGTGCTTGGCCTGCATGTGAGCCACAACTATCGTGACGTCTGGGTGGAGTACAATCTCGGCGAGTCGACCTTCGCCATCTCCACTTCAGAGATGGGATAAATTCCGGGAGCAAAGGGAGCGGTCGTCGCGTTCGAGGTGTCGGACTTGGATGCGTTTATCCACAAGATGAAGGAGCGAGCCGTGACGTTCGTCACGGAGGTATTTGACACGCCTGTCTGCCGCATGGCCGTCATCGAGGATCCGGACAGGAATCACATCACGATTCACAAGCGGCATGTCTGAGGAGGCTGGTGCGCCTGCCGTGCTGGGTGTGTTCTGAACTCACGATGTCATCATCGCGAACCTGCGGACCAGAGGAAGAGAACATTTTGCAGGACAGACCTCGTCGCGGAGACCTTTTGAAGCGCGCCGGCCATACACCTCACATTCTTATCACCGGATTGCCGGGGGTCGGCAAGACTACACTGATTTGCCAACTCGCCAAGCGTCTGGCGCACTATCACCCGACGGGATTTTATACGGAAGAAATCCGGGAAGCGCGGGGAACGAGAGAGGGCTTTCGCCTCGTGACGCTCTGTGGTCGCCAATTGGTCTTGTCCCATATCCACCAGCCTGGGCCTTACCGTGTCAGCCGCTATGGAGTGGATGTCGCCGGATTCGAACAGCTCTTGGCGGAACTTGATCTCGCGCACGTTCAGTCTCGGCTCGTCATGATCGACGAAATCGGGAAGATGGAATGTTACTCGCAGCGCTTTCGGGACGACATAACTGCGCTGCTGAATTCCCCGAAGGTGCTTGTTGCGACGATCGCGCTGAAGGGCGAAGGATTCATCACTCACGTGAAAGATCGTCCAGACTGCAGACTCGTGACGATCACAAGAGCGAATCGCGACCAGCTTGTGAGCGAGCTGGTGACCGAGCTCGAGAAGGTATGCGGTTGTCAGGAATGAGCTGACCAGGATAGAGTCGGTCGCCCCCATCGCAATGAAGGATGTAGAAGGCGTTCAATTCCTGCAGTGGTGCTTGCCTCGGCTCCGGTTACGCTGGCCCGGGTATCGCAAGGTACGACGGCAGGTCTACCACCGCATCCAGCGACGGCTTCAGTCGCTGGATCTTCCTTCTCTCTCCGACTATCAGACGTATCTCGAAACCCATCCCGAAGAATGGGCGCTCCTAGACTCCTATTGCTGGATCCCCATCTCGCGGTTCTACCGGGACAAGAGCGTTTTCCTCTTCTTGGAACAAGAAGTCGTGCCGCAGCTGGCGCGACAAGTCTACGAAAATGGGGGCAGGGTTCTTCGATGTTGGAGCCTTGGCTGTGCGGCCGGCGAAGAACCCTACAGCCTCTCGCTCCTTTGGAAGCTGAGGCTCAAGGACCACTATCCGACCGTCCGGCTTGACATTCTTGCGACAGACATAGACGAACAGGTCATCGTCCGCGCCCAGCGAGGTTGTTATCCGTTGAGTAGCCTGCGAGACCTGCCGGAAACCTGGCGCACGGAGGGCTTTGACCAAACAGGCGAAGAATTCTGGATCAAACCGGAGTTTCGGGAGCCAGTGACCTTTGTCGAGCAGGACATCCGGCAAACGGCGCCGGAAGAAACCTTTCACCTCATCCTGTGCCGGTACTTACCCTTCACGTACTTCGATGCACCGTTGCAAAGCCAAACGCTCCGACAGATCGTGGAACGGATGAGACCAGGCGGTGCCATCGTGATCGGGAAGGGCGAATCGTTGCCTGAGGGAGAATTCGGCCTCATCCCGTGGTCGGAGAAGGAGGGAGTCTACAGGCGAGCCTAGCCGACGCTGTCCCGATGTGACACAGCCGCACACGTCGTCTCGCCAACCATGACCCGTGAGTCCGTGTCCTGGCAACACGCCCGACTAGCCTGCGAAGCAAGTCGATCGCGCCTTTTCCTCCCGGAAACGCTGATTCTGTCACCCGGCTCCAGCCCAATCACCGCCCTTCACGATCTTACACAAGACACGTAAAGGAGCCTGCCCGGCATTGCCGTTCGTCACGAGGCGAAGGAGGGGCAGGCAGATGCGCGACCGCAGGCCCCAAAAACACCGGAGGCGTATTCGCTGGAATACGTTGAGGATTTTTTGGGGCCGAGAACAAAGCAGATGCCTGCGCATCATTCGGCGCAGTAGAAAGGTCAATGTCGGACAGGCTCCTAACACACCGCGTACAGGCCTCGCGTCAAGGCCTTGCAGAAGGGCTGGATGTGGGTGAAGGCCAACCGGACTTCGCGCCGGATCTGTGGGCGCACGAGCTCCAGCGTCGTGCCACCCGCCAGGGTGACTTCCACGACGACGGCTTGCGGCAAGGAAATCGGCTTGCCGATTTGGCTCGTGATCCAGACCGTGACGTCTCGTAATCCGCGCACCTTTTTATGGATGTCCTCCGCCAACACCTGGGCCAGCACGTTGTAGATCTTTCCTACATGAGCGACGGGATTCTTGCCTGGTGCGGACTCAGCACTGGCCGGACGCCGCAGTGAAATGATCCCGCAGACACGATTGCCTCGCCCGACCTCGCCGGAATCCCCCGCTTCCGCTGATGTCCCCAGGAGCGTCAGATAGGCGCCGGCCTCACCGGCACCGAGCTGATCCAGCACGTTCAAGAAGACGTGCGGATTGACGTCGGCTCCGACTTTCCGTTTCACGAAGGACGTCAGGGCACGTTTTGCCAACTCCTTGCGCTTGAAATATTCGGCCTCCTTGCGGATCAGAGGCGCCAGAAACGGCATCGCGACGGTCATGGTCAAATCCTTCCCGATCCGAACGCCGAGGACTTTCACGTCCTCCCCGGTGTCCGGAAACTCTTTCTTGAAGGAGGGACCGTTCAGAAACTGCTCGACCTGGAACACCAGGCGCTCCGTCGGCGTCAGCGGGGCGTACCCCACGGTAGCAGAGGTGTCATTGGCCACGGCTTCCCGTGGCCGCTCGGCCACGGACCGCAACTCTTCCGACGCTGGTCGCAACTCCACCTGGCACTCGAGATCCTTGAGCGGCTTGATCCGCGGCAAATGCCGTTTGAACCACTTGTAGGCCGACCGTTCAGCGATCTCCTTCACCGGAAGGTGCTTGTTCTTCCATTCGAAGGTGGCTCGGTCGCCCATGACCAACCGCATCGGAGCGAGCACCGAGCCTCCTCCAAAACGGCAGGCGACCTGACCGGCCACCAACATCCCCTTGTCGGCGTTGAAATGGAGGACACGGCCGCAGGTCTTGAGATAGGCCTGTGCTAATTCCACGGCGACGGACTCCATGACGGCGTCGCAGATGGTGTCTGGATGACCCAATCCCTTCCGCTCCACAATCTCCATCGCTTCCTCTGCGGACGGGATCCGAGAGGACTCGATAATCATCGGCTCGATCATGTCGCCCTTTCTTGCCCTGTCTCACTCTGGGATTGTTACAAGAGCCCCTGAAGTCAACAGCCCAAGAACACCTTGGATAAGGTGGCAGCTCCCAAGGTGGAAGCCGGAGGATGTTGAAAAAGCCGCTCCTGCAAGGCCGCAGCGAGTGAAAGGCCGAGGCGTACGTTGTCTGTACGTTGAGGCCTTGAGCGATGCGAGAACGCCGCTGGAGGACTTTTGCAACATCCTCAATCTGTCGACACGGGTCGAACACGCCCGTATCGTCCTCGTAAGGGAATGTACAGCACTTCGCAGATGACCCGCCGACTCATGCCGCGTTCACCCTTGCATAGAAGGGTGAGGTTCTGTACTCCCTGTTCCTCGATCGGTGCGATCAGCTTCCCTCCCGGCTTGAGTTGCTCCAGCAGCGGGACCGGAACCTCGCGACAAGCCGCCGTGATGCAAATGCGATCATAGGGGGCGCACTCGGGATACCCGAGACTGCCGTCACCCAAGACCATCCGCACATCATGGTAGCCGGCCCGCTCAAGATTCGTCTTGCCAAATTCATAGGTGACCGGATCGATTTCGATCGATACCACGAGACCGGTGGGTCCGACAACTTCCCGCGCCACGGCGGCGCCGTACCCCGAGCCAAGACCGATCTCCATGAATCGATGGCCTCCGTCGAGGCCCAGCGGCTCATAGAACAACGGATAGCTATGGGGGCAAGAGATTGTCGCGCGGGTACCAGGCAGCGGGAGCGGAACTTCTTGGTAAGCATGGTCGCGGTACCGAGGCGGAATAAAATCTTCGCGGTGAACCGCCAGGAGAGCGGATCGGATTCTGTCGGAGTGGAGCAGTCCGTCCGCGATGAGCTGCCGGACCTTCTCCTCTCGTTCTCTTCGAAATTCGTCCCGGCTTTTCCTCGGCTCAGCTGCCGGGGGAATGATCCACCCCTGCGTCATGGCATGCACGTCACTGGTCACTAGTCATTGGTCATTCGTACACGGTTTCCAGACCGGAGGTGCCGTCATCGCCTCGCATTTCCAGACGATTGACCGTTGACCAATGACGTCTATCCGGTCAGGCCTCTGCAATCCAGGCAACCGCGGAGCCTGGCCGTTCGTGATGGAGACGGTGCAGCCCGGCTGCCTTGGCCGCCTCTACCGCTTCCTCAAATTCTGCCGTCGTGATCCGCCGGTCCAGCGGCGGGTACTTGAACGACTTCCAACAAGGCCGATACTGATCCATGATGTTGACGTAGGTGTTCTTTGAGATGTTGTCCGCCAGGAAGCGCATGATTGCCGCAGTCCCAGCGAGCCCACCCGGCAGCACTAGGTGACGAACGAGCACGCCCCTCACGGCGAGGCCCCGTTCGTCTATCACCAGGTCGCCGGTTTGCCGGTGCATCTCTGTGATCGCGGTCTTGGCGATCTCGGGATAGCCCGGGACCTTGGAGTACTTCAACCCCGCCTCCGCGTCGGCGTACTTGAAATCAGGCAAGTAGATGTCGACGATCCCGTCCAGCAGCCGAAGCGTGTCGAGATCATCGTATGAGCTGGTGTTGTAGACCAACGGAATCCGAAGGCCTTTCTGCGCAGCCAGCAGCAGCCCTTCCATGATCTGCGGGACTTGATGCGAGGGTGTGACGAGATTGATGTTGTGACAGCCCTGGTCTTGGAGACTCAGCATCATCTCGGCCAACTCTTGGGCCGTCACCTCCTTGCCCTCTCGCAACTGGCTGATTTCGTAGTTCTGGCAATAAACGCACCGCAGATTGCAGCTGGCAAAAAAGATCGTGCCCGAGCCGTTCCAGCCGCGAAGCGGCGCCTCTTCCCCATGATGCGGACCATGGCTGGACACGAAGGGCTTGGGTCCCACCAGGCAGAAGCCGAGGTCGCCTTCAATCCGATCAATCGCACAATGGCGGGGACAGACCTGACAACGTCGCAGTCGCTCTCGCGCCTGTTCCACACGCTCGGCCAGTTGGCCTGATTCCAGGAGGGTACAGTAGCTCGCGCTTCTCTCCGCAGAGCCTCGCTGTTCATTCATCGGCGTGGGGTGCATAGGTCTCCTTCGGGGGTGGGGTACGGCGCCGCAACAACCTTCCCTATCTCACCGGACCGATTGAACGTTCGGCACGCCTCAGTCGTCATGCACAAAACTCCCGCATGGGGCAATCCTGATTGCGCTGTCGACGGCAGTAATCCCGCCCCAGCCGCACCAATCCTGATTCGAAATCGCTGAAGCTCTTTCCCTTCACACCGGCCCTCTTCCAGAGGGAGGTCAGCCGGTCCACCGTTGAACGATCAGCTCCCATACCGTCGCGCGAGATGAGCGCCAGGTCCCTGACTGCCAGCAGACTCAAGGGGGACAAGGCCGGTTGGGCCTTCGGCCATATTCCCCGCAACTCGCGAAGAAAAATCTGGACCGTGAGTTCGCCGATGCCCTTGCCCAATGCCTTCAGACGGGTTTCTACATCGCGTTCATCACCAGCGGCGTCGTGCAACGCCTCCAGATCGCCGCCATACTGCTCGATGAGATGTGTCATCACTTCCAGCAACTTCGTGGCAGTCTTGAAGTCGTAGCGTGCATAGCCACCTGCATCGAGCGCGTCGACCAGTCCGTCCCATCCGGACTTCACGATACGTTCCGGGGTTGTCAGGCCGCGCCGGACGAATTCGGCGTGGGTCTTTGCCACGATCGAGCCGGAAATCCTCGCCCCGTAGAGAATCGACGCCAAGAACCAGAGGAAGAGATCTTTCCGACGGCGAGCCGGCAGGCTGAGCCCAAGCTCCGACGAAAAACACCCTGGCACGCGCGAGACGAGCGCCTTGATCACCGTGCGGGATCGCGCAGCCGCCGGACCGAATCGGTCAAGGATTGAGCTCCTGCTCGCTCCGACCATCCCTGCATGCCGGTGAGTCCCCACGGGTTCGGGCAACGTTGTATCGGAATGAAGCACGCTCAGCCTCCGAGGGTCCAACGCCCCATCACAAAGTGACTGCAATTCGGACACCGGCCGGCCTGGAGCTGATTCGCCACGACAGCGAAGCCACATCGTCGGATTACGACCGTTTCACATCCAGGACAGATGGTGTTCTCAGCTCCCTCTTCTTGAGGCATATTGCCGAGATAGACGTACCGCAGCCCCACCTCTCGTCCCACATCTCTGGCCCGCAGTAATGAACGGATCGGCGTTTCCCGCCAATGCACCATCTTATAGGCAGGGAAGAAGCGGCTGACATGCCAGGGCACATCCGGACCCAAGTCGGTCTTGATAAAGTACGCGATGTCCCGCAACTCCTTTTCATCATCGTTCAACCCCGGGATCAACAAGGTCGTGAGTTCGATCCACACGCCCAATTTCTTGTACTCCCGAATTGCCGCCAGGACCGGCTGCAGGCGGGCCCCGCACAACTTTTTGTAGTAGCTGTCACGGAACGATTTGAGGTCGATGTTTGCGGCGCTGAGGTACGGCGCGATCTCTCGCAACGGATCGAGCGCGATGAACCCGTTCGTCACGAAGACGTTCCCCAACCCCACGGCCGAGGCCGCTCGTGCAGTTTCCAAGGCCAACTCATAAAAGATCGTCGGTTCGGTATAGGTATAGGCGATCGTCCTGGCACCTGCTCGCTTGGCCTGCTGCACCAGTTCAGAAGGGATCACTTCCGTCCCCAGCCCCCATTGGTTGTCGACCGGTTCTTTTTCCGCACACCACTCGCTCGCTGGATGCTCACCGACGGCGGAGGGCGCCTCCTCACCACGATCCGCCAATTCCCTGAGTTTCGGCCATTGCGAGATGGTCCAGTTCTGACAGAACCGGCAGCGCAAATTGCAGCCGACAGTCGCAATTGAGTAAGCAGTGCTTCCCGGAAGGAAGTGAAACAGGGGTTTCTTCTCGATCGGATCGATCTCCGCCGAGACAATGCGGTTCCCGACCAGGGTGAAGAGGCGCCCCCCTCGATTGATTCGGACCCCACAGGCACCCCGGCGATCTGGTGCAATCTTGCAATCATGCGGACAGAGCGTACATCGGACGAAGTCGTCCGGCATGTTTTCGTAATAGAGCGCGGCCTGGAGGTTGGATGGCATGGCAGGCATATGGACCACTCACAGATGTAGCTACGACTGGAGCAAGGCCAGTGCCATTCAGGATATGTACGTGAAAGTTGAGCTTCTCTGGTAGCTTGGGAAGGAGCAACAGGGGAAATGAACCCATGTACAGGGATAACTTGCCACAACCGTGACACCGCTCGTGTAGTGAAAGGCTACAGGCCTGCCGGCTCGATCGTCTCCTGTCTAGCTTCCCGTTCACAAAGACGTGGCATTGCGATTGCTCACCACGGGTAGTGCCGTGACTGAACATCCGAGGTTCCCATGACACCTCCCGGTCGAGGCTCCAGACCTCTTGTACTGGTGTGGGTCGCCCTGATTGAGGTGCTGATCGGGGCTGCCTCATGCAACAGTGACCGAGTGACCGACTCCTCTCTCGTTGATCCAAGCCACGCAGCCGAGCGCCAGCGCATGGTCGAGGAGCAGATCATCCCCCGCGGCATCAAAGACCAGTCCGTGCTCGCCGTGATGGGACGTGTGCCGCGCCACCGCTTCGTGCCTCCCCCGTATTCCGCGTTCGCATACATGGACGGGCCCTTGCCGATCGGCCACGGCCAGAGCATTTCTCAACCGTCGCTGGTTGCCATGATGACGGAGGCGCTCACGCTGAAGAAAACCGATAAGGTGCTGGAGGTGGGGACCGGATCAGGATACCAAGCCGCCGTGCTCGCGGAACTTGCCGACAAGGTGCTGACGATCGAGATCCTGGAGCCGCTGGCCCGCCAAGCGGAACGCACTTTGGCCGAGCTGGGCTATCACAACATCCGAGTTCGCGTGGGCGATGGCTATCAAGGTTGGCCTGAGGAGGCACCGTTCGACGCCATTATCGTGACCGCCGCGCCCGACCACGTCCCACAGCCATTACTCAATCAATTGGCCATCGGCGGACGGCTGATCCTACCGGTTGGCCGATTCTTCCAGACCCTCGAGCTCTATCGCCGGACTGAAGAGGGTTATGAGCGTAAAACCCTCACACTCGTGCGATTTGTTCCACTGGTCCACCAGGGAGAAGAGGAGGACTAGGCCATGCCAATTGAGAGAGCCGCTCAAGATCCGTCTGCGCTGCCTCGTCGGATCGGCTGGTTCACAGCCAGTTGCGTCCTCGTCAGCAATGTCGTCGGCAGCGGCATCTTTACCACGACGGGATTCATGGCGCGCGACCTCGGCGATCCGGGCTTGATCCTCTCCATTTGGCTCATGGGAGCACTGATCGCACTCGCAGGAGCCCTCTCCTACAGTGAGTTGGGCGCCGCCCTTCCAGTCGCCGGCGGAGAATATGCGTACCTCCGCCGAGCCTACGGGCCGTTCGTTGGGTTCCTCAGCGGATGGACATCCTTTACCATCGGCTTCAGCGCCGCCATTGCGGCGGGGGCCATGAGCTTCGTTGCCTACCTTCTTCAGCTCTTTCCTCTTGATGACGAAGGGAGCACATGGTCAACAGCCATCGCGTTAGCCCTCCTCTGGTCAATCACGGGATTCCACCTGGCCGGCGTCGGAGCAGGCGGGGTTCTGCAACGGACGCTGACGGTGCTGAAGGTGGGAGCCATTCTCTTGCTGATCGCCGCGGGGCTGACGGTCGGAAAGGGGGACTGGATGCACCTCCGTCTCACGGAGGGTCATCCTGCCCCCGGCATCGGACCATACATCGTCTCGTTGGTCTTCGCCCTCTATGCCTATTCCGGCTGGAATGCCGCGGCCTATCTGGCGGGAGAGATCACCGATCCTGCCCGCACCATCCCCCGGACGATGATCGCGGGTACAGTCTTCGTCGCCCTCCTCTATCTCGTGCTGAACGGATTCTACTTCTACGCACTGCCGGTGACGGAACTGGCCAAGCCGCCACTCCTGCCCGTTGCCGACAAGGTCGCGAAAGCGCTCCTCGGTCTCGATGCGGGCCGGTTCGTCACAGCCATTCTGTGCCTTTCTATCGCAGGAGCCGTGAGCGCGATGGTGTGGGCCGGGCCCCGCGTGTACTATGCCATGGCACAGGACGGGTTGATTCCCTCCCTGTTCGCGAAAACCCCCGGCACGGAACGCACACCGATTAACGCTATCCTTCTGCAAAGCCTGTGGGCCTCGGTCCTGATTCTCACGGGAAGCTTCGAACGACTGGTGATCTACAGTGGCACCGTGCTCATGATCTTCAGCGCCCTTGCGGTGGGGGCAGTCCCGATCCTGCGCCGGCGAGAGCCGAATCTGCCGCGTCCCTATCGGACTCCGCTCTACCCGTATGTCCCCGCATTCTATCTTCTCGTGGCAGCGGTGGTCGTCGGCAGCGCGCTCCATGAGCGTCCGGTGGAAGCAAGTTTGGGAATTTTAACCGTCTTAGCCGGAACCCCGCTGTACCTGCTCTGGCAGAGGCTCAGAACGACACCGCCAACACACGACCCGGCCACGAAGCAAAACTGAGTTGGCATGCCACGGTGCTTCGATGAACGCTGCAGCGTGGAGGACAATTGCACGCTCAGCAGACCGACTTATTCGATGAGCGGTGCCTGAGCATGGACACCAAACCGCTCCAACTTTTCTAGACGCACGCCGATGAGGCGAATCAATTTCCCATGAGGATTCTCCCGCTCATCGAGGAAGGGCAGGAAGAGCTTTGTCGCCTCTGCTTCCAAGACCTTGAGGTGGCCAGTCGGAGACGGCAGCGTGTGGCTGCGCGATTTGGTTTCAAAATCCGCAAAGCGCACCGTGAGTACCACGGTGCGAAAATGCGTAAACCCTTCGGCCGTCAGTCGGCCGATCACATCCTGGCAGAGCGCCCTGAGCCGTTTGCCCAGGAACTGCGCGTCTCGGGTATCCTGCTCGAAGGTTTCCTGCTCCCCGATGGATTTGGCTTCATACGTTTCCTCGATGGGAGACTCGTCCCTGCCATGGACCTTCTCGTACAGATCCACTCCCCGCTTTCCGAACAGGGCATGCAACTCCTCCTGAGAGAACCGTCGCATGTCCTTGATGATCGTGATCCCCATCCTGGCGAGTTCGGCCTCGGTCTTGGGCCCGACACCAGGAATGGTTCGTATCGGAAGGGGCGCGAGGAATGCGGCGACGTCTTCTTCTCTCACGGTGGTTAGACCATCGGGTTTACACATGCCGGACGCGATTTTGGCGATGAGCTTGTTGGGACCGATCCCGACCGATGCGGTCAGACGTTCCTCTTCTCGTATGGCGCCTTTGACGTGACGGCAGATATCTTCCGCGAGGGTGTAGGATTCACACGAACTCAGGTCGAAATAGGCTTCGTCGATGCTGGCCTGCTCAACCAAGAAGACGAACCGCCGCAGGCTCTCCATCACATGTGCGGACACCTCTGCATATCGCTCCATACGCACAGGCAGGAACGTGGCCGGGGGTTTTCCGTGCTCTTTTGCGGCCTCCGACAGCCACCAGGCTTTTGAGATGGGGAGGGCCGAATGGATGCCGTATTCGCGTGCCTTATAATTGGCGGTGGACACCACACCCCGGCCCTTCCCCCCACAAGGATCCGCGCCGACCACAAGAGGCAATCCACGAAGTGAGGGATTGTCGCGCTCCTCGATCGCCGCGAAGAAGGCATCCATATCAAGGTGGGCCACAATTCTCATATGGGTTCACACGCGTGAACGTGTTCCGCGCTCGGGCATGAGAGGCGCTTCGCTGTGGGAAAATAGCACCTCTGCTCCGGCAGGAGTGGCGTCAAATGCCACAGGTCCAAAACGTTCACGGGTAACAGGCCGAAGAGAGAGCCCTGATATCCCCGCGTAACATTGCGTATGTGTCAGCTTAGTCTCTGGCATCGAACTTGATCTCTGTTATCCCTACACCCCACCCTCTAACTCAGAGGCATAAAGTGAACCAAGCAGCCAAATGGTCGATCTGGTACCTCTTCATCGCATTATCAATGACAAGGGCCATCGCTGCCGTCGTCGGGGTCGATGAGACGATCCAGCAACTACAGGAGGCTCCTATTCTTTCAGAATGAGGTCCGACATGGTAAGGGCAAAGATCAAGTTGCACGGAAAAGGTGATGGCTGGCAAATCAAGGAGACTACGATCGACTATGATGGCAAGGAGGTTCAGCGACTCGGCCCGATCGATCAGGTGATGGAATACGAGGAGGCGGTCAAAGAAGCAAAGCGCTGGACCATGCTCACGATCAGGGGGAAAAACCGCAAGGAGACGGAGGATGACATCGTGTGGGAACTCGAGCCCTCGCTGCCACCCAGACACATTCTGAAGCTCTAGTGTAACTGTCCATCCCCCATCTCCAACTGAACAAGCACATTTTGCCAGACCATCAGACACATAGGTCCATGAGCAAATTGCTTGCCGAGGTGCAGATCCTCCCGTTTGAGGGAACCTCGCAACGGGATATTGAGACGTTGATCGAGGAGTTGATGTCGCTCGGCATAGTGGCCACCATGCTCCCGAAGGCGAGCATCGTGCCGCCTAGCTATAACCAGCAACGGCGTCAGTACAACGCGGAGATTCTGCTGGATCGCGTGAGGCTCGCACCGGGTCATTCCGTGCTCGGCATGACGAACGGGGATCTGTATGTCGATGGACTCAATTTCGTGTTTGGCCTCGCCGACAGCCCGGGAAAGGCCGCGTTGATTTCCCTGCATCGGCTTCATGCCGGCACCGACGACGCCACATTCCGCCTGCGGATGGTCAAGGAAGCGCTTCACGAACTCGGACACACGCATGGTCTTGGACACTGTGCTGATCCGCGGTGCGTCATGGCGTTCAGCAATTCGCTGGCCGACACAGATCACAAGGGCCAGGAATTCTGCTCGCGTTGTGCGCACAAATTCCGTGGGCATTGAGATGTACGATCCTGTAGAGAAGGCCAGACAAGTGGCCGAGGTCGTCTAAAAAGACGGAACCGGCAGTCTTTTCAAAGGCGATTTGCGCAGTTCACTTTTCCCCTTCTCGCCGATCCAGGTAGCTACTCCCCAACTGGAGAATCCTGATGGCCGCCGCCCCGACCAAGGGTGTTCGAATAGAGATGTGACGGCAATCGTGGCTCAGTTCTTCAAACACCCCCAGCCCCAGGGTTTCGTTCGCTGAATCGTGAAGCCCCACCACGAGACCAATCAGATCTTCTCTGCGTAGCACGCTGGGCTGAAGGAGGGGTGATACGCTTCCCGTCTTCAACCGCGACCGGCCGCCCGGAGGTGCCAGAATAACGAGTTGCTTGGCGTCTAGCGCGAGACTGTGAGCCCCTGAGAAATACGCCGCAAACCGATCTGCTCGATGGCGCGCCCGTTCAGCCGGCGTTCGGACACGAGCTGATGGAGAGACCTCAAGCCGATGAATCTTGAGTCCCGGCCGTCCTGCCACCACTGCTAAGAGCGGCTCAAGCTCCTCGCCTCGTTGAAGCGCTACGAGATGTCTTGGGCCAAGGAGCTCGATCTTCCGAAGCTTCAACTGGAATCCTGGTCCCTGATCGATCAGCCCGGTCGTATCAACGAGCACAGAGCCGGCACCAGCCCGGATTGCTGTATCGACCAACCGTTTGGTCCCGACCAGTATTTGGAGCAGGTGGCCAGACGGCGAGACGGACCCCACGAAGAAGAGGCCATGGCAGGGAAGACGATCGATCCTGAAATCAGGGGTCAGGTTCTCTCGCAAGAAGGCAAGGGCAACCGTAGTTGGAGGACCGATGGTCGACTGGCCGATATCAGCATCAACGATGGCTACCGGAAGCTTGCCAGCCTGAATCAATTGCCGCGCAGCGGCACCCACCCACGTGGTCTTGCCACTGTCCGACGCCCCGATCACCACGGCGATGCCGGGATCGCCGGCGACGGCCTCACAAACGTGTATCCAACTGTGTGGCATTGATCATGACGGCTTCTTCATCGCTGTTCGAACAAGGTGATTTCCCACTCACCGGACGGCATATCGTGCCGCAAGATGTACAGGCCACCCTCACTGCCCCGAACCTTGAAATAGCGGTGGTCTCGGCCAGGCCAGCAATCGAGGACCTCCACAACCTCGATACGACGATTGCCCAAGAAGAACGCACGAGGCACCTCTTCGCCTCGGTGGCCCGCGGAGCACTCCACACGAACGATTACTCGCGAATCTGATCCCATAGCAGCATGCTGGAAAAGTCCGCCAGCGTGATTGAAAGGTCAAGGCTGAGGCTAAGGGTAAGATGAGGCGAGTTGGATCTCCCTCAACCTTAACCTCAGCCTGCCGGGCTCGCTGCGGTCGCGCAGGCCGGCCAATTTGAGCATCCGGTTAGGTCCTTCCGATCGGCATAAGATAGAGCGGCCGTTCCCGCTGACCAAGCGCCAAGGTCTCAGCCACTCGCGCATCATCGAAGGCCCCCAACACGACAGTGCCCAGGTGGAGGGACAGGGCCTGGAGGTAGACATTCTGAGCCGCGTGGCCTGCTTCCATGTGGACATACCTGAGGCCTCGTTCACCATACTTTCCGGTGACCCGCTCATAGACCGCGCAGAAAGCCAGGACGGCGGGCGCCTCTGCGATCGAGGGCTGGTCATAGGCCGCAGGACCAAGCGCCGGACGTTTGTCACCGTCGCCGATCCGACGCAGCGCATGCCCACGTGGAATGTATCGATACAGGCCGATGGGCAGCCCCTGGACATTCCCTGCAACTGCATACACCTCCAGCGGGTACAGTGCACCGGCGGATGGCGCGGTCCGCAACCCAACTCGATCGGTGATGCCCTGAGCAGCCCAGAGGAGTTGGCCGAGATCATCGAGTGCCAGCGGCACGTCTCGAAACTCCCTGATGGATCGCCGCTTCAGCAACGCCTGTTCAACCGAGGTCGTGCTCTCGTATCGGAGTTTCGGCAACGTGACCTGCTCATCACGCAAGCTGTCCTTCACGGAGCGGAGCGCCATGACCTGTCCTCTTTACGGCACCACCTGCATGACGTCATGATTCCCTTCCTCTCATACCGATGAGCCGTGTGCTACTTCCCTCCTCCTTCCATGAATAGCACCCACAATGCCACGACGGCTGAGAGATCAGTGCGACCAAATATGAATGCAATGACAACAGGTTAAGCTCCTAGCAAGATGGACATAGACCCAGAGAGGAAAACGGATAGCTGGGGTATTTTAGGCCGTGGAGAGCCTG
>Ga0335070_10002015_pt1 | contig 23635 bp, 17 predicted proteins | sample Lox_Sample_13_FD_206722 | JGI IMG/M metagenome (GOLD analysis project Ga0335070, IMG submission 206722) | Soil microbial communities from Loxahatchee National Wildlife Refuge, Florida, United States - Lox_Sample_1.3 | ecosystem: Environmental > Terrestrial > Soil > Wetlands | place: USA...
TTCAGGGGCTCCAGCGCGCCCTGATAGTCATGAGCCTGGAAGAGCGCGATGCCGAGGTTCAGGTCCACATCGGGAAAGGCCGGATCGAGTTTTCTGACGGCGGCAAATTCCTGGACGGCGTCGGCAAACCGCTTGTCGCGGAAGGCGAAGAGGCCGCGCTCGTTGTGCTGCTGGGCGGTCTCGCCCGCCGTGGCGCATGCGAGCGAGACCACAACGAAAACTAAGCGGCCGATAACCCGCAAAAACTAAAATACCAGCTTCAACGCCAACTGGATCTCGCGCGGCGCCCGCACCCCGGTGACGCTGCCGAACGGGCTCGGCGAAGTTGCCCCGGCCACGTCCTGTGTGGGCACGAAGTTGGTGTTGATGCTGGAGAACTGCGTGTGATTCAGGAAATTGAAGAACTCGGCGCGAAATTGCAGCTTGGGACTCTCGCCGCTCCCACGCGCGAACCGCGGCAGACCGAAGTCTTTGAAGACAGAGAAATCCCAGTTGTTGATTCCGGGACCGCGCACGTTGTTCCGGGCTGAATTCCCGAAGGTTCCCGGCGCCTGAAGCGCGAATGCATTGATATTGAAGTATTCCTGAATGGTCTGTTTACTCCTGTCGATATTGGGCGCCGCGATGACATCCGGCCGCTCGCAGATGGTGCCGCCGTCGCTGAGTCCCACGACATCGTGATCCAGGCAAACGGTTTGGGGAAGCCCGGAGCGCGCGGTGTAAATGCCCACCAGCTCCCATCCGCCGAGCGCTTGCCGGGCGAAGGGGTTAGTGCTTTTCTTGAAGAAGGGCAGCTCATAGATGTAGTTCAGGGTCAACGTCTGGGGCTGGTCCTGCGTGCCCAGGGCCTTCTCCGCCGCGAGGTCATAGATGTCCTGCACCGGTCTGTTTCGCCCTTCCGTATCCGTGTTGAGGGTGCTCGATATCAGCCGGCTCCAGGTGTAAGCCACCTGAAACTCGATGCCCGAGGTGAAGCGCCGGTTGGCGAACACTTGCAACGAATTGTAGCGAGTGGTGGCATCTCGCCCGTTCACGAAGATGTCACTGTATCCCAGATATGGCCGGTAGAGATCGGGATTGAGGGTACCCTGGTACGCGCCCAGCAGCGCTGAAGACGCGACCTGATTGATGTCCCGGTTGCGACCCTGGTGAATCTGGTGGCTGCCGACGTAATTGACTTCCAGCACGGCGTTTTGCGCCAGTTGATATTGGACGCCGGCGCTGTACTGATAACTGAGCGGATTGTAATAAATCGGGTCGAGCGTTTGCAGCAGTGTGGGTGGCTGCGGTGTGTTGGGATTGTACGGCGCCAGTTGCGAAAACGTGACGTTATTCAAGGTTGCGGTGCGGTCATTCGGGGGAAGCTCACCTAAGGCGCTGGTTTGTGAGATGGCGTCCCGCCCGTGAAACATGCCTGCGCCTGCGCGAAATACAAACTTGCGCAATGGGGCCCAGGCAATGCCGCCGCGTGGCTCCCAATCGTTATGATGGTTTTCCACTAGTGCGCGGCTGGGCAGGTTCGGCGAGTGCGGGGTCACAAGCCCGTTGAGCGTGTTGCATTTGGTGGGATCCAGCAGGTCCCCTGGCAGAAACGCCGACGCCGGGCACTGGGATGGATCATACCTGTTGGGATAAAAATTGCCGATGTTATCGTGAGCCGAGAACACCTGGCCGAGATACTGCCAGCGCAGGCCGAAATCGAGAGTCAGGGTGCTGGTGGCCTTCCATGTATCCTGGACATAGAACGCGGCATCGTGCCAGGTGTCATAGACCGGGTTCAGCGTCTGCTCTTCCTGGTAATTTGCCATGTTGCCCAGCAGCAGGTCTTGAAAGTTGTCGAACGTGAGCGTACCCGCGTTAAAGTCGCCGCCGCCGTTTGCCGGCTCACGTTTGCGGCTGCGTCCGAAAGAGCCTCCGAACTTCAGGTTGTGGGCCCCGAAGGTGTACGCGAGGTCATCTTTCCACGAGAGCAGGTTTTCGCGATTGGTGAAGGGGGCCTGGTGGGCTAGGGAACCAAAGCCATCCACGCCGTTCAAAGTGGGGAAGGAGCCGCTGGTCTCCGGGAACAGCTCCGTGTATGTGAACCCGGCGCGCGAAGCCAGGGTTTTATCGGACGAGCTACCGGTCTGAAAGTGGATGAAATTGTTGGTGAAGCCGAATTGAAAGTCGTTCACCATCCTGGGCGTGATCAAATAAGTAAACTTGGCCACCGCGTTTTTCGCCGTAAAATTCCAGTCGCTATTGACCGAGGGGAAGCTGTCATCGCCCCAAAGCTGGTTGTTGATGCCGCCCAGGCCCTGGTCTTCGCTCATCAGGCGAACCATCAACGTGGCTTTCTCAGTGAAGTTGTGGTCCCAGCGGTACAACTGCACGTTGTCGATGGTGCCCGTGTTTTCGCTGGCGATGAAGTTGAAGCCGGCGGCGGCATAACTCGCGTTGGGCAGCGGATAGCGGTTCAGGATAGCGGTGGCGTTGGGATTGATCTGCGACGGAGTGACGTTGGCTTCTGCCGACAGGGGCAGTTCCTGAGGATCGGCCGGTTGCACGGTGCACGGCGCTGGTGTCGTCAAGCAGTTCGGATCGAGAATACCATTGCGTTGGCGCAGGGTTGGCACGTTATCGGTGGCTACGTTTCCGCGGACCTCACGGCGGCCTTCATAGGACGCGAAAAAGAAATCCTTGGATTTGTCTTTGTTGTACACGCCGGGGATCCAAAATGGCCCGCCAAAGGTGTAGCCGAAATTGTTGTATCGCAGCTCGCTTTTGGGGGTACCGGAAGAATTCAGGAAGAAGTCGGTGGCATCCAGCTTGTCGTTGCGGAAGAATTCGTACACGCTGCCGTGAAAGTCCTTGGTGCCGGACTTGGTCACGACGTTGATCACGCCGCCTGTTACCTGCCCGAACTCCGCGCTGAAGTTATTGCGCAGCACTTTGAATTCTTCGAGCGCGTCCAAAGGGGGCGTGACCACGTTCTGAGCATTAGAGCCGATGTCCATATTGTTTTGCCCGTCGATCAGCCACAGATTGGAGTTGCTCTGGTTGCCGTTGATGGATACTGCAGTGTCGCTGGAAAGACCCGTTCCGCCGCCAATACTTCCGTTGTCGGAAACGACGCCGGGCACCAGTTCCACCAGTTGGCTGTACACGCGGCCGTTCAGGGGCAGGGCTTGCGTCTGTGCGGCGCCGATGAGGTTTGAGACCTCGGCCGATTCGGTCTGCAGTTGTACCGATGCTGCGGACACCTCTACTGCTTCGCTGACCGCGCCGATTTCCATCTTGACGGCGAAATTCAGCCGGTCGTTGACGTCCAACCGGATTCCGGTCTCTTCATGCTTCTTGAACCCGGAGGCCTCCACCGAAAGTCGGTAGTTCCCCACGGGCAGATTGTTCAGGAAGAAGACCCCGGCAGAGGTCGTCTGCGTGGTTCGCGCCACTCCTGTACCTGTGTTGGTAGCGATGACATTAGCGTCCGGTATGACAGAGCCGGACGGATCGGTCACTGTTCCCGAAATATTGCCGGTGATTTCCTGCGCGAGAAGCGCCGTCGCGAAAAGCGTCAACAACAAACTCAGACTGAAAAGTTTCATTCGTTATTGGTCCTCGTGTTTGTCTGGATGGCCTGCCGTACCGGGTGCTGCACCCTCAACCGGGGGCTTGAGCGAGTAGTGCCGAAGCAAACCGAATACCACGGTTGGGGGGATCTTTCGACGCTGAAATGAAATGGCTTGCGCGGTCCGGTCTCCATAGTAGACATCTACTATTCCAGAATCCAGAAATGATATCTGATTTCGCGTACTTTGTGGGGATACAGATGTTACTGAATCAAGCGCGGAGAGCGGTGTTGCGGACTACAGTTCCCGCTTCAGGAAGGAACAGATGTGGTAACCGTCCAGAAATTTGAACGGCGCTTCCCCCATCGTGTAATGGCCGCAGGGCAGCTCGGCCACGGCGTGATCGAGCGAGAGTTCGCGGAAGCCGGCCACGACCTCCTTCGCGAACTGGGGCAAGAAGGTCGTATCATAAGCGCCGTAAATGAGCAGGGACTTCTTCGGTTTTGCGGCGAATTTATAAATGTAGTGCGCCGGGCTGACGGCCGCCCACACTTCGCGCAGACGGTCAAGGCCGATGGCGGGTTCCATGCTCTGGCGGATGTGCTGGGTGGATAGGCCGGTCCAGACGACATCGGCGAATTGCGTGGAGCAGTGATTGAAAACGTTCACAGCGAGGCGGTCGTCATGCGCGCTGGCGAGGAACGCGTAGCAAGATCCGAGACTGGTGCCGACGATGCCCAGCTTTTCATAGCCCTGCTGTTGGAACCAGTCGAGGCAGCAGCGCACGTCGATGACAGCCTGGCGAGCCGCATCGATGGTCCGCGCCACGTTCGAAGAGACCGCGTAATCAGCGCGTGTCGTTTCGGGCGGCATGCGGTCGTCGTGATAGGGCAGGCTCAATCGCAGGACGGAAATGCCGAGAAAAGCGATGCCGCGGCAAAGCGCCACGTGCTGCTCCGGCTTGGCATTCCAATGCGGAAGCACGATGACTGCTTTTTTCCCGGGCTTTGGCTCAAACACCGTGTGCTTTGCCGGGAACCAGTGCGCCCGGACGGTGTTGTTCCCGGCGTAAGGGCTTTCGACCGGGGAGGTAAACCGCAGCATGTGGCCGGTCAGGGCGAAGTCCTCCGGTGTGCGGTAATTGAAGAACTCCTCGCTGCGTTCGACCGCGGCCCGGTTGAGCATACGCAGCCAGGTTTCCTCGTCATGACCGTTGCGTTCGAGGCAGCCGTTCGTGGGCCAGTGGCGCGTCCATTCAAGGCCCCATTCGAAGGGCCGAACGACGCGGTCGGTGGCACGCGAGCATAGGCGCGCCTCCCATCCGTGCATCCAGCGGCGGTACACTTCGGTCATCTTCTAGCAATGTATCAGGTTTGGAGGAGCGAATGAGCATGCGATTGCCGCTAGACCAGATCCGCGAGGTGCTGCTCAGCGACGCCGCTCTTCCGGCCAAGGCGGAGCGCATTGCGGATCACGTCCGGCGCAGCGGCGGCTACCGATGGGCAGGCATTTACGAGGTGAGCGGCGGGGAGATCGCGATACTCGGATGGAGCGGAACGGGCGTGCCCGCGCATCCGCGGTTTCCCGTGACCCAGGGACTTTGCGGCGCGGCAGTGGCCTCCCGGAGCACGGTGATCGTGGCGGACGTAGCTGCTGATCCTCGATATTTGACGACATTCGGCAGCACGCGATCGGAGATGATCGTTCCGGTCTTCGGGGCGGCAGGACTGGGAGTTGTGGGAGTGATTGACGTCGAAAGCGAGCGCTTGAATGCGTTCACGGATGAGGATCGCGATTTCGGCGAGCGATGCGCGTCCGCTATCGCCGGCCTGTGGTGATAGAATTTGACCAGTCGGAGCCAAAATCGGATGAATCGAAGACATTTTTTGATGAGTTCTGCGGTTGCCGCGGGAGCTGCGTTGAAAGGCGCTCCCAGCATCAACGACACCGTGCGCGTAGCGTGTGTGGGAATCCGGGGGCAGGGAAACGATCACATCCACCAATACTCGCGGATGCCGAACGTCGAGATCGCGGCGCTTTGCGACGTGGATGAGAACATTTTGAACCAGCGCATGGAACAGGTTGTCGCTTCGGGCAAGAAGAAACCTGCGCCGTACACGGATGTGCGAAAGCTTCTCGAAGACAAGTCGATTGATGTCATCTCCATCGCCACGCCCAATCACTGGCACTCGCTGATCGGCATTTGGGCCTGCCAGGCGGGCAAAGACGTGTACGTCGAGAAGCCGTGCTCGCATAACATTTTCGAGGGCCGCCAACTGGTGGCCGCGGCCCAGAAGTACGATCGCATCGTGCAGCACGGAACGAACAGCCGCTCAGGTTTGGCCGTTCGCGAAGCGGTGGAGAAAATGCGCCAGGGCGTCATCGGCGATGTATACATGGCGCGTGGCCTGTGTTTCAAGTGGCGGGATACCATCGGCCACAAGCCGGAAGAGGCGGTGCCCGCCGGCGTCCATTACGACCTGTGGACCGGCCCGGCGCCGATGCACGCGTTCACACGCAACCGGTTTCACTATAACTGGCACTGGTTCTGGGATTACGGCAACGGCGACATCGGCAACCAGGGCATCCACGAGATGGACATCGCGCGCTGGGGCCTCGGCGTGAAGTATCCGACGCACGTCAGCGCCATGGGCGGGCACTTCATGTTCGACGACGATCAGCAGACGCCCAACACCATGGTCGCCAACTTCGAGTTCAACGAAGGCGGCAAGAAGAAGTTTCTGGTGTTCGAGGTGCGCCACTGGATTACGAATCATGAGGCCGGCATCGGCGAAGGTGTGAAGCACAAGGATCCCAACACTGTGGGGAACATTTTTTACGGTTCGAAAGGATACCTGGCGATCGACGGCTACGGCCAGTACAAGACCTGGCTCGGCCGCGATCAAGAGCCAGGACCGGCGCGCAACGAAGGCGGCAACAATTGGGTGAACTTCATTGAGGCCGTACGCAGCCGCAAACAATCCGACTTAAATGCGCCCATCGAGGAAGGGTACATGTCGACGGTGCTGGTGCACCTGGCTAACATCTCCTACCGGCTCGGACGCACTCTGGAGTTCGACGCGGAGCATCTGACTTGCAAAGGCGATCCGGAAGCCACGGCCATGTTCACACGGCAATATCGCGCGCCGTTCGTGGTACCCGAGAAAGTGTAAAGGCCGAGGCCGCCGGGCATGAGCGATCCGCTGTCTTACCTCAGCGCGCAACTGGACGCGTGGCGGAAGGCAGGTACCTATCAGCGCTTGCGGGTGCTCGAATCGGCGAGCGCGGCCGAATCCCGCTTCGACGGTCGCGAGGTCATCAATCTCGCATCGAATAACTACCTCGGTCTCACTACCCACCCGAAATTAATGGAAGCGGCGCTTGAGGCGACGCGCAAATTCGGCGTGGGTTCGGGCGCCGTCCGAACCATTTCCGGCACCATGAGCCTGCATATGCAGCTCGAGGAGCGCATCGCACGGTTCAAGCATTCCGAAGCGTGCGTGGTCTTCCAATCCGGTTTTGCGGCGAACGCGGGAACGGTTTCCGCCATTCTAGGGCCTGAGGATCACATCATCTCAGATGAGCTGAACCATGCCAGCATCATCGACGGATGCCGTTTATCTAAAGCAAAGATTCATGTATTCCCTCATAAAGACGTCAGCGCCGCCGAAAGGATCCTTCAAGAACTGGCTTCGGTTCCCGGCCGCAAGTTGTTAATCACGGACGGTGTGTTTTCCATGGACGGCGACATCGGCGCAGTCCCGGGTCTCACAAAAATTGCCGAGACACACGGCGCCATTATGATGGTGGACGATGCCCACGCGTCCGGAGTTCTGGGCCGCAACGGGCGCGGCACGGTAGACCACTTCGATCTGCACGGCCGCGTGCACATTCAGGTGGGGACGCTTTCGAAAGCCATCGGCGTGCTCGGGGGCTATGTGTGCGGCAGCCGCGATCTGATCGAGTTCCTGTATCATCGCGCACGGCCGTTTTTGTTTTCGACTTCGCATCCTCCCGCCGTCGCCGCGGCGTGCATGGCGGCCTTCGAAGTGCTGGAGCAGGAGCCGGAACGCATTCAGAACCTTTGGGAAAATACGAAGTACTTCAAGCAAGGTCTCACGTCTGCAGGCTTCAACACCGGCGTGAGTGAGACGCCAATTACGCCGGTGATCGTCGGCGAGGCCAAGATCGCTCACCAGCTTTCCGCTGCATTGTTCGAAGAAGGCGTGCTGGCTACGGGCATCGGCTTCCCGACGGTGCCCGACGGCAAAGCCCGCGTCCGCACCATCGTGACCGCGACCCACACCCGCCAGCAGCTTGACCGCGCACTCGACATCTTCGCGCGCGTAGGCAAGCGCATGGGGATTCTGCGATCATCGGCCACGGGCACGTAATCGATCGCCACGCTGCGTGGAGGTCACCGGCAATCGATGTCTGCCCGGGGCCGACGGGACTGCACGATCAGTTTAGTTGCCAAACTCCAGTTCGGTGGTGGAGCCGCCCAGTTCGATGGCCTTCACTTCCTGCGATCCGTTACTCGTGGTCATTTCAACCGCAGTGTATGGGAATTTGGTGCTCTTGTTTTCCACCTTAACGGGAGCGGTGAACTTCTCGCCGTTATTTTCATTGGTGAAAACGGCATTCGTGCCTTGGAGCTTCACGTTATATTGACCCGCGGCCAGTTGCAACGGGCCCGCTTTGGCGGGCGAGCTTAGAGTGATGTCGTACGACTTGGCGCCCAGCAAGGACAGGCTGCAGAGTGCAAGAGCCCCAGCCAGCGTCAATGTTCTCAGTCTCATGGTGTCGTTGTTTCTCCTATCCATCTGAGGGACAGCGCGGGCGCGGACAAGGTAACTACCATGGCCGGAGTATTTAGCCGAAAAATGAACGGTACGTTTTTTACCACCATAGTGGTACGGAAAAATTCCGAATACTGGGAATTCAATTTTCGACCACATCCTTTTAACCTGCTATTGAAGAGGGCCCAAACGAAGGGCGGAAGATTTCGAAAAGGAGAAGGTATGAAACAGCACAACGATGGAAATGGCGGTGTCCAGGTGATTGAGGCCCTAACCGATCTAGGCAGCGAGGCTGTTGTTGATATCTCGGGCGCCCTGCGGCCGTTGCTTGCCGACGTCTTCGCACTCTATCTGAAGACCAAGAATTTTCACTGGCACATGCGTGGCAGCCATTTCCGCGATTACCATGTCCTGCTCGATGAGCACGCCGACCAGATCTTCGCGATGACCGACGACATCGCAGAACGGGCGCGCAAGATCGGCGGAACCACGCTGCATTCCATCGGTGACATTTCGCGACATCAACGCTTGAAGGATAACAACGCAGAGGCAGTTGCTCCCAAAGAGATGCTAAGTGAGCTACGCGCCGACAACCTGGAGCTAACCGGGCACTTACGCGCCACTCATGAGATCTGTGACCGGTACAACGACGTCGCGAGTGCCAGCCTGATCGAGACCTGGATCGACCAGACGGAGCGCAGGACGTGGTTCTTGTCGGAGACCTTGAGCGATTTCTGAACCTTTGGGAATCAAAGCGCGAACAAAGGACGCGACGACCGTGCCGCACTGCGGGCTTTCTAACAATATCCGAATCCGAAGGAGAAATTCACATGAACAGAATCAACGCAAAGGATGGAACTGAAATCTACTACAAGGACTGGGGGACCGGACGCCCGGTGGTGTTCTCACACGGATGGCCGCTGAACGCCGACGCCTGGGATCCGCAGATGTTGTTCCTCGGCCAGAACGGATTTCGTGTCATCGCGCATGACCGGCGCGGCCACGGCCGGTCGGGCCAGCCGTGGAACGGCAACGACATGGATACGTACGCCGACGACCTCGCCACGCTCATTGAAACGCTAAATTTGCATGACGCTACCCTGGTGGGCCATTCCACCGGCGGCGGCGAAGTCACGCGCTACATTGGCCGTCATGGCTCCAAGCGAATAGCGCAGGCTGTGTTGATCGGCGCCGTGCCCCCACTCATGTTGAAGACCGCAAACAACCCCGGTGGCCTGCCGATCGCGGCTTTCGACGAAATCCGCAGCGCCGTCCTTGCGGACCGGTCGCAATTCTTCAAGGACCTCACCATGCCTTTCTACGGGTATAACAAGCCGGACGCGAAAGTGTCCCAGGGCGTGCGCGATTCTTTCTGGCTGCAGGGAATGCAGGTATCGATTAAGGGCGCTTACGACTGCATCAAAGCATTTTCCGAGACGGATTTCACTGAAGACCTCAAAAAGATCGACGTGCCGACCCTGATTCTGCATGGCGACGCGGATCAGATCGTGCCGATTGGAGCCTCTGCTCTCATGTCCGCGAAGCTCGTGAAGAATTCGAAACTGAAGGTCTATCCGGGTGCCCCGCATGGAATGTGCACGACACTGGCGGACCAGGTGAATGCGGATTTGCTGGCTTTCGTCGAAGCTGGGGTGCCAGCTACAGTCGCTTGACTCTCGAAGACGTTTATCCGCGAAGGTTGGGGTAACATGGGAGGCACGGTTGCCCGGTTGCCGGCGAATGTCTGAGCGCCGGCATTCAAATCGAGCGCGGAGGACGTCGGTTCGTTGCCGGAGCGAAACACATCGCATACCTCGGGATACCGGACGCCAGAAGACCGCCGATCACATGTAAGCCAGCACCAGGGCTTGAAGGTGCAACCAGCCACACCCCCGGCTCTCACGCGGAGGGGCGCCATCGTTGGGGTGGCAGGGGGGCTGCTGGGTGGTTGCCATTCTCTGCGCATACAACCGTCGATAGAGTTCACCAGAATTCCACAAGCCGACGAGGGTGGCCGTGCCAAGCACGAGATCATCGAAGGGCGCGTGACCGGCGCGCACACCGGGCAGCAGATCGTGCTATACGCAAAGAGCGGAGCATGGTGGGTACAACCGCTCGTGACGCGCCCATTCACGAAGATTCAGCCGGACGGCAAGTGGACCGCCGCCACCCATCTCGGAACCGAGTATGCCGCCTTGCTGGTCGAGCTGGGGTATCGTCCCTCGGTCTCGATGAATATTCTCCCGTCGGCAGGCGGCGACGTCGCGGCAATAGCGGTGGCGAAAGGCGCGAGCTCTCCGCCATCGCCATCTCTTCGTTTCAGCGGGCACGAATGGAGAGTCCGCGATGCTCCCAGCAACCGCGGTGGCCCGAACCTCTACGCCCCATCGAACGCCTGGACGGATGTGCGCGGGGCGCTGCACCTTCGAATTGCAAAAGACTCCGGCAAGTGGACTTGTGCGGAAGTGAGCCTCACGCGCAGTCTGGGGTATGGAACATATTCATTCATTGTGCAGGATACTTCGCGCCTCGCGCCGGCAGCAGTCTTCACTATGTTCACGTGGGATTACGCAGGGGTGGACGAGAACTTCCACGAAATTGACATTGAGATCAGCCGCTTTGGCGATCCCGCCAGCAAGAATGCGCAATATGTCATCCAGCCTTACTATGTACCCGCGAATGTCGAACGATTCTCGGCGCCTTCAGGAGTGCTCATGCACTCGTTCCACTGGGCACCGGGACGCATCTCTTTCAGGACGGTTCGCGGGTCCGGAACCAACGCGGGATCTCATCCGGTTGCGGAACATGTTTTCACGTCGGGAGTTCCATCGCCCGGCATCGAATCGGTCCGCATGAATCTGTACGTCTTCGCTAGCGCGAAAATCCCACTCGAAAATGGGGCCGAGGTGGTCATTGAGAAGTTCGAATACCTCCCGTGACGGGAAGGCGGGACAGAGTCGAGTGTTCAGATGGCTTCTGGCCGCCCTCGCGGCCGCATACTTCGGCGTCCCGGCACAGGCTTTGGACCCGAATCGGGCGATGTCGCAGTACATACACGATCACTGGGACGCCGAACAGGGATTTCCGGGTGGGACCGTATTCGCCATCACCCAAACTGCCGACGGCTACCTTTGGATCGGCACTGAAAAGGGGTTGATCCGGTTCGACGGGTTCACATTCCGCCTCATGGATCGAGCGCCCTCAACCGCGCTCCCGGCCGGCCCGGTTTTGGGCCTGGCGACAGACTCCGACGGAAATCTGTGGATAAGGCCCCGCGGTCAGGGTTTGCTGCGCTACCGCGGTGGAGCGTTTCAGGATGTCTCGCTGCATTTGCAGGGGGACACCAGCGCCACGGCCATGGGCCGGAGCAGGAACGGCGAAATTTTGGTGGCGCGCCCAAATGGAACGATCACGTACGGCTCACGGAGGCTCGCAAGCTTTGGCAACCTCTTCCCTCTCGTGATTTCCATAGCCGAAACCGCGGATGGCAAAGTATGGATGGGTACGAGAGACGCCGGGCTCTTCTGCCTGATCGATGGTCGCGTTTCAAACATCGCCCAAGGCTTGCCGGACAGGAAAATCAACAGCCTTCTGCCCATTGGCCGCGAGCTGTGGATTGGCACCGATAACGGCGTGGTGCGATGGAACGGGAGTGAAATCACCCGGGCGGATGTGCCTCACGCTCTGGAACACACACAGGTTCTGGCGATGATCAGAGACCACGAATCAAACACGTGGGTGGCCGCGGCCCGCGGTCTATTGCGGGTCGACCCCCGCGGTGTTGCCTCGCTGGAACCACCCGACCGGAGTTCAAACGCGACTGTGACGGCTCTATTCGAGGATCGCGAGGGAGATCTCTGGGTTGGAAGTACGCGAGGGATGGAACGTTTGCGCGACCGTGTGTTTTTGACATATTCGCCTTCGGAGGGGTCGCAGCCGGAGAACAACGGACCGCTGTACGCTGACCCCGAGAATCGCACCTGGTTCGCTCCGTCAAACGGCGGCCTGTTTTGGTTGAGCGGAACCCAAATCCATCACGTCACAAATGCCGGCTTGGATAACGATGTGGTCTATTCCATCGCCGGCGGCCCAGGCGAATTGTGGGCCGGCAGGCAACGCGGCGGGCTCACGCGTTTGCGATTCAGAGGGAACTCGTTCGTCGCAGAGACGTACACGCAGGCAGACGGACTTGCTCCAAACAGCGTCTACGCAGTCCATCGGGGCCATGATGGAACCGTATGGGCGGGAACGCTCGGAGGCGGCGTCAGCAGGTTCACAAATGGGCGGTTTACGACGTACACGACCAAGAATGGCCTTTCTGCGAACAGTGTCTCCGCAATCGAGGAAGGTTCGGACGGCACGATGTGGTTTGCAACGCCGAACGGTCTGAGCGCCTTCGTCAAAGACCGATGGCGCACTTTTACCGGGCGCGATGGCTTACCGCCGGGGGAAGTAAACTGCCTTTTTGAGGATTCAAGCGGCGTCCTGTGGATCGGAACCGCTCAGGGCCTCGCGTTCTTCCGTTCTGGCCGCATCCAGGCCCCTGCGAACATGCCCGAGGTGCTGCACGAAGCGGTGTTCGGAGTTGCCCAAGACAAGAGTGCCTGGCTTTGGATCGCCACATCGGATCACGTGCTGCGCGTGCATCGCGACAGACTGTTGAACGCCTCGCTCGATGACGGCGATCTGCGTGAGTACGGGCTTGATGACGGCCTCAACGGCACAGGTGGTGTAAAGCGGCACCGGTCCGTGGTAACCGACCAGCTTGCGCGCATCTGGTTCTCGCTGAACCGCGGCCTGTCGGTGGTCGATCCTGCCCGCGTGACCGCCAGCTCGGCTCCGGCGCTGGTTCACATTCAGGCGATTGCCGCAGACGGAAGCACGTTCGACATGCGGCGTCCGGTTCGTATCCCGCCGGCCCGCAAAAGAATCACATTCAATTACACGGGGCTGAGCCTTTCGTCTCCCGACCGCGTCAAATACCGGTATATGCTTGACGGATTCGATCATGGCTGGAGCGAACCGATCGCAACACGCGAGGCTGTTTACACCAACCTCGGCCCCGGCCCATATCGATTCCGAGTGATGGCGAGCAACCCCGATGGTCTTTGGAACGGCCCGGAGGCCGCGATGGGATTCGAAATCGAGCCGGCCATCTGGCAAACCTGGTGGTTTCGATTGTCTGTCTTGCTGAGTTGCGCTGCAGCATTCGTGGCCGTCTATCGTGTCCGGTTACAACAGCTAACCAGGCAGCTGAATGTCCGGTTCGAAGAACGGCTGGCGGAACGCACACGTATCGCGCAGGAACTGCATGACACTCTGTTGCAGGGTTTTCTCAGCGCCTCGATGCAACTCGACGTGGCGATGGATCGTTTGCCGGATGATTCGCCGGCTAGGCCTCCGCTGAGCCGTGTCCTCCAACTGATGCGGAACGTGATTGATGAGGGGCGGAACGCAGTTCGCGGCCTGCGCTCCTCGCAGAGCGCGTCTCTGGACCTGGAGCAGGCGTTTTCCCAGATCCAGCAGGAGCTCGCCATCCAGGCGGAAACCAGCTTTCGCGTGATTGTTGACGGCCAGCCCCGGCCTTTGCGCCCGCTCCTCCGGGACGAGGTCTACCGGATTGGCCGGGAAGCCCTGGCGAATGCATTTCGCCACTCTCGGGCCAGGAACATCGAAATCGAACTCCAATACAGCGCCAGGCAGTTGCGTGTTCTGGTGCGCGACAACGGTTGCGGGATCGACCCGCAGGTGGTGCAATCCGGAAGAGAAGGGCACTGGGGATTAGTGGGAATGCGCGAGAGGGCCCAGAGAATCGGTGGGCAACTTCATGTTTGGAGCAGTGCCACGGCGGGAACAGAGGTCGAGTTGTCCGTTCCGAGGCATGTTGCCTTTCAGTCTGGCTCGTCAGGTCGCCTGCTGAGATGGTTTGACAGACTGCATCTGAGCGGAGCCAGGGCTCAGGATCCTGAATCCAATGATGGGAGAGACAGGTGAACGATCAAGTCCGCATCCGAGTCTTGAGTGTTGATGACCACCCGCTTCTCCGCGAGGGGATCGCCGCCATCATCAACAACCAGCCGGATATGTCGTTAGTGGCCCACGCATCGACCGGCAGCGAAGCCATCCAGAAGTTTAGGGAGCATCAGCCGGACATCACCCTGATGGACCTCCGGCTTCCCGACCTGAGCGGCATCGATGCGATGATTGCCATCCGAACAGAATTCTCAGAAGCCCGGATCATCATGCTGACGACGTTTGAGGGCGACGTTGAAATCCAGCGAGCCCTTGAAGCCGGAGCGCGCGGCTACATGCTCAAGAGCATGCCGCCTAAAGATCTGGTGGAGACCATCCGCCAGGTCCACGCGGGCAAGAAGCGCGTTCCTCCGGAAGTAGCCGCCCAGCTTGCGGAGCATCTTAGCGACGAGGGACTCACTGAGCGCGAAGTGGAAGTTCTCCGGCATGTTGCGGGCGGGAATCGGAACCGGGACATCGCAGAACGCCTTTTCATCTCCGAAGAGACCGTCAAAGTCCACATCAAGCACATCATGGAGAAGCTAGGCGCCAGCGATCGCACTCAGGCCATTGCCATTGCCGTGCGACGCGGCATCATCCAGTTGTGAGTAACTGCCAGCCATCCATTCAATCCCATACCGCAAAAGTGGTATCCAAAAACACCGAGCAATAGGGATTTAGTTCGTGTTTCCATCCCGTACCCTACAGTCAGGTGCGTGTTTTGGGGAACACCAAACGATCCCAAGGAGATTCCTACTGCAACGGTTATTTTCCGCGTTTCCGGGTGGGTGGCCCGGGCTGGGCTTGTTGCTGCTGAGAGCGGCCGTCGGCATCGCAGTCCTGATTCAAGGGGGATTCTATCTGGCCGACAGCGCCAACCTGGCAACGGGAACATGGATAGCCGGCTTGCTCGGGGTAGGAGCCGGTGTGGCGCTATTGATTGGTTTTTTGACGCCAATTGCTGCTGTTCTAGTAGGGCTAGGCGCCACGGGCACGTGGCTTTCCTTCCTCCCCCCTTCGACCCCGAATCTATTCGACGCGAAGCTGTCGGTAATCTTTGCGATGATCATTACCGCGGCTCTTGCCTTCCTCGGACCGGGAGCCTACTCGCTCGATGCCCGGCTGTTCGGACGCCGCGAGATCATCATTCCCCCGGTTTCTCGTTCGCCGAGGTAGTGGGGCCGGGTTGCGGCCGGATGCCTCTATGGTGGTACCCAAAAACCATTCGATCTCGGGATGGCTTCTCAGCTCTGTTGCCGCATAGTGGAATTCGTGAGGTCGCTGAAGGCGACATTCTGGAAAGGAAACATCGAGCGATGGCCGCTGTAGCTAGCATGATGCGCACGGATATGAGGTATTGCCAGATTCACGGACAAGCGAAAATGCCGGTCGCGGGCTCTTCACAGATGGTTGGCAGAGCTTTCACCACGGCTCTTCTGCTCACCGCGAACGTAGCGCAGGCTGAGGCCGCCGTCTTGGACGGCATAAGAGCGTTGGAGTCCGGCGACGTGTCAGATGAAAAGCTGTCTCTGATGGCCATGATGGCTGCCATCGCGCCCAGGAACGATGGCACGTGGCACGCAAACGGATTCGAGGATGCTTCCTCGATCCTTCCGCCGGAACTGACACCGGTACTGAGACTCCCGCTACACCTTCGAAAGTGTTTCGTTTTGCGCGTGCTCATGTCCACGCCTCGCGAACGTTGTGCCGGACTGCTTCATCTCGATGTCAATGAACTTGATCAGAACATATGCCTGGCCGCACAGGCGCTGGCGCAGATTGTGAAAGAGACCGGAGGGGAACCATCCGGCCATAGTCGGGGGAAGGGGCCGAGTTATAGTCAGCCAGAATCTAACCCGCTGCCCGCGCACGCAAACTGAATTCAGGCAGTTTTGCTAAGGTGTTCAGCACGCCCCTCAACAACGATTCGGCGACGTCCGCCGGCGCCGTATCGGCGGCCATCTGTACAGCTGCTGCGCGGCAAAGAAGCTCAGCCTTGAAACGCGCGTCTATTGCACGTTGCAGCTTTCCCGTCAAATAGGACGTCGAGGAGAAATCTGCGAAAACGCGCGCTACCTTCAGCTGGCTCAGTGCGAGATCAACTCCTTTCGGTTGCTCTGCGCACTTCTGTTCCACAACGAGTGGTGTCATATGGGGGGTTGGTCCTAAATCCAGCCTAACCCAATCCACCGGGTTCTTTCAATGATGTGCGCACATTATCTAAGGTAAGCAATTTAGTTTCATCAAGATATGTGCGTTCTGGTACGGGGCGTTCAAGCCGCCATGCTGCGAAATGCCCAGAAAAGGAAACCGGCCAGGACGATCGATGCGGGTAGCGTCAACACCCATGCCATCAAGAGGTTTCTGACGGTTGCCCACTGTAGTCCGGACTGATTGGCTGCCATGGTGCCTGCGACGCCCGACGAGAGCACGTGCGTCGTGCTGACCGGCAGGCCGAAACCGTCGGCAGCGCCGATGGTAGCCATGGCCGTAATTTCCGCGGCCGCCCCTTGGGCGTAGGTTAGATGATTCTTGCCGATCTTTTCTCCGACCGTGACAACGATGCGCTTCCAGCCCACCATCGTACCGAGACCCAGAGCCAGGGCCACTGCGACCTTTACCCAGGTGGGAATGAATCGTGTCGCAAGGTCGATATGCCTCTTGTAATTCTTCAGGACATCGGCATCCGCGGCGGCAATTTGCGGTTGGCCGGTTTTCTGCATGAGCCGCAACGCCTCGCTGACCAGGTACATGTCGTTGCGGAAATTGCGGGTGCGCTCGGGGGGGACTTTGGACAGCAGCTTGAAGATCGACATCTCGTTGGCCATATCGTTGATTAGCTCGCGCAGAGCAAGCACGGTGCTTGGCTTGAACTCGCGCGTGCGAACATACTCGGTGACGTCTTCCCGCGGATCCGCCATCACGCTGCCAGGCTTTACGTAGTGGTTGAGAGTCTCCACCGCCTGGTGGGAGACGGCGATGAAATCCTGGGACTGTTTCGCGGTCACCGCGTGGTTGAGGGCGTACGCCGTAGGTACGGTGCCAATCAGGATCAGCATAATAAGACCCATGCCCTTTTGCCCGTCATTGGACCCATGGAAGAAGCTGACGCCAGTGCAAGTGAGCAGCAGCAACCCGCGAATCCAAAACGGTGGCGGCTCCTCACCTTCGGGGGCCTGATAGAGACGCTGGTCTGGGATCAAGAGTCTGGCGGCCAGCAGCAGCACGTACGCGACGGCAAATCCGACCAGTGGTGACAGCAACAGCGATTTCCCAATGTTGGTCGCCTGGCCCCAGTCCACTCCGCTGGTTCCCGTTTTCACCGCCATCAACTGGTTGGCGATCCCCACGCCGATCACCGACCCGATGAGCGTGTGCGAACTGGAAGCGGGCAGGCCGAAATACCAGGTCCCGAGATTCCAGATAATGGCGGCCACCAGCAGGGCGAACACCATGGCAAAGCCCGCGGTGCTGCCCACCTGCAGGATCAACTCCACCGGCAGCAGGGAGATGATGCCAAACGCCACTGCGCCGGTAGAGACCACGACGCCCAGGAAGTTCCACGCTCCCGACCAGACCACGGCTACGTGCGGGTCCAGCGTATGGGTGTAGATCACGGTGGCTACGGCGTTGGCCGTGTCGTGGAATCCATTCACGAACTCGAACCCGAGCGCCACCAGCAGCGCGAAGCCCAGGAGCAGGTAGGGGAAGATGGATGTGGTCCGCACTCCAGACAGGTCATTTACCAGACTCCATCCGGCATACAGCACGCCAACGAGTAAAACGAGTCCGAACACGAGCAGGCCCGTCCGCCCGGGACCCTTGGAAAGTTTCTTCTCCAGTAAGGACGCAGGTGCAGAAGGTCGAGAAGGTACCGCCGCAGCAGAGGCCATAAGTCTCCTTTGGTGTTGTTGATCACGCGAGCATATCCAAACGAGATGACAGCCTGTTTACAAGTGCGTCACAAGTGAGTTACGGTCGGGCGAAGGAGTGCACGGGCCTCCCGCGGTTCCTGATCCGGGAGAACGTGATCGTGGCGCCCCGGCCGAACCAGGTTGGCGGCGATTTCTGGTTGACAGGCTTGGGAAAAACCACGCAGGAGTTGCGTCCCGCCTGTAGGTCCGTGCATCGAAGTGGTGTTGCGTTTTTGATCCTGCCGAACTTCGGGTGTTTGGCGGATGAGAGGGCCATTGAAACGAATCCATCCAAAGTTGCGGAAGGGACGCCATCGAGCATTTTTCGGCCTTGGCCTTCTGTTCGCCTCCGCGCTGGTTGGGCAGCAGAGCAGCCAGTTTCAGGGCAGCGTTCCGACGGGCAGCGCGTCGGCGACGCCTCTGGCATTGAAGCTCGATGACGCCATCCAACGGGGGCTGCAGGCGAATCTGGGCCTGCTGGTACGCGACACGACCAGCCAGACCGTGCGGGCGGAGCGAATCCGGTCGCTTTCGGCCCTGCTGCCTCAAGTGACGGGCTCGCTTGCGGAGACAGAGGAGCAACTCAGTCTGAAGACCGTCGGAATCAACATCAAATTCCCACCGACCTCCGGTTTCCCGGGGATCCCAACGATTGTGGGTCCGTTTTCATACACCGCCGCGCAGGCGAACGTGTCGGCCAAGGTTTTCGATTGGAATGCGTGGAAGAACCTGAGCTCCGCGAAAGCTAATGAGGAAGCTGCCACGCTTTCGGTCCAGGATGCGCGGGACCTGGTGGTACAGGCGGTGACGAACGCATACCTGCAAATCATCGCCGATGCTTCCCGTGTGGAATCGATCCAGGCGCAGGTGAACACGGCCCAGGTCATCTACAACCGCGCCGTGGATCAAAAGAAGGCCGGCACGTCGCCAGCCATCGACGTATTGCGTGCGCAGGTGGAGTTCAAGACGCAGCTGCAGCGGCTGCTGGCGGAACAGAACCAGTTCGACAAAGACAAACTCTCGCTCGGGCGAGTGATCGGCCTGCCGCCCGGTCAAATGTTCAACGTCGCCGACAGCATACCGTTTGCGCCGCTCAGCGGGCTCACACAAGATGATGCATTGCGGGCCGCCCTGGCGCAACGTCCGGACTATCAGAGCGCAAGCAAGCAGGTGCAGGGGGCGGAAGAGGCGCTGAAAGCGGCGCGAGCGGAGTGGTACCCCACAATCGATCTGAACGGCTACTACGGCGCCGCCGGCCCGACGCTCAACAACTCGCATGGGGTTTTCGTCCTGACCGGAGCTCTCAACTTCAACATTTTCAATGGCGGGCGGATTCGCAGCGACGTGGAACAAGCCAAAGCAGCGTTGCAACAACGTTCTGACGAATTCGCTGATCTGCGCGGCCAGATCGACTTCCAGGTACGTGCCGCGTTTCTGGACATCCAGACGGCGGCGAACCTGGTCGCGGTGGCGCAAAGCAATCTGGAGTTGGCCAACCAGACGCTGCAACAAGCGCGGGACCGGTTCACCGCGGGTGTGGCCGACACGATTGAGGTGGTGCAGGCGCAGGAGGCGGTAGCGAGTGCCAACGAAAGCGTGATTTCGGCGCGGTTCGCCCATAACGTAGCCAAAGCAGCACTGGCACGGTCACTGGGTCTGGCGGAGCAGGGAATCAAAAGGTTCATCGAGGTGAGGTGAGATGGCTGACACGCTAGTCGAAGAAAAGAAAACTGACGTCCGTTTCAAACGTTTGACGATCAAACCAAAGCGGAAGCCGGCGCGCATTATCGCGCCAATTTCACTGGTGCCGCTGATTGTCGCCGGTTATTTCCTGTTGCGCTACTTCAATTCCTACGAGTCCACAGATGACGCGCAAATCGATGGCCATCTCAATGCCATCAGCGCAAGGATCAGCGGGCAGGTGGGCCGGGTGCTGGTTGAAGACGAGCAGGTTGTCAAAAAGGGCGACGTGTTGGTCAAAATTGATCCCAGAGACTACGAAGTGGCGATAGCGAAGGCGGAGGCCGATCTTGCCGACGCGAAAGCCGCGCTGGAGAGCTCGCGCACGGACGTTCCGATCACTTCGACCAATACTGACAGCGCTCTCAGGACGGCAAGATCGCTGCGCACGGACGCGAGCGCCGGGCTGACCGCCGCGCAACGCCAGCTCAATGCGGCCCAGGCGCGTCTGGAGACTGCGCAGGCGCAGGGGCTGGAAGCACAAGCGAACTATAAGCGGGCGGCTGACGACGTGGAGCGATACAAACTCCTTGTCGAAAAGGATGAGATTTCGCGGCAAATATACGACCAGGCGGTTCAAACGGCTGCCGCCGCGAAGGCGACACTGGCCGCGCGGACGGCATCTGTGAACGAAGCGCAGCAGAATGTGACCGTAGCGGAAGCAACAATTCAGCAGGCGCAGGCGAGGATCGCGCAGGCAGAAGCCTCCATCCAAGCCGCCTTGACGGCGCCGCAGCAGATTGCAGTGAGCCAGGCCAAGGCTCGATCAGCGGCAGCGAAAGTGGCTCAGCAGCAGGCCCTGCTCGACCAGGCCCGGCTTAATTTGAGCTATTGCACCATCGTGGCTCCGGTCAGCGGGATCGCCGGCAAGAAGACCGTGGAGGTCGGCCAAAACGTATCCCCGGGACAGCAACTCCTGGTCGTCGTCCCGATGGATGACATTTGGGTGACCGCGAACTTCAAGGAGACGCAGCTCAGAAAAATGAAGGCAGGCCAAAAGGTGAAGTTCAGCGTGGACGCTTACGGGCGCGAATACACCGGTCACCTTTCGGGTATTGGCGGCGCGGCCGGCTCGCGTCTGAGCCTGCTCCCGCCGGAGAATGCCACGGGCAATTACGTGAAGGTAGTGCAGCGGATTCCGGTCCGCATCGACCTCGATCCGGGGCAGAATGGCGACCACCGCCTGCGGCCCGGCATGTCGGTCGATCCCAAGGTCTACCTCGAGTAGCTCGTATGGCCGAGGTAACGGAGACTCTGCCTCCACCGGCGCCGGTGGAGGAGCGCTGGAAACCGAGTTTCAATCCGTGGCTCATCGCGGTGGTTGTCGCCATGGCCGCGTTCATGGAGGTGCTGGATACCAGCATCGCCAACGTCGCGCTGCCGCACATGGCGGGCAACCTGGGCGCCAGCAACGATGAAAGCACCTGGGTGCTCACGTCGTACCTGGTATCGAACGCCATTGTTCTTCCACTCAGCGGGTGGCTGGCGGGCCTGTTCGGGCGAAAGCGTTTCTTCATTCTGTGCATCTTTTTGTTTACTCTCAGCTCAATGTTGTGCGGAGCGGCGCCAAGCCTCGGGATGCTGATCCTGTTTCGCGTGATGCAAGGTGCGGGCGGCGGAGGATTGCAGCCCATCGCCCAGGCCATTTTGGCCGACACATTCCCGCCGCAGCAACGAGGCCTGGCATTTGCGGTCTATGGAATTACCGCCGTGACGGCGCCGACTATCGGCCCGACACTCGGCGGGTGGATCACCGACAATTATTCCTGGCGCTGGATCTTCTACATCAATCTCCCTGTCGGCCTCCTGGCCATGTTCCTGGCATACCGGATGGTGGAGGACCCACCGTACCTGAAGCGTCTCAAAGGCGCGCTGGTGCGCGTGGATTATGTTGGCATCGCGCTTCTCGCGCTGGGCGTCGGCGCGCTTCAGATCCTGCTGGACAAGGGCCAGGAAGACGATTGGTTCGGTTCGCACTTTATCGTGACGCTTACCGTGGTCGCCGCGGTTTGCCTGATTTCGCTGGTGATCTGGGAGTGGCGGCAAAAAGATCCGGTTATCGATGTCCGGCTCTTCAAGTACTTCAGTTTCGCCACGGCGAATCTCATGATGTTCACGCTGGGTGTCGTTCTCTTTAGCAGCCTGGTGATGATGCCTCAGTTTCTGCAGACTCTTATGGGCTACACGGCGCAGACCTCAGGGCTGGTTCTTTCCGCCAGTGGCGTTCTGCTGTTGATGGAAATGCCTGTTGTGGGGCAACTCACCACGAAATTTGCGGCAAAATATATTGTCGCTTTCGGCTGGCTGTCGCTTGTCGCCGCCATGTATTATTCCACCGTGCGGATGGACTTGCAGATGAGTTTTCAGGCAGCCATGTGGCTGCGTGTAGCGCAATCGTTCGGCATCGGCTTTCTATTCGTGCCCATCACGCTGATCGCTTACGTCGGCGTACCGGCCGAGAAAGGCAACAGCGTATCCGGCCTGGTGAATTTCATGCGCAATATCGGCAGTAGCGTGGGGACTTCGATGGTTACCACGCTGCTGGCGCGCCGCGCGCAGTTTCACCAGTCCATCCTGGCCTACCATACGACGGGCTTCGATCCGGCGTTTCAAAACCAGGTGAGCGGGCTGAGCCGAGCGCTTGTGCACTCGGGAATCGGCGCAGCGGATGCGCAGACACACGCCTACGGGCTGATCTACCAGGCTATGCAGGCGCAGGCGCAGACGCTGGCGTATATCGATACTTATATGGTGCTGGCCATTGGCGCGGGCATCATGTTCCTGCTTGCGTTCATCGTTCGCAAGAACGATCCGCGCGCGGGCGGAGAGGTTGCCGTGGGTTGAACGTTCCGGGGGATGATGCATGATCCGAGTGGTTACGATTGAACGCGAGTACGGCAGCGGCGGCGCCGATATCGCCAGAAAACTGGCGGAGCGGCTGGGCTGGGAATTGTGGGACCACTTGCTGACCGATGAAATCGCCCGCCTGATGGAATGCGATTGCCAGGCCGTGGAAGAACATGAAGAGCGAAGAGACTCGCTGCGCTACCGTCTGTTCAAGGCATTCATGCGAGGCAGCTTTGAAGGCAGTCTGAACGCGCCGCGGTTGAAGATGGTGGACGCCGACTGCATCCGGGAGGTCACGGAGCGAGTGGTCACGGCGGCGGCCAAGACGGGCAATTCCGTCATCGTGGGCCGCGGCTCGGGGTATTACCTTCGCGATCGTCCTGACGTATTTCACGTTTTTATCTATGCTCCTTTCGAGCAAAAGGTGCGCCGGCTGCAGGAAACCGGCAAAAGCGAAGAGCGAGCGGCCGAACTTGCAGAGACTGTGGACCGCGACCGTGCAGCCTATATCAAGCAGTACTTCGGCGTAGAGTGGCCACCCCGCTACTTGTATCACCTGATGATCAACTCCACGCTTGGTGACGAGGTTGTGGTCGAGACGATTCTCAATTCGATCGCAGTGTTCGAGAAGCAGTCCGCGTGATCTTTAGCAGCAAGCGTTGCATGGCCTCTGGAGGATAGAATTCAAGTGGGACACCATGAAGTGCTTTCGCTGCTCGCTATGCTTGCGAACCGCATTTCACACGCTGCTCCTGGCCGCTTCGCTGTGGCC
>Ga0335070_10002016_pt1 | contig 23625 bp, 18 predicted proteins | sample Lox_Sample_13_FD_206722 | JGI IMG/M metagenome (GOLD analysis project Ga0335070, IMG submission 206722) | Soil microbial communities from Loxahatchee National Wildlife Refuge, Florida, United States - Lox_Sample_1.3 | ecosystem: Environmental > Terrestrial > Soil > Wetlands | place: USA...
CAAAACCCCTACTTCAAAAACTGCTCTGGAACGGCATTGCAGCGAGAAAACTGGAGCGCTACTGCGGCGGTGCGAAGGTCAGCGTCTCGGCGACGGGGTTGTCGTTCCACTTGTTCGGATCCGCGCTGACGACCTGGATGATGAAGTATTTGGCGTTGAGCAGGTCGCCCTTGGCGTCAAAGGTGATCTTGCCGGTAATACCATCGTAGTCCTTCAGGTCGCGGATGGCCTGGGCCACCGCAGCGCGGGTGGGTATCTTATTTCCGGCAGCCTTGGCGGCGTTCTCAATGGCTTTCAGGCAGATGCCCATCGCATCAAAGCCCTGCGCGGCAAACGGCTTGGGATCGGCATTGTATTTGGCCTTGAAATCTTGCTGGAATTTGGCGGTGCCAGGATAGAGCTTGGCCGGGCCGGCTACGGTAGAGTAGTAGGTTCCGCCGCCATCCAGGATCGATTGGCCGGCAATATTGACCGCTTCGGGCGAATCGAAGCCGTCATCACTGAAGAACGTGCCCATGTAGCCCTTCTGGCGGGCCTGCTTGATGAAGACGGCGATCTGGTCGAAGATGCCGCCGAAGTAGACCATTTCGGGCTTGGCGCTGATGATAGGTGTCAGGATGGCGTCGAAGTTGGCTTTCTCTTCGGTGCCGTCAAATCCCACGACCTTGATGCCCTTGCTTTCAGCCTCTTTGCGGAAGAACTCGGCGATGCCCTGGCCATAGGCAGTCTTGTCATGGAGCACGTAGGCGGACTTGATGCCCTTGGATGCGGCAAAATCCGCTCCCACTGAGCCCTGGATGTCATCGCGGCCGACGATACGGTTGACTTCCAGGTAACGGCGATCGGTCACTTTCGGATTGGTATTGGCGGGGGAGACGTTGGCCAGTCCCGAGGAGTGGTACACCTCAGAGGAAGGGATCTGGACGCCGGAGTTGTAGTGACCCACGACGCACAGCACCGACGGATCGGCGACGATCTTTTTCGCGTTAGCCACACCCGTATCCGGGTTCGCCGCATCGTCGAAAGCTGCCAGTTGGACGGTGAAGCCCATCGACTTCAAGGGGTCACTGAGCTGGTTCAGGGCGAGCTCCGCGCCGTTCTTGATGTCCACCCCGATGGCCGACTGCCCGCCCGAAAGCGGGCTCTGGGTGGCGATTTTGATCGTTCCTCCGCCGCCGGTGCCAGCGGCGGGCGTGCAGGCAGCCAGCAAGCTGACCACCACGATCAAAGAAATGACCGCGAAAATCGTTCTTCTCATATTCATGCTCTCCTTTTGACAGACTTGAAATGTGGATACGGTAGAACTCGACCAGGTCACGAACCCTGGGTGGCAATGTCAAAAGCGCCTGATTCTACTGACAGAAGAGCCGCTATCTACAAGCCCGGGACGTACTTTTACCGATACAGACAGAAAACGGAAACTCGAGCGTCAGAATTCCTAAAGATAGTAGCATTCTCTGAAAGGGTAGTCAAGTACCCAAATGAGTAGATAATCCTTTGGTTCATTGGGATTTCCTGTGATGGATCTTCTCACGGAGATTCCTGAAGAACCAATTCTTTTTGAGATTTCATATACAATAGAATGGCGAAGCTCGCAAAAAGTCAAACTGCAGACCGCCAGATAACCGCTGATGTTTTGGTCCAGGAGGTTCCATGAAGATCCTCATTTCTGTGGACATGGAAGGCATCTCAGGCGTGACAGCCAGGGAACACGTCACCCCCGGCAACCCGGATTACGAACGTTTTCGCCGGGTGATGACCGCTGATGTCAATTCGGCCATCAAGGGCGCCCAGCAGGCCGGCGCCGACGACATCCTCGTCGTCGACGGCCACTGGAACGCGGGAAACCTTCTCCTGGAGGAGCTGGATCCCCGCGTCCGCCTCATCTCCGGGGTTGGCTCTCCCCTGGCGACGGTTCACGGGATCGACACCGGCGTGGCCGGCCTGCTGCTGGTGGGATACCACGCCCGCCGCGGCTCCTTAAACGCTATCCTGGATCATACCTGGTCGAGCGCGTGCGTGGCGAACCTGTGGCTGAATGGGAAACTGACTGGCGAGATCGGCCTGAACGCCGCGGTCGCCGGGCACTTCGACGTCCCCCTGCTGATGATCTCGGGCGACCAGACCACCTGTGCCGAAGCCGCCGAGCTGGTGCCGGGGATCGAGGCGGCGATGGTCAAAAAGGCCGTGGGTCGCAGCGCGGCGGAATGCCTGCCGCTGGAAATCGCCCACCAGCGCATCCGCGAGGCGGCGGGACGCGCGATCGCGCGCCTGCGGGCCGAGATGGCGCCCACGCCGTACCGCGTCCAGCCGCCGGTGCTGATCGCCGTGGAGTTTATCGCCAGCGACATGGCCGATCGGGCGATGCTCCTCCCAGGGACCACCCGGCTGGACGGTGAGCGAATCCAGATCACCGCGCCGGATATGGTCACGGGATACCGGTCGTTCCAGGCGGCGGTCGGGCTGGCAAGGAGTTGACGCTATGGCACGCATATTACGTTGGGGATTGCTGAGCACGGCAAGGATCAACCGCGCGCTGATCACGCCGCTGAGGGCCTCGAAGCGCAACCAGTTGTACGGGGTGGCCAGCCGCGACCCGGAGCGCGCTGAGACCTACGCCGCCGAACATGGCATCCCGCACGCATACGGGAGTTACGAGGAAATGCTGGCGGACTCGCAAATCGACGTGGTCTACAACCCTTTGCCTAACAGCCTCCACGCCGAATGGACGATCCGGTCTATCGAGGCGGGCAAACATGTCCTGTGCGAGAAGCCGTTTGCCCTGACCTTAGATGAAATCGACGCGGTGATCCGCGCCGCTTGCGAGAGAGGGGTGGTCGTTGAGGAGGGGTTCATGTACCGCCACCACCCGCAGACCCTCTTCATCCAGGACAAGGTCCAATCTGGGGCGCTGGGGCCGATCCGCTTCCTCCGCGGCTCGTTCAGCTTTTTCCTCAACAATCCGGCCGATGTGCGCCTGAACCCGGAACTGGGTGGTGGAAGCATCTGGGACCTGGGCTGCTACCCGATCAGCTACTTCCGCACGGTGCTCAAGGCCGAGCCGGAAAAGGTCTTCGGCTGGATGCTGCCCACCGCGCGCGGGGTGGATACCCTCTTCTGCGGGCAGATGCGCTTCCACGGTGGCGCGCTCGCGCAGTTCGATTCGAGCTTCAGTCTCCCGCAGCGGGCGCAGATCGAAATCTGCGGCGAATACGCCAGCCTGTTCGTGCCCGCGCCCTTCAAACCCGGGCTGGAGGCTTATGTGATCCTGCGGAGGGAAGGATCCGAGGAGCAGATCCCGCTGCACGGCCGCGAGCTGTACCTGGGGGAGGTCGAGGATATGGCCGACGCCATCCTGGAGGGAAAGCTCCCACGAATCAACCTGGAGGATAGCCGCAACAACCTTAAGGTGATCCTGGCGCTGCTGGAATCGGCCCGCACAGGGGGACCTACAAAGGTGTGAGCTTTTCCGTTTTCGGCTATCATTAACCCATGTCTTCTGCTGTACTGTACCGCATCGCTCGTTGGTCCTGGCCCGCGGTAGCCTTGCTGGCGCTGGGGGCGTTCCTGGCCGGCATCCCGCTCGAAGCGCAAAAACTGAACCGGGGATTTCTGGGGCTGTGGTGGCACCCCACCTCCAGTGGCCTGGCGGTCGATTCAGTCACCCCGGGCCTTTCAGCGGACCGGGCAGGCATCCGGCCGGGGGATGTGATCATCCTGGTCAACCGCCAGGCGGTAAACCGCGAGGACCAGAGCGCGCTGCAAACCGGCGAGCCGGGAAGCCATATCAACTTCCTGGTGCGCAGCCCGGACGGCAGGCTGCAGCAGCGCTACGTCATTTACGATCTGCCGGGGCGGCTGGCGGCCGGCCTGCCGCGCGCCGTCTATATCGGCGGCCTGATCGGGCTGGACATGCTCTATGTCATGATCTTCCTTGGAATGAGCGCCCTGATCGTCTGGCGCGCGCCGAGCGGCTGGTTCCCGATCCTGGCGGCGTACGCCCTGGTTCTGATCCCGGTGCGCATCCCTCCCGAATTACTCCTGCTTGCCCGGACACCGGGAATGGGATGGCTGACCCCTTTGAGCCAGAACCTGGGATTCCTGCTGGTCCCATTATCCCTGGCCCTTTTTCCAGATGGGCGCTGGCGGCCACGCTGGATCTGGATCTATCCACTCACGGCCGTGGTATACGGCCTGGCGAGCAGCCTGACCCCGTTCAAAGCCTGGGTCTTCCAGGACAACCGCCCGGTTCTGTTTGAAAACCTGTTCATTGCCATTGGGCTGGCCGTCCAGGCGTACCGCTACTGGACTTCCACGTCGCCGGTGGAACGACGGCAAATCCGTTGGGCGCTATTTGGGATTTCGGCCGGAGCGCTGGGATACCTGATCCTCGAGCTGGGCTTCACCTACCAGCTTCCGCTGCAGGTTTTTCCTGGCCTGCACAGCGACCCGGTGGCTACCTACGCCTATCTCCTCTCGCAGCGGACGTTCTATCTTCCGCTGATTCTGGTCCCTCCGGCCCTGGCAGCCTCGATTCTGCGCTTCCGCTTGTGGGATGTCGACCTGATCATCCGCCGCACGCTGATCTACACCCTGATCACGGCTTCCCTAGCGGCGACCTATTTCTCCCTGGTGGTCTTCCTGCAGTGGCTTTTCCGCCAGATCAGCGGAGAAGACTCGAACCTGGCCCTGATCCTCTCCACGCTGGCCATCACGGTTTTGTTCGCGCCGGTGCGCTCGTGGGTACAACAGGCGATCGACCGGCGCTTTTTCCGCAAGAAATACGACGCGGCGCGCACCCTGGAGGTCTTCGCCGCCGCCGCACGCAGCGACGTCGATCTGAATCATCTGAGCGGCGAGCTGTTGAAGGTGGTCGATGAGAACCTCAAGCCGGCCGCGCTCTCCCTGTGGCTTCTACCCCACTGGCGAGCCAGGCGGGCGGGGTTACCCGGCGGCGAGGATGGTGAGGATGCCGGCGAAGATGATCGCAGCCCCGATGGTGCGGAGCGGTCCAAAACGCTCTTTCAGCCATAACCAGCCGGCGATGGCGCCAAAGACGATGCTGATCTCGCGGATGGCCCCTACGTAGCTTACCGGGGAAAATGAGTAAGCGACCAGGACGAGCAGGTAAGCGAGCAAGGAGATCACGCCGATCGCCGAGGCGCGCGGCCAATGGGCCTGCCATTGGGCGCGGACCGCCCGCCAGCCGTACAGCCAGAGGACCACGGGGGTCGCAAAGAGGCCGGTAAGCCAGAAGGCAACAATCACGTAGACCAGCGGGTCGGCTCGCTTCACGGCGGCCCCGTCGATGGCGGAATAAATGGAGATGAACAGAGCAACCAGCATCGCCAGGCCCAGGCCGGCTGCGCTGGCCGAGTTTTTCTTTCGCGCCGCCCACAACTGGCTGCTGCCCACCACGATCAGGCCGAACGTGACCAGCCCCAGGCCCACCAGGCCCGCCGGCCGGGGCGTTTCTTTGAGGAACAAGATCGACCAGACCGCGAGCAGCGCCGGCGCGCCGCCCCGGGCAAGCGGATAAATGAGCGAGAAATCTTCTACCTGGTAAGCGCCGGCCAGGGCGGCAAAATACAGCGCCTCGCAGACTGCGCTGGCCAGCAGGTAGGGCCAGATCTGGGCAGGGATGGGAGGGCGAAAGGCCAGGATGGGCAGGCAGATCACGGAGGAAACGACGATCCCCCACCAGGAGGCGATGTACTTCTCCCCGGCCTGCTTGAGGAGCAGGTTCCACCCGGCGTGCAGCAGGGCAGCTACAATTAGTAAGGCCAGGGCCGGGAGGGACATGATGGATCTGAGGTGACTCCGTGCAGAGCTGGGATGAGCATCCCACCAATTCTACCAGACCTGGTAAGCTCTGCTCTCTGTTCCCTTATTCTGAGGACTGTTCACTGATTACAGGAGTTCCTATGACTGAACTGGAAGAATTTCGCAAGGAAAAAGATGATTTTTTTGCCACTCACCCGCAGAGCCCGCTGACGGATGAGCAGAAGAAGAATTTCCAGGGGCTCAATTACTTCCCCGAAAACCCTGGGCTGAGCCTGGAAGTCGATCTGGCGCCATTCCCCGAGCGGCAGATGGTCCAGATGCTGACCTCGACCAACGACATCCAGACCTACCAGCGTTTTGGGCGGATCCACTTCCAGGTGGAAGGGCAAGACGCCGAGCTGACGATCTACGCGAAGGATGGGGAGTTGTTCCTCCCCTTTGTCGATTCGCTGGCCGGCGAGGAGACCTACGGCGCGGGACGCTACCTCGAGCCCCAACCGCTGGGAAAAGGCAGGGTGCTGGTGGATTTCAATTACGCCTACAACCCCTACTGCGCGTACAATGAACTCTGGTCCTGCCCGCTCACGCCCGCCGAGAACCGCCTGAAGGTGCCCATCCGCGCCGGGGAGAGGGTGTTTCGAGAGTAAAAGTTGCTTTGTTACTTTGTTGCTAGGTCATTCAAATTTTTTGCCTAATGGACGAATTGACCAGGCACCTAAGCACTGTTCCTTGCACTTTCGTTAGCTTTCCTCAAAACCTGATCAGAATCGCGCGAGCGCTTCTATAATAGATGCAACCTGTTCCATCATTCTGCTGGAAGTCAGCATTGCGCGCTCCGAGTCGATCCATCCAATGGCAGTACTTCGCGAAAGAAGCGGTCCTCTTCCTTCTTCTTACTTACCTGACGTTGTTCGGTGCGACCTTCAACGGCGTGATCCAGCTCCCGCTGATCCAGGCCAACCTGGTTCTGATCGCTGGTATCGGGGCAGCCTGGCTGATCTGGCGGCTGGTCCGCCGCAAACCCTTCCCCGTCACATCGCTTGAGATCCCCTGGCTGCTGCTCATCGCCGCCTACGCTCTCGCCACGGCTTTCTCGGCAGACCCGCGGCGCAGCGCCCCCTTGCTGGCACGCCTGGTCCTCTACGCGCTCATTTTCTACCTGGTCGTCGACCTGGTACGCGCGGGCTGGCCGGCGGACCTGTTCCTCAAGACCTTCATCTTCACCAGCTCTTTCCTGATATTATTCAACATGCTGCAGATCGGCCTGTGGGTTGCATCCTGGATCCAGACCGCCGGCTGGTCAGACCCGATCCCGCCCCAGCCGGTTCGGATCAGCGCGTTTCTGGGGCACGGCAACTTTATCGGCGCGTACTTTAACCTGCTCCTTCCCCTGCTGGCCGTGCGCTGGCTGCAACCTAAATCGAAAGGAGCGAAGACCGGCTGGGCGGCCTGGTACCTGCTCGGAGTGGTGATGATGGCCTTTTCCCTCTCGCGCGGCGGGTGGATCGGCTCAATGGCGGGGCGCTACGGCCTGCTGGCCCTCCTGGCGCTGGCCTACCGGGATGAGCTGACCGGCTGGTGGAAAGCTGGCCGCGGGCGGTGGAAAGCTGTCGCGTTGGCCGCCGGCGGGTTGGTCCTGGTCACTGCCTTCGACCTGGCCGTCCTCTCGCTGCAAACCAACCACCCCAGCCATGTGGCCGCCACCTCCGCTACGATTACTGAAATCCCGGACCTATCGGTGAACCGCGGGTACATCTGGAAAGTGGCGGTAGAAATGCTGAAGGATCACCCCATCCTGGGGAACGGCCCATTCACCTTTGGAACCCGATTTATCGAAAGCAACTCGATCCCGCCGGGAATGATCCTGGCTCACGCGCATAACGTGGTCCTGCAGGTCGCCGCGGAGACCGGGATGGTAGGCATGGCGGCGCTGCTGGTTTTGATCGCCGCCTTTCTGCACGTCGTGGTCCGGCGCTGGAAGGCCACGCAGGGGACCGAGCGGCTGGTCTTGATCGGCCTGCTGGCAGCCCTGGTGGGCTTTGGGGTGCACAGCCTGTTCGACACGCCCGAACAACTCCCGCTCTTCTGCATCCTGGCGGCGATCCTGGGGGCGGTCCTGGCGGCGGAGAACGAGCCCGAGAAGGCGCCGCGGTTCTCACCCAGTGCTTCCGCCCTGCTCGCGCTGGCCTGGGTGGCGGTGGCCGGCGCCTTCGCCTGGTACGTGTGGAGCTATACGCCGTTCAACGAGGGAGTGGATGCTTCTGCGCGCCAGGATTGGCGAAGCGCGGCGCAGCAGCTCGACCTGGCCGTGGAACGCGACCCGGCGCTGGCTTTCAACTGGTTCCAGGCCGGCATGGCGCATGGGGAGCTGGCCCTGGCGGCGGATGGCTCGCTGGCCGACCGCGGCGAGCTAGACCGCGCTCTCGCGGATTTCCGCCGCGGGCTGGCGATCGAGCCCGGCTACGCGACCAACTGGGCCAACCGGGCCGCGCTGGAGTGGGCCGGGGGAGACCGCGATGCTGCGCTGGCCTCGATCCGGCGGGCCGCCGGCGCCGCCAATAACCAGCCCTTCTTCCGCCTGACCCTGGCGCGGATGCTCGAAGAGAGCGGGAAGATCGCCGAGGCAGGGCAAGAATATGGGGCGGTCCTGGCGCAAAGGCCGGATTGGGTCGATGCGTATTTCTTCCGCGCGACGCTATTCCGTCGCCAGCTCGCCGGGGAGTGGAAGAGCAGCCACCCCGCGCAGGCGGCTCCGGCAGAGGAGCTGGAAAGTCTTTCGGCACGGGAGCTGCGGACGGCCGGTTTTTCTCAGGCGAACAGCGCCGATAACGCCCCCTATCTGCTCGCCCTGGCGAACGCGTACCGCCGAGAGGGGAAGACCGCCGAGGCTATCCAGACTTACGAGACCCTGCTGGACCAGCTCGAGCAGACTTCATCCTTTGGCTTGGGGCAGTTAGACAACCCCCAGTACGGCTGGTATATCTTCGACCGCCAGAGCATCGCCGCGGACCTGCTGCCAGGGGTGGACACGATCGTGTATACGGATCCGGTGGTGGAGGGGATGGTGGAGCTGGCCGGGCTGTACGAAAGAGCGGGGAGGGCGAAGGATGGGGGGCGTGTGTGGGAGAAGATCCTGAAGGTCGCGCCGGATACAGGCGCTGCTCAGGAGGGAATGGAAAATCTGAAAACAGGAGGAATCGTAGGGGATTGATTACATTCATCGGGCATAAAAAAGTCGTAAAGGTTTCTATTAATCTTGGTATAATGATTGTGGGAATTCCCACATTTTCATTCAAATACAATTCATACACTACAGGCCATTGTTCCATTATTCGATGGAGGGGACAAACAATGAAGCGGATCATCCAATTCTCAGCCGTAATACTTACCCTGGCACTCGTACTGGGAGGAATTTCGCAGCCTGCGAAGGGGCAAGAGCACGAGCCGGCGCCGATACATACCCCATCTGATAAAACAGGATACGATAAAACTGCAAGCTCCGAGAATTCTGTTGGGAAATCTAACTCTCTTTCAGCGCAAGATGCTCCCCCAATTGGAATGGTCACACTCGGGGCATGGCGCAATATGCGGCCTACTGAAAGCTATCTACGAGATGTTTCAATGCTGCCCAAAGATGTCGCCGACAACGTCAACTGCACAGATCCAGACCAACAGAGTAAGGGCTGGATCGTTGGCGATGCCGGGGTGATTCTCGCTTACTGCCACGGTATTTGGGATCACGCGATAATAACCCAATCCATTTTCACAGACCTATATGGCGTAGCCGCAATAACGCCCACATTAGCATTTGCGGTTGGGGCATATGGTACGATCGAACAATATGGATGGGATGTCATCGAAAAAAAATACACCTGGGTCAAATTATCCAACCCAGTCAGCGCGTATACTCTAAATCGCATTAGTGTGGTACCCAATGGATCTGGATATTTTGCCTGGGTTGTTGGGGATCAGGATGGTCCTACCAAGCGGTCTACTCTTGTCCGTGGAACGATAGTCCCATCCGGTGATTATGATCCCCAAGGTCATCCTATCTATAATTCGAACTGGACAAACGTAACGAATGTATACGGGGCGCTTCCGCAAACGAACATGTATTTTGGAGTCCAGGCCCTTGATATGAATAATGCATGGACTGTTGCCTCTGAATACACAAACTGGAAAGGCTATGCCATGCATTGGAATGGCACAACCTGGTCCCCGTTTTTAGTTGGCAATGATCCGCTATACGGCGTCCACTTCAGATCAGCCAATAATGGTTGGGCAGTAGGTGAAGGCGGTGGAATCTATCATTTCAATGGATCCTCATGGTCAAAGGAAGAAAGTCCAGTCGATACACCGCTGGCCGATGTATCCTTCGATTCAGATGGAAATGGTTGGGCAATCGGTTTCGATGGCGTAATCATCAAATATCCAGACGAGAATGGAAAATGGTTCCGATACACGGATATGCGAACGGATTACTTTGACTTTTATGCTCTCGATCATACTAGCGGACATGGCTGGATGGTCGGATATGATGACCGCATAAAAAATTCAAATGGATATGGAATTGGCGGACAGATTCTTGAATATTATGATAATAATTGGCTATCCGTCACGGTACCGACTGATAACAGTCTGAACGACCTGTCTATCGTATCGGATAATGACGCCTGGGCAGTTGGCGCAGCAGACCAGTACGGTGCAACCATCATTCATTGGGATGGTCGCCATTGGCAGCGTTGGTTCCAACCAGATTCACCTTTGCCAGCGGGAGATCTATATGCAATTGATATGCTCTCAGCTACAAATGGCTGGGCAGCGGGAGAGCCGCCAACTTATGGCGCTCCTGCAGTTTTTCTGCACTGGAATGGACGAAGATGGGAACCACCTCGTTATTTGGCTCCAGTTAATGTGCGCGTAAATTCATTGCGTCTATTTCGCACGAATATTGGCACGCAGTTAAATCCAATTATGAAAGATTTTGGATGGGCTGTAGCAAATTCGGGAAATGCACTAGCTAAATATAATTATGCAGCCAACGTCTGGGACGCAAATCACACCTTTGGCGGTTTATTCTACCAATTGCGTGGGTTGAGCCTCATCCCATCCACTGCCTTTCAGTCTGAAGGAAGAGATTGGGATGCGTGGGCAGTTGGAGAATACCAGAATAATGGATATTATTATGAGACATTTATGCGGTTTTTAAAAGAACCGTCCCCGAGCACTGGTTCCTCGTGGCAAGAGGCAGATTATCCTTCTAATTGTCCAGATGATCAAGATCCGAAGAAACAGACTGATTTATATTCAATCCGAATGCTTCCGATCACGAATGACTTTCCAACTCTGAGCGGTTATGCCAGCGGCAACTTTAACACCAAAGACTCAGACCAGCGTGCTTCGATCTACCAGTATAATGGCTCTCATTGGGAGACAATTTGGTGCCAACCCAAGCAAGTATCTAATCCCTCTCAATTAAATTCTGTGGACAGTTTTGAGGATACTCATATAACATGGTTTGGTGGATATTACACTTCCGCGAACAAAAAAGTAGCTTTTATTGCCTACATCGACCAAAGCGGCTATGTTTGGGGTGGGATTCCGTATCCTCTCAATGGATTAAATATCTATGATCGTCCTATATCAAGGCTGCGCATGTCAAATGAAACGATGGGTTGGGCGGTCGGCGAGCGAGAAGATCCTCTCAAACGAAGCGCCATTTTCCAATATCCGTATCCCAATTTTATTCTTAACCTCTCACCGGAAATTGGTGCAGTTCGCCCTGGCACATCGATCGACATTACCGCCAGCCTAAGCACTCTTGGTTCGATCGACAACAGTATCAATCTAAGCACTCTTTCGATACCTTCGGGCTTCCAGGTTCAAATTTCTCCAGCTACTGTGACCACTTCTTCATCATCAAATATTAATATTGCGGTCGATCCAGGAGTGGCGCCTGGCGAATATTTGATCCCTATTCGAGGTTATGCAGTGATAACTTCCGGCGACGTCAGTTTGCCAATGGAACGAATCAATCAACTGAAGGTGATCGTAACTGACCATCCCGTCCAGAAAATAGATCCCGAAATCGGACCGGCTGGTACTGTTGTGACTTTATCCGGCCAAAATTTTGGCACTGTCCCAAGCGGACAACGCAACACCAGCCAGAATAATGTTATCCTGGCTGGAGCTCGTATGCCAGACCCCAGCATCATCACCTGGACGGATACCAAAATTCAGGTTCGGGTGCCGGATGACGTGACTCTCTTCCCTAACGGGCCGGTTAAGGATAAAGTCCAGATAACTGCAACCACAGGAGGTAGTACTGGATACAGCAATGGAAATTTGGATTTCCAGTTGGAGAATCAGCTAACCAATGCAACTGTAACGCAAGATGGAACATATTACCTGTTCACCCTGACCGGAACCAGTTTTGGAAATGATCCGGGGTATTTAAACCGGGATTCATATTACACGCACGTCAATTTTGATGGGACTGAGATCCCTTATTGGGATGTTTGGGATCCCTCTGGGAACGATCAACCCTGGAACAACAACAAAATCATGTTCCGGGTTCCGATGTCGACGCAGATTAATGGCAAGAAAATCAGCATTGTCTCCAATGGCTACCAGAGCAACGAGATCACTTATACTTCCAATAATCCACATGTATTTCTACCAATTGTAAAACGATAAAATACCCATTCCAGTCTGCTACCCCAAAAATACTCTGGGGGTAGCAGACTGGTTCCACAATTTCGATATGAAGGCAACGATTTACGAACCAGAAAATGACACTTTACCTCGTATTAACCTGTTCGAGCTTTGGGACTATCGTGAATTAATCTATTTCCTCACCTTACGGGATATTCAGATTCGTTATAAACAAACCATCCTTGGCATAGCCTGGGCAGTTTTGCAGCCTTTGCTTTCAATGATAATATTTAGTCTTGTCTTTGGACATTTAGCAAAACTTCCCTCCGACGGACCTTACCCGGTTTTTGCTTTTGCAGGCCTCCTTCCATGGCAACTTTTTGCAGGCGCGCTTAGCCGGGCTGGCTCCAGTCTTGTAACCAATCGCAATCTTCTCACCAAAGTATATTTCCCCAGAATAGTCATACCCATTTCTGCAACTTTAGCAGGACTGGTAGATTTTGCCATTTCCTTCGTATTTCTCATAATCCTGATGGCGATCTACGGTATACATTTAACTACTGCAATCATGGCTCTACCGTTATTGATTCTTCTTGCTTTATTGACAGCCCTGGGGGTTGGACTCTGGATATCAGCGCTTAATGTGCAATATCGTGATTTCGAACATGCTTTGCCATTTATGATTCAAGCGTGGATGTATGCTTCCCCTGTAGTGTATTCAACTTCCTTGATTCCGAAGGGCATCTGGCAGATCTTATACGGCTTAAACCCTTTGGCAGGTGTAATCCAGGGGTTTCGCTGGTCCCTTCTCGGAGGCGAGCCGCCATCAGGCCTGTTTTGGGTCTCGGTATTGGTTGTGTTTTTGATCATAATATCAGGCCTCATTTATTTCAGAAGGATGGAAGATAATTTTGCAGATATTATTTGAAGGAAAAGGGAAGCGGATTATTCATTTGAATAATAGATAATTGTATGGATAAACCAATCGTCCGGGTTTCCCATCTTAGCAAACGATATCGGATAGGTGCAACTCAGGTCCGGTACAGAACTATACGCGAGAGTTTAGCGAATTCTCTAAGACGTTTGACCAGATCTGCACATTCAACAAAACCCGGTTTTATTTGGGCATTGGATGATATTTCTTTCGACATATATCCAGGACAGGCAGTGGGGATAATAGGCCGAAATGGAGCTGGGAAAAGCACATTGCTTAAACTACTTTCCCATATCACAATACCTTCCTGTGGGCGAATAGAATTACAAGGGCGGGTTGGAAGCTTATTGGAAATTGGAACCGGATTCCACCACGAATTAACTGGAAGAGAAAATATCTTTTTAAATGGCGCTATCCTTGGAATGCGGCGTAGCGAGATCAGAAAAAAGTTCGATGAGATTGTAGCATTTTCCGAGATTGATAAATTTATTGATACACCGGTCAAACATTATTCCTCAGGCATGTATATGCGCCTCGCTTTTTCAGTTGCCGCTCACCTTGATCCAGATATTTTGTTAGTCGATGAAGTTCTTGCGGTTGGAGATGTAGCTTTTCAAAAGAAATGCCTCGGTAAAATGGGCGATGTTGCCAATCAGGGCCGGACAATCCTTTTTGTAAGCCACAATATGTCAGCAATCAGCAAGCTTTGCCAGTCCTGCATACTGTTAAGTCAGGGGAGGATTATCTTAATCGACACGCCAGAAGTTGCGATTAAGAAGTATCTTGATACTGTATCCTCAGAAACAACCGATTGGAAAGATCGGATTGGTTCCCATCGCGTAATGATAGATCAAATCGAGGTACTCAATGAGTTAGGGCAAAAGTCCACCCAACTGACGATGGGTCAGCCAATCACAATCAAAGTACTTGGCCATTCTCTAAGTAACACAACTGAATTTACCAGTGCGATCCAGATCGTTTCATCCGATGGAACAATTTTGATGTATGGCAGCGATCAGTACGCAGTTTTACATCCAAAATCTGATAAAACCTTCTGCATAAAATTATCTATTGATGCATTGATGCTCATGCCGGGAGAGTATTTCCTCAACGTATGGATTGGACAAGAGGGAATCGAGGAATTCGACTATATTAAGAGCGCAGTAAAGCTTACCGTAAGTCAGGGAGGCGACCTTCCTATCATCCACCCATTGAATACTGTCTTGGGACAGGTTTTTATTAAGGTGCATGTTGAGGAAGTTATATGAATTGCCTTTTATGCAGCAGTCAAAACCTATCTCCAATACGTGAAATCAATGGGTATATGCTCAAACAACGTTGGCAGGCTGAGTTCGGAATTGATATCTCTACTGAGATTCGTGATGTAATTCTTTTCAAGCAGCTATATTGTGAAAATTGCAAGATCCAATTTTTTGACCCACTCAATGCAGGTTCTTCCGATCTGTACAAACAGTTAGAGAGATTTGATTGGTATTATCAGCAGAATAAATGGGAATATACTCGAGCGTTACAAGATCTGCCAGGTTGTGACCGTGTCGTTGAAATTGGAAGCGGTTATGGGTACTTTGCAGAGCATGCTCGTAAGGCTTTAAAATTAAATATTCACGGTATTGAAATTAATCCTGATGCAGTGGTTTTTGCCCGGGCAAAAGGTTTGACTGTCGACTTGGTTTCCCTTGAAGAACTTGCGGCGCAAAAGCCAGGCTATTATCAGGCTGTGTGCGCTTTTCAGGTGTTGGAACATGTTGATAATCCCCGATCATTTCTTCGATCCTGCTGCGATCTACTTGTCCCTGGGGGAAAATTGATCCTTTCGATACCTAATGGCATGGGTTTTCAATTCAAGTTGGATTTACTGCTGGATATGCCGCCTCATCACTTATCTATATGGAATCCAGAAACTCTCAGCAAGCTAGCAAGGATTTATTCGTTGGATTTAATGAAACTCGAATTCGAACCCTTACCCCCGTATCATGTGGATTTATGGATGCGATACTGCTTGCCAGAAGTTCCGTCAAAATCACTTGTGCTTCGGGCATTAAGAAAAATAGCAAGAAAAACAATCCATTTATATTTGTTCCTTTTTCCCTTCCAAAATTTTCTTCGCGGGATGGGGATGTATGCTGTGTTTGTAAAAAGATAAGTGCGAAAAACAATGCCTGACCAGAAGGTCTTGATCGTTAACCAGCATGATCTTTACGGAGGAGCCGCTCGGAACTCCTGGGACCTTTTTCAAGGGTTACGGAAACAAGGTGTCCACGCATTTATGGCTGTGGACTATAAACAGTCCAATGATCCAGCGGTCATTGCTATCCCGCATATTTGCCCTAATCCATTCCCCTGGTCCCATTTTTTTTGGAATATCAGTTTGTTTTCGCAAAGATATGAAGGAAGAATTCGTGGTGCCGGACGACTACGGCACCTACTCCAGACAATAGCCAGTCCAACAGCACTTGTGCAGAGACACTTAGGATGGGAGGATTTCAATTTCCCCGGCTCTCATCAAATCCTGGACCTGTTTCCAGAAAAGATCGATCTGGTTCACCTGCACAATTTGCACTCAAATTATTTTGATCTCCGTTTTCTCCCTTCTCTCAGCAAACAGGTACCAACCTTGCTGACCTTGCTGGACACCTGGTTGTTTGCAGGCCATTGCGGATATTCACTTGGGTGCGAGCGGTGGCTGACAGGGTGCGGTCACTGTCCATACCTTTCCCTCTATTCACCGATCAAACGCGACGCATCAGGATTTAACTGGCAGCGCAAGAAAGAAATATATTCTCAGAGCCAACTATTCGTTGCTACACCTTGTGAGTGGATGAGCAATCGCCTAACAAAGTCGATTTTAATGCAATCTGTGCGTGAGATCCGCGTTATTCCTAGCGGAACAGATCAAACGATTTTCCATCCTGGAAACCGCCGGGAGGCTCGCCAGAGCTTAGGGTTGCCGATGGACGCTCAAATCCTGCTTTTCGTTGGTCAGGGAACCCGGGCAAATCCCTTTAAAGATTATGCCACGATGGAACGAGCCATTCAAGTCGTTTCCTCCCAACTAAAAGACAAGAACGTGATTTTTCTCTCTCTTGGATATGAGGGAAAATCCAAACCTTATGAAAATTCTATGATACGCCATATCCCGTATTCATTAGATGTGACCCGGGTTGTAAAGTATTATCAGGCTTCGGATATTTATTTGCATGCGGCTCACGAGGACACTTTCCCCAATGTAGTTTTGGAAGCTTTGTCCTGTGGTGTACCTGTCATTGGAACTGCCGTTGGAGGAATACCTGAACAGATATTAGATGGTGAAACAGGCTTTCTTATACAACATCAGGATGCAGTTGCAATGGCCCAAAGAATATTGACCTTACTGGGAGACACCTCCCTTTGCCAAAAGATGGGGTTGCAAGCCCAAGAATATGCTCGCAAACATCTTAGCGTAGACTTGGCTGTCGAACGTTACAGGGATTACTACGTTCATATACAGGAGGCCTATGGGCGTAGTTAAACCTACTCTATTACCGACTCCTTCAAACAGAAAAAGTGGATGGCCTTGGGATGAACCTGTTCCTTCCAATGAAATCATGAAAGATAATCAACATTGGCCGCGCATTTCCATTGTCACCCCATCATTTAACCAAGGAGATTATCTCGAAGAAACGATTCGGTCCGTACTCTTGCAAGGATATCCAAACCTGGAATATCTCGTCATTGATGGAGGCAGCACAGATAACAGCGTTGAGATCATACAGAAATATTCTCCCTGGATATCGTACTGGGTGAGTGAAACGGATCGCGGACAGGCCCATGCGATCAATAAGGGTTTCGAAAAATCAACCGGAGATTTACTTGGCTGGATTAACAGTGATGATTTATTACTCCCAGGGGCATTATTTCAATTTGGAAATGCTCACCTAAGACAGCCGGAAAATATTTTGGCGGGCGATGTGATTAATTTTTCTAACGATGGGAAACAAAAAAGGATCAGACAAAAAAATATTACGTTTCGAAATATGGTCTTGATCGATCAATCGCCAATGGTATGGCATCAACCTGGAATTTATGCACCGCGGACAATTGTCAAAAAAAGTGGTATGCTGGATGAGTCATTTCGATATTTTTTTGATCTAGACTGGATCCTCAGATTATTAAAACATGCTTCAGTGATCTATTTACAGTACCAAGTTGCTAAATTTAGGGTTCATCCGACCTCAAAAACAGTCGCAGAACGATTAAAATGGCTGCCCGAAATGGAAAAAGTTGTGACTCGCTATTGGGACGATGTAGATGGGATTAATAAAAATAAAATCCGCTCTCATTTTGAATTAGTGCATGCCTCTATAAACCTGGGTATAGGGGAATGGAACCGGGCTGAGGGAATTTCCCACTTGCGATCTTCAGCAAAGTTATATTTTCCAACTGTTCTTTCCCCTTTCTACTTGCAATTGGTTTTGCGTAGTTTCCTCTCATTAGAGATCTTAAAGACTATTCGAATCGTTTTCCCGAGAAAAATATTATGAGACCATGAATAAATATCCAAAAGTTAGTATCATCATTCCGACATATAACACCGCTAATTATCTGGCGGCAACGATTGATTCGGCGATCCATCAAAGCTTCACAGATTATGAAATCATTGTTATTGATGATGGATCAACGGATGAAACAGAGACTATTCTAGATAAGTACAAAAATAATATTCGGGTACATAAACAATTGAATCAAGGACCAGGTGCAGCACGGAATGTGGGGATCCAGATCGCCAATGGGGAAAACCTGGTTTTTCTCGATTCTGATGATTTATTGCATTCCGGAATGCTCGCGATTCAAACCGCATATTTAGATCGAAATTCTGATGTGGATGTCGTTTATTCAAATGGCTATCGGTTCAAAGAAGATAAGAAGGGACACGTAAAATACAAACTATTATCAAAATCCGGTGAGGTAGTAAAAATTCCGCTTGATGGAAACCCCGCCGATTATTTGATCTCGCACAATTGCTTTCCACCCTGTGTAGCTATGGTTCGAAAACGCTGTGTCATCGAAATAGGTTGCTTTGATGAATCCTTGACAACCTGTGAGGATTGGGACTTATGGTTCCGGATTGCATGCAATTATAAAATTAGCTTCGTGAATGGAATTGCTGCTTATTATCGGGTTCGAAAGGGGAGCAACTCGGATGATAAGCCCCGAAATATTCGAGAGCACCTCCGTGTGATGAAAAAAATTGAACAATCTGAATTTTTTAAAAACGCTAACGAAACATTAAGATCCGAGTTTTATTATGTTAAGGGAATTCTGTCCCTTTTTATTGGCGAAAAAGAAAACGCACGCCTTTGTTTTAATACTTCCGTTGATCTGAATCGAAGTTCAATCAAGGCTCAGTCAGCGCAAATATTGTTCAAATTATTTGGCGTTCGCCTAAAAAATATTTACCGGGCAAAAAGGATTATCTTCGGTATACATGGAATTCATCCTGTATGAGGGTAATGCATTATTCTCTCAACAGTTAAGAAGTTCAAGAAAGCATTAAACCAGACCATTCTCCACCAAATATATGCGCATCGGTTTTGATCGGACTTTTGCAGAAATCAACCAAGCCGGCACCGGCATTTACGTGGACAGTTTAGCAAGAGCCCTCGTAAACAGAGCCGATAATGATACCGTTCGTTTTTTTTCAGCTGGTCAGTTTCGAGATCTATCCAAGCCAAAGACATTGCGCACTCGCATGGATACGCTTTACCGCGATTTGATCTGGATGCATTTAATTTTACCGATACAGGCCAGAAAGACCTATATCGACCTGTTACACATGCCAGCAAATCTCTGCCCCATATATTCTCCATGCCCGGTTGTACTCACAATTTTAGACACGATAATCTATCAAAACCCGAATAACTTTCCCCTCTGGCAGCGAAATTACTTTCTCGCGCTAGGCCCTCACTCAGCACGAAACGCCGCTCATATCATTACCATTTCAGAATCATCTAAAGCGGACATCGTAAAAACTTTTGGAATATCCCCCGAAAAAATTACCAGCATTCCAATAGCCGTATCCCCGGAATTTCGGATATTGGACGAATCCCACATTAAGAATGTTAAATTGAAGTTTGGTTTAAATCGATTTATCCTGACCGTTGGCGCAATTGAGCCAAGGAAAAATTTATTACGGCTCATGCAGGCATTTAATATGATCCGGAATAATTATCCGGATATAGTACTGGTTCATGCGGGTCCACGAGGCTGGCATATGGATCATCTTATGCCATATATAGAACAACAAGGGTTATCCAGTTCAGTGAGGTTCATCGGCAGAGTTCCACTGAGCGAACTGGTGGGGTTATACAATGCAGCCACTTTATTCGCTTATCCATCCTTGTATGAAGGGTTTGGATTACCCGTGCTTGAAGCAATGTCATGCGGATGTCCAGTAATTACATCGAATGTATCCTCCATGCCAGAGATAGCAGGCGGATCAACCATTCTAATAGATCCTTTACAAACAGAGGAAATTGCTGGAGCGATACAGTCGCTTATCAGCAAACCGGATCTTCGCGAAATACTTCGTCAGAAAGGGCTTCAACGTGCCAACTGTTTCTCCTGGTCACAATGCGCTAATGAGACAATTGAAGTATATCAAAAGGTGTTAGGAATTACACCTGGATAGGGCTGATATCAAAATCTGGCAGCACACGATATACCTCTCATAGTTCAAATAAGTGGAAACGCCTAAAGATTGGTGGAAATCTGCAATGAAAATCCTTCAAATTGCTCGCCAATTCGAGCCTTCGGTAGGAGGGATTGAAAGCGTAGTTGGTAACCTGGTTCGAGGTTTGCAGGCTCGAGGAGTGCTTTGTACGGTCCTGGCGCTTAATCGATTATGGGGAAAGACGGATTGTTTACCTGCTGATGAAATCATCGGTGGTATTCAGATTTATAGGGTACCTTATGTCGGCTCGCAACATTATGCCCTGGCACCCTTCCCGATTAATTACCTGAAGCCGTTTGACCTGGTCCATTTGCACAGCAGCGATTTTTTTCTAGATTATTTAGCGATAAGTCGATTCATTCATCAAAAACCAATCATGCTCACTACACATGGGCTATATTTTCATTCAAACTTCGCGAAGAAATTCAAGAGGATTTATTTCCATACCTGGACACGGCTAGCGCTCACTCAAGTGGCCAGGATCATCACGGATAGTCAACAAGATTTCCGCCTGGTATCAAAAATCGCTCCACGGGAGAAGATAGAGGTCATTCCAAATGGCGTTTCGCCAGAATTGCTGGAGATCTTTGATTCAGAAAGGATCTATGGCCGGATTCTGAGCATCGGCAGGTTATCCAAAAATAAAAGATATGATGCTCTTCTCAAAGTTTTTGCGCGATCCTGCCAGATCATCCCTGAATTACAGCTTATTATCATCGGAAAGGATGAAGGAGAGCGAGCAAGACTGGAGAACTTAGCGAATGAGCTAGGCATTAGGAAAAGGATAGAGCTGATCGGAGAAGTATCACCAAAGAATTTGCGAGAGGAACTCGCTAAGGCATCTGTATGGGCGATGGCTTCGGAATATGAATCTTTTGGGATGGGTCTCTTAGAAGGGATGGCTGCTGGTTGCCTGCCGGTCGTATCACAGATACCAGCACATGCTGAGTTGGTGATGCACGGCCAAAATGGTTTTTTGGCCAACTTTGAAGAACCTGATCGAGCGGCGGAAATTTTGTGTTTAGCAGTCAATTTATCCGAAACAGCGCGGTGTTCTCTGCAGTATCAGGCACGTTTGACATCAGAAAGCTATACCTGGCCAATCGTCGCTGGAAAAATCGAACAGGTCTACCAGAAATGTCTGACAGCGAATGTGTAGAAGAATTCATGGCAGAGCTTCCTGCGGCAAATGTTTTGGGGATCAACATCTGTGCGCTGAGGGTGGATGAGCTCCACCAGCAGATTTTATCCGCCATTGTTCAAAATCAAAAAAAAATGATCCTGCACGCAAACATATACGGCCTCAACCTTGCCTGCGAGCAACCCTGGCTTCACGATTTTTTGAACAGCGCCGACCTTGTATTCTGTGATGGTTATGGCGTCATTTTAGGGGCCAGAATGTTGGGTTGGTATATTCCGGAGCGCATCACCTATGCAGATTGGGCCTGGCAACTGGCTGGTTTCGCTTCACAAAACAGTATTTCGCTGTTCTTCTTAGGAGGGCAGCCGGGTATAGCTGAAAAAGCAGCCATGAATCTTCAATCCCGCTTCCCAAATTTGAAGATCGTGGGCTGCCATGATGGCTTTTTCGATAAATCGCCCGAAAACCAGGAGAATGAAGAAGTCCTGAAACAGATTAATACGACTCATCCAGATATTTTACTTGTCGGGTTTGGAATGCCGCTCCAGGAAAAATGGTTAATGGAAAACTGGCCCAGGATTGATACCCACGTTGGCCTGACGGGCGGCGCAGTATTTGATTATCTTTCCGGCGAAGTCCCTCGCGCCCCCCGCTGGATGACCGACCACGGGCTGGAGTGGCTGGGACGATTGGTCATCGAGCCGCGCCGGCTTTGGAAGCGGTACCTGATCGGCAACCCGCTCTTTTTCTGGAGGGTGCTCAAACAGCGCCTGGGTCTGATACAATTCTATGAGCCTTCCTGATTTCGAAACCATCCTGATCCTCAAGCCCTGATTCCTGCCCTCTGTTCACTCCTCCGCCATGGTTCGCCGCTTCTCCGCCACGTTCGCGATATTCTCAATGGTCCTCGATGGGCTGGTGGTCGGGCTCGCCCTGCGCTTCGCGGTGGCGGCGCGCCCGCTGTTGAATTCGATCCCGGGCATTCAGAGCCTCTCCAACGACCTCGAGATCCCCCAGGTGCTGTATTACATCTTCCCTGTGCTGTGGATCGGCATCCTGCTGGCCTTTTCGACCTACGATGGACGCAAGAATTTCCGCGTGGCAGACGAGTTTGGCAGCCTGACCGGGAGCTCGCTCCTGGCGATGGTGGCGATGGCCGGGGTGCTGTACCTGTCTTTCCGCGACGTGTCCCGCGCGCTCTTCCTGTTCTTCTGCGCCATGGCCTTCGCCGGGCTTTTACTCTGGCGCGCCTGGGCGCGGGTCGTATTTCGCTGGCGTCTGCGCACCAACACGGCCAGGCGGCGGGTGATCATCCTGGGCGCCGGGGAGGGCGGCCAGCAGCTTCAAAAAATGATCTGCGGGCAGCCCGGGCTGGGGCTGGACCTGGTGGGTTTCCTCGACGATGATCTGGAGAATTGCAATGGGAGGGAAGTGCTCGGCCCCCTGAGCAGAATCCGCCGGGTGATCGCCGACTGCCGCGTCGACGATGTGGTGGTTGCCCTGCCGCGCTCCGCCTCAGATCGGCTCAACTGGGTGGTCGCCGAGCTGCACGACCTGCCGGTCAAGGTCTGGATCATTCCCGATTATTTCTCGCTCGCGCTGCACCGGGCTACCGTGGAGGAGTTCGCCGGCATCCCCATGCTGGATCTGCGCGCCCCGGCGCTGAGCGAGTACCAGCGCATCGTCAAGCGTGGATTCGACCTGCTGGTCACGTTCCTGATGTCTCCCTTTGTCCTCCTGGTCGGGCTGCCGGTCGCCCTGGCGATCAAGATCGACTCGCCCGGGCCGGTTTTTTATCAGGCCCGCCGGATCGGCGAGAACGGCCGGCTTTTCGACATGTATAAGTTCCGCACCATGGTCCAGAACGCCGACCAACTCCGCCCCGGCCTGGCCCAGATCAACAAACATGGCATCGCCATCTTCGTCAAACGGCGAGACGACCCGCGGATCACCCGCGTAGGGCGATTGCTGCGCCGCACGAGCCTGGACGAGCTCCCCCAGCTCATCAACGTGGTCCGCGGGGAGATGAGCCTGGTCGGCCCGCGCCCCGAAGTCCCGGAGTTGGTCGAGAAGTACGAGCTCTGGCAGCGCAAGCGCTTCGCCATCCCCCAGGGGATGACCGGCTGGTGGCAGATCCACGGGCGCAGCGATAAACCGATGCACCTACATACCGAGGAAGATCTGTACTACGTCCAGCATTATTCGGTCTGGCTGGACTTGCAGATCCTGGTCACCACGATTTGGGTGGTCTTGCGGGCGAAAGGGGCCTATTAGCGTAAGTTTTGTGCAAACAGAGCGAGAATCGCTCAAATCGATGAAAAAAAGTAATTTTTTGCAAACGGCAAAACGGGCTGATACGCCAGGACCGGTTTGACCGTCAGC
>Ga0335070_10002018_pt1 | contig 23620 bp, 25 predicted proteins | sample Lox_Sample_13_FD_206722 | JGI IMG/M metagenome (GOLD analysis project Ga0335070, IMG submission 206722) | Soil microbial communities from Loxahatchee National Wildlife Refuge, Florida, United States - Lox_Sample_1.3 | ecosystem: Environmental > Terrestrial > Soil > Wetlands | place: USA...
GGAGGACTGCGCGCCTGGCGCAAGGCGGGCAATGCGGTAGAAATGGTCCCACGCGAGGACCTGGTCAAGCTGCCGACGTTCACCTGATGAGGCGCTAGGCTGTGATGTGCGTCCTTGGCAGGGCGGTAGCGGTTTGTTATTGTGCCTTCATGGGACGAGCTCCGAGCCTGTGCGGCGTAATTCTGGCGGCGGGAGAATCTTCGCGCATGGGGCGTGACAAGGCGCTGTTGCCCTGGCCGCCGGCGGCGGGTGAGGCGGGTGCGGGTGAGACGTTCCTTTCGGCAGCGATCCGACTATTCGGGCCTTTCGTGGATGTAGTGCTGGTGGTCGCCGGCAAAAACTCAGACGATCTCGCTCCGGTCGTCTACGCAAATGGGGCGTCGCTGGTGGTCAATCCAGATCCTGCTCGCGGGCAGTTCAGTTCGCTGCAAGTAGGGCTACGGGAAGTCTTGAACCGGGGCCGTGACGCCGCCATGATCACGCTGGTCGACCGGCCTCCTGTGAAGCCGGCGACGATCGGACAATTGGAAGGCGCGTTTGCGCGCGCCTTGGAACAACGGAAGTGGGCGGTGGTGCCGGAGTATCGGAGCGCCCATGGACATCCGATTCTGGCCGGCCGCGAGATGATCGAGGCCTTCCTCAGAGCGCCTGCAACGTCGAATGCGCGCGAAGTCGAACACGCGAATCGCGAGCAAATCGAGTACGTCGAGGTTGATGATTCGCTGGTTGTTACCAACGTCGATACGCCGGAGCAATATGCCGCGTTGCCCGCGCAAGTTTTGTAGTTCAGTTCGATCCTGCTGGGACCACACGAAATCATGACAATTCTGAAGCAAGGGCAGACTGAATTCATCGAAAGTGTCGTTCAACTCAAGCCGTGCATTGCGGCCTTCGATTGCGACGGGACGCTCTGGTCCGGCGATGCAGGCGAAGGATTCTTCTATTGGGAGATGGAGCGCGGCCTGGTGTCGGACGAGATCCGGCGCTGGGCGCTGGCGCGACACGCCGACTACAAAGCCGGCAACGTTCCTGAAGAAATCATGTGCGGTGAGATGGTCACGCTGCATCGCGGGCTTCCCGAGGAAACCGTGCAGAAGGCTTGCGACGAGTTTTTCGCGACGGAGATCGCGCCGGGAATTTTTCCTGAAATGCGCGACTTGGTGCGGCTCCTGCGCGAGGCGGCATGCGACGTGTGGGCCGTTTCATCTTCCAGCCAGTGGCTGATTCGATCAGGGATGCGCTATTTCGGAATCCCGCAGGATCGAATTCTGGCGGCTGAAGCCGCGGTGGACCGCGGAATTGTCGCGGATCGGCTGCTCCGGGTTCCAAGCGGACCGGGCAAGCCGGAGGCGATTCGCGCGGCGGTGCCCTCTTTGCCGGAGTGTGCCTTCGGGAACTCGATCTGGGATCAGGAGATGCTGCAGATGGTGAAGCATCCGTTTGTGATCAACCCGACGGCGGAACTGAAGGAGATTGCGGTCGACCGACACTGGAAGATTTATCAGCCGAATCTCAATCATTCCAGAATAAAGAGCCGCTGACAAATTTCCGAGGGCTAGTTGCACCGGGGCGTCGGCGGGCGCTACGTTCCGATTTTTTTCAAAACCGCGCGCAACGCGTCGATCGCGAGGTGAGCCGCGTGCTGTGAAGCTTCCGGAACGCTTCCGACTCTTGCCAGCAGGTCTTCCCTGCTAAGTGACGCTGCTTCCTTCACCGTACGTCCCTTTACCAGGTCAGTGATCGCCGAGCCGCAGGCCATCGCGGGCACGCAACCTTTGGCCAGAAACTGTATGTTCGCGATGCGCGCGCCATCGAGCTTCAAAGTGAGCTTTAGAACATCTCCACAAGCTGGGTTTTCGATCTGGACGGAGGCATCGGGCTGGTGAATCTCGCCCGCATTGCGCGGATTCTGGAAATAGTCGAGCAGTTCCGGGGAATACACAGCGCGATTGTAATCCGTCACGCCCGGTATTTCCGCAACGAGTCCTGCCCTACAATGAAGCGATGGGGATGTCTTGCAGTCCGCAGCGGATAGCCTGCCTGCAACCAAGCGCCACCGTAATCCTGGCAGGCATCGGCGAACTCGATCGCGTTGTCGCCTGCACGAAGTACTGCGCCGACGTCGTTCCAGAGGTTCGTAACTCAGGCCGAAAGATCATTGCGGATTCCTGGAACTCCAAGGCCGGCGAGATTCTTGCGGTTCAACCGGAACTGGTCATTGCTTCAGTTCCTTATCAGGAAGCTGCCGTCGGCGAGATTCTCAAGGCGGGAGTTCGATTCCTGGGGTTCGCACCACGGACGCTCGCGGACATCTACACCGATATGGCGACGATTGCGGGCGTGGTGGATGCGTCTGAGCGAGGCGCGCGGATGATCCGTGGCATGCAGGAGACGATTGCGGAGGTGCGGCAAAAGACGACATGCCTCCCGCGCAAGCGCGTGTTTTGCGAGGAGTGGGGAAAGCCGGTGATTGCCTCGCAGCCGTGGGTTAAGGAGTTGGTGGAAGCCGCTGGCGGTGAATTCCTGGGCGATGCCGGAAAACAATGTTCGGGGGAAGAGATCGCCAGGCTCGATCCGGAGGTCATTGTCGCGGCCTGGTGCGGCGCGGGCGACCGGGTTCCGCTCGACAAGGTGATACGCGATCAGGGCTTGATCAATACCACGGCTGCACGCGAATCTCGTGTTTATTGCATTTCGGATGAGTTGCTGAACACCCCCGCCGCGACGCTGATCGGCGGGTTGCACGCTTTGGCGGCAGCGATCCATCCCACGACCTGTAGAGAGGTCCCTGGGTTACGTTCGATTGAGGAAAGCCGGTCGTGTTCCACACCAATCCACAAGAGGCTGGGATAGGATTACGCCATGGCCTCAACTTCCAGTTCCGAAAAAATCGACGAGGTGCGTAAAGAAGTAGATCAGCTGTTTTCGCGGGCTCTCAACAGCGGCCAGTTCATGGATGAGGTTACCCGCCTGCTGCACGGCAAGATGCTGAAATATAACTGGGTGGGTTTCTACATGTTGGAGCCGGGCACCAAGCCACCCGTGCTCGTGCTGGGCCACTTCCAGGGCGCGATGACGCCGCACACCCGGATCCCGCTCAACGAAGGTATCTGTGGCGCCGCGGCTTCTTCAGGCAAAACCGTGGTGGTCGACGATGTGAACAGCGATCCGCGCTATCTCGCCTGCTCGATTGAAACCAAGTCGGAGATTGTCGTGCCGGTATTCGTGCGCGGCGTGGTAGTCGGTGAACTGGACATCGACAGTCACTTTCCAGCAGCATTTGCCTTCCAGGATCGCGAGTTGGTCGAGTATTGTGCCCGGCTCGTCGGCAAGAAGCTGGAACACGCCTAGGCGTCATTTCTGCTGATTCGCACATCGCATGAAACGAGTCGTAGCCGCGCTGATCGTCAAAGACGACCTGATCCTCGCCTGCCAAAGGACCCGTCATCAAGCCATGCCGCTCAAATGGGAGTTTCCCGGAGGAAAGATCGAAGAGGGAGAACAGCCGCGCGATGCGCTGCGCCGCGAACTCGAGGAAGAACTGGGTATCGATGCAGAGATCGGACATGAAGTCGCGAGGATCGTGCATGAATATCCGAATGGCGGCGCGGTCGAGTTGCGCTTTTACGAGGTGCGCCGCTATCGAGGCGAGCTAGAGAACAGAATCTTTCGGGATATGCGCTGGGTCAAGCGGACAGAACTGACGACGCTCGATTTTCTGGAAGCGGACCTGACGCTGGTGAGCGAACTGGCGGCGGGAAAGATCGTGTGACGTAGACCCTTCGCGCTAGCCCGAACCTCGTATCGCTCCCCAAACCAGCGTCAGGGTCAATCCGATCAGAATGATGGTTGTCGCCCATGCGATGATGTTGAAGAGCCGAGTGTTCACGTATTCGTCCATCAACTCTTTCTTGTTGATGAGGAGCAGCATGAAGATGAGCACGAAGGGGAGCACCGCTCCGTTGACGACCTGCGACAGGATGGAAATCTTGACGAGCGGAAGGCCAGGAATCAGAATTACCGCGCCGCCAGCGATAATCAGGGCGGTGTAGAGCCAGTAAAAAGCCGGGGCCTCCGAGAATTTCATTCCCACACCGGATTCGAAACCCAATCCTTCACAGACGGTATACGCGGTGGAGAGCGGCAGGATCGAAGCAGCGAACAGCGAGGCATTGAACAGGCCCAGGGCAAAGAGAATGTAGGCATACTCGCCGGCCAGCGGGTGAAGGGCTTGCGCCGCGTCGGCGGCATCGCGAATATCGCGGTGGCCGTGCAGGTAGAGAGTCCCGGCGCAAGCCACGATGATGAACCAGGCGACAACATCGGTGAAGATGCAGCCGAAGATCACGTCGAGCTTCGAAGTGTTGTACTGGCGCCGGGAAACACCTTTCTCGACCACCGAAGATTGCAGATAGAACTGCATCCAGGGAGCGATCGTAGTCCCGACAATGCCAATGACCATGTACAGATACGATTCATTCTTGAACGCGGCCAGCTGGGGAGGTTTCACGGTCGCGACCAGGGCGTCGAGCCATGCGGGCCGCGCCAGGACTCCCGCGAAGATGTAGGTGATGTAGAAAAACGAGGCCACCAGAAAGATCTTCTCGACGCTTTTGTATTGGCCCTTGACGATGATGAGCCACACGATCACCGCGCAGATCGGCACGGAGATGTATTTCGAGACGCCGAAGAGTTCCATGCTACCGGCGATCCCGGCAAATTCTCCGACGACGTTGCCGAAATTCGTGATCAGGATGCCAATCATCATTAGAAAGGTGATGCGCAGTCCGAATTCTTCGCGGATCAGGTCACTTAAGCCCTTACCGGTAACCGCGCCCATGCGGGCGCACATTTCCTGAACCACGATCAGGGCGAGCGTGGTAGGAATCATGGTCCAAAGGAGAAGGTGGCCAAACTGAGCGCCGGCGGACGAGTACGTCCAGATGCCGTTAGCATCATTATCGACGTTGGCGGTAATAAACCCGGGGCCGACGACGGCAAAGATCAGCAGGATCCGGGTCTTCCAGCGTTTCAGGAAACTCATGCGCGCAACACACGATCACAGGCGTCATCCGACCGAACAGGATAAACGTGACCATGCTTTTCTGGATAGGGCTAATCGGAAAAAATTGCGAGTCACATGTTTGCACGCAACATGCTGATGACATCATCGGGCGTGATGACGCCGACAAGATGGCTGTACTCGTCGATGACCGGCAGGGTGAGCAAGTTGTACTTGTCGAAAAGCTCGGCGAATTCCTTTTCCTTGGCATCGGCCCGGCAATAGATCAGGGGCTCCTGTGTAAGCGCCAGGAGCGGAGTATCCGCCTTGGCGAGGACAATCTTCACCAAGGGAACGGCGCCGGCCAAGGTTCCTTCCGAACTGATCAGGTAAACGGTGCTCGTGCTTTCCATGCGGCCTTCAAAGGTGCGCATGGCTTCCACGGCATCATTTGCAGTGGCTCCCACGAGCAGAGCGATAAATTCCGTCGTCATGCGGCCGGCGGCCGTATTCTCGCGGAACTCGAGCAATTCGGAGACTTCCTGGCGTTCCTCAGGCTGCATCTGGACCAGGATTTCTTCGGTGCGGTCCTCGGGGAGATCGGCCAGAAGGTCGGCGGCGGCGTCAGGCTCCATCTCCTCGACAATGTCGGCAGCGCGCTCGGAATCGAGAGACTCGACAATCGACTTCTGCACCTTGGGTTCTAGCTCTTCGAGCGCGCCGGCGGCCACTTCTTCATCAAGGGTTTCGAAGACCGCTTCGCGCTCGTCCGGCGCCAGTTCTTCGACGATGTCGGCGATGTCGGCGGGGTGGAGCTTGGCCAGACGGTCGTGCGAAATTTTTAGACGCACGCGGCGCGCGGGATCCGTCTCGATCAGATCGACGAAGTCCCAGGGAATTTCGCGGGGCGGTATGCGGTACAACAAGGCTCGCAGGGCTGCTCCTGGGACGATTCCTTTTAGCAGGCGGCGAATCGCTCCGCGCGCGCCGACGTCGACGCCTTCAATCTTGAGAATTGGATTCTTCGCGGCTGTGTCCTGATAAAAATCCACGTCGTTGACGCGCACAACCTTGCGCCCGTGAACGTCGATCACCTGCTGGTCAAGCAGATCTCTGCCCAGCAGCAGCAGCCCTTCGATTCCGTTGGCAAGATTCCAGTCGGAAGCCGAAGTCGCGGTGCGGACGATCCCGCTGATCTGGGCAAGCGCGGTGAAGGGCAGCAGGCAATTTCCGCGCGGCGTTTTGACGATGAGCAGCGAGGGATGAGAGCGGTCTTCCTGGGGCGCCAGAGCGACGTCGCGGACACGCCCGCAAGCCGCGCCCGTCGAGTCATAGACGGTTGCGCCTACCAGATCGCTCAGCGACAAGGTCGCCATCCCCTTGAGGATACTCAACGTGCAACATAGACGCCAGAACAACCGCGCAATTTCTAGGAATTTTCGGACAGCAGAGGTTTATCTGACAGTGCCGGGGCCACGTGTTGAATTGCCGGGTGTGGGCCCGCCCTGCGTCGGGACAGGCTCGATCATGACTGCGGCATTCCGGCAGGCAAAGCGCCTGGAGACCCGGTAATTCCGGTCCATGGCTTGAATGAGACCGTCTGGCCAGACATCCGAACCGTGCTGCTTCATCCCGGAGGGATCGGCGCTCAGCACGATCAGGCCGAAGTATCTGGCATTCAACATGTCTTCCATACGCCGATCAGGCCAGAGTCCATGGCGCACGAGTTGTCCGTAGATGAAGGGATCGGAGATTTGAACGGGCTTTCCGGCCATGAGCGTCGGCCCGAGGGTCTCAGATAGAACTCGGGACGAGGGTGAGTTGCTGACGTACTCGTAAGCGTCTCGACAGTCCGTCAATCCGCTGAGCGGCTTCGAACTCGGGCGGCTTTGTGCGATCACTGCCACGAATACTGAGATCCCTAACAGTACGGTAACGGGCATCGCGCGCGCTGGATATTTGGTGAGCACCGCCGCGTAAGCCAAGGCGGCACAAAGGCAGGATGCGATCATCCACTCAAGGAAGTGGTTGGTTGCCGAACCTAGCTTCCCCGCTGAAAGAGATGTGACGGCGCTGACGATGAAGTAGAGCGCCGCAAAGTGCGGCTTCCCGCTGCGCAGGCTCTGGACCACATACCAGAGGGCGAGCGCTGTCACGACCGGCGCGCTGACCCAGACCAATCCCGCCAGAGCAAAGAATTGGGCGGGTGAATAACGATCCGAATGGGTCGAGAACATGTGAAAGGCAAACCAGCCGCCAGTCGTGCGCTCGACGATCGAAAATCCTAACGCGGCGCCGGACGCCATCAGTAAGGCAAAGGCAAGCGCCTGCCGCATCCGGCGCTTCAAGAGCAAGTCCAGGAACACGGTGCCTGGAGCAGCAATCAGGGTGTACTTGCAAAATATTGCCAGCACAAAAAAGAGAGCGCTCCAGTACCACCGGCTCTCTTTTCGAACGTAGAGCAGAATCCCAATCACTAAAAACACGGTGCCCACCACATCCACACGCAAAAGGTAAAGCCAGAAGCGCAGGGCGGGGAGGGTCAAAAGCAACAATCCAAAAGACAAAGCGACCGGCGTCGAGCTGAACCACTTCCGCAGAATGACTCCCACCAATATCGCGAGCAGGACCGTACAAACAAACACCATCCATCGTCCGGCGGGAAACGAAACCGCGCCCCCTGGCAATGCGGCTGCCGTGATGGCGTAGGCAAGAGGCCCCCAGTCATGCAGGACGATCGGGAACGCGTAAGGATCGGGATAGAGCGGCTGGGAGTGCCATATGCGAAGCGCGCCGTCGAGCATCAGTCCCTCGCCGTAGTCGATTTCGTACGGGATGCGGATCAGCGGGACAACCTGCCACAGGGTGAGCACTATCGCCGCGAGAACGAATAGCAGCAGAAGGCGCGCGGGGTTCAAGAATGCGTGGCCGGTTGAAAGTTGTTCCGTGAGAACCGGGTCATCAGGCATGAATCGCTGGTGCTCTCTCCCTGCTGCTGGCGAATGCGGAAGAACGCCGCAGATGGACTATGATAGCGGCATCCGACACCGAGGCCGCGAGCTCGGAAGGATCTCAGGCATCAAATGATATTCGCCTTACGCCAGTCAGGGTGCGTACCCCGCCCCCCGCGTTGACTTTTATCGACGCTACAGGCAAACTGCTCAATTCGCCAGCTAACCGCTTCGCGGCCAGCACGATGAGCTCTGTCTGCGGGACAGCAAGGCAGGAAACCATTCGCTCTATGCGCGCAGACCGCGTCTCCTTTACACTCGATTCGACGTTGGAGACGGTAAACAGTGCTGAGGAAACCGCCGGACGGATGGCGTCCGAGGCCGGCTTCGACGACGAAGAGGTCATGAAGATTTCGATGGCGGTGCGTGAGGCCGCCGTCAATGCGGTTCTTCACGGCAATGCCTACGATCCGGGAAAGAAAGTAACGCTGGCATTCGAGCGTACGGCCAACGATCTGGTCATTACGATCCGCGATCAGGGCAAGGGACTGGACGTCGGTAAGATTCCCGACCCGCTGGCCCCAGAAAACTTGATGAAGACGTCGGGGCGCGGCATATTTCTGATTCGCTCGTTCATGGATGTGGTGGAGATTCACCCGTCCCAGACAGGCACCGAACTTAAGATGATCAAGCACGTCCACGGCAACGCCGCGGACCCCAAGGAGGCTTCCCAGTGACCATGAAGTCCAGCACACGTCAGGTGGATGGCGTTACCATTGTCGATCTCAGCGGCCGGATCACCCTCGGCGAAGGCAGCGTGATCCTGCGCGATACCGTGCGTGACCTGCTCTCGAAGGGGCATAAGAAGATTTTGCTCAACCTGGGCGACGTAAACTACATCGACAGCTCCGGGATCGGCGAACTGGTGAGCGCCTTCACCACCGCCAAGAATCAGGGTGGCGAGCTGAAACTGCTCAATCTCACCAAGAAAGTTCACGACCTGCTACAGATCACCAAGCTGTATACCGTTTTCGACGTGAAAGACGACGAAGCGGCCGCCGTCAAAGCATTCGCGAAGTAGTTCATCGTTCCGCAATCGTGGAGTGGCGGGCCGGGGAGTTAATCCGGCCCTGCGCTTCCCATTTCGGGACACCTTTCCGCGAAATTCCCTTCTACAACTCCCTCTGCCCTGAATTGTCTCCATAGAATTGATCTGAAGAAGCCGACCCCGCCTGCGCCTTCTCAATCGAGAGCAAGTGATGCATGTCCTTCCGCGGCGCTGTTTCGTCTTGATCCTCATGACGATTGGGGCGCTGCCCGCGCGAGCCAGCGATTGCATCGCATTCAGTAAAGCGCGCGAGCACATTGGCAAGACACAATGTGTGAGCGGCACGGTTTTCCGCGTCAAGCAAGGCAACGGCGGCGTCACCTTCCTGGACTTTTGCGAGAACTACCTGACGTGTCCCTTCACCGTCATCGTCTTCCGAGGCGATCTCAAACAGGTGGGGGACGTTCGACAACTACAAGGACACAGCGTCGAGATCAAGGGGACGATCCAGAACTATGACGGGAGAGCTGAAATTGTCCTTCGCCGGGCGCAGCAACTCGGTAAAGACGCCGCGCTTGTCCCGCCGCTGCCGAAGGACTACGACGTCGAACGCAGAGGGCACTATAGCGCCGGAAAATTCAGCCACCCACAAGCTGCAAGAAAGACAACCAGGAAAAAAGGGCAGGCGGTAGGCATCGAGGATCCGATTCCAGAGTGAAGCCGAGGCACGAGTTGCTGGTTTCCAGTCGTTGGTGGCCTTCTTCTGGTCTTTCGCTCCGGCCCGGATTCGACGTCCTGGTTCACTAGCAACAAGAAACTAGCGACTCGTTCTACACCATGCCCTTCCTTAGTTCATCGAGCGAATATTTCGTGCCGCGCCAGATGATGCCGTGGTTGCTGAAGGTGTGCACCATCGATATCAGCAATGTGTACATGAAGAGGCTGGTGCTGACCGGGTGCAGGAAAAAGTAATAGGGCCTGACCGCCGAGAGAGACGACATTCCGTAGTAAATCGCGAAGATTCCAAGCAAGGCGATGATGTAGGGCACACGTGACCATCCGTGAGCGAACCACACGCCAAGAAAGGGGCCGAGGTTTAAGAATCCCAGGGCGATGATGGTGGCCACCGTTCGCCACCACTGGAATGAGAGCACCGCGAAAAAGTTCTTGGTCAGGTTGTTGACCACGCCAAAAGCACCTTTCGCCCACCGCAGCGAGATGAGGTCTTCGCCGAAGACGTTGCGCTGTACGTACCCTGCCTTCTTAATCACCTTGCCGAGTTTCATGTCGTCGACTACTTCCATACGGAGAGCTTGGTAGGTTCCAACCGCGTCGTAAACGCGGCGCCGAACCATGTTGAAGGCACCCACGCCCATATGATCGTCGGCCTTTGGGTCTGCAACTTTCCATGGACGATGCCCGAAGACGAACAACGCCTGGAAAAACGCAATCATCATGCGCTCGCCGATTCGCTTCATGATCATGCGGGGAAATAGCACCACGTGATCGGCAGGTTCGGCCTCGGCATAGGTAATCGCGCGCCGCAGGGCGTCGGGCTTGAAGAGGACGTCGGCGTCGGTGAATAACAGCCAGTCGCCCGTAGCAAGCTGGCTGGCGGTCCACATGGCATGAGTCTTGCCCAGCCAGCCGGAGGGAAGGTCGGGGATGTGGATGACGCGCAAGCGTGCGGAGCAGTTCGTGGCCGTAGGTGACTCTGACGGCTGCGCCGGTGGGTTCAAACCGCGGCTGTGGACAGGAGTGTCCGCGCTAGACAAACTCGAGGCCACTTCTTCCATGACTTCGCCCGTGCGATCGGTGGAGCGATCGTTCACGGCGATGATTTCGTAGTTGGAGTAGTCGAGCGCAAGCAACTGGATGAGGGTCTGGCGAATGTGCTCTTCCTCGTTGCGCGCGGGGACGATGATGGTCACGCTCGGATCGCCGCTCGGGCTGGCGGGCTTTCGATCCCAGTCAGGCAGTGCGATATCAGCCACTTTCGGCATGCCCAGCGCCGCGTCGATAATGCGCGAAAACCAGGCGAGAGCCAGGACGGTTCCCGTAATCCAGTTGATCCAATGCAAAATCATTTTCTGGAGGACGACGCCCCAGAGGGCTCCAATGATTCTGCCCCGACGGGAATGGAGGGAGCAAATCGGGCTCCATAGAAGAGAATCGCCGCGGAGATGATCATGGCAATCACGGGCAGCACAAACGCCATCTGCAGGGTGTGCCGGTCGGCAACCCAACCCATCATGGTGGGCGAAGGCACGTCGCCCAGACTGTGAATGATGAAGATGTTGACTGAAATTGCGGTCGCGCGGATGTGCGCTCCAACCGAGTTGATCACGGCTGCGTTTAGCGGTGAAGTGTTCAACAGCAGGAAAAAGGCGGCGATTGCGATTCCGGGCACCATGACCGGACCTTTGAAGAAAAGGGCGACGACCATGAATGGGACTCCCAACGCCATGCCGACCGCCGACACCAAGTAATAAGCGCCCTTCATCCGGCGCAGAAGATAGTCGCCCAGCCACCCTCCGGCGAGCGAAGCGATGATTCCATCGACCACGACGATGATTCCAAAGATGAAGTTGGCGGTGTCGAGGGAGTAGTTGCGTTCACTGTAGAGAAACTGCGGCATCCACACCAGGATTCCGCCGAGAGAGAAGGTCATCGCCGCCATGCCCAGGGTGGCCGTGAGGAATGCAGGATTGCGGGCGAGGCCAAGAACGGTGCCACGATCGGGCGTCTCCTTGATGGTGTCAGATTGGCCGCGCGTTGGCTCTTTCAGAAAGAGCACGGCGATTCCCAGCAGGAATCCGGGAAGGGCCGCGACGTAAAAGGGCGAGCGCCAGCCGTAGAACTTGGAAAGGTATCCGCCCAGTATGTAGCCGAGTGCGAAGCCCACCGGGATGGCGAGATAGAAAATGCCGAGAATTCTGCCGCGCCGCTCTTCCGAGAAAAGATCGGCGACGAAGGTGGGAGCGATCGTCACGAAGGTCGCTTCGCCGATCCCGACGAGCGTGTGGCGGACAAGCAATTCGGTATAAGTGTGAGTGACGGCGGTAAGGAGCGTGAGTGCGCTCCAGAAAAAGGCGCCGACTGCGATGATGCGCTTTCGTGAATAGCGGTCGGCCAGCGGCCCGATGAACGGCGCGGCAATCATGTAAAAAATCAGGAAAGCCGTGGTCAACGCGCCAAGTTGCGTTTTCGAGAGATGAAATTCGCTCCCTATCAGGGGCTGCACGGCATTCAACACCGAGCGGTCAATGTAATTGACCAGATTCAGTGCGGTGAGGACCAGGAGCGAGGTCGTAGCCTGATGGTCTTGTTTGAGCACGCGTCGAGCGAATATAGCATGGGTAGCAGTCTGTTCCGTTCGAGACGAAACCAGCGACCCGCAACGCTGCCCTTGATCTGGGCTACTTTGCTTGTTCCTTCGACCTCGGCCATTTCGCGATCACGACGGTGGAAATTCCTCCACGCGGCCGGAAGTCGCCCTTCACTTCCGCCCAGACCGGCTTTGCCCAGCGCACAACATCGTTCAACACCTGGTTCACAATGTTCTCCTGAAAAATTCCCAGGTTGCGATATGACTGCAAGTATTCCTTGAGCGACTTCAGTTCGAGGCACGAACGGTCGGGCATGTAACGGATTTCAATCGTGCCAAAATCGGGTAGTCCCGTCTTGGGGCAAACCGAGGTGAATTCCGGGTCGTCGATGACAATTTCGTAGCCTGGAAACTGGTTGGGCCAGGTTTCAATTTCCGGAAAGTTGTGATCGAGTCCGGCGCTGGCATGCTCCGGCGTGTAGCGGGGAGACTTGGGCATTTGTTTATTGTACCGAGTCGGGACAGAGCGCGAAAAACGCCCAAACTTGCCGGAGCCAGCGCTCGCTGGAAGCATCTAATTACGTAAGACTTGTCTCGCTTTTCAGCCCAGCTGCACGGGGCTGGGTGGTACATTTAAGGGTTAAGTTTTCTCCCGATGCCATTGAATGGGAACAGTTCCGGCCACCAGCCGCGGCGCTGGTGGGTGACGGCGCTTGCGATCATTGCGGCGGTGATCGTGCTGGCGGCATTCATTTCGCGGCGCGACGATGCTGTTCCGGTCCGCACTGCAGTCGTCGAAAAAGGCAATATCCGCAGCCTAATATCAACCAACGGCAAGATCGAGCCGGTTACCAATTTTGAGGCTCACGCACCAATTTCTACCACGGTCCAGCGGCTACTTGTCAAAGAGGGCGAGTTCGTCAAGAAGGGCCAGCTGTTGGTGGTACTTGACGCTCCCGATGCGAGGGCCCAGGCGGCACGGGCGCTCGCGCAACTGAAATCAGCGCAGGCTGACATAAGCGCGATCGAGCGAGGGGGAACACAGGAAGAGGTTCTCAATCTCGATGCGCAATTGGTAAAGGCGAAGACCGAGCGCGATGCAGCTAATCGCAATCTGGCGGCTCTCCGGCGCCTACAGCAGCAGGGCGCCGCTTCGGCGGGCGAGGTGCGGGACGCCGAGAATGCACTCGCTCGGGCTGATGTCGAGCTGAACCTGCTGCAACAAAAACAGACAAAACGCTATTCCTCGCCGGAGGTCGCGCGCGTAGAGGCGCAACGCAGCGAGGCACAAGCCGCCTACGATGCCGCGCAAGACATCCTGGCGAAATCAGTGGTGCGCGCGCCGTTTGAGGGAATCGTCTATTCGCTGCCGGTGAAGCAGGGCGGATTTGTGGCCAGCGGGGACCTGGTTCTGCAACTCGCCGACCTGCGCAAAGTGCAGGTACGGGCCTTCGTCGATGAACCCGATGTGGGAAAGCTTGCGCCCAAGGATCCGGTCGAAATCACATGGGATGCGGTGCCGGGACGGATCTGGCAGTGCCAGGTAAACGCGATTCCATCGACCGTTCGATTGCGCGGTTCCCGCAACGTGGGAGAGACGACGTGCATCGTAGATAACAAGGATTTGAAGCTCTTGCCGAATGTCAATGTTGGGGTGACCATCGTTACGGCCGCACGGGATGGAGTTCTGTTGGTGCCGCGCGAAGCAGTTAGGATGGATGATAGTCGGCCCTACGTGTTACGGGTGGTCGGGCACGAACTGAAGCGCCGGGAGGTGGAAACCTCTCTCTCGAATCTGACGCAGGTTGAGATCACGAAGGGTCTCGCGCCTAGCGACATGGTGGCGATCAGTTCCCTGAACGGCAAACCACTCGGCGAAGGAACACAGGTTAAGTATTGAATGATTAATCGGATTTTCTACATTTTCTTGCTCCTTCTGGTCCCTGTTTTTCTCCTTTCATCTTCGGCCCAGGCAGCGGACTCCACCAAAGACATGCTGGCGGCGGGCCGCGTCGATGAAGCCATTCGGGCTTTGAACGGCCGGGTATCGTCGTCGCCCAGCGATGCCGAGTCCTACAACCTGCTATGCCGGGCTTATTTCGCTTTGGAAGATTGGGACCGCGCGGAGTCGGCGTGCAAGAAAGCGGTCGCGCTCGAACCGACGAATTCACCGTACCATCGCTGGCTTGGCCGGGTGTACGGAGAAAAGGCCAGCCGAGTGAATTTTCTGAGCGCCGCTTCCCTGGCTGGGAAGACGCGCGATGAATTTCAGCGCGCTGTGCAGACTGACCCTAACGATCCAGATGCGCGCGTAGACCTGGCTGAGTACTACCTGGAAGCGCCGAGCATCGTCGGGGGAGGGCAGGATAAGGCGCGCGAACAAGCGAGGGTGCTGGGCAAGATCAGTCCAGCGCGCGAACATTGGGTGTACGCGCGCATCGCGGAGAAAAACAAAGACGCTGTTGCGGCGGAGCGCGAATATCGCACAATGGTGCGCGAGTCGGACGGCGACGCAGAAGGATGGCTGAATCTGGGATTCTTTTACCGGAATCAGAAGCGCTACGACGAAATGGAACAGGCATTCGTCAAACTGAGCCACGCGCCAATGGCGCGTCCGGAAGTGATGGTGGAAGCCGCGCAGACGCTGCTCCGGACGGGCAGAAATTTCCCGTTCGCCGTCGACCTTGTCCAGCGTTACCTGGCGACCGGCCCGGTCGAAGAGGCTCCCGCCTTCAAAGCTCACTACGTGCTGGGAACGATTCTGGAGAAGCAGGGAGATAAGACCGGGGCAGCGCGTGAGTATCGCGCCTCGCTGGCGCTGGCACGCAACTTCGGACTGGCGCAACAGGCTCTGAACCGCATCGGCGAGTGAATTTCCGTTTCCTCCCATCCCGTTCCAGAAAGTTTCCCTAAGAATCCCGTTCCGCTCCGGTGCGGCGCACTTACAATTTGTGCGTCGCGCCTTTTCGCGGCCCAATCACAGGTGACACGAATGAGATTCCGATTGCCATTATGGTTGTGCTCCCTCGGCATGCTGGCTGCGTTCATCACTTCCCTCATCAGCAGCACGCAGTTGCATGCAGAACCCATTCCTCTGCCGCGCATGGTGGAACTCGCGCTGGCGCATAGTCCGAACTCGACCGGGGCGGAGGCCGATGTCCAGCGCACGCTCGCGTCGTATCGCGAACTGCGAAACAGCTATTACCCACAAGTTATGGCGGGATCGGGGCTGGGCTGGTCGTATGGATTCCCGCTGACGCTGGAAGGTTCAGCACCGGCGCTCGCCAACGTGGTGGCGCAGAGCACCGTTTTCAACCCTGCGCAGTCGCAGTTCATGAAAGCAGCCCGCACCGAGATACAGGCGTCGCAATCGCAGAGCAAGGATCAACGAAACGCGACGATCCAGGATGTTGCGATCAGCTACGCCGAGCTAGCCAAATGGGACGCCCGCCTTTCGCGTCTTCAGCAGGACCTCGCGCAGGCGCAGCAGATGGAAACGGCGGTGGCACAGCGACTGCAGGAAGGCGTAGACAGCGCCATCGATTTGAACAAGGCGAAGCTCAGCTCTGCTCGCGTTCGGTTGCACATCGCGGAGGCGCGCGGTTCCGCTGACGTGCTGCGGCGGCACCTCGCGGGCCTCACCGGTGTGCCGGCATCTTCGATCGAGATCGTGCCGGAGAGCATTCCCGCGCTGCCCGCGGTCTCAAGCGATGACGACCTCGCGGAGAAAGCGGTGGCCGTAAATCCGGGTCTGCAATCCGCCGAGCAGCATGCGCTGGCGGAATCGTTTCGCGCGGTCGGGGAACATCGCGCCCTGCTACCCTCGCTCGATTTCGCCGCCCAGTACGCGCGCCTGGCAAGCTTCAACAACTACTCCGATTTCTACAAAAAATTTCAGGCCGACAACGCAACCATCGGAGTCTCGATACGCTTGCCGATCTTCAACAGCACGCAACGCGCGCGCGCGCGCGCCGCTGACGAAGAGGCACGCAAAGCTAAAGCGCGGGCCGAGGCTACAAAGAACCAGGTTTCCGAAGATACCTTGAAGCTGCAACGCGCAGTCGACCAGTTGTCGGCCGCCCGTGAAGTTGCCCTGTTGGAGTTTCAGGTGGCGCAATCGGCGCAGGAAGCCGCGCAGACACGCATCGATGCGGGAACTGGGACCCTGCACGAGCTCGCCGATGCGCGTGTGCAGGCCGCGGAGCGATTTCTGGCCTTCCAGGATGCCGACTTCGAATACCAGCGTGCCCGCATGAGCCTGATGCGCGCGACCGGCGAACTGGAGAAATGGGCGCTTGCCGGATCAGCCGCAAATAGCTCCCGATAGGCGTTCCATTCGAGGGCCCTAAGTGCTTTCCAATGTTCCAAAATGGCATTTGGGGGGATGATTTTTGCCGCCGGAACCCTCCACAAGGCATCCTAATGTCGGGGACGAACCCAGGATGGCAGCCCTGCGTGGTGTGTTCTACTCGCGAAATGCTAGAATAGATAATCACTCTATGCCTTTGAAAACATTGTTTTTGAATCCGCCCTCATTCGAGAATTTTGATGGAGGAGCGGGTTCTCGCTGGCCCGCAACCCGCGAAATCGAGTCCTACTGGTACCCGGTCTGGCTGGCTTACCCGGCGGGCATGTTGGAAGGCGCACGGCTACTGGACGCGCCGCCGCACCACGTCACGGCAGAGGAGACGATCCGCATGTGCCGGGACTACGAGATGCTGGTCCTTTTCACCAGCACGCCCGGCTTCCCCGGAGACGTTCGCATTGCCGAAGCGATCAAGGACAGCAATCCGCACATCAAGATCGCCTTTGTTGGGCCGCACGTCAGCGTCCTTCCGGAAAAGTCGCTGCAGACCTCGAAGGCGATTGATTTCGTCTGCCGAAAAGAGTTCGACTACACCATCTACGATTACGCGCAGGGCAAGCCGCTGGAAGAGATCCTTGGCGTCTCGTACCGCAAGAATGGCGAGGTCGTGCACAATCCCGACCGCCCCCAGATCGAGAACCTGGACGAGCTGCCGCACGTGACCGAGGTGTACAAGCGCGACCTGGACGTCCGCCGCTATAACGTGCCGTTCCTGCTCCATCCGTTCGTGTCGCTCTACACCACGCGCGGCTGCCCGGCGCAGTGCACGTTCTGCCTGTGGCCGCAGACGCTGAGCGGGCATCCCTGGCGCAAGCGCTCGACCGATGACGTCGCACGGGAGATGGCGAAGGCGAAGGATTTCTGGCCGGAGGTCAAGGAATTCTTCTTCGACGACGATACGTTCAACATCCAGAAAGCGCGCACCGTCGAGTTGTGCGCAAAGCTGAAGCCGCTTGGATTAACCTGGTCTTGCACGTCGCGAGTCACCACGGACTTCGAAACCCTGAAGGCCATGAAGGAAGCGGGATGCCGCTTACTCATCGTTGGCTACGAATCGGGCGATCAGCAGATCCTCAAGAACATCAAGAAAGGCGCCACGGTCGAGCGCGCACGCCAGTTCACCAAGGACTGCCACAAGCTTGGACTGGTGGTGCACGGCGACTTTATTCTTGGACTGCCGGGCGAGAGCCGCGAAACGATCAAGAACACGATCAAGTTCGCGAAGGAACTGGATGTCGAGACCATCCAAGTTTCCGTGGCGCACGCATATCCGGGCACGGAACTGCACGAGGCCGCTCTCAAGAACGGATTTATGACGGCCGAAACCAAGATGGTCGACGATGCCGGCCATCAGATGGTGCAGATCGAATATCCGGGGCTGCCGGCGGCGGAGATTCTGGATGCGGTTCACCGCTTCTACGACGAATACTACTTTCGACCCAAGGCCGCGTATCGCATCCTCAAGAAAGCAGCGTTCGACAGCTCCGAGCGGAAGCGGCTTTACAAAGAGGCAAAGACGTTCCTCAAGTTGCGCGCGCAACGTAATAAATGGGTGAAAGAGAATCGTAAGGAAGAGCCCGCGGCGGCCGAACCGGCCAACGCCTAGGCCGGGGGCGGGAGTGACCTTTCGAAAATACCTCGTGCTGGCGGGCGTGACGGTTTTCAGCGCCACAGGCGATTCGCTATTGGCGCGAGGGATGAAGGTCTCGGGGAGCGTCTCGCCGCATGATCTTTCGGGGTTGATTCTCTCCATCCTGAATCCCTGGGTCGCGGTGGGAATCCTCTTCCTGCTGGCGTTCTTCGCATCGTACATGTCGGCACTGTCCTGGGCCGACCTCACCTACGTGCTTCCCGCGAGTTCCCTGGGATATGTTCTGGTCGCGCTGGCCGGCCGCTTCGTGTTCCATGAGCAAATCCCGGTCGCTCGCTGGCTCGGTATCGCGATGATCACTGCCGGCGTGGGATTCGTCGCCGCCGGACCTTCCGTCACCGCGAAACATCCGCTTGGATCGGAAGCGGCCATTTCTCAGGAGGTGCGCTCATGAGAGAGGCCTATGCCTGGGGAGCCGTTGGCCTGATCGTTCTCGCGTCCACGGCAGGAGACGTGCTACTCGCTTATTCGATGAAGAAGGTAGGTGACGTCGGAGAAGTGTGGAAGCGGCGGGGCTTGCTGCATGTAGTTGGCCGTATTCTCAGTACTCCGACATTCCTGCTCGGGCTGATGGGTTTTGCGGTGGCCTTTTACAGCCTGTTATTTGGCCTTTCCTGGGGGGATCTGAGCCTGGTTGCGCCGGCATCCGCTTCGTTGACCTTCGTGGCGAACGCATTCGCGGCACGCATCTTTCTTCACGAACGGGTCGGACGTCGCCGCTGGGCCGCCGCCTTGCTGGTCGCCTGCGGCGTGATGCTGATGGCGCTGTGACGCGGCGATCGACTAGATGAACAAGTCGAGCGGATCATTCAGCAGGCGCGCTTCGATGATTCGCTTGTCGGGGTCGGTTACAAGCGCGAGAGTCTGCGATGGCGTTGCCGGCGGAAAGTTCCGCAGGATTGGAAAGCTCTCGGCGGCCACCACTTTTTTCTGGCCGCCGAAAGATTCAAGCTCTTCTTCCGTGATTACCCTGTTGTTGGACGGCTGCGTTCGTTCCAGATATTCCACCAGTTCGGCAAGCATGTGTTTCGCCCCGGCACTCAGCCGGACGAACTCTATCCCGACGCCCGCGTGATCGCGAATCGCCCTCACCTGTCCAAGGGCGCGAAAACAGGAGTTATCGATGCGGGCCAGAATCTCGGTGAGAGTACCGCAAGGCAACTCGAGTCCCGTCTCAATGAAGCATCCGCCCCGGCTGAGGTTGCGAATCATCCCCTGCAGGAGCATTCCATCGGACGGCAAGCTGACAATGTTCGCAAAGCCATTGCACCCGAAGCGGGGCTCGCGACGCCGGTTTTCGACGGCGGCCAAAGATCGAGATGATGGTTGCGGCGGCATCTCTTGCTTCGATGGTATGTCGGATGGCCCTGGGCGGGAAATAGCGACATCGTAACGGAGATGCCCGCACGCCAGTAACTCAAGATTTTTCGAAAGATGCCGAGACGGCTTTTCAGGCGAAGAGGCGCATGAAGCCGCCCGCAGGAAGATCGGGGACCAGGAAGCGATTACCCTTGTTGCCAGCAACGCGAGCCAACGACTCGGCGGCCAGGTAACCGCTGCGGACGGCGCCTTCCATAGTCGCCGGCCATCCGGTCGCGATCCAGTCGCCGGCGAGAAAGACGCGCGGCCATGCGGTGACCGGCGTTGGCCGGAAGTGGTCCATGCCCGGTCGCGGCGAGTAGGTCGCGTTGACCTCTTTGATGACGGTCGATTTCACGAGCGCCGCTTCGCGCGCGGCCGGAAAAAACTCGCGCAACTCGGAAACGGCGAGATCCACGATTTCAGCTTTTGATTTTTCGACCAGGCTCTTCGAACTGCTCACCACCAGTTCGACATAGCTGCCATTTCCGTTGTTGTCGCGCGCCTGGATGCGGGACTTGTGGAACATCCACTGGATGGTGCGATCAAGCAGCACCGCATGATCGAGATCGCTGACAGCGCGGTCGAACCATAGGTGAATGCCGGTGATGGGAGAGGTTTCGAAGTGGCCCAGCATTGCGGCGAGGGACGCGGCCGCGGGAGACTCCGGCAAGACCCGCTTCAGCGCGTCAAATGGGACGGCCAGCACGAGGTAGTCGAAGGTTTGTTCCTGTCCGTTCGCGCTGATGCGAACTTCAGAGGCCTGAGAACGGAACGATTCGATGCCGACGCGGAATTGAATTTCGCCGCCACGCGAGCGAATGTAATCTCCGGCAGCGCCGTAGAGTTCTGTCAGAGGGACAGTCGGGATCCCCATGCGTCCGGCGCCGGCGGATTTCAGGAATGACTCGCGAACGACCTGCGCGGCATATGGAACGGAAACCAAATCAAGATCTTCATTCAACGCGCTGATCAGGATCGTCTTCCAGAAGCGCTCGATACCGGCATTGGTTTGTCCGTGCCGCTTCAGCCATGCCAGAAACGTCTCCCCGCGGTCCTGGGGAGCAGAGGGCGCAAGCGCAGCCATCGCACGCGCGATTGCCATCTTGTCGGAAAAAGCGAGGCAGTCGGCGCGCAAGAATGCGGGGGCGGTGTGCAGGGGCGCCGGCAAGGGCGAAGGGCGGATCACGGAAGCACGTCCGCCCGGCTCAAGAAAGGTCAGGTTGTCATACCAGCGAATCTTGTCTTCGACGCCGGTGCGGCGATAAAAGTCGAGCAGATTCGTGCAACAGCCGAGCAGCACATGCTGGCAGTTATCCACGATTTCGCCGGTGCCTGGATGCTGGTAGGACGATGCGCGCCCGCCGAGATAGGGGCGCCGTTCGAACAACGTCACCTGAAAACCGGCTTCCGAGAGGGCGCATGCTGCGGCCAAGCCCGCAAGGCCGCCACCGGCGACGGCTACCCTGGAAAATTGGGTTCGGGAAGTCATCACGCCAGGCGCTTGAGGAATCCTTTTGCCAGGATCGTGAGCTTTTCCGACGTAGTGAGACGAACCCGGTCCTTGATTACGTCAAATTGGCGCGAGGCAATCTTCTCGAGCAGACGTCGATAGATCGTCACCAAGACCCACAGTCCGGGCTGACTGTCTTCCTGTACCAGCGGAATCAGTTCCTCGCCGGACTTGTAGAAGCCCCGGGCCCGTTCGGCCTCCATCGCCAGGAGGGGACGCAGCCTGGAGGCATTGGGCGGAGTGAAATCGGCGGCGGTTAGATTGAATTGCGTCAAATCTTCTTCAGGAAAATAGATACGCCCCATGGAGGCGTCCTCTTTGACGTCGCGAATGATGTTGGTCAACTGAAAGGCAACACCGCAGCGCTCCGCCATGCCTTCGGCTGCCGGATCGCGATACCCGAAGATACGAATGCATACCAGCCCGACTACCGAAGCCACGCCGTAGCAGTATTGGCGCAGATCTTCGAAGGTACGGTAGCGTATGCCGGGTTGCGAAGGCGCCTCGGGCGCGTTCGGCTCCTGTTCGACATCGGCGGCAGTTCCGTACGCGAGCTGATCGAGGAGCCCGACCGGAATCTGATAGCGGCGTTGCGTATCGGTAAGTGCCAACAACACCGGCTCATCAGTGGGTTGTCCGGCGAGAGCACGGTGAACCTTGTCGAGCCATTCGGCCAGTTTGTTGCGGCGATCGTAGAAGCTGAGCGTGTTGTCGTCCGTAATGTCGTCGCAGCGCCGCATGAACGCGTAGACGGCACTCAGCGCGTTGCGCTTGGGGCGCGGCAACACGGCAAATCCGTAGTAGAAGTTTCGTGCCGAGGACCGGGCAATGTGCCGGCACACGGAATAAGCAACCTCCAGTTGCGAGGCGGTCGGAGCAAATTGGATTGGAGGTGTCCCCACGGCGGCACTCATAGCACTTTCCCGATAGCGGCGCGAGCAACCAGCGCCAGTTTGCGTCCCTTGGAAATCACGGGACGCCGGTTCAGCACGGCGAAATCCTGGCGCTCGATCGCGTTCAGGATCTCCTGTCCGCCACGGCTGAAAAGCTCGATGTCGATGGCGAGGTCGCGGCTGACTTTTCCCGCCAGAGGCAAGCCTTGCGCGAACCACTCCCGCGCGCGAGCAACTTCAAAGCGCATCATCTCGCGAAAGGCGGGCGTGTTCTGTTGCGCTCGAATGTCTTCTTCCGAAACACCAAATCGGCGCAAATCTTCCAGCGGAAGATAGATGCGTCCCTTGGCATAATCGACGCTGACGTCCTGCCAGAAGTTCGCCAGTTGCAGCGCAGTGCAGGTGTAATCGGAAAGCTTCTGGCGCTCAGGATCGCGATAGCCGCACAAATACAGTACCAAGTGGCCCACTGGATTCGCCGAATAGTGGCAGTATCCGAGCAAGTCTCCAAATGTGGGGAAGCGCGTCACGGTCTGGTCCTGGCGAAACGCGATCAGGAGGTCGGAAAACTCATGCTTCGGAATCTCGAACTTGCGAACTGTCTCTTGCAGGGCAACAAAGACCGCGTGCCGAGGAACTGCGTCGTAGCAGGCATTTAACTCCGCTTCCCACGCCTCCAGAAGTTGCAGAGACGCGTTCGCATCGCCCACCTCGTCTCCGAGATCGTCGGAGATCCGACAGTAGGCGTAAACATTGAAGAAGTGCTGACGTAGCGCCTTCGGCAGGAACCATGTTGCTACCGAGAAATTCTCGTAGTGCGAGCGCGCAAGACGTTCGCAGTACTGGCGCGCCTGTTCGAGTGAGGGTGCAACCTCAGGAATGACGTAGTCCTGCGGCAGCTTGCTCCATCCCGTTGACGGAGCGAGCGGGGCGCCAGGTTCCGGATTAGCAACGGTTGACATTTACAATATCTGAACCACGAAAGACACGAAGGATCACAAGACGAACCGGAGTATCAGAATGTTTTCTTTCGTTACTTCGCGCCCTTCGTGGTGAAGTTTAGTGTCCCGGAATGATCGCGGTCTTGATATCGCCGTTGCGGTTCAGCATATGCCGAAGCACGTCGTGCAACCGCGAAAGCGGTGCTTCGCCGGTGATGTAATCGGTGCCGCGAACCTTCTTTTCGGTTATCAGACCAAAGGCGCGGCGTACCGTCTCTGGCGTGTGATGGAACGTTGCCTTCAACGTGATCTCGGAGTAGTGCAGGCGATTGGTATCGAGTTGCACCTTGGTACCGGCTGCGCATCCGCCAAAGAAGTTCACGGTGCCACCCTTTCGGACCATCTGCACGGCCCATTCCCATGCTTCCGGGCGGCCGACCGCTTCCACAATGACGTCGGGGCCGCGCTTTTCTACCGTCAGGGCGCGTACCGCCTCAACTGGATCCTTGACCTGGGTAATTTGAATGACTTCGTGCGCGCCCTTGCGTCGGGCGAGCGAAACCTGCGA
>Ga0335070_10002019_pt1 | contig 23616 bp, 28 predicted proteins | sample Lox_Sample_13_FD_206722 | JGI IMG/M metagenome (GOLD analysis project Ga0335070, IMG submission 206722) | Soil microbial communities from Loxahatchee National Wildlife Refuge, Florida, United States - Lox_Sample_1.3 | ecosystem: Environmental > Terrestrial > Soil > Wetlands | place: USA...
CGAGAAGACCACCCAGGCCCGGCCGAGCACGCCTCGCGGCAGCGTCAACGACACGAGATCGGGACCGCCGCTCCCGCCGCGCACGAGCGCCCCGTTGTAGTAGATGACCGGCGCGGTGATGCCGAGCTCGTCGCGATAGCGGTCGGCCGCCGCGGGCATCCGGCCGGTGGCGAGCGAGATGGCGAGCCCGCGCGCGGAGGCCCGATGAAAGGCCTCCACCAGCGGGACCTCGAGCGTCATCGATTGGTCGAGCAGCGTGCCATCGAGATCGCAGACCAGCAGATCGTACTCGGCGGCGCCTTCGCCCGCGGCGGGCCTCACACCCGCCGCTCTCCTTGCTGGAACCGAGCCGCGCACTCGCGACTGCAGAAGAACGTGGGGGCGCCGCCCGACTCACCGCGAACCGCCCGCGACATCAACACGTAGGTCTGGCACACCGGGTCCTTGACCAGCTCGTCTCGCTTTGGAGGCGCCGAGGGCAGCTTCGCGCGCAGGCCCGACGGCAGCCGCGAGAGCGCGATCGCGACGACGAAGAGGACGGCCAGGATCAGCAGCGCGCGCATGGCGCGGTCAGCGAGGATCGGGGCGGATCGAGAGCGAGCGGAGGAAATCCCGGTCCTGCTCGGTCAGGTCGAAGCCCTCGGCTGCTTCGGCGGCTCGCGCGCCCGAGAAGAAGATGCCGGTCTCGGCGCCGCGCCGGAGGATCTCCTGCACCGCCTCGCGCGAGGCCTCGGTGGCCTTGAGCGACAGCTCGATGGCCCGGAGCAGCTTCTCCATCAGCCGGTCCGCGGGGCGCTCTTGCGTCATGGGCCTTACGATAGCACACTGATCCGACGAGGCCTCCCGTGCCCCCCGACAGCTCGATCCCCGCATGGCGATTCCTCCGGTCGACGCCGCGTGAGCGGCTCGGCAAGCTCACCCTCCGCGAGGACGTGTGGCGCCTGCCCACCGGCGTCGAGAAAACCTATCCAATCCTGCACGTCGGCCTCACGGTGGGGGTGGTGCCGTTCGTAGACTCCGAGCAGATCCTGCTCGTGCGGCAGTTCCGGCACCTGGCCCGCGCCGACTCCTGGGAGCTCCCGGGCGGCGGTGGGCTGCCCGGCGAGACGCCGGAGGTGGCCGCGCAGCGCGAGCTGCGCGAGGAGGGCGGCTACCGGGCCGGGCGGCTCACGTTCCTCGCGCGCTTCCTCCCGTCTGCCGCGTACCTCGACGAGACGGCCCACTGCTTCATCGGCGAGGAGCTGGTCGCGGATCCGCTGGCCTCCGACGACGACGAGTTCTTCGAGCGCCGCGTCGTGCCCTTTCGCGAGGCCGTCGCCATGGCCCTCGACGACCGCATCACCGAATCCGTCTCCAAGCTCGCCCTCCTCGCCGCCGCCCTGAAGCTCGGCCTCCAGCCGTAAGACACGAGCGTAGAACCGACACCCCGAGACTCGAATGGGTGACCGGCGGGGATGGCCGGGCCGGCGGCGGGCGGGGGGCCTCCGCGAAACACGCTGAGTTGCTTTGCCGCGTGGGCTCTCGAACGGGCCACGAGACGGAGAGCGTGGCGCTTCGCCAGCGCGCAGAAGACACGGTTTCGCGGAGGCCCCCCGCCCGCCGCCGGCCCGGCCATCCCCGCCGCCGCGCACGCTCAGCGCCGCCGCGGGTCGGTGAGGAGCAGGCGCGCCTGGTCGTGCGCTTCGTCCGCCTCGCGAGGCAGGCCCGTGCGCGCGTAGAGATCGCCGAGGAGAGAGTGGAGGCTCGGCTGGTCGGGGTCGGCGACCAGGGCTGCCACCTCCACGCTGCGGGCATCGTGCAAGAAGCCGCGGCTGGCCAGGACGCCGGCCTGCACGACCGCGCGCGAGCTGGCGGGCGCGCTCGGACCCAGCGCCTGCTCGATCTCGCGCAGGTCGCGCCGCACGTCCTCCGCCCGTTGGCCGTCGGCCACCTCGAACTGGGCGATGTCCACCCGAGTCTGGCCCGAGTAGAGCTCGAGCGTGTAGGTGGCGCCCGCCACCAGAGGCGGCGCGTCGGTCGGGTACGCGACGCGCGCGCCGGTCACGCCGGGGCGCTCCAACACGATGCCGGAGGGGCCGCTGACGCGGATCGTGTAGCGCGCGAACTGGTAGCCCTGCCACTCGAACTGCAAGGCCTCCGGCATCACTGGACCGGTGCGCGGGCTCAGGATCACGGGCGGCCGCCCGGTGCTCCGCGTCGACAGCACGGGCTTCGGCATCTCGCGCGGGCCGCTGCTCAGGAAGCCCAGACCGCCCTCCACCAGCAGGAACGCCTTCTGCAGCTTCGTCTCCGCCGGCGCCGCGGTCACCACGAAGGGCGAGCGGGCCGCGTCCACCTGCACGGCGCCGCGCCGTCCGGCCACTACCACGACGGCCGTCGCGTCCTCGGTGGCGCGGAGGCTGTCGCCCACCTTCAGGGCCAGCAGCGGCCCCGCCGGCCGCCACTCCGGCGCTCCCGGCCCGCGCACCTCGATGCGCCCGCGACCCGTCCTGATCTCGGTGATCATGGCGCCCACGTCCCGCACCTGGGCGGTCACCGCCGGCACCGCGCCCAGCATCATGCCCATGAGACACATCAGCGCTCTGCTCATGCGCACCTCCGACACCGGCCGGCCCCCGAGCATCCCTGCCCTAGTAGGTCGCCCGCCCGCCCGAGAGATCATAGACCGCGCCGGTGCTGAACGAGCACTCGTCCGAGGCCAGCCACGCGACGAGCGCCGCCACCTCTTCCGGCTTACCCACCCGGCCCATCGGGATCTTGGACACGAGGAGATCCACCGTGCTCTGCTCCATCTGCTTGAGGAGCTCGGTGCCGATGACGGCGGGCGCGACCGCGTTGACCAGGATGCCGCGCGTCGCGACTTCCTTGGCCAGCGCCTTGGTGAGACCGATCACGCCGGCCTTGGCGGTGGAGTACGGCACCAGCGTCGGGTTGCCCTCCTTGCCCGCGATCGAGGCGATATTGATGATCCGCCCCCCGCCCTGCCGCAGCATCACCTTGACCGCCGCCCGGCAGCAGAGGAACACGCTGGTGAGGTCGACGTCGATCACGCGCCGCCAGTCCTCCTCGGAGAGCTCCCAGATCGGGAAGGAGCGGCCGGTGATCCCCGCGTTGTTGACGAGGACGTCGAGCCGGCCCCACGTGCTCTCGACGCGGCCGATCGCCCCGTCGACATCGTTGGCGCGGGTGACGTCGCCGACCAAAGCCATGGCGCCGCGGGCCACCGCGCCGGCGGCGGCGTCCACGCCATCGCGATCCTGGTCGAGCAGGGCCACGCGCAGGCCGTCCGCGGCCAAACGCGTGGCGATGGCGAGTCCGATGCCGCGGGCGGCCCCGGTGACGAGCGCGGTCCTGGGGTGGGTCATGGCCTAGTAGGCGGGCGGCGCATAGATCGTGAGGAAAAAGAGCGGTCCCGCGCCCGCATTCTTCACGTGATGACGCGCCCCCGCCGGGATCAGGGCGCACGCTCCGGGCTTGGCATGGTGAGGCTCACCCTCGATGGTCACGATCGCCTCGCCCTCGACGACGTACACGACCTGGTCGCCGGCGTGCGTTTCCTCCGGGCCGCCGTCACGACCGGGTCCGATGGTCATCACCGCAGTCTGGGTGCGCGCCGTCTCCTGGAGGATCTCGAAGAACTGGCCCTTGTAGCGGGGAATATCGACCACGGCGGCGGTTGCCATCACACCCTCTTTGTTCTGACGGTCATCGCTCGCGATGACCGCTCTGAGGTGGCTTCGCGTTGTTCCGAATTGCGCGCATGGCGCCAGGATTCATGGCCGTAGGGTAGAGGTTTCGGGGGGGTCGCGCCAGGCCTGGGTGCGGCGGTTGACGCCGCGCAGCAGGGCCCAGTACCCTATGCGCACGGTCAGGCCGATCAGGATGATGCAGACCGACATCGCGGCGGCCTGGGCGGTGTCGCCGGCGTCGTCCATCAGGAGCACCGCCACCGCGGCTAGCTCCGTGCCGGGCGCCACCAGGAACACCACCGCGGAGAGCGTCACCATCGCGTTGAGGAAGAAGTACATGCTGATGGCCACGATGGAGGGCAGCGCCATCGGCACCGTCACCCGCCAGAAGGTGCGATAGAACGGCACCCCGAGGGAGGCCGAGACGTTCTCGAACTCCGCGTCCATCTGGCGCAGCGCGGTGGTGGCGGTCAGAAAGCCGACCGTGAAGTAGTGGACGACGTTGGAGATGATCAGGATGGCGAGGGTGCCGTAGAGCACGTTGAGCGCGCTGCCCGGGGCGTTGAACGCGAAGATGTAAGCTAGTCCGAGCACCATCCCGGGGATGGACACCGGGAGCACCGCCAGGAGGTAGAGCACCCCGCTCCACGCGGTCCGGCACTTCTCGACCACGTACGCCCCCACGAAGGTGAGGACGGTCCCCACCAGCGCGGTCAGCGCCGCCACGTAGACGCTGTTGGCCAGGGGCGCGTAGCCGCCGACCGTGTCGAACGTGTAATGCCGCAGGGTCGGCGTGAAGTTGTAGGGCCACCGCGTGACGAGCGAGTAGGCGAGGATCGCGAGGTACATGCCCGCGATGGCGCCCGCGATCAGCGCGCAGTAGGCGAAGCAGCCCCAGTCGGCGGCGGGCCGGCGGACGGGCGCGAGCGGTCGCGAGGACGAGGTGACCAGCGCGTACTGCCGGCGCTGGACCATGCGGTCGACGAGGAAGGCGAGCACCGCCGGGATCAGCAGGACCACCGAGACGGTGGCGCCCATCGTGAAGTTCTGCTGGCCGGAGACCTGGTTGTAGATCTCGGTCGCCATCACCGAGAACTTGCCGCCGATGGCCTTGGGGGCGCCGAAGTCGGTGATCACGAGCGTGAAGACCACGAAACAGGCGCTCACCAGCCCGAACTTCGCCCCGGGCAGGGTCACGGTGAGAAAGGTCTTGAGCGGCGAGGCCCCCAGCGTCCGCGCGGCGTCGTAGAGTCGCGCGTCGGTGGCGGCCAGCGCGGCGACCAGGATCAGGAGGGCGTGCGGGAAGCAGTAGAAGACCTCGGCGGCCACGATGCCCTTGGCCCCGTAGATGCCCACGTTGAAGCCGGTGGTGCGCGTGAGGATCCCGTTGTTGCCGAACACGTAGATGAAGGCGAGGGCCTGCACCAACGAGGGCGCGAAGAACGGCAGCATCGCCACGATCCGAAAGAGGCCGCGGCACGGCATCAGGGTACGGGTGAGCCCGTAGGCGTAGACGAAGGCCAGCACCACCGTGATCGCCATGGAGACCACGGAGACGAACAGGCTGTTGCCGATGGAAGCCGCGATGGCGGGCGTGCCGAAGTAGCGGCGATAGTTGGCGATCCCCACGAACGCGCCGTCGTTGGCGAGCAGGCTGCGCCAGACGACGTGGATGAGCGGGTAGAGGACGAACAGGTACAGGATCGCCGCGAAGATGGCCACCAGCCCGTAGCGGACGACGTCCTCCCCGCCCAGCCGATGCCGGACGGTCCGATCGGGAATCGCCGCGGGCAGCGCGCGTCCCACCCGGCTAGCCGGCAGCCGGAAACACCCGGAGCGCCTCGGGCTTCAGGGCCAGCGCGAGCTCGGAGCCCTCCACCGCGCCCAGCGCGGCGAAGGCGGTCGCAGCCACGTCGCACTCGAGGGCGGGCGCGCCGTCCGGCAGGGCGAGGCTCAGCCGCGTGAACGGCCCCAGGAACTGGATGGCCCGGATCCGGGTCACCAGCCGGTTCTCGGTCCCCGCTGCGACGTTGCCCACCACGATCTCCTCGGGCCGGATGGCCAGGGTCAGCCGCGTGCCGGAGCTGATCGGCTCGGTCCCCCCGTGCCGCATCTCGACCCCGCCGAGCCGCGCCCAGCCCGCTCGCTCGCAGGCGGTCGCCTCGATGAAGTTCATCTGGCCGACGAAGCGCGCCACGAACGGCGAGCGCGGACGAGTATAGACCTCGACCGGCGCCCCCACCTGCTCCACCACCCCGTGGTTCATCACCACGATCCGGTCGGCCATGGCGAGCGCCTCCTCCTGGTCGTGGGTGACCATGATCGTGGTGACACCGAGCCGCCGCTGCAGCGCCCGGACCTCATGGCGCAGCGACTGGCGCACCCGGGCGTCGAGCGCGGAGAGCGGCTCGTCCAGCAGGAGCAGCGCGGGCGACGGCGCCAGTGCCCGGGCCAGCGCGATCCGCTGCTGCTCGCCCCCCGACAGCTGCGCCGGGTACTTGTGCCGGTGCGCCTGCAGGCCCACCAGCGCCAGCAGCTCGTCGACCCGCCGCTGGATCTCGGCACGAGCCACCCGGCGCGTCTCGAGCCCGTAGGCCACATTGCGCGCCACGGTGAGGTTCGGGAACAGGGCGTACGACTGGAAGACGATACCGTAGTTGCGCTGGCTCGGCGGCAGCGTCGACACATCGCGCCCGCTCATCCTGACCACACCCGCGTTCTGGCGCTCCAGGCCCGCGATGATCCGGAGCAGCGTGGTCTTGCCGCAGCCGCTCGGGCCGAGGAAGCAGACGAACTCGCCGGCCGCCACGGACAGGCTCACGCCGTTCAAGGCCACGAACTGGCCGAACTTCTTGGCGATGCCCTCGAGCGCCACCGCGGCAGGCCGGGAGGCGTCCATGCTCACGCCCGCGTCGCGGGACCCGCGGCGTCCGCCACGACCTGGAGGAGCCCGGCCCCGTACCGCTCCGCCTTGTGCCGGCCCACCCCGTGGGCCTCCTGGAGCTCGTCGAGGTTGCGGGGCCTCAGCATGGCGATCTCGCGGAGCGTCCGGTCGCTCGCCACGATGAATGGCGCGACGCCCTCGGCCCGCGCCAGCGCGAGACGGTGGCGACGCAGCGCCTCGAACAGCGCCTGGGCGGCCGCGTCGAGCTCGGCGGCCTCGCGCGCGGGACGCCGCCGGCCCGCCTCAGTGGCGCGGGCGTCCGGGGTGCGGCGAGTCAACGGGGGCAGCAGCAGCCGAGCCGGCCGCTCCCCCTTCATCACCGCGCGCCCTTCCTCGGTGAGGACCACCACCGGCCGCTCGCGCCCGTTGAAGCTGACCCAGCCGGCGGACACGCAGCGGCGCAGCAGGGCCAGCAGCCAGGGCGCGGGGTGCTCCTTCAGGTTGCCGAACGTGGGCACCCGCGTGAGGCCCGCCCGTTCGATGCGCTCGTCCGGCTCGCCGTGGATGAGCTTCACCACGGTCTGCAGCCCGAACCGGTCGTGCACGCGCGCCACGCCCGAGAGGGCCTTGCGCACGACCAGGGCGGTGCGCTCCTGATCGCCGGCCTCCTGGTCGACCTGGAGGCCGCGGCACACGTCGCACCGGCCACATCCGGCCAGGGTCTCTGCTTCGTCGCCGAAATAGCGAAGAATTGCATCGTGGCGACAACTTCCGCCCTCTACCCAGCGAATCAGCTCGAGGAACATTCCCCACTTGTGCTCGACCATCGTCGGGTCCGGCGTGGAGCCTTCCGATCCCCGCTCGAGGAGCGCCCGGCGGAGCGCCAGATCCCCCGCGCCGACCAGCAGCAGGCCGAGAGCCGGCGCCCCGTCGCGCCCGGCGCGACCCACCTCCTGGTAGTAGGCCTCGATCGATCCGGGGGGTCCCAGATGGATGACGGCGCGCACATCCGGCCGGTCGATCCCCATGCCGAAGGCGTTGGTCGCCACCACGATCTCGACCCGCCCCTCGGCGAAGTCGCGCTGGGCGATCTCGCGCGTCCGGCCCTCGAGCCCGGCGTGGTACGCGACGGCCCGCCAGCCGCGCGACGACAGGCGCTCGGCCTCCTCCTCCGAGCGTTTCCGGGTGGGCGCGTACACGATGGCGGTGCCCCCGCCCTTGCCCGGGCCCCCGAGCGCTTCCACCAGGGCGTCGTCCACCAGGCGATCCCGCTCCCGGCGACCGTCCACCTCCTCGGCCCGGAGGGCCAGGTTCGGCCGCGCGAAGCCGCGCACCATCTGTGGGGTGTCGGGCGGCAGGCCCAGGCGCGCGAGGATCTCGTCGCGCACGATCGGCGTCGCGGTCGCCGTGCACGCGAGAACGCGGGCACCCGGGAAGTCGGCGATCACCGCCCCGATCCCCAGGTACTCCGGACGGAAGTCGTGGCCCCACTCGCTGATGCAGTGGGCCTCGTCGATCGCGACGAGCGGCACGTCCAGCTCCCGCAGCATGGCCCGGAAGCCGGGGAAGGCCAGCCGCTCCGGCGCCACGTATACCAGCGAGAAGGCGCCCGCGGCCAGCCGCGCCATGCGCCGGCGCATCTCGGCGACGTCGAGGGTAGCGGCCAGGTAGGTCGCGGCCACGCCCCGCGCCTCGAGCGCCTGCACCTGGTCGGCCATCAGCGCGACCAGGGGCGAGATGACCAGCGTGGTGCCGGGCAGCAGCGTGGCGGGCAGCTGGTAGCTGAGGCTCTTGCCGCCGCCGGTCGGCGCCACCAGCAGCAGGCGGCCCTCGGCGAGCAAGGTCTCCACCGCCTCGCGCTGGCCCGGCCGGAAGGCCGCGTAGCCGAGCCGCGCGAGAGCGGCGTCGATCGCATGGCGAGGTACCGCCGAAGGCGAGCCGAGCGGATACAAAAAATGCCCTGACTCGCGCGAGCCTACTTGGCGTACCGCTTCTGCCACTCGGCCAGGATGCGGTCGCGGTTCTTCGCGGACCAGTCGAAGTCGTTCGGGAACACGACCTTGCTGATGTCCTTGGGCAGCCCCTCCGGCACCGAGAAGCCAGGCACGCTCACCGCCGCGAAGAACTGCGCGGCGATCTTGAGCGACTCGTCGGTGATGGCCCAGTCGAGGAACTGCTTGGCCGCCGGGTTCCTCGCGCCCTTCTTGGTGAGGCCGTTGGCCTCGATCTCGTAGCCTGAGCCCTCCTTGGGGAGGACCATCGCCACCGGAGAGCCCTTCTTGATCATCTCGTGGGCCACGTACTCGAACGAGACGCCGACGGCCCGCTCGCCCGCCGCCGAGTCCTTGCAGGGCTTGGAGCCGGACTTGGTGTACTCCGCGATGTTCTTGTCCAGCGCGTCGAGGTACTTCCAGCCCTCCGCCTCCCCCATGCGCTGCAGGATCGACACCACCGAGAGGTAGCCGGTGCCCGAGGAGGCCGGATTGGGCATCACCACATGGCCCTTGTACACCGGCTTGGTGAGATCGGCCCACGACTCCGGCTTGGGCAGGTTGTGCTTCTTGCCGGTCTCGGTGTTGAAGCAGAACGCGGACATGTAGATGTCGAGCCCGACCCAGGCGGGCGGATTTGCCTTGTCGCGGAAGAGGGGCTGGACGCGATCGAGCCCCTTGGGGGCGTAGGGCTCGAGCAGACCCGTGTTCTTGAACTGGAGCATGTTGGTGGCGCCCACGCCCCAGATCACGTCGGCCTGCATGTTGTCCTTCTCGGCCATGAACCGCGCCGCGATGTCCCCGGTGGACAGCCGTAGCATCTTCACGTCCAGATTGGGCAGCGACTTCTCGTAGGCCTTCTTGTACTCGGCGATCTGCTCGTTCTCGATCGCGGTGTAGATGATCACGGTCTGCTTCTGGGCCGCCGCCGGCGTCGTGGCCGCGAGGACCACGAGCGCCACGACCAGGGCGAGGGCGCCGCGCACGCGTGTCAGCATGAAACGCCTCCTTGGAAGATGCGGGTGGGACATGTTCACCAGTGGACCCTCACTGCGCCATGAATCCGCCGTCCACGATCATCTCGGCTCCGGTCATGAAGGACGACTCGTCGGAGGCGAGGAAGAGCGCGGCGTTCGCGATGTCGCGGGGCTGACCGATCCGACCCAGCGGGATGCCGGTCTTGAACTCCGCCCGCAGCGCGTCGTTGAGATACGGGGCCTGCAACGGGGTCTCGATGATCCCCGGATGGATGACGTTCGAGCGGATGTTGTCCTTGGCGAACTGGATGGCCAGCGACTTGTTGAGGGCGATCAGGGCTCCCTTGGCCGCGGTGTAGGCGTCCTGGGCCCGGGTGAACCCGGCCAGCGCCGAGACCGAGCCGATCAGGATGATGGAGCCCCCGCCCGCCGCCCGGAGGTGCGGGATGCCGTACTTGGTGACCCAGAAGACGCTCTTGAGGTTGATCGCCATCACCCGATCCCACTGCTCCCCGTCGGTCTCCAGCACGGACCGGTCCCGGTCCTTCCACAGCACGCCCGCGTTGTTATAGAGGATGTGCAGCCCCCCGAATCGGCGCACCCCTTCCTCGACCATGCGCCGGACTTCCGCCTCGACGGCCACGTCGCCGATCACCGCCAGAGCCTCACCGCCCGCCTTCCTCACGAGCTCGACGGTCTCGGTCGCGGCCTGGGCGTTCAAGTCGCAGACCACGATGCGCGCGCCCTGCTCCGCGAAGAGCATCGAGGCCTCGCGGCCCATGCCCATGCCGGCCCCGGTGATGAGGGCGATCTTGTTTTCTAGCCTGCCGGCCATCTAATGGTTCTCCGTTGGGTTTTTTTATTGATCTGACGGTCATCCCAAGGGATGACCTCTGTAAGGTTGCTGTCGCGCTGCTTGTATTTCGGCCGGTCTCCCCGGCTCCTGCCGACCTCTCGCCGGTTGTCGTCAGATGCGCTCGAAGTTTCTCAGGAGCTCCCAGTCGGTGACGGACTGGTCGAAAGCTTGTTGCTCGAGCCGTCCGTGTTGCAGGTAGTGCTCGACCACCGTCGGCCCGAAGGCGTCGCGGGCCACCTTGGAGCGCTCCAGCTCGGCCAGCGCGTCGCGCAGCGTCTTCGGCACCTGGGGCAGCGTGGTGTCCTCGTAAGCGTTGCCGTCGAACATCGCCGGCGGCTTCAGCTTCTTCTCGACCCCATGCAGCCCGGCCGCGATGGTGGCCGCGAAGGCCAGGTAGGGGTTGGCGTCCGCTCCGGGAATGCGATTCTCCACCCGGAAGCCGCCCTGCTCACCGCAGATGCGGAAGCCGCACGTGCGGTTGTCCCAGCCCCACGCGATGCGGGTGGGCGCGAACGAGCCCGCCTGGTAGCGCTTGTAGGCGTTGATGGTCGGCGCGTAGAAATAGGCGAGCTCCCGCGCCATCGTCATCTGGCCGGCGAGCCACTGCTGGAACAGCGGCGTGCCCTCCCGGGAGCCCTTGGCCGCGAAGAGGTTGCGGCGCCCGGCCGCGTCCCACACCGAAGAGTGCAGGTGGAACGACGAGCCGGCCGCCCCCATGTCGTACTTGGCCATGAACGTCACCGAGCAACCCTGCTGCCAGGCGATCTCCTTGACCCCGTGCTTGTAGAGCACGTGGCGGTCGGCCATCTCGAGCGCGTCGGCGTAGCGCAAGTTGATCTCTTCCTGCCCGCGCCCCCACTCGCCCTTCGAGAACTCCACCGGCACCCGCGCCGCCTCCATCCCGTTGCGGATGGCCCGCACCAGCGGCTCCTCCTTGGAGGTCTGCAGGATGTGGTAGTCCTCCAGGTAGCTGGAGACCGGGGTGAGGCCGTGAAAGCGCTTCGCCCGCGCTTCGTCGAAGGACTCCTTGAACAGGTACAGCTCGAGCTCCGACGCCGTCTTCACCCGGTAGCCGATCTTGGCCGCCCGCTCGAGCTGCCGCCGCAGCACCCAGCGCGGGGCCTCCTCGATAGGCTCACCCTCCTCGGTGTACACGTCGCAGAACACGAGCGCGGTCTTGGGCAGCCACGGGAGCGGGCGCCAGGTCGTGAGGTCGGGGACCAGCTTCATGTCGCCGTAGCCGCGCTCCCACGAGGTGAGCTTGAACCCTGGCAGCGGCTCCATCTCCATGTCCACCGTGAACAGGTAGATGCAAGCGTGCACGCCGTCGTGCAGGACGTGATCGAGGAAGTAGCGGCCGACCACACGCTTGCCCAGCAGGCGGCCCATGCCGTCGGCGAACACCGTGAGCACGGTGTCCACCTCGCCCTTCCTGATCAGCGACTCCAGGCCCTTCGGATCCGCCCGATCTTCAGGCACGAGAGCATTTCTCCCCGGTGGTGACCCGCACGATGACGAGAAGGAGGCGACGCAAGCCGCCGCAATCTTACCCGCACGGGGTCAGGCCTGGCAATACGACAGCGGGGTCAGGTCTTACATTCCGACATTTCGGGGCGGGAGGCGACACACCCCGACCGGGGGAAATGTCGGAATGTAAGACCTGACCCCCTCAGCTGATCGGGACGGGCGGGATCAGGAGAACCAGAAGGATGAGGCAGATGACCCCGAGGACGTAGCGACGGCGCGAGATCGGGGTCAGGTCGTCGAGCGGCGGAGCGTGGTGGAAGCCCATCAGCAGCAGGATCAATCCGGCGAAGACGATCCAGTTGGGGGAGCGAAACACCGCCCCGAGGGCCATGAGCCCCGCGAAGGTCGCGATCGAGATCTGGCGGTGCCACGGCCCGAACAGGGCGTAGGCGATGCGCCCGCCGTCGAGCTGGCCCACCGGGAACAGGTTGAGCGCGGTGACGAACAGACCGACCCACCCAGCCAGCGCGACCGGGTGGACGAAGACATCCATGCCCTGCGGGATCGGCCCGAACACCAGCCAGGTCAGAAACCGCATGAGGATCGAGTCGCCGAAAGTGAGGCCGGTGTGCTCGGGCAGCACCATCCCCACCCGTGACCAACTGAGCCCGAGCAGGAGCGCCGGGACCGCCACCACCAGACCGGCCAGCGGGCCCGCCACCGCGATGTCGAAGAGCGAGTTGCGGTCGCGCGCGGGCGAGCGCATCCGGATGATCGCGCCCAGGGTGCCGAACAGAAAGAGCGGCGGCGGCGCCGGGATGAAGAACGGCAGGCTCACCGAGGCGCCGTAGTGGCGCGCGGTGAAGTAGTGCCCGAACTCGTGGGTGCCCAGGATCGCGAGCAGGGTGAACGCGAACGGGACGCCGTCGAGCAGCTTGCCCGGAGTCAGGAACGGATTGAAGGTCACGAACGGCAACGAGCCAGTGAACATGTAGCCGGCGGCCAGCGTGGAGAGCACGGTGAGCACGAACAGCACGAGGTTGGTGCTGGACCGCCCCCGCTCGCCCACGTCGGCCAGAGGCACCGCGCGGATCCAGACCAGATCGCCCTGCCGACCCAGGAACGGCGTGTATCCGAACCGCTTCAAGCGCGGCTCGAGCAGGGCGAGGGCGCGCGCGGGCTCGACGAGCAGGGCCCCGCCCCACGCGAAGGTGGCCCCCCGGACCTCCTGCCGCTCGACGCGGAAGATGTCCTCAACATTGCGGCGCAGCAGATCCTCGATGACCGGGTAGCCCTCGGGCGTCGTCCCGTTCACATCGTGCGCGGTCGACGAGAAGGGCCAGAGGCGCATAGGAGCAGGTTACCACACGGCCAGCGAACCGATCGCCCTCCGGCACGCGTCGAGGCCACCTTCCCGGTAGATCGCGCCGAGCACGGCCTCCAGCGCGGTGGCCAGCACCGACTCCTTGCCCCGCCCGCCGGTCTGCTCCTCGCCGTGGCCGAGCCGCAGGTGCGCGCCGAGGCCCAGCCTCTCCGCCCAGCCCGCGAGGTTCTCGCCGGAGACCAGCGCGGCGCGCCGAGGCGTCAGCACGCCGACCGGCTCTCCGGGCGCGGTCGCGAGCAGGCGCTCCGCGACCACGAGGGCGAGGACCGCGTCGCCGAGCAGGGCGAGCCGCTCGTTGTCCGGGCAGCCGGTGTTCTCGTTGGAGAAGGATCGGTGCGTGAGCGCTTCGAGCAGCAGATCAGGATCGCGGAAGACGTGACCGAGGCGCGCGCCCAGCACCTCCCGCGGATCGACCGCGGCGGTCAACTAGGCGCGATACTTCCGGAAGACGATGGTCGCGTTGGTGCCCCCGAAGCCGAAGGCGTTGCTGAGGGCGATCTCGACGTCCTGCTTGCGCGCCTGGTTCGGGACGTAGTCGAGATCGCAGTCCGGATCCGGGTTCTCGTAGTTGATGGTCGGGGGCAGCACCCCGTGATGGACGGCCAGCGCGGTCGCGATGGCCTCGATGCCCCCGGCCGCCCCGAGGAGATGTCCGGTCATCGACTTGGTCGAGGAGACCGCCAGCTTGCGCGCGTGCTCACCGAACACCCGCTTGATCGCCATGGTCTCCGACTTGTCGTTGTAGGGCGTCGAGGTCCCGTGCGCGTTGATGTAGCCGACCGTCGACGGCTCCACCCCCGCGTCCTTCATCGCGAGCGCCATCGCCCGCGCGGCGCCGTCCGCCTCCGGATCCGGCGCGGTCATGTGGTAGGCGTCGCCGGTCATGCCGTAGCCCACCACCTCCGCGTAGATGCGCGCGTCCCGCGCGAGGGCGTGCTCGAGGGACTCCAGCACCACCAGCCCGCCCCCCTCGCCGCACACGAAGCCGTCGCGGGTCGCGTCGAACGGCCGGCTCGCGCGACTCGGATCATCGTTTCTGGTGGACATCGCCTTCATCTGGCAGAAGCCCGCGAAGGTGAGGGGCAAGATGATCGCCTCCGCCCCGCCCGCGATCATGATGTCGGCGTCGTTGCGCTGGATGATCTTCATCGCGTCGCCGATCGCGTGGTTGCCGGTGGCGCAGGCGGTGACGATCGACGAGTTGGGGCCCTTGGCCCCGAACCGCATCGAGATGAGCCCGGAGGCCATGTTGATGATCAGCATCGGGATGAAGAACGGCGACACCCGATCCGGCCCCTTCTCGAGCAGGGTCTTGTGGGTCTCCAGCAGCGTGGTGATGCCCCCGATCCCGGAGCCGACCATCACTCCGAACCGGGTACGGTCCACCCGCTCCACGTTCAGCCCCGAGTCCTCCACCGCCATCGCTGCGCAGGCGATCGCGTACTTGAGGAACGGGTCGAACTTGCGGTCGTCCTTCTTGTCGATGTAACGGAGAGAGTCGAACCCCTTCACCTCTCCCGCGATCTTCGTGGGCAGAGGACCTGCGTCGAAGCGCGTGATGGGGCCGATGCCCGACTTGCCCTGGATCAGCGCGGCCCAGAACTCCTCGGCCGTGTTGCCCACGGGCGTGACGGCCCCCACGCCGGTGATGACGACTCGACGCGTGTCCACCATCCTCGACTCCGCTGCGCCCTAGGAGTTCTCTTTGATGTAGCTGATCGCGTCCCCGACGGTGGCGATCTTCTCGGCGTCCTCGTCGGGGATCTCGAGGTCGAACTCCTCCTCGAAGGCCATCACGAGCTCGACGGTGTCGAGAGAATCCGCCCCGAGGTCCTCGATGAACTTCGCGGCGGGCAGCACTTCGTCTTCCTCCACCCCGAGCTGCTCCACGATGATCTCTTTCACCCGCTCCTCAACCGGCTTGGCCATGCCCTCCCTCCTGACTTCGCTTGATCTGAAAGGCTCCGTGGTCACACGTACAGCCCACCGTTGACGTGAATCGTCTGCCCGGTGATGTAGCTCGCCCCCTCACCGGCCAGGAACCGCACCACCTCCGCGACCTCGCGCCCCTGCCCGATCCGTTTCAGCGGCACCTGCTGGAGCATCGCCTCCCGCGCCTCGGCGGGAATCGCGGCCGCCATGTCGGTCTCGATGAGCCCGGGGGCCACCGCGTTCACGAGGATGTTCCAGTGCGCGAGCTCGCGCGCGGCGGCCTTGGTGAGCCCGATCACTCCGGCCTTGGCCGCCGAGTAGTTCACCTGCCCGGGATTGCCCGTCACCCCGGCGGTGGACGCGATATTGATGATGCGTCCACTCTTCTGCCTCATCATCACTTTGCCCACCGCGCGCGTCAGCAGGAACACGCCGCGGAGGTTCGTGTCCAGCACCTGATCCCAGTCGTCGTCCTTCATGCGGACCAGGAGCTGATCGCGCGTGATTCCCGCGTTGTTCACCGCCACGTCGATGCGCCCGAAGCGCTCCCGGGTCGCTTCCACGAGGCGATCCACGTCCTCGCGCTTCGCCGCGTCCGCGGTGACCCCCAGGGCGGCCGCGCCCAGCGATTCCAGCTCTTTCACCGCCGCGTCGAGCCGCGCCGCGTCGCGGCCCGAGACTACCACGGAGGCGCCGTCGTCGGCTAGCGACCGGGCGATGGCGAGACCGATTCCGCGGCTGCCCCCGGTGACGATCGCGACCTTGCCGGCCAGCGACTTGGCCTCGCTCACGCGGAGCCTCCCGTGACCGCCGCGACCGCCTTCTCGAGCGAGGTCGGATCCTCGACGCTGTGGCCGCGGACCCCCTCGAGCGTGCGCCTGAGCAGCCCGGTCAGCACGCGTCCGGGACCGACCTCGAGGAAGGTGCCGGCTCCCTCGCGCTGCAGGCGCTCCGTGCACTCCGTCCACCGCACCGGGCTCGCCACCTGCTGCACGAGGAACGGCTTCACCTCGTCCGCGGTCGTCGTCAGCCCCGCGTCGACGTTCCGGACGATGGGAATGCGCGGCGCGGTCACCGCCACGCGCTCCAGCTCCGCGGCCAGGCGATCCGCCGCCGGTTTCATCAGCGCACAGTGGAACGGCGCGCTCACCGGGAGCATCACGCTCTTCTTGGCCCCGCGCGCCGCCGCCGCGGCCACCGCGCGCTCCACCGCAGCCCGATGCCCCGCGATGGCGATCTGGCCGGGCGAGTTGATGTTGGCCACGCCCACCACCTCGCCCTGGGCGGCCTCCGCGCACACCTGCTCCGCCACCGCGAGATCGACGCCGAGCAGGGCCGCCATCGCTCCGGTGCCCACCGGTACCGCCTCCTGCATGAACTCGCCGCGCCGGCGCACGAGTCGCACCGCATCGGCGAACCGCAGCGCGCCGCCCACCACCAGGGCCGAGTACTCGCCGAGGCTGTGGCCGGCGGCGAGGCCGGGGGTCACGCCCCGCTCGGCCAGGGCCGCCGCCGCGGCCACGCTCGCGGTCAGCACCGCCGGCTGGGTGTTGGTGGTCAGCGCGAGATCTTCGGACGGGCCCTCGAAGCAGAGGCGCGAGAGCGGGAAGCCGAGCGCGGCGTCCGCCTCGGCCCACACCGCGGCCGCCGCCTTCGAGGTCTCGGCGAGGGCCCGGCCCATCCCGACCTCCTGCGAGCCCTGGCCGGGAAAGAGGAACGCGATCATGCCCGCTACCATCGCAGCAGGACCGCCCCCCACGTGAAGCCGCCCCCGAAGGCGGCGAGCAGGATCAGATCGCTCGGCTTGACCCGCCCGGTCGTCCAGGCCTCCTCGAGGGCCACGTACACCGACGCGGCGCCGGTGTTGCCGTAGCGATCGACGTTGACCATCACGCGCTCCATCGGCAGCTTGAGCCGCTTCACCGCGGCCTCGATGATGCGCAGGTTGGCCTGGTGCGGCACGAACAGATCGAGATCGGCGGCGGTGAAGCCGTTGTTCTTGAGGATGCGCTCGGCGCAGTCGCCGAACATCCGCACCGCCACCTTGAACACCTCGTTGCCCTTCATCCGTGCGAAGTGCATCCGCTTGTCCACCGTCTCGTGGGTCGCCGGCCGCAGCGAGCCGCCCGCGGGCTGGATCAGGAGCTCACCGTAGCGACCGTCCGAGTAGAGGTCGGTGTCGATGATGCCCGCATGGTCGTCGGTGGACGGTCTCAGCACCGCCGCCCCCGCCGCGTCGGCGAGCAGGATGCACGTGCCGCGGTCGGTGAAATCGGTGATCCGCGAGAGGCACTCCGCCCCGATGCAGAGCACGGTCCGGTACTTGCCCGTCTGCACGTACTGGGCGCCGATGGACAGGCTGTAGACCGATCCCGAGCAGGCCGCGTACACGTCCACCGAGCCCGCGTTGCGGCAGCCCAGGCGGTGCTGCACCAGGTTGGCGGTGGTCGGGAAGTTCATGTCGCCCGCGGTGGTGCCCACCACGATGAAGTCGATCTCCTCCGGGCCCACCTGGGCCCGCTCCATCGCCTGCCGGGCGGCACGGATGGCGAGGTCCGAGGGCCCCTCCCCCTCGTCGACGATGTGCCGCTCGCGGATGCCGGTACGCTGGACGATCCACTCGTCGGAGGTCTCGACCATCTTCTCGAGATCTTGGTTGGTGAGGATCCGCTTGGGCGCGTAGGCTCCGATACCGACGATGCGGGCCCGGCTCATTCCCGGCCTCCCTCCCGACCCTCGGCCAGAACAGCTTCGGCCTCGAGCGCGGTCTTGATGTGCTGGTTCACGTCGTTGCGAACCCATTCCGCCGCCACCCGGACCGCGTTCTTGATCGCCTTCACCGGCGAGGCGCCGTGACAGATGATGGCCGCGCCGTTCATGCCGAGCAGCGGGGCCCCGCCCATCTCGGTGTAATCCACCCGCCGCTTCAGCCGCGCGAAGGCCCGTCGGGACAGGGCGGCGCCCGCCACCGAGAGGATGTCTCGCGAGAGCTCCTCCCGGATCATCGCGGTGAGCATCTCGGCCAGGCTCTCGGAGACCTTCAGACAGACGTTGCCGGTGAAGCCGTCCGTCACCACCACGTCGCAGCGGCCGTTATAGATGTCGCGCCCCTCGATGTTGCCGATGAAGTTCAGCGAGGAGCCCCGCAGCCCCTCGTACGCTTCCTTGGTCAGCTCGTTGCCCTTGCCCTCTTCCTCGCCGACCGAGAGCAGGCCCACCCGCGGGTTGGCCTTGCCCACGATGTGCCGCGAGTAGACGTGGCCCATGACCGCGAACTGGAAGAGGTGGCGCGGCTTGGGGTCGACGTTGGCGCCCGCGTCGATGAGCACGGTGTAGCCGGAGAGGCTCGGCAGGGGCGCCGCGATCGCGGGCCGGTCCACCCCGGGCAGGACCCCCATCACGAACATGCTGATGGCCATGGCCGCTCCGGTGTTGCCGGCGGAGACGATCGCGCCGCATTCGCCGTCCTTCACCAGCTCGGCGGCAACCCGCAGCGACGAGTCGCGCTTGCGACGCAGGGCCTGCGACGGCGATTCCGCCATACCCACCACCTGTGAGGCGTGCCGGACCGTGACCGGTACGTCCTGGGCCCCGAGCCGGGTGATCTCGCGCTCGATGGCTGCCTTGTCTCCGACCAGCATCGAGGCGAGGCCGAACTCGCGGCAAGCCGCCACCGCGCCCTCGACCACGACGGCAGGACCGAAGTCGCCTCCCATGGCGTCGACCGCGATCTTCATGGCGCCGATCTTATGGCACGGCGGGGCTCAGCCGGAAAGAACTATTCTCCCTCGACCGAGATGACTTCCCGGCCCTTGTAGAACCCGCAGTGGGGGCAGATGCGGTGGGGCGGCTTGACCTCGCGGCACTGTGGGCAGAGCGAGCGCGTGGGCGCGACCATCTTGTAGTGCGTGCGCCGCTTGCGGCCCCGCGTCTTGGAGTGGCGTCTCTTTGGCAGAGGCATGGTTGGTCTCCTATCTCGTACGCTCGGCCCAGCCTTTGAGGGCCGCCCAGCGGGGATCGGGGGCGTGCGGCTCGCACGCGCAGGCGGTGACGTTGCGGTTGCCGCCGCAGACCGGGCACAGGCCCCGGCAGTCCTCGCGGCACAGCGGCTTCATGGGCAGGGCGAGGGTGGTCTCCGTCTCGAGCAGCGCCGTGAGATCCAGCTGGCCATTGTGATAGACGTCTGTCTCCAGGTCGTCGACGCCGAGCTCACGCTCCTCGCCGCGCGTGGCCGGGCCCGGCACGAAGCGGGCGTCCACCGACGGGCTCACCGCGACGTCGTAGGGCTCGAGACACCGCCCGCAGGCGAGCGGAACCCGGGCCGAGAAGTCGCCGCGGACGAATACGGTGTCGCCGTCCTTCTCGACGGTCAGCGAGAGGTCGTCGAGCGCCCACGCGGCATCCTGGAACGGGCGCGGGAAATCCGCAACCCCTTCGATGCGCAGACCCTCGGCTGGAATCTCGGCGACACGGATGAGCACCTGGAGGACCTCACCTGGCTTCTGTGCGTAAGTTTCTATCAATTAAGGCGTTTTCATACAGACGCGTCAGTATATGCACCGGGGTACCCCTTGTCAACCGAAAAGCCCGTAAATGCCCGTCGGCTTGACGGTCTGGGGGTCGGCTGCTAGCATTCGGACGGGAGGACGGGCGCTATGGGTAACCTCGTGAAAACCGGTGTCCTGCTGGCGGCGCTGACGGTGCTGCTCGTACTCATCGGCGGGGCCCTCGGCGGCCAGCACGGCATGATCCTGGCCTTCGGGATGGCCATGATAATGAACTTCGGCAGCTACTGGTTCTCCGACCGCATCGTGCTGGCCATGTACCGGGCGCAGCCGGTGGACGAAGCGCAGGCACCCGGCCTCTATCGGATCGTCCGAACCCTGGCCACCCGGGCCGGCATCCCGATGCCACGCGTGTACATCCTCCCCGATGAGGCCCCGAACGCCTTCGCCACGGGCCGGAATCCCGAGCATGCCGCGGTCGCGGTGACCGAGGGCATCCTGCGCATCATGAGCGAGGAAGAGCTGGAGGGCGTGCTGGCCCACGAGCTCTCCCACGTGCAGAACCGTGACACCCTGATCATGGCCATCGCGGCGACCCTGGCCGGGGCCATCACCTACATGGCCCAGATGGCGCAGTGGGCGATGATCTTCGGCGGCGGCCGGCGTGACAGCGACGAGCGCGAGTCCGGCGCCGGCGGCGTGGTCGGCGGTCTGCTCATGATCGTGCTGGCCCCGATCGCGGCCATGCTCATCCAGCTCGCGGTCTCGCGCTCGCGGGAGTATCAGGCCGACGCCAGCGGTGCCCACATGGCCGGGCAGCCCTGGGGGCTCGCCAAGGCGCTCGAGAAGCTCGAGATGGCGTCGAAGATGGCCCCGATGCAGGCCACCCCGGCGACGGCGCATCTGTTCATCGTCAATCCCCTGACCGGCGGCGGCTGGAGCAGCCTGTTCTCGACGCATCCCCCCATCGCGGAGCGAGTGGCGCGCCTGCGCGCCATGTCCAACTCTCAGGCTCGGTAGCCGATCATCGGCTCCGTCACAGGCAGCGTTTCGGGGGGAGACGGGTGACCGTCTCCCCTTCGTCGTGGCGGCGGGCCAGTGCCTGGCCCTCCTCGGCCCCAACGGCGCGGGCAAGACGACCCTGCTGCGGATCCTGGCGACGCTGCTGCGACCCACCGCGGGCGCGCTCCGCATCAACGACGTCGACGCGCTGCGGGAGCCCGAGCGGGTGCGTCCGCTGCTCTCGATGGTGGCCCACGGCGCTCACGTGTACGAGGACCTGACCGCGCGCGAGAACCTGCGCTTCTGGGAGACCCTGCGCGGCGGCGACGTCTCCCCGGCCCGCCTCGCCGGCGCTCTCTCCCAGGTCGAGCTCGACGGCGTCGCCGACCAGCGCGTTCGCACGTTCTCGGCGGGCATGAAGCGGCGCCTCGCGCTGGCTCGCGTGCTCCTGGGCCAGGCCCGCGTCCTGCTGCTCGACGAGCCCTTCACGGGCCTCGACCGGCGCGGACGCAAGTGGGTGAACGAATTCCTCCTCGCCTTCAAGGCCCGCGGCGGGGCCGCGGTGGTCGCCACCCACAGCTTCGGGGACGGGCTCGGGATGGCCGATCGCGTCGGCATCCTCGGCCAGGGCCGGCTGCTGGTGGATCGCCCCACTGCGGATCTCTCCGCCGAGGAGCTGCACCGGCTCTACGAGAGCCTGACCGACTCCGTCGAGGAGGCCCCGTGAGCTACGCGCGACGGGCGTGGATCATCCTCTGGAAGGATCTGCTGGTGGAGCGGCGATCCAAGGAGCAGCTCAACGCGCTCCTCTTCTTCTGCCTGCTCCTGCTCTTCCTCTTCCAGTTCGCGCTCGGCCCCGATCGCGAGCGGCTCGCCGCCGCGCTGCCCGGGCTGCTCTGGCTCGGCTTCATCCTGGCCGGGCTGCTCGGCCTCGCGCGCAGCTTCCTCGCCGAGCGCGAGAACGACTGCTGGGAGGGCCTACGCCTCACCCCCGGCGACAAATCGGCCATCTACCTCGGCAAGCTCGCGGGCAACTGCGTGCTGATGACCGCCGTGGAGATCATTCTGGTGGTACTCTTCGGCGTGTTCTACAACGTCGATCTCTGGACGCCGGCCGCGCCGCTCGCCCTGGTCCTGGCCCTCGGCACGGTCGGCTTGGCCGCGGTCGGCACCCTCTTCGCCGCGATGACCACGCACGTGCGGGCGCGCGAGCTGCTCTTCCCGGTCCTGCTCCTCCCCGTGCAGGTGCCGGTGCTGCTGGCCACCGTGAGCGCGACGCAGGCCCTCCTGCTCGGGCAGCCACTGGCCGACGTGGCCCACTGGCTCAAGCTGCTGGCCGGCGCCGATCTCGTCTACGTGACGATCGGCCTGCTCACCTTCGAGTTCGTGCTCGAGGGATGAGGCGAGCGGTCCGATGACGCGGGTGCTCGGCTGGCTGGCGGTGCTCGGATTGCTCGCGGGGCTCGCGGCGGGCTTCGGCTACGCGCCGTCCGAGGCCGTGCAGGGCAACGTGCAGCGCATCATGTACCTGCACGTGCCGTCGGTGCTCACCGCCTACCTGGCCTTCGGCCTCGTGCTGATCGGCAGCATCGCGTACCTGGCCACGCGGCGCCCGGGCTGGGACCGGCTCGCGGGCTCCGCGGGTGAGCTCGGCGTGCTCTTCACCGGCATCACCATCGTCTCCGGCTCCATCTGGGGCAAGCCCACCTGGGGCACCTGGTGGACGTGGGACGCGCGGCTCACCTCGACCGCGGTGCTCTTCTGCGTGTACGTCGGCTACCTGCTGCTGCGGAGCCTGATCGAGGACCCCGACGCCCGGGCCCGCTACGCGGCGGTGGTCGGCATCCTCGGCGCGGTCAACATCCCGATCGTGCACTTCTCGGTGAAGTGGTGGCGGGCGCTCCACCAGCCCTCGACCATCCTCGGGCCCGAGCCCTCGCCGATCGATCCCGCGATCGGCCTGGCCCTGTTCGTCAACTGGATCGCCTTCACCCTGCTATTCGCCTACTTCCTGTCGCGGCGGATGGAGATCGCCCGGCTCGAGGGAGAGACATGATGCCGGCCAACTGGGGCTACGTGATCGCCGCGTACGGCATCGCCGCGGTCGCGCTCTTCGGCTACTGGCGCCGTCTGGCGCGCCGCGCCCGCGCGCTGACGGCGCGTCCGGCCGCGAAGGCGCGGGCGGCATGAACCGCAAGACCAAGTTCCTCTCGGGCGGCTTCGTCATCGTGGTCGCGCTCGCGTACCTCGTCTACGCGGGAGTGAGCCAGTCCGTGGTCTACTTCGTCACGCCGACCGAGCTGGGCGCGGCCCCGGTCGCCGGCAAGTCGTACCGGCTGGGCGGCATGGTGCAGCCGGGCACGCTCAAGTGGGACCCGAAGAGCCTCGACCTGCGCTTCACCCTCTCCGACGGTCAGACCTCGGTCCCGGTGCGCCACCGCGGCACCCCGCCCGACCTCTTCGCGGAGAGCCGCGGCGCGGTGGTCGAGGGCACCTGGAGCCACGACGGCTACTTCCAGGCCACCACGATCCTGGCCAAGCACTCGGAGGAGTACAAGGCTCCGCACGATGGGAGCCAGGCCGGCTACAAGGAGCTGCTCAAGACCCTACGGGGCGAGGAGCGCAAGCCATGACACCGGAGATCGGTTACGCCGCGACGGCCGCGGCCCTGCTGCTGGCGCTCTACGGCTCGGGCGCCGCCGCCCTGAGCGCCGCCGGACGGCGCCCCGATCTCCGCCGCTCCGCCGAGCGCGCGGCCATCGGCGTCTCGGTGCTGGTGGTCGGCTGCATGCTGATGCTGGTCTACGCCTTCCTCACCTTCGACTTCTCGGTGCGCTACGTCGCGAGCAACACGAACCTGGGCACGCCGTTCTACTACCGCATCACCGCGCTCTGGGGCGCGCTCGAGGGCTCGATCATCCTGTGGACG
>Ga0335070_10002020_pt1 | contig 23614 bp, 11 predicted proteins | sample Lox_Sample_13_FD_206722 | JGI IMG/M metagenome (GOLD analysis project Ga0335070, IMG submission 206722) | Soil microbial communities from Loxahatchee National Wildlife Refuge, Florida, United States - Lox_Sample_1.3 | ecosystem: Environmental > Terrestrial > Soil > Wetlands | place: USA...
AGCGATTATCTGGCGCCAGTGTTGGTTGGCAGGGAAGTCGCGGCCGCATCGGAAGTGCCCGGACTGCTCGGTGCATTCCGAGGCCACGAGATGGCGAAGGCCGGAGTCGAGAATGCGCTTTGGGATGCGGAAGCAAAGCAGAAGCGTGTGCCTCTGCACGCGCTCTTGGGAGGAACACGCCAGGAGATCGCTTGCGGTGTTTCGTTGGGCATCCGCGAGACTCCTGAACGGCTGGTGAGCAAGGTAGAAGAGGAACTCCGGGATGGCTACCAGCGTATCAAGCTGAAGATTAAGCCCGCAAAGGATTTGGAATTCGTTGCGGCAGTCCGAAAGAAGTTTTCGGAGATAATGCTCTCAGTCGACGCCAACTCCGCATACGCCCTCACCGATGCCTCTCATCTACAGAAGTTGGATGCCTTCCATCTGCTCATGATCGAGCAGCCGCTGCAATGGGACGAGATTCATGAGCATGCGAAATTGCAAGCCCTACTCCACACTCCAATCTGTCTGGACGAATGTATTACGAGCGCGCGCCATGCCCTGAGCGCAATCGAGCTCGGCGCCTGCCGGATCATCAATATCAAGCTGGGACGTGTAGGAGGGCACACCAGCGCTCGCCGCATTCATGATATTTGCGTGCACCACGGCATCCCGGCATGGTGCGGCGGGATGATGGAATCGGGAGTTGGCCGCGCTCACAACATTGCCATGGCGACCCAACCGGGCTTCACCCTGCCGGGGGATGTTTCCGCCAGCCGGAGATACTGGGCCGAAGATATTATCGAGCCCGAGGTCGAAGTGAGTCCGAATGGGACGATCCAGGCTCCGCAAACTCCAGGCCTGGGTTTTGTTGTGAAGCGCGACTTCGTCGAACGATTGACCTCCCGGTCCCGCAGTTGGTCGGCTAAGCGCGAAGTGGTCAGTGTGTAGGAAGAACAAATGCTCACGAGGAATCTCCATTCCGCAACCGCTGCCGCGCGATGGCTGCTCGGTCTATGGATTGCAACTGTGTGCCTCTCGCCGAGTGTTGTCTGGACGCCCCAGCTCCACGCACAAACCGAGCCGGCATCATCCCCTACGTACGACGTCATTATTCGAAACGGACGAATCATCGATGGCACCGGAAATCCTTGGGTCTCGGGCGATGTCGCCTTGCGGGGCGAACGTATCGCCGCAATTGGCAACCTGGCCGAGGCCACGGCCAAGCGCACGATTGACGCGTCCGGTCTGATCGTCTCCCCGGGATTCATCGACATGCTGGGGCAGTCGGAGATGGCCCTGCTGATTGATAACCGCTCGCTCAGTAAGCTGTCGCAAGGCATCACCACCGAGATCACAGGCGAGGGTGCTTCGATTGCTCCACAAAATGCGACGACTCTGGCCAGTCTTGCGCCAGAACTCGACCGATACCACCTGAAGGTGGATTGGACCACCCTCGACGGTTACTTCGCTCGACTGGAGAAGTCGGGTACGCCTTTGAACCTTGGCACCTATGTCGGCGCGGCCCAGGTCCGCGAAGCTGTTCTGGGCAGCGCAAATCGGGCTCCCTCTCCCGAAGAGCTGGAGAAAATGAAGGACTTGGTGGCGCAGGCCATGCAGCAGGGCGCCTTTGGCATCTCGACCGCGCTTATCTATCCGCCGGGCCATTACGCCAAGACGGATGAACTAGTTGAGCTAGCCAAGGTCGTTGGCCAATACGGAGGAATCTACGCCACCCACATGCGCAGCGAAGGGCGGTTTGAGGTTCGCGCCATTGACGAAGCCCTGCAGATCGGACGCGAGGCGCGCGTTCCGGTGGAAATCTTTCACCTGAAAGTGATTGGGAAAAGTCGCTGGGGATCCATGCCAAAAATCGTCGCCAAGATCCAGGCGGCACGCGACTCCGGTCAGGACGTTTCGGCCGACATGTATCCCTATGTAGCCGGCGGCACGGCGCTGGCCGCCAGTCTTCCGCCCTGGGTTGCCGACGGCGGACGAATCAAACTCCTGGAAAGGCTGCACGATCCGGCCACGCGGTCACGCATAAAGGAAGAGCTGAAGACCGAACACGACGACTGGGAGAATCTGTTTCTAGACAGTGGCGGCGGCCGCGGCGTCATGGTCGCCGGTATTGAAAAACCCGAACTCAAACAATTTGACGGCAAGACCATTGCCGAGATTGCCGAAATCGAAAAGAAATCCGAGACTGACGCGCTAATGGATCTAGTGGTCGAGGACGAGGCCCGCACCGGCGCAATCTATTTCATCGCCGGCGAAGACGATCTGCAGTACGGATTGAAGCAGCCCTGGACCAGCATCGGGCTGGATGCCAATGAATCGTCACCCGACGGCCCGCTATTCGAGGCTCACGATCATCCCCGAGCCTACGGCTCGATGCCTCGATTCCTGGGACATTATGTTCGCGAGCAGCATCTGCTCCCCCTTGAGCAAGCCATCCGAAAAATCACATCATTGCCTGCCCAACGCGAGCGCCTGCGCGACCGCGGTTTGCTGAAAGTGGGGTATTTCGCGGACGTCACGGTATTTGACCCCGCCACCGTTGTGGACCACGCCACCTACGAAAACCCGGTCCAACTTTCCGAGGGAGTGAAGTACGTTTTCGTGAACGGCCAGCTCGAGTTTGAGAATGGGCGACTGACCGGGGCAGCCGCTGGGCAGGTCTTGCGCGGACCGGGGTGGAGACCGGAGCATAAGTGACATGGCGGCCCGAGGGTGGTGCCTTTCCCCGCGTTCTGAAAGGATGCGCCCCAGAGCCGGACCGTAGGTTTCCCGGAATCTGTCGCAGTCCAAAACAATTTTCAACAGCCTGCCAGTTGAGGCCGAGGAGGAATCCCGTGAAAGGTCGCTCTACCAGCTTATGGCGATGGTTTCGTTTCCACTCTTGGACGGTCGTTGCCGCTCTGACTCTGACGGCATCGATGTCGGGCCAGAAACCTCAAGCAAATTCACAGGCCAAGCCGGTGCAGTCGGCCGCGCCGACTGCAAACGGCGCACCGTCCATGAATGCTGATGATCTCGGCGCCTTCCTGGATGGAATTGTGCCACAGCAATTGGCAAGGGAGAACATCGCCGGCGCTGTGGTATCTGTTGTGAAGGACGGGAAGGTCCTTTTCGCGAAGGGATACGGATATTCCGACGTTAAGAAGAAGACGCCGGTCTCCGCCACTGACACTCTATTCCGCCCAGGATCGATTTCCAAGCTCTTTACTTGGACGGCTGTCATGCAACTGGTCGAGCAGGGAAAACTCGACCTGGATCGGGATGTGAACGATTATCTTGACTTCAAGATTCCGCAGACTTATCCCAAGCCGATTACTCTGCGCAACATCATGACGCACACTGCCGGATTCGAGGAGACCGCGCAAGAGCTCTTCGTTGGCAGCCCCAAGGATCTTAAACCTCTCGGAACCTATCTGAGAGAACACCTGCCGGAACGCATTTTCCCTCCGGACACCACACCGGCCTACTCGAATTACGCGACTACCATGGCGGGATACATCGTGCAGCGGGTTTCGGGAGAAGACTACTTTGACTACATTGACGAACACATTCTCAAACCCTTGGGGATGACCCACACGACGTTCCGGCAGCCCCTCCCCGATTCTCTGGTGCCGATGATGTCCAAAGGTTACGGCGTGGCGACCGATCCAGCGAAGGATTTCGAGTATGTGGAGGCGGCGCCTGCCGGGAGTTCCTCGACCACGGCGATGGATATGACGCACTTCATGCTCGCTCATCTCCAGGAGGGGAAGTATGAGGGTGCGCAAATCCTGCGCCCGGACACCGTGCAGATGATGCACTCGCGCCAGTTTGAAAATCTACCCAGCATGAACGCCATGTGCCTGGGCTTTTACGAAGAAACGCGGAATGGACATCGCATCATCGGCCATGGCGGGGACACGGAATACTTTCACAGCGATCTTCATTTGATCCCGGACGAGAACATCGGCTTCTTCGTGTCATACAACAGCGCCGGGAAAGGCGAGATACGTCCGCGCGAAGCGCTTTGGCACGCGTTCCTGGACCGGTATTTCCCCGTGCAGCTTCCTGCGATCCCCCAGCTCGCCAGTGCTGCGCAGGACGCCGGCGCCGTCTCTGGACACTATCTCTCTAGCCGCCGCGCGGAGACTACTGTGCTCCGCATCCTCACGGTCACAGGAGAGGCAAAAGTCTATCGCAACGATGACGGCACGATCAGCGTGAGCGAACTGAAGGACATGAGCGGCGTTCCCATTAAGTTCGGCGAGATCGGCCCGATGCTGTTTCGCAACGTCAATGGTCAAGATCTGCTCGGATTCAAGCGCGATTATTCGGGGAACACGGTCGGTGCCATCGACTTTCCTTTCATGCTTCTTCAGAAAGCGTCGTGGTGGGACAACAGCGCTCTGCAATTGCCCCTGATTGTTGGTTCCTTGAGCATCCTGGTGCTGTCGATCTTATTGTGGCCGGTCCTGGCCGCGGTTCGGTGGCACTACGCCAAGCCGCTCAGCCTTACTCCGGAACAGCGGCGGCTCCGACTGCTGGTGCGGCTCGCCTGCGTCGTGCTGGTGGCTTTCGTTGCCGCGTTCGTAGGTTTTTTCACATTTGGCATAAAACATATCGAAATTCTGAGTCCCAGAGGCAATCCCTGGTTGCGGCTCATTCAATTCGTGGGCTGGTTCGGGGTACTGGGCACCCTGATTGCGATCTACAGCGCCGCGAAGTCGTGGCAGGACCGTGCCCGCTGGATTTGGGCGCGGGTTGGGGACACGCTCATCGCATTGGCTTGCATTGGGACGGTGTGTTTCATCTTCACTTGTCACATGCTGCACTGGAGTTTGCGCTACTAGGCGAAGGCAGTCGCTGGATGTCGTGGTCGCGCGGTGAGGGAGCATCTCTCGGTACTGGAGCACTACGCTTCACATGCGGCGCCAGATCGCGTATGCCGGAGCGCCGAGCAACACGATGGCTATCCCTGCCGCAGCGCGCCCCGGCTGTGTCACCACGGTGTCGATCACCAGGTACACGGCGGCGGCAATAAACAAGGCTGGAGTGAATGGATAGCCTGGGACTCTGTAGGGACGCTGGGCTTCCGGTTCCCGTTTGCGATATACGAATACGGTGCACGCGGCGAGCGCATAGAAAATCCAACCAATGAACACGACGTAAGTAAGAAGCTGTTCGAACGTGCCTGTGACTGCCAGAACGGCTGACCAGACGCAACATGCGACGACAGCAAAGGCGGGGGTCTTGAACCGCTGATGCACCTCCGCCAGCCGCTTGAAGAACAGGCCGTCCGCAGCCATTGCGTAATAGACCCGCGAAGCCGTCAGCACGATGCCGTTGGTGGCGCTAAAGATCGAGAGCAGAATGGTCACCGCCACCAGCTTCGCCGCGGCTGGACCGATGACGCGCGAAACCGCGGCCGATGCCACACGATCGGAGGCGGAGACCCCGGCGGAACCGAGCGCGGCGAGGTAGCCGAAATTTGCAAGCAGGTAGATGGCAATCAGCGCCACCGTACCGGCAAGGAACGCCAGCGGAAAGCTGCGTTGCGGGTGAATTGCTTCCCCAGCGCTGAAGGTTGCGTACTGCCATCCTTCGTAGGCCCAAAGCACGCTGATCATTGCCAAGCCAAAACCGGACAGGTATTGGCCTGCGCTCAGCTCGTGGGACGCAGTAGAAGCAGCGGAGGGACCTCTGCCGAGCCACACCAGGGCGCACGCCATCAGCACGATAACGGCCACTTTTACGGCGGTGGTTACGTCCTGCAAGTCTGCGCTTTCGCGGGTGCCGAGCACGTTCACCAGTGCGATCACGGTGATCACCAAAACCGAAACTAGCCGGGCCATCCACGGAGTCAGCGGGACAAATTCCGCAAAATAACCGCTGAAGGCAACCGCCAGGGTCGCGACCGATCCGGAGCTGATCACGAAGAACAGCGTCCAGCCGAACAGGAAAGCCAGGAAAGGGCCAAAACAATCGCGAATATAGACATAGAGCCCGCCCGCCTTTGGTTTCATGGCGCTGAGTTCGCCACAGGTGAGAGCGCCCAGCAGCGACAGCAGGCCTCCGATCAGCCACACCGCCATGGCCAGCGGAACGGAATTACCCACCTGACGCAGAATAGTCCCGGGGACGAGAAAGATTCCCGATCCGATGACAGTGCCGATCACCAGGACCACCAGATCGCGAAAGCGCAGCACGCGCGTGAGCTGGTCCGTGCGGGAATCCAGTTGCAGCCCTGCAGTTTTCTCGGCTATCTCTTTCACCCCGCGCTCTCGAAGGAATGGAGTCTTTGTCTATCACGTTACGGGGCCCGTCTGCAACAAGTGATGATGTCGTTGACACTAGTACATCACATGATGTATCAGGGTTGCGCCGTGTTTCGCGGCTTTTGTACCATCCCGACTCGTGTTCGCTGGAGGTGGTCTCATATGAAGGTCATGGCTAAACGCTTCTCGGAACTGTTGCTCGTGTGGGTGGCGGTTGTGCCCCTGTTTGCCCAAGCGGGTTCGCCCCCAGACCTCGACGGTTACATCTCCCGGGCCATGCAGACGTTTGAAGTCCCCGGACTCTCCATCGCCATCGTAAAGGACGGGCGCGTGGTGCTGGCCAAGGGTTACGGCGTGCGCAAGATGGGTGAATCCGTTCCGGTTGACGAAAACACGCTGTTCGGGATCGGCTCCAACACCAAGGCCTTCACCTCGGCGCTGCTGGCTTCGCTCGTGGATGAAGGAAAACTCTCCTGGGACGATAAGGTCTATGAGCGGCTCCCCGGCTTTCAGATGTACGACCCCTACGTTTCGCATGAGCTGACGATTCGCGATCTGCTCACGCACAAAAGCGGAATGGGGCTCGGCGAGGGCGACTTGCTGTTTTGGCCGCACAGCACCTATTCGCGGGATGAAATCATTTACCGGCTGCGCTTCATGAAACCCAAGAGCAGTTTCCGGAGCCGGTTTGCCTACGACAATCTGATGTACATTGCGGCCGGACAGATTGTCGCGGCCGTAACCGGCAAGTCGTGGGAAAGCAATATTCAGGAGCGAATTTTCGCGCCCTTGGGCATGTCTTCTTCGAATTTGACCAATACAGCCTGGAAGTCGGGCGACAACTACGGATGGCCTCACTCCCGTCTGCCGGGCAAGCTGCAGGTTATTGATTTTGTTCCGCTCGATAACGCCGCCCCGGCAGGTGCCATCAATTCGAGCGCTGCGGAAATGGCGCGCTGGTTGCTCCTGCAACTGGATCATGGCAGGTTCCCGGGTTCAGACCGGCGCCTGTTTAGCGAGAAGCAATCGAAAGAAATGTGGTCTCCCCAAACCATTCTGCCCATTGCCGACGCTCCCCCGGGTTTGGCGGCTCTTAAGCCGAATTTCGCGGATTACGGGCTGGGATGGTTTCTGAACGACTATCACGGATACAAACTGGTCGGGCACAGCGGCGGAGTTGCGGGCTTTGTTTCGCGGGTGCAACTGGTGCCGGATCTGCAATTGGGAATTGTGATCCTGACCAATGCCGAATCGGGATCGGCGAACAATTCCATTCTGTATCACATTCTCGACTACTACCTGAACCTGCCGCCCACTGATTGGATTACGCCCTATCGCCAAGCGGAGCTCGCGCGGGAAAAAGATGCAGCAGAGGTGATGGCGAAACAGGCAGCGTCACGGGCCGCAGGCCTGGCGCCGCCCTTGCCCCTCGACAAGTATGCCGGTGTTTACCGCGATGACTGGTACGGAACATCCACGATAAAGCTGGTCGGCGGCAAGCTCGTCTTTACCCTCGACCACACGCCCAACGCCATCGGAGACCTGGAGTACTGGCAATACGACACCTTCAAGGCGCACTGGCGGGACCGCAAGATCGAAGACGCGTTTCTCACGTTCGCACTCAGGCCCGACGGGACGATTGAGCACTTCACCATGTCAGCGGTCTCGCCCCTAGCCGATTTCAGTTTTGACTACCAGGACCTGCTTTTCCTTCCAGTGGCGTCTGCTCCACCGCGTCAGCACTAGATCCCCTCTGTCTAGAGGGTGTATCAGCAGAAGTCAGAGGATGACAAGTTGAACGTGTTCTTTCGAGTCGTATGCGGAGTCCGATATAGCTTTGCCAACGTCCGGCGATAGCCCACGAAAGCCGGTTTTATGCCGCAGATCTGGCATCGACCTCCTGCTAGGGATACGCTTTTTCATGCTCCCGCTCCCGAGGTTGTGACGAGGGATTCTGCAGGGAAAGGCGGAACACGAAGTTGTGTTCGGAATCGTCTTCAATTAGCGCCGATAGTGCCCCACCTGGCCGCACATGGCGCGCTCTATGTGCTTGAATGTGCGTAGGCCGATGTGTTAACGCCAGCTTCCCAAGCTGGATGTCGCCGGTTCGATCCCGGTCTCCCGCTCCAATGCTCCGACAATCTCGTGAACTAGTCAGGCGACGCGGTTCGCAGCATTCGATCGAGTTCAAGTCTTGGGAGTGTGCCCTCACTCGTCGGCGCGGGTCGCTGGCGAGAGAGACGCGTCTAAAGTTGGGGCCAACTCCAGCCGATGGAAGTCTCAGGGTGGAGCTTTCTCGCGCCCGAAACAGCCCGACCACGACGAGGCCTCCCGAATGGGTGACAGTCCCCAACCTACTGAGTACACGGAGCAAACCTGCAGCCGGCCGCCCACCCAGTCGGTCCATCAGGTCTGCCGGCACAAGAAGGAGGAGAACCCGCCGGTGCGAGTCCTGGTGGTGGACGACGACGAAGCGGTACGGGACTCGATGAGCTGTCTGCTGAGCAGTTGGGGCTACGACGTGGTTGCGGCAAGAGATGGCAACGAGGCATTACCCCTCTTGCAAGCCGAGGACGGGCCTCGTCTGGCTGTACTGGACTGGATGATGCCGGGGATCGAGGGCCCGGAGGTCTGCCGCCGGATTCGGGCGTCGCAGGTTTCACACTACGTCTACATAATTCTTCTGACGGCTCGGGGCCAACGGCAGGACCTGATCGCAGGGCTGGACGCCGGGGCGGATGCCTACCTGGCGAAACCCGCAGACCCGGCGGAACTGCGGGCCCGCCTGGATGCGGGCTGCCGGATCATGGTGCAAAGAGCTCTGCGGGAGAGCGAGGAACGCTTTCAGAGCGCCTTCGAATGCGCCGGCGTGGGCATGGCGCTGGTGCACCTGTCGGGCCGCTGGCTGCAGGTTAATAAGATCCTGTGTGACCTGCTGGGATACTCCAGGGAGGAGCTGCAGGCCACGAGCTTTCAGGCGATCACTCACCCTGACGACCTGCCCAAGGCTCTGCTCTCCCGCGAAAACATGATCAGAGGAGAACTGAAGGCCTATCAGACCGAGAAACGCTACCTCCACAAGGACGGGCACCCGGTGTGGGTGTCGCTGACGGCCTCGCCGGTGCGAGACGCCTCCGGCAATATCACCTGCATGGTGTCGCAAATCCAGGACATCACCCAGCGGAGGAGTGCGGAGGAGGCGCTGCGGCGGAGCGAAGCCCTGTTCCGAGCGATTGCGGAAAATGCCGGCGACGTGATTGTGGTCATGAATCCCCAGACCGGAGTCATTTCGTACGCCAGTCCCGCTGCCGAAGAGGTATTCGGGTATGCGCCGCACGAATTGCAGGAGCATGAGGCATTCGAATACCTGCACCCCGACGATCGGGCCCGCGCCGCCGAATCCCTCGCCTGCACCGCAGAAAGCGGCAAGTCACGGGTCACAGAAGGGCGCGTACGCCATAAGAACGGAGCGTGGCGCACGGTAGAGTCCCATACCGGAGCGATTCGAAATGATCGCGGTGAGGTCGAGAGCATCGTCGTCATTCTGCGCGTGATCGAGGACCGTATCCGCACGGAACAGGCTCTGCGCGTGGCGCACGCTGAATCGGAGCTTTTCATCAACACCGTCCCCTCCATCCTGATCGGCACCGACGCCAGCGGCGGGATCACACGCTGGAACCTGACCGCCGCCACCACCTTCGGGCTGGCAGAACCTCTCGTGCGAGGCAAGCCCCTTGCGGACTGCGGTATTCGCTGGTTGGACCCCGGGATTAAAGCAGCCAGCGATGGCTGGTTGCAGGGGAAGGGAGCGCGAAAGGTGGACAACATTCCGTTCGAAAAAGACGGAGAGCGGCACTTCCTCAGCGTTACGGTGGACCGGGTGAAGTTCCCCAACGAGGAGCATGCGGGACTGCTGATTACGGGCGCCGACACCACCGAACGCAAGCAACTGGAGATGCAGCTGCGCCAGGCCCAGAAACTGGAGGCCATCGGACAATTGGCGGCAGGCATCGCCCACGAGATCAACACCCCCACCCAGTACGTCAGCGACAACACACGGTTTCTCAAAGAATCCTGGACCGTGATCAACGAGCTCTTGAGCCTGTCCAGGAAGATCCAGGACGAGTCTGCGCGAAATGCCATTTCCGAGGTCACCCTCGCGCAGTTGAACCAGCGTACCGCGGAAGCCGACTTGGATTACCTCCTGGGGGAGATTCCCCGGGCGATCGACCAGTCCCTGGAAGGCTTGCAGCGGGTGGCAAAAATCGTGCGCGCCATGAAGGAGTTCTCTCACCCGGGATCAGAAGAAAAGCGCGCCATTGACATCAACAAAGCGATCGAAACCACCATCACCGTGGCGCGCAACGAGTGGAAGTACGTGTCGGAGGTGGAGACCCATTTTGACGAAAACTTGCCTTTGGTCCTGTGCCATGCCGGGGAGTTCAACCAGGTCATCCTTAACTTGATCATCAATTCGGCTCATGCCATCGCCCAGGTGGTGGGAGATGGCTCGCGGGGCAAGGGGAAGATCACCATCACCACCAGGCACGATGAAAGCTCGGTAGAGATAGCCGTGGCGGACAACGGCGCCGGTATCCCGGAGGAAATTCGCGGCAGAATTTTCGAGCCCTTTTTTACCACCAAGCCGGTGGGCAAGGGGACCGGGCAGGGCCTGGCGCTGGCGCACGCCGTTGTCGTCAGAAGGCATGGCGGCAGTATCTGGTTCGAAACCGAAGTAGGGAAGGGAACGACATTTTTCATTCGGTTGCCCCGGGTGGCAGCCACGAGCGGGTAGTTATGGCCAAACGCATCTTGTTTGTCGACGATGAACCCATGGTGCTCATGGGCCTGCAACGCAGCCTGCGCAGCATGCACCGGGAGTGGGAGATGGTCTTCGTGAACAGCGGCCCGGAAGCGCTGCAGGCGATCGCCAAGCAGGCTTTCGACGTGGTCGTGACCGACATGCGCATGCCGGGGATGGATGGAGCGGAGTTGCTGGACAAGGTGCGGGTGCGTTCGCCGCAGACCCTGAGAATGGTCCTGTCCGGGCAATCCGACCGGGAGACCATTTTGCGGTCGGTGAATCCCACCCACCAGTACCTCTCCAAACCCTGCGACGGCGAGGAACTGAAGTCGCGCCTGCTGCGCGCCCTGGCCCTGCGCGACCTGCTGGAGAACCCAGAGTTGAAAGGTGTCCTTGCGAAACTGGACTCTCTGCCCAGCATGCCGGCGGTGTACGTGAAGCTGATGGAGGAACTACGCGGCCCCGAGCCCTCGGTAGCCAGGATCGGGCGGCTGATCGCGGCCGACATGGCTATGACGGCCAAGGTCCTGCAGTTGATCAACTCGGCATTTTTCGGGTTGCGTTGCCAGGTGTCGAAGGCCTCCCACGCCGTGGAGTTGCTGGGCCTGGACACGGTGCGCGCCCTGGTGCTCTCCATCCACATTTTCTCGCAATTCGAGACCGACCTGCTCACCAAGGAAGACGTGCAGTATCTATGGGACCACAGTTTGAAGACCAGCAGCTATGCCAAGCGGATCGCGATGCGGCAGTGTGCTCCACAAGCCATGATTGATGATTCGTTCACCGCGGGCTTGCTGCACGACACCGGGAAGTTGATCCTGGCGTCGGCGCTGAAGGAGCAGTACCGGCAAGTGCTGGCGACCATGGCGGAGACTGGCCTGGGCTTGCACGCCGCCGAACATCAGGTCATGGGTTGCAGCCATGCGGAGGTGGCGGCCTACCTGTTTGGCATTTGGGGTCTGCCCGGAACCATCATTGAGTGCGCCGCCTGGCATCACACTCCGTCAGAAAGCATGCCGTCAAAGTTCTCCCCCCTGGCGGCGGTGCATGTGGCCAGCGCCTACGACGAGGAAACCCGTCCCTACTGGCTGCAGGACCGCACTCCCCTTGATACCGCTTTCCTGGAGCAGATCGGTTGCCTGGAGCGGGAAAAGCTGTGGAGAAAGACCCTGGAAGGGAGCGATTGGGAAGGGAGCAGCATATGAGCGAAAAAATTCTCTTTGTCGACGATGAGCCGGCCGTGCTGGACGGATACCGGCGTCTGCTGCACAAGGAGTTTTCCCTGGACACGGCGATTGGAGGGGCCAAGGGACTGGCTGCCATTGCGGACCACGGGCCCTACGCGGTCGTTATCTCTGACATTCGCATGCCGGAGATGGACGGGGTACAGTTCCTGGCGAAGGTGCGCACGCTGTCGCCGGATACGGTCCGCATCGCCCTGACCGGCCACGCTGACATCGAGGCGGCCATCAATTCCGTGAACGAAGGGGCCATCTTCCGGTTCTTGACCAAGCCTTGCCCCAAGGAGACCCTGGCCAAAGCAGTGACGACCGGTCTGATGCAATACCGGTTGATCACCGCGGAGAAGGACCTGCTGGAGAAGACGCTCAGCGGGAGCATTCAGGTGCTGATCGAAGTGCTCAGCCTGGTGAACCCCGCGGCCTTCAGCCGGGCCACGCGCATTCGCCGCTACGTGCAGCACATTACCAACAAGCGAAAGATAGAAGCGCCCTGGCGCTTCGCGGTCGCGGCCATGCTCTCGCAACTGGGATGCGTGACCCTGCACCCGGACACGATTGAGGCGGTGTATGCTGGGCAGCCATTGCCCCCCGAGGAGCAGGCCCGCTTCGATGCGCACCCAGCCATCGCGCGCGACTTGCTGTCTAATATCCCCAGGCTGGAGCCGGTGGCCTGGATGATTGCCCACCAGCAGAGTCCTGTGTCTTCCCTCCGGTCAGTGAAAGGAGGTGAGCCGCAAGAGCTGATCACGCGGGGCGCCCAGATGCTGAGGGTGGCTCTCGCCTACGACCGCTTGCTGAATCAGGGGCGTTCTCACGAGGACGCATTGGCCGACCTGCGCTCCCAGCCAGGAGAGTTCGACACCTCCGTGATCGATGACCTCGCCGACCTCGGACCGGAGACGGAGCGCAAGGATGTGAAGGATTGCCCCATCTCGGAGCTGCAATGCGGCATGATCCTGCGCGAAGAGGTTCGAACCCGCAACGGTTTGCTGGTGGTGGCTCGCGGCCAGGAGGTCACCTACCCGCTGCTGATGCGGCTCAGAAATTTCTGGCAACGCAAGGCCATCGCCAACAGCGTGGTGGTGCTGGCTCCCCATGCAGAAAAAAAGGCGGTGGCAGTGGGTGGCGCCGCAGGCGGTGGCACTTCCGCCTGACCGCAGGCGCTGTCTGCGCTCGTTCGGCGAAATCGTGGTGGCGTCGGAGCGGCCGCGCATGGGGCCAGGAATTCATACTCACACATCCCGGTGAGACGGGTCACAGACAAACTGTGCACTTCGGGGCATAAGGTATTGAATCGTTTTAGTCAGCCCTTGCCCCTGAATTTTTCATCCACTTCTCGGATTCAGCGGCAGCAAAGGAGGGTGCGATGAAATCCCATATGGCGTGGACCCCGATCGGTTTGGTTTTAGTGCTGGTGCTTTCGGTGACCGCTTTCGCCCAAGACACCGGCCAGATCACTGGAACGGTCAAAGATCCCTCCGGGGCGAGCATTGCAAACGCCCAGGTCTCCATCAGCAGCCCGGAACGTGGCATCGACCGGCTCACGAATACCAATACCGCCGGCGACTACCTGGTCGGCGGCCTCCCCCCGGGCTCCTATAACCTGTCGATTACCGCTCCCGGATTCAAGACCTTTCAGGCCAGTGGCATCATCTTGCGGGTAGGCCAAAAGACCCGGGCGGATGCCTCCCTCGAGGTCGGTAGCGTGACTACAGAAGTGACCGTCGAGGGGACCGGAATCGGCAACGTAGAGACCCAGTCGTCGGATCTCGCCGGCACGGTCACCGGCAAGCAGATCACTCAACTTGAGCTGAACGGTCGCGTTTTCACTCAGCTCGCCACCCTGGTGCCCGGGGTCAGTAACCAGTCGGGCCAGGATGAGGGTACGGTCGGCATCAACGGCAACGTCGCCTTCAGTTTCAATGGGGGGCGCACCGAGTACAACAACTGGGAACTGGACGGCGGCGACAACATGGACAACGGCAGCAACACCACGCTCAACGTCTATCCCAGCCTGGACGCGATTGCGGAGTTTCGTGTTCTGACCTCCAACTACGGTGCCCAGTACGGGCGCAACGGCTCCGGCACGGTTGAAGTGGAGACCAAGTCCGGCACCACCAGCTTCCACGGCACAGCCTATGAGTTTGTTCGCAATGACCTGTTCAATGCGAGAAACTATTTCGAATCCGAGGTCCCAGCATATAAGAAGAATGACTTCGGCTATACGCTCGGCGGGCCGCTTTACATCCCGGGCGTTTTCAACACGAAGAAAGACAAAACATTCTTCTTCTGGTCGCAGGAGTGGCGCCGGGACCGCGTTCCCGGGCAGGTATTCAACACGCCAGTTCCGTCAGTAGCCGAACGCTCCGGCGACTTCAGCGACCTGTGTCCCAATCAGGTGACCGGCTCCATGGAGGATTGCCCAATCGATTCCTCCGGCAACTACATGACCAGCGTCCCGGTCGATCCCGTCGGACAGGCGCTCTTGGCACTGATTCCGCCACCCAACGCAGGCGTGCCCGGCGCCGAGTATTACAACGCGTCGCCGAACCAGCCCACGAACTGGCGCGAAGAGTTGATTCGCGTAGACCACAACTTCAGCTCCAAACTGCGTGGCATGTTCCGCTACACGCACGACTCCTGGAGCACGGTTACGGCGACCACACTTTGGACGGGAAGCAGTTTCCCGACGGTACAGACGAATTTCTCAGGACCGGCACTCAGTCTGGTGGCACGCCTGACCGCCAATCCCTCGCCCACGTTGCTGAACGAGTTCACATTCAGCTACACCACCGACCACATTTTTATGGGTTCCACCGGCTTCCCGGATTCCAACGCCTGGAAGCGCCCAGCCGACTTGCCCATGGGGTTCTTGTTTAACAACGGCTTCGGGGGCAAGCTGCCGGCAATCAGTCTGGCCGGCGGCGCGGCCTACGGGGGAGGCTTCTACGAGGATCCCAACAGCGAATGGCCGGAGGGCAAGTACAATGCAAATCCGACCTACACCTACCGCGACAACGTCACCAAAATCCTCGGGCGTCACAACCTGCAGTTTGGGGCTTACCTGGCCACCGCGCAGAAGAATGAGCTGAGCAGCGCCATGGTCAGCGGCTCGCTGTCATTCGATACCTCTTCCGCGGTTACCACCGGCAACCCGTTTGCCGACCTGCTGATGGGGCGAGTGGCCAGCTTCCAGCAGGGCAGCAACCAGCTCAAATATTACTATCGCTACAAGATACTGGAGCCCTACCTGCAGGATGACTGGCGGATCACAAATCGGCTCACCCTGAACCTCGGCCTGCGTGTCAGCTTGTTTGGACTGTATGGTGAGAAATACAGCCACGGATATAACTGGGATCCGGCCGCCTACAATCCCGCTCTGGCGCCCCAGATTGACGCCGACGGTTCGATTACCGGTTTTGCTGGAGCGCTGATACCTGGATCAGGAAATCCGTTTGATGGACTGGTACAGTGCGGTGTCAACGGCACCCCCGTCGGCTGCATGAAGGGACATCTCTTCAATCCGGCGCCGCGCATCGGCTTCGCATGGGACCCAAGGGGCGATGGCAAGACGGCGATCCGCGCGGGCTACGGCATTTTCTGGGAGCACACTAACGGCAATGAAGCCAATATTGAAGGCATGATGTGTTGTGGCCAGTCTTCACCTCTGGTGAAGACGGCGACTCAGTACAACATATCCACCTATTCCGGTATCGGCGGCGGTGGGACGGTGGAGTTCCCCTACAGCTTCATGTCCGTCACCACCCAGGCAACTTGGCCCTACGTGCAACAGTGGCACCTGGATGTGCAACGCGAGGTAGCTCACAACACCGTGGCCACGATTTCATACGTTGGCAGCAAAGGGACCCATCTGAACCGTCAGCTTGACCTCAACCAGCTCCTACCCGTGTCCAATGCGCTCAATCCTTACAAGCTTGGCGAACCCATCAGTCCTGATACTACGACCCTGTCGAACGGCGCAACGGGGTCGGTGGATTGTGGCTTCGCGGTGGACTCGAGAGGGGTCCCCCTCAACGCGATGACGCCCAGCGGGGTTCCGATTACCGGGCAGGCGGCAGTCAATCTTGCGGTCGCGGCCTGCGGCGCCATTCCGGACTTGTTCCGTCCTTACTCCGGGATTGGCACCATCACACGCCTGGAAAATATGGCTTCGTCCATCTATCACTCCTTCCAGGCATCAATCCGGAGGAATGTGGGCGCGCTGCAGCTCAACGCCGCTTATACCTATAGCCATTCGATTGATGATGCTTCCTCGCGCTACGACGCTGGATTCATCAACTCGTACAACCCCGGTGCCAGCCGGGCCAGCTCCAACTTCGATATACGCCACATGTTGAACATTGGCTATGTCTACGACTTGCCGTTCTTCAAAGAGCAGGGCTGGAAGAACAAGCTGCTGGGAGGCTGGCAGATCTCCGGCATTACCAGCTGGATGACGGGAACGCCGTTCAGCGTGAGCAACAGTGGCAATTACCCTGATAACGCAGGCGTAGCGAATGCGGTCTCGGCGAACAACGGCTCCCCCACATCGTTCCCCGACGTCATCGGCGATCCGAACTCGAGCGTGCCGTCCGGAAGACTTCCCGGTTTTGGACCGCTCGTCGCCAACCCCAACGTCTTCGTTGCGCCTCGGGGTCTGACCTTTGGCAATGCGGGCAGAAACTCCCTGCGTAATCCGCATCGCACCGACTTCGACATGGCCCTGTTCAAACGCTTCGCCATCACGGAAAGCAAAGCCTTCGAATTCCGGGCCGAGGCGTTCAACGTCTTCAACCATACGCAATGGGGAACGATTTCCGGAGATGGCGGCTCAGCCTCGTACAACGGCGGGCCATCGTCGGGAACCAACGGATTCGGCAGCGACAACTTCCTGCGCATTGCTGCTGCCCATTCCGCTCGCATCCTGCAACTCGGCTTGAAGTTCGTCTTCTAAAACATCGCAAACGACAGCCCTGGTCACCGACGGTGGTGACCAGGGCCTTGGAAAGCGATATCAAGCGCCGCGTTGTGTTATTGAGCTGCCTCCATGGGAGCGCCCCCGTGTATTGCCGAACCAGAGAGTGACGGCGGGTCAGCACCCGGAAAACCGGCGTGCATCTGCATTGTTTCGAAGACGTCGAGGTAATGTCGAGCCTCAGCAAGACCGTGCTCGGCGGCCTGCCGGAACCACCTGACAGCTTCGCTCCGTCGCTGGAGGACCCCGGCGCCGCGTAAATACATCAACCCCAGATTGAATTCCGCCGGGGCGTAACCGCCTTTCGCAGCCTTCCGATACCACTTCACTGCCTCCTTGGCATCGGCCGGCACGCCGCGACCATTGGCGTACATGAAACCCAGATTGTTCTCGGCGGCAGGATATCCTCTTGCCGCAGCCCTGCGGTACCAGGACACGGCTGCTTCGCTGCTCTGCGCCACTCCACGACCATTCGCGTACATGGTGCCCACGTTATTCTCTGCGGCCACATAACCTTCCACCGCCGCCCGCAAGTACCACTTCATGGCCGCGGCATCATCCCGCTGCACACCCAAGCCCCGGGAATACAGCCCGCCGAGGTTATTCTGCGCCCCAGGATTACCGTGGTCAGCAGCCTTTGTGTACCAGCCTGCGGCTGCAATGTAATCCTGCTCCGCCCCCGCACCGGTTTCATAGGCTAGGCCTGCTTGGAATTGCGCGTTAGGATCACCGCCCTGCGCCTTTTCGATCAGGCGCGAGAAATCCCCCGGTGGCCTCGGAAGTTGGTCGAAGAATCCAGCCGGCTTACACCCTGGCCCGGCAGCACAAGGAATAGCAGTCAACAAAACCAGCGTCAAACAAACCGTATATAACCGCATCTCCCACCCCACATTCGAACCGCATTGCCGTCCACAGATTGGGCGATAAGGTATCGTTCGTCTCCCCGCAAGTCAAAGGAAAACGTACTAGCCAGGTTCGTGGATTGGTTCGTTGCTAGGGGGACTAAGAGTGGAGATTTTCCACGGCCGTGGCACACGAGCGGCCGCGTTCAGCGACAAATTCTGCGCTGACCCTGCCTTTCCACTTGTTCCTTTTTCAAACCAACATATATTCTGTATCGTTCGTTTTATGACCGCGAACTGTGTCCATGAGACCCCTGAGGCGTTGGAAGACCCGGATCCTGCTGTTTCTTGCGGTGGTAGGACCGGGGATCATCACGGCGAATGTCGACAACGATGCTGGCGGCATCTGGACCTACTCGTCCGCCGGGGCCCAGTTCGGGTACTTGCTGCTGTGGACCATGATCCCGGTCACGCTGGCGCTGATCGTGGTGCAGGAGATGTCGGCCCGCATGGGGGCCGTGACCGGCAAGGGGTTGAGCGACCTGATCCGCGAGGAATTTGGCCTGCGGGTCACGTTTCTCATGATGCTGGGCATCCTGATTACGAATTTCGGCAACGTCGTGGCCGAGTTCGCCGGGATCGCCGGCAGCCTTGAACTCTTTGGACTGCCCCGCCACTATACCGTCCCCATCTGCGCGGTTATCGTCTGGCTGATTGTGGTCAAGGGCCAGTACAAGAGCGTGGAGAAAGTCTTTCTGGCCGCTTCCTTCTTCTATATCACCTACATTATTGCCGGCGTCCTGGCGCGGCCGGCATGGGAAAGCGCCCTCATTGCGACGGTCAAACCCCCGCAACTCGATGTCTTCCGTGGACAAGCCTACCTCTACATGGTGATCGGACTGGTCGGCACCACCATCGCGCCCTGGATGCAGTTTTACTTGCAGGCTTCTATCGTAGAAAAGGGAGTCAGCCGGCGGCAGTACAAGGCCTCGAAAATCGACGTGGTTGCCGGGTGCGTGTTCACCGACGTGGTGGCCTGGTTCATTATCGTGGCCTGCGCGGCCACGCTGTACGCCCATGGGTATCATAATGTGTTGGACGCAAAGGATGCCGCCCAGGCCCTGCGTCCGCTGGCGGGGGAATATGCCTACATCCTGTTTGCCGTGGGATTGTTCAATGCCTCGCTGTTTGCCGCTTCCATCCTGCCTCTCTCGACCGCCTACACGGTGTGCGAAGGCCTGGGCTTTGAGTCCGGAGTGGGTAGGAAATTCAACGACGCGCCTGCATTCTATTGGCTTTACACCGCGTTGATCGCAGCGGGCGCCGGCGTGATTCTCACCCCGAATCTGCCGCTGGTGAAAATCTCGATTCTGTCGCAGGTGGTCAACGGAGTCGTATTGCCCTTTGTCCTGATCTTTATGCTGCTACTGGTGAACAAGAAAAGTCTGATGGGCGAGCACGTCAACTCGCGGTTGTTTAATGTGATTGCCTGGGCCACGACGGTGCTGATGATCGGCCTGACGGCGGTGTGGTTCTGGACGCTGCGGGCGGGATAAAAGACGACCATTGCACTCTGCTACGTCCTTTTCATCACAGTTCTACCGCCGGGGGTCAGGATTGCGTGGTACGGAGCGCTGCGGCGGCCTTTCTGGCGACGAGAGAGAATCTCTTTGCTTGGGCGTCTCGTTGCAGTTGTTGCAGGCGCTGGCGGCCGGCGGCGGTCTTCCCTGACTTTAGCTCGAGCATTCCCAATTGGAGACGCGCCTCCAGTTCATACGGCGCGTAGCCGTAGTGAGCGGCTTTACTACGGACGCTCTCCAGCGAAGCAGCGGCCTCGGCCGCTTGGCCCAGTTCGGCCTTTACGATTGCTCCCGCGAGTGCCGCTTCAAAAACAGAAGGGAGGTTGCTGGTTTGTTTTGCGAGCACGGCTGCACGCTCGGCGGCAACTTGAGCGTCCTTGATCTTCGATTGCGCCAGCAGGACGCGCGCCAGCAGAGCTTGCGACTCCGCGCCGCTGTCGGCCATTTTCTGCTGATCGCAGACGACCGCGCTGCTGCGGGCGAGCGACTCGGCCTCGGCAAACTTCCCCTGATCGAAGAGGATCCCGGCAATCTGCAATTGGCTGACCGCGACCAGGCTCTGCTCATCACTCTTCTTCCGCAGATCGAGGACCTGCTGGGCTGTGGCGCGGGCCTCGTCCAGGCGACCCTGGTACTGTGTAATGGTCGCCAGGCCCTCCAAGGCGAAGCCGCGATCGCGTTCGTAGCCACTCTCTTGCGCAACCGCGAGCGCCTCTTCCTGGGCTTTCTTGGCGTCATCGAGCAGCCCGCGATATGTCAGCACGCTCCCCAAACCATTCAGTGTGCTACCTTCCCCCAGTTTGTTGCCCACGCGCCGATAGGCTGCCAGCGACTGCTCCTGCATGCGAGTGGCTTCGACCAGATCACCCAGGAGAATCAGGGTGTTGGCGATGTTGCCCAGGTCGCCGCCGAGAGCGCTGGCGTCTCCGAGTTCCTGATGAACCTGCAAGGCGGCTTCGTAGTAATGCTTGGCTTGCTCCAGGTTGCCTTCGGAAAAGTAGACGTTGCCGAGAGAGCCGGTGGCATAAGCTGCGTTTTGCAGGGAGCCGATCTGGCGAAAGACTCGCTCGGAATCCTCGTAGTACTTGCGGGCGCCAGCGTAGTCGCCCTTGTCGTAAAGGGCCCCGGCAATGCCATAGTAGACAGTGGCCGTGAGATTGAGATTTCCCTCAGCCGACGACAGTTCCTGCGCTTGCCGGTAAGCGGCCATCGTCTTGTCGAAATCGCCGAGATGCCCCAACGCCCAACCCTCCTGTTCTTTCGCCTGTGCCTCCACCAGCCGGCTGCCCTGAGCTTGCGCCTTGGCTGCCGCGGCGGCGCTGGCACGCTGCATCAGGCCGAAATCCCCGAGGTTTTCCGCCGCTTTGGCCTCCGCCAGGTCGATGCGAGCGTCCTGGTTCTGCGGTGCGGGCATACTGCGCATGCGGGCAACAGTCTGTACGGCATCTTTCGCGGCGTCACTGTTGCTCTGGGCCGAGGCCAGACGCAGGGCGTAATCCAGATTGTCGGGGAAGAAATTTCTTAAGGTGCGATAGATCTCGATGGCGGCCGGAAAATCAGGAGTGAACTCGCGATAGCGTCCTTCCACCAGGAGCCGATCCTCGCGCGACAGATTCCCCGAAAGATCGAACGCTTTCTTGGCTTCTGCCTGCGCCTTGCCGACGTAGCCGAGGATGTGCCAGCTTTCGGCCAAGGCGGAATGAGAAAGTGCATGGTTGGGATCGGCAGCAATCGCCTTCTGCAGAAGCGCGCTTGCCCCCATCGCGTCGAAGCTATGAAGTTTGGCCAACCCCTCGGAATAGAGACGAGCGGCCCCAAGATTGGCCGGGATGGAAGAGCGCACCTGCCGCACATCGTTGACGGACACGTCAGCGAGTCCCAGGTTCCGCCGCAAAGCGGCGCCGCCACGGGAGACCAGATCGGCGAGATCGGTTTCCATTCCATCCTGTGAGATGACCGCGATGGTCTCTCCGGTTTTGGTGTCTTGCAGTTGCAGGTCGATGCGAACTTTCCCACCGGATTCTTTTCCTAAGGCCAAGTAGGAACCCAGTACGACCAGGTCCGTGCTCAGGTGATTGCGAATCTTACCTAAGGTCTCGGAGTTGTACGTGTCGGCGGCGGGGAGCGAGAGGTCCAGCTCCATGCGCACGACATCTTCGCTGGGAACGACGCGTAACTGCTGGCCAGCAGCCAGGTCCGCACCTACCATCTCCGACAGGGCGGTGGAGATCCAGGCTCCTTCGGTCTTGCCCGAGAGATTCTTGAATCCCAACACCGCGACCGAGGGACGGGCCTTGAACTCAGGCTGCGCGACCGGCGCCGAGTGGAACCAGCGCTCTTTGAGGCCACCGAGGTTGAATGCGACCATGGCCAATGCGACCATCGCCACTCCCGCGGCAACCCAGGGCCAGGCGTGACGCCGCGGGGGCGGAGCTTGGGAGACTCTCGCGCGCAAACCTTCCAGATCGCCTCGCAACTCGCGGGCGGATTGGTACCGGCGGTCACGGTCCTTTTCCAGAGCACGGTGGATGACTCTTTCCAGTTCGGCCGGAATATCGGTGTTCACCCCGTGCGCCGGGACAGGCTGATGATGTAAGACTGCATCACGAATAATGGTCACGCTGCCGCCAGGAAACGCCTGCTGGCCAGTCACCATTTCGTAGAGCACCAGTCCAAGCGAGAACAGGTCCGTGCGGGCGTCCAGCTTCTCGCCTCGAATCTGCTCCGGCGAGAGGTAGGAGGGAGTCCCCACAGACGCTCCAGTGCGCGTCGTCCGGGGATCGGGGGAAACTACAGCCCGCGCTTCATGCACTTCGGATCCGGCAGGTCCGCCGGGAGGTTCGCTCGCCTCCAGGAACTTGGCTACCCCAAAGTCCAGGATCTTCGCCTGACCCCGGTTGGTGACGAAGATGTTTGCCGGTTTGATGTCGCGATGAACGATACCTTTCTGCTGGGCCGCTTCCAGCCCCTCCGCAACTTGAATCGAGAGGTCGAGCAACTGGGGCAATCGTTTTGCCATGCTCCGGTCGCTGGCGGATTCAATCCATTCCCGCAACGTCTTCCCCTCCAGCAACTGCATGACGATGAAGGGCTGGCCCTCATGCTCACCCAATTCATAAATGGAGCAGATGTTGGGGTGATCCAGCGCGGAAGCGGCACGGGCTTCCTGCTGGAGGCGCGCGAAGGCGCCAGGATCAGCCGCCATCTCGCCCGGGAGAAACTTCAGCGCCACCCTGCGGCCCAGCTTCAGGTCTTCCGCCTCGTAGACCACACCCATTCCGCCACCGCCCAGTAGCCGAAGAACTCTGTAGTGGGAGATTTTCTTGCCGCTGAGATTGTCGGCAGTAGCCGTGGGAGGAGGTGCGGTCTCCTCGCTGCCAACTCGTGCCATCTCTTCCACCGGGGCAATGAATCGGTATCCTTTGCCGGTGACCGTCTGCACGAAGCGGGGATTCTCGGGATCGTCGCGAAGAACTTGGCGTACCCGGCTGATGGCACCATTGATACTGTTGTCCGTATCCAGGAAGACGCCCTTTCCCCAGATACGTTCCACAATCTGACCCCGAGTGACCAGTTCTCCCCGGCGCTCCAGTAGGAATAGCAGCAATTCCATGGGAATCGGCTTCAGCTTGAGAGGGATTCCAGCCGACCGCAACTCATAGGCGCGGACGTCGAGCTCGAAATCATCTCCCAATCTGAGCACGTCCGGAAGTCCGACAGACTTGGATACCACGACACCCCACCTCGAAACACTGGGCGAGATTGTACCCCGACTGTCTAGATTTAGACCAACTCACTGCTGTCCAAATTAGCCGGGATTGAGGAGCGGGAGTAAGGGGAATTGGAGCATTTCCTGCTTCTCGACGGTCGCTCCCAGGTTGAGGTTGCCATTTTGCTGTCCAAGTTGGGTTACCAGGA
>Ga0335070_10002021_pt1 | contig 23607 bp, 21 predicted proteins | sample Lox_Sample_13_FD_206722 | JGI IMG/M metagenome (GOLD analysis project Ga0335070, IMG submission 206722) | Soil microbial communities from Loxahatchee National Wildlife Refuge, Florida, United States - Lox_Sample_1.3 | ecosystem: Environmental > Terrestrial > Soil > Wetlands | place: USA...
GGCGGGTTGGAGAAGCTTTAGGGCGGCTACCTTTTAAGCGATCTCGGGAAAAAGTCCCTGACCCTTATCCAGTTCTGTTTCTTGACACCGAGGCCGTTTCATCCAACCTCCAATCATAGCCGCGTCCGAAAGGTTCGGAAACCCGCCTCTCTGTGCCAATAGCTATTGTGTACATTTAAGAAAAACTGGGGGTGGGCGAGGTTCTAAAATATATTGACATTCATTCGCCCAGAATGATAAGGTAGCGCTCAAAGCGGCCCCTTATGCCTGGATTGATACTAAAATACCCGGTCCGTACACTGGATCACCAATTATTGTTTCCTCAGAAAGCCCTTCTGACGAAAGAGACCCTGGATGCCCTTATCGAATCTCACGGGACTTCTCCTTATCGGACCTCTTCCCTCCTTCTGTATGGGTCGGTGAAACAGGACTGTTTAGATTTTCTGAATACTCCTCCTTTTAAGACTATTTTGTCAGACCCGAAGGAAATCAATGAACTCCTGAATCTTTTGGAGACGGCCCGTTTTCCCATTCCCATATTGCAAACGCTCGATTATTTCAAAGCGAATGACTTTTACACCTATGCCCATGTGCTCATGGTGTTTGCCTTGTCTACGGTTTTGGCAAAAGATTTGCTTCCGGACTCCCAGGAGCAGATCCTGTTGTCTGCGACTGGCCCTACCCACGATACTGGAAAGGTCTGCGTGCCGCTGCACATCCTGAAAAAGACGACGCCTCTCATCAAAACGGAGCGGAGATTTCTGGAGCATCACACTGCAGCAGGCTGTGTGCTGCTCAGCTATTATTACAAGGACGTCCAACACCTTGCTTGCAAGGTGGCCCTCGATCATCATGAAAGAAGAGATCGGTCGGGATATCCCCGAGCCATCCTGCTCGAGGATCCGATGGTAGAAATCGTTGCGGCCTGTGACGTTTACGACGCGCTGATTATGCCCAGGCCTTATCGATCGGGGGCCTATGATAATAGAACGGCCCTGGAGGAAATTACCGAGATGGCGAAACAGAATAAGATCGGATGGGATGTGGTCAAGGCACTGATTGCCCGCAATCGCAAGTCCAACCCTTACTACAAGGAAATAACGATCTCGGCGGAAAAAAGGGGAACCCCACCTTCCTATAATGTCTACGGAATGATGGCTGAGGAAACAGACCCAGACGACCGAGCCGGGTGATGGGAAGGGATGGTCAAACATTCCCCGGAAACGGTCGCTTTTCAAATCTCCTCCATAGATTCATTCTCCCGCCCTGTCTTTCTCTTCATTGAATGGACGGGTCCGATCTAATCAGATATACTCATCCTTAGTTATTCCTGAGGAATATGAAGATCCTTCTCGTTCAACCGCCCGTTCGCGATTTTTATCAAACCTCCATCCGGACCCAGCCGATTGGTTTGGCTTACGTTGCCGCCTCACTAAAGAAGAACGGCCACGACGCAGAGATTCTCGATTGCCAGACGGAAACCAAAAAGTCGATTCCCGTTCCCGCAGAACTATCCTATCTTAAGGATTTCTATCCTTTCAATGACCGGAGCCCTTTCAAGCTCTATTCCGGTTATTACCATTTCGGGATGGATTGGGCCGAGATCCGAAAGAAGATTGAGGATTCACGGGCGGATGTTTTTGGAATCTCGGCCTCTTTTACCCCTTATCACGGCGAGGCGCTGGAGATTGCCCGGATCATCAAGCAATGGGATAGAAAAAAGATCGTCGTCATGGGAGGAGCCCATGTCAGTTGCGATCCGGAAGGCGTTCTGCAAAGCCCTTCTGTCGACTACGTGATTTTAGGGGAAGGGGAGGTCCGGTTCCCTCTTCTCTTAGAACAGATCGGGGAGGGAAAAGCGAGGAACATTCAAGGAATCGATGGAGTGGGGCATCGAAACGTCGGTACGACTCGAAATCGAGATGGAGAAACGCGAATCAATGCCCTTCGGAATTTCATCCCGGATCTCGATTCCCTTCCTCACCCTGCGAGGGAACTGCTCGATCTGGATCGATATCGGCTGAGAAAGAAGCGATCTACCATGATCATCACGAGCAGAGGTTGCCCGCACGGGTGTGCCTACTGCTCAGCCCATCTTGTCATGGGCGTTTCTTTCAGGACCCGAACGCCGAATGCTATCCTTAAAGAGATGATCGATTGCCAGAAGCAATACGGAATCGAGAATTTTGACATTGAAGACGACAACTTCACCTTTGATCAAGAGCGGGCGAAGCAATTCATGAATCTCATTATCGAAACCTTTGGGGAAAGAAAAATTGAGCTTTCTGCAATGAACGGTATCTCTTTCGCTTCTTTGGATGGGGAGCTCTTAAGACTGATGAAAAGAGCGGGTTTCCATACCATCAATCTTTCCTATGTCAGCACGGATCCTGCGACGAAAGAGAGAATGAGAAGACCCAAGCCAACGACTGAATTCGATAGAATCCTGAAGCAGGCAGAGCAAATTGGTCTTCACGTGATCGCCTATGCCATCCTGGGGATGCCTGGCCAAACGATCGCCGAGATGGTGGATACCTTGGTCTATTTAATGGGGAAAAGAGTCCTGATCGGCCCGAGCATCTATTATCCTACTCCCGGGACTCCTCTTTTTGAAAGATGCACGAAAGAAGGAATCCTTCCTCCTTATTCCGTCCAGTGGCGGTCGAGCGCCTTTCCCATTGAAACGAAGGAATTCAGTCGCATTGATTTATTGACACTCTTCCGTCTGGTCAGAGTCATCAATTTTGTCAAAGGAAAGATGGACGAAAAAGAATTAGAAGAAGGGTTGACATGGCGAGAACTCTCTCCCGTGTTAATGGAAAAGGTCAAGTCTACAGTTGAGGACGGTACCGTGGCCTGGGCTGATTTACTCTTACTGCTTGCCAGGGAAAGGTCTTTCTTTAGTCTGAGGAAGGAATCTGGGCGAAAGATATCGGTGGAGAAAGAAAAGAGCTCAAAAAAGGTCCTGGATCATTTTTTTGAGAGAGCAGGGGAGAAGCCCATCCTGAAAAGTCACCCCTCGGCTAATTCATGAAGCTTCGTTTTGAGCATATCACCTACGCTGCCATCACCATGAGATTGAGATCCGGAAATTACAGATCTAATCTTTGTACCGTACTAAAAATTGGATTTTGAAAGAACTTGCATAGCGGTTTGTGGCAGGCTATTTACGAAGATTTTGGAAGTGCCACCGCATGAAATTATTTTAAAGGGGTTTTAACAATCAAATTGAAAAGGGGTGGAGAGTTTTCAATCCCCCGCAGAACCCTCTCGGTGAAATGCTGGGCGCTTTCTTCAGTGAGGTGACTTCCGTCATAGGTACTCATGTCATCCCAGTCGACAAATATAAACGGAACTTGGATATGGGCGGCGATCTTTTCAGCAACGTTCCGGCGTGACGCATCGTGTGGAACAAGGGTTAATACGATCTGTGTCCCCCTCTTATCCATCTCATCCTTAAATCTTCGCGCATTCTCAAGGACTTGGGATTCTATCTTGCAGTCGTTTTCAACTGTGTTCTTGATGCGTTTGGATTTGGAAAACCTTGGGGACGCATAGGGTTTGAACCACATACCCGTCGTCCGGGAGCGGTACCATACTCTATCATAAACGCTTCTCAGAGTGAGTAAGAGTAATCCACGAACGGGTTCCGGAACATACGAATGCAGGACAAGGATGTCCTTATAGAACGAACTCCTGATTAAAAACGTTAGTCCCCTTCGGAACTTCCCTTGAGCGATGATGTGCTCCGCAACGGGAGTGAGTTCTCCGGAAAAGGCCTCAGCATTGACGATGACCATCTTCGGATTGAGGTTGTACTTCTCCATAACGAGGAGGGGGAAAAGATAACCCTCCCAATAGCCCAGGCCCATGTTAAAAAACTTGACACCGTAACGAACCTCAAAGGACTCCAATGTCTTATAGTGAAAGCCAAATTGAACTCTTGAACTTCCGAGGATAAGAATGTCGGTTTTCCTGATGTTCTCTATGGATTTCTCGAAATTGTAGTATAGGACGTCATGCTCCAAGTCCCCCTTGAAGTCATGGGCGAGATACCAACGTTCATCAGGGGCTCCATTGATAAATTTGCTGTAGTCGATAGCACCAAATTCCCCCCGGAAGATATTTGGCAAGGAGACCAAGGCAGGAAGAAAAATTGCTCCTAAGGTCAAAAAAAGTGCGACGGAGTAAACCACCAAGAAAAATCGAGCCGGTGATTCGCTTCCATCTTTTTCAAAATTGAAAGTACAGGAATTCTTTGACATTGGAGAAGACCACCGTCGTTAAGCTGACCGCCGAAATGATGGCAAAAACCACCGCCCATGCCCAATTGGGGCACCACCGAAGATGCTGCCAGAACCTGCCTATAGGACTGGTCTTTTGCATATTGAGAACAGGGTCAAACCGCTCCATGATTTGCTGAGTATTGGGGCAGAACCAGACAATGGACAGGAGGAACAGAATAGAGCCCCACATAAGCCAATCGATCTCAAATATCGAGAGGCTGGTCCAACTGAACATCCTTTGCAGAACAACCCCAGCCGTTTTAATGTCCTTGGCTCTAAAGACGACCCAACCGATGACGACGCATAAGAAAGTGAGAAGGGATCCACCCATTCTGGTGAACCATCGGTTTCTCAAATTGACCAATCGTGATGATCTTTTCCATTGCCGCCAGACATGGTTGGAGACGAGATAGAAACCGTGAAGCCCTCCCCAGAGAATGAATGTCCAGCCTGCTCCATGCCACAGGCCGCAGAGCAACATCGTAATCATGAGATTCGCATATCTTCGTACCGTTCCGAGGCGATTTCCCCCCAGAGGGATGTAAAGATAGTCCCGAAGAAACCTGGAGAGAGTCATATGCCACCGTTGCCAAAATTCGATAATACTTGTAGCCTTATACGGTGAGTAAAAGTTTGCCGGTAGTTTGATTCCAAAAATCCGTGCCAGACCGATTGCCATGTCAGAATATCCTGAAAAATCAAAATAGAGCTGCAAGGTATAGGCCAAAGCTCCGCCCCAGCAGTCCAGGGTACTGAGATTGCCCCCTCTGGCCGCTCGGCCGAAGATAGGTTCGACATATCCTGCAGCCCCCATATCTGCCAATACCACTTTCTTCAAAAGGCCGACAAAAAAAATGGACAGTCCGACAGCGAGATTCTCGTAGCTTAAACGATAATTCTTCGGTTGGGAGAATTGGGGGAGCATCTCCTTATGATGAAGGATCGGGCCGGCGATCAGGTGGGGAAAATAAGTGACGAATAAACCATAATGGAGGATGTCGTATTTTCCTGCGTTCCTACGGTAGGCATCCACAAGGAAGGAGATCTGGGTAAAAGTGAAGAAGGAAATGCCAATCGGTAAAACAATGTTTCCCAGGTATAATTTCAGACCAAGAACATGATTGAGGTTTTGAACAAGAAAGAGGGTGTATTTGTAGTAACCGAGAAGGAGGAGATTGATAGTAATTCCAAAAACAAGGATCCTTTTCCTCAGCCTTTCCTGGCCAATCTTTCTGGTAGGTCCGAGAAGTTCTAATCCAATGAGATAGTTAAATAGAATCGAAGATATTAATAAAGGAACATAACCAGGGTTCCAGAACCCATAGAAGAAGAGGGATGCCAAGGTGAACCAAAGAGCAGCCGCTCGCGAGTTGAAGAGTCTACTGATCGTAAAAAATATGAAAACGGTAAGGGGAAGGAAAAGGAATATAAACTCGACCGAATTGAAAAGCATAAGTATTCTGGGTACTTTACATCCAACCTCAAACAGTGATAATCAATTCTTGCTGATTTTTAATGAAAAGTTTAGGCAGTAGCCCATTTCAATGTCCTTAGATTTGTTACAATAATCATTTGAGTTTCCGTATAGACTCTAGGCCTGGGCCTCTAAGCCTAATCTCTTGTAAAATAAGCAATTTGGATGCCAGGTGCCAAGAAAGCTATTAACTGCCTGAAATTAAAACCATTTCATTTCTAGCCAACCTATAGTTCAACATTGAGTTGGAAACTTATTGACCATGAAAAGTGAACAAAGGAAAGGTCTATTCTTAAATGCAATGGGCGATACAGGTGACGGTGCACCGCTGCAGGATGGCACAAGGCCTGTACAGTAGGCTTCATTAACACCGACGAATCCAGTACAGGGAGACCATTTATCTGATCTTGCTCCAATTTCATGAATCAGGGAAATTCTCTAATTCAGAAGTTGGCCGCTGACTTCTGTCGAAGTGCTTCGGGATTCGCACTTCTTTCGGAAGAAAGGTCTTTCTTTAGTCTCTGAGAAAGGAGTCTGGACGAAAGATATCGGTGGAGAAAGAGAAGAGCTCGGAGAAGGTCTTAGATCATTTTTTTGAGAGAGCAGGGGAGAAGCCCATCCTGAAAAGTCACCCCTCGGTTATCGATGAAGCTTCGTTTTGAGCACGTCACCTACCGACCTTCGATTCACCATGAATCTGAAGATTGACGATTGCCAATTTAAATGTGCACAACTAGAAAAGCGGACCTACCTCCGATCCTCCCTTGTTTGATTGAACCTATCAAGCGATCAGATTTTGCCCCAATCAAGGTTGGATTTTTCAGAGGGCAGCGGTATGATAAAAACAGGCTTTCGGGCTCGATGCAATACCGCACTTGACACGCTCCCAAGAAACGTATGGGCTAAAAACCCCTTCCCGTGGGTTCCAAGAATGATCAAATCACAGCCTTCTCTATCTGCAGTATTCAAAATCTCCTCCGTGGGATGACCCAGAGGAACAAGGGTTTGGGAGACAAGTCCGATACATGAGGGGCCAATTTGACTCTCCACCCTTCTGCAGAAACTTTCCAATCGTTTTTTGATCTCCTCAATTGCTTCCCTAATATTATCCTTTTCCATTTTGACCTTCGTTCCTCTTTCTATATAAGGCATCACATCCGGAGATATAGGTTCGACAACATGTAAAATGATAATATTTGCATTATGTTTTTGGGCAAAATCGATCGCAAAGTAGAAAGCATAAGCAGAGTTTTCACTGAGATCAGTGGCATAAAGGATTTTTCTGATTTTAGGTATCATACCTTTTCTCCCTCTCCCATATTTTTGAGTTAAAGGATTCTTACTGAATGTTTAATCTAAATCTTAGTAAGTTCTGACTGGTAAGTCAATAAGGTCTGAATCGCTTTCCACTTATTATCAACTTATTTGACTCTTGTTAATAACAACTTAAAGGGGTGTATATTTCGACGAGACTTAAAAATCAATGTTTCAGGAAAAAGTCCTCGGAAAAGGGATTCGGAATACACCTATCTGCAAAGTGAGCGCCAGCCGTTGACCGGGGCGCCCGTCCCTTTCGCTGCTGCCTGGAGCTTTTCCAGTGCGACGGCGACCGATTTTTCAAGTCCTTTCAGCCCTTGAGCCGTTAAAGAAAAGCAGGCTGCTTCTGGTATGAAAGAGAAGAATCCATTAAAAACTTGTTCCTGACCGGGCCCTATCGCTTCGATGTCAAGAAGAAGATATGCTTATTAACCTGGGAGACAATTGCTCTTTGGTCATCACTCTGAGGGGAGGTTTTTATAAAGCCCGATGGCATAATAGGTTTGACCCGCAGTGACAGTGACGGTCTGTGGAGAGGGTGTAATGTAGCCCCTCACGTCTCCAAATGTGACTACATGGTATCCAGTGGCAACTCCCCCACTCCAGAATTTCTTGCCTTTCAAAAGCATGTCAACATAAATAGTTCCACTTACAGGAGTTGTCGTAACTGATAAAGTTCCTGTTTCCTGGTCTTGTGCAGAGCTAAAATACTGTGTAAAGGCAGAAAAAATGATAATAAGAAACGAGACCAGCAGAAGCCCGCGCACCACTTTGGGGCGGCGATCATCAAAAGATCTTGGGCGAATCATTGTTATTATTCCTAGCCTTTAGGGTGTCACCTGTTTCTCATTGCTCTCCTGATTCAACTTATTTCTCAGGTACCACACTAGCATCTCGTGCTCCCATACCATTCGGCGCTAAATGCTTCTACTGCTTAAGAAGGAGCGTTTCGATGTGTCTCTTCATCCCATTTCCATTCATTTCCGCTTGGACAATACTTTTCAATTAATGCATCCCTGGACCGGGACCGTGTGCCTCTCCCTTTTTCATTAGCAGGATAAGAGGAAGAATCAATATCAGTATTATCGAGAGAAGATAGAATATATCATTGAATGACAGCATGGAGGCCTCTCTTACAAGTTGGTTGTAAATTAAACCCAATTCCCCCCGGCTTTGAAGAAAAGGGACAAACCCTCTGCCCTGTAATATCCGGGAGACCTGGGGGAGCGCCAGTTGGAAGTTTCTGTCGAAGGGGGTCAGATGCTCTATAAGATGGACCTGATGAACCTGCGCCCTCCTGACAAGCATGGTGGTAGCAATGGCAACGCCAAAACTCCCCCCTAAATTTCTTAAGAGGTTAAATATTCCTGTTGCATTTCCCATCTCTTCCTTTCTTATGTCTGATAAGGTCAGCGTTGTAAGGGGGATAAAGAGAAAACCGAAGCCCAAACTCATCCAAACTCTTGGCCAAACGATAGTATTGAAATCAGCCTGGAGGTTAAATTGAGACATGAGATGGATGGAATACGCGACGGTAGCGATTCCAAAGGCAAGAATCGCCTTGGGATTGACCTTCGTTACGAGTTTCCCTGCGATTGGCATGGCGACCATGCTGGCGATGCCACCAGGGGCCAGCGCCAACCCGGAGAGAAAGGAGGTGTATCCCATCAGTGTCTGGAGGTAGATTGGCAGGAGGACAATACTGCTGAAAAGGCTGAAATATAAGAGAAATAGAATGATATTTCCTGAGCTGAATGAAAGATTCCTGAAGGTCCGTAAGTTGACAACTGGGTTTTCTGCAAAGAGCTCCACCATGACAAACAGGGACAGAGAGGATATGGAGATGTAGCTGGCCCAAGTGATGAAGTTGGATGAAAACCAGTCCTCCCGCTGTCCTTGGTCGAGGACGATCTGAAGGCATCCAATGCCCATCACCAGAAAGAAAAGCCCCCAGTAGTCAATCTTCATCTTTATCCGTCCCATATAGGGCGGGTTGACGATGAAAAACAGGGCCATCAGGATGGAGATGAGCCCGATTGGGACATTGATGAAAAATATCCAACGCCAGGACCAATTGTCTGTAATCCACCCTCCCAGCAGAGGCCCGAAGATAGGTCCAAACGTAGCGCCTATGCCATAGACTGCCATGGCCATTCCGTGCTGATCAGGTGGAAAGGTCTCCAGTAGGATGGCCTGAGAAATGGGCTGAAGGGCGCCGCCCCCTACGCCTTGGAGAGCCCTGAAAAACACAAGGCTTTGAAGATTCCATGAGGAGCCACACATAAAAGAACTAAAGGTGAAGAGGGAGATGGAAAAGAGCAGATAACGTTTTCTTCCAAAGAGTCTGCTCAGCCATCCGGTCATGGGGATGATGATGGCACTGGAGGCAAGATAGGATGTAATCGTCCAGGTGGATTCATCGACCCCTGCCGAGAGGCTCCCGCGAATATGGTCGAGAGAGACATTGACGACCGATGTGTCCACGATGACGATGAGTGTGGGCAGCATGACCGTGATGGCAACAATCCACTTATTCGTCACCACACCCGCACCTCATTTGGAGTGGACCAGAATGGTGGGGACCACAGACATCCCGATCCGCAAGAGATGGTCAGGATCCGTTCCTTCATCGAGGACAATTTTCACAGGGATTCTCTGGACGACTTTGACATAATTTCCTGTCGCGTTCTCAGGCGGCAAAAGTGTGAAGACCGATCCCGTCCCGGCCATGATGCTATCCACCCTTCCATAAAACTCCTTGTCTGGGCAGGTATCGGCCCTTATTTTAACTTTTTGCCCTGCTTTGACTAGCCTCAGTTGGGTCTCCTTGTAATTTGCAGTGATCCAGATGCCGAATTGGCCAAGAGGGACGATAGACATGAGCGGCTGGCCAACCTGGATCTGGTTTCCTACTTCAACCGTCCGCTTTGTCACATAGCCGTCCGTGGGTGCAGAGATTCTTGTGTAACCCAGGTTGAGTTGTTTCTGCTTTAGCGCGGCCTCTTTCTGCTGAATCTGTGCCCCCTGTGGAGGGATGCCAGATTCTGTCTGTCTGATCAATGTCGCCTGCGTCTCAAGGGAGGCTTCGAGTTGTTTGATGCTCTGCTTCGCTGCCTTTACCTGTGCTGCTGCGACCTCGTCAGTGGTCTTTGCTTTATCGTAAGCGTCCTTGGGAACCACGCCTTTTTCAAAAAGGACTTCCTGTCTTTTGAACTGGACTTCTGCAAGGCGGTAATTGGCCTCCTGAAGCTCGAGGTTGGCGCGAGCAAACTCCAACAAAGCGGCCAACTCCGCCAGCTGTTTCTTGACGGTGGCGACCGTGCTCCGAATTTGATAGAGTTTGCTCCTTTCCATCTCTAGGGCTGCTTGAGTTTCTTTCAGGCTGACGTCGTAGTCGACGGGGTCAATCTGAAGAAGAATCGTATCTTTTTTCACGAACTGATTGTCGCTAACATGAAGGGCTTTAACCGTACCAGCGACCTTTGAGGCAATGATATGGATTCTCCCGTCCACAAAGGCGTCATCGGTGCTGATATGGGTCTTCTCGTATTGCAAGTAAAAATACAGGGCGACAGCCCCAATAATGATCAGGAACGGAAGTAAGATAAAGGCAAATATCTTTCTCCTTCTTCGATTTGGTTTCTGTTCGTCTTCTTCCACGGATTCTAGACCTCCTGTATGCCTTCTCCAATGGTAAAATATCCTTAATTGTGTGCAAAGATCTGGAGTCGTTAAGTGGTTCCCCGGATGTCCCGATTGGGCCTCAACAGATTAAGCATAAATTCAATCGCAGCCATCGCACAGTTAGACGGTTTGAGTTTATTTTGGGAGCGCTTCACCATTCCGGCAAAAGTTTATCAAATCGGCAAGAAAAATCAAGGGTGGGTTATAGAGTAATCACGTGTGTCCATTATTGATTTTGGATTGAAACATTACACTAAAACAGAAACATTCAAAAACTCGATTACAGAAAGTACTCATGATCTATCTTCGTCTTCCAGTCGTGTCATGAAGAATGTTGAAAGGTTTCCGCAATCATTTTTCCTTTGAGAATTTTTTCCAGATGGGTAATAATCTGGCCGTATGACGTCCATCTATTTGGTCCGGCACGGACAAACCGCATGGAATAAGGAAGAAATCTTTCGGGGGAGAACGGATATTCCCCTTGATGAGACCGGCCTGAAGCAAGCAGAGCTCGTAGGGCAATATTTCAAAGGAATGGAGATCCACGGTGTTTTCTCAAGCTCTTTATCCAGGGCGTGGCAGACAGCTCAGAAGATTGCCGAATTTCACAATCTGGAAGTACAACCTCTCCCGGGAATACTTGATATGAGTTTTGGAAATTGGGAGGGGCGTCCGCATCAAGAAATCCGGCAGATTGACAGTAAGACCTACCAGCAATGGGTGGAGACGCCCCATCTGGTCAGGCTTCCGGGCGGGGAGAGTTTGGATGATGTGAGGATGAGAGCGATGGCTGCAATGGAAGAGGTGGCCCGAAACCATTCCGGAAAGACCTTCGTCCTCGTTACTCACCGCGTCGTCAACAAAGTATTGATATGCGGCATTTTGGGTTTGGATAACTCCCATTTCTGGCAAATCACTCAGGACACGACGGCCATCAACCTCATTCAACACAGAAATGGGAAGTACGTTCTATCGCTGATGAACGAGACTTGTCATCTCAAACCGTTGAGAGAGCAGGGGCAGAAAGTCGACTTTTGAAGAATCAAATTCCAGGTTAAAATAATAGTTGTTGGTGCACTAGGGCAATGGAGTGATGGATGAAAAGAATCATATTTGAATTAGCAAATCCAGCATTCCATTATTCCGATTTTCCATTTGGCGGCGACCGATGATTGAGATTCGATTTCACGGGAGAGGCGGTCAGGGAGCCGTAGTGGCATCCAAAGTGCTTGCGGTCGCCTTTTTCCACGAGAATCTCTATGTTCAGTCCTTCCCGGCTTTCGGAGTTGAAAGGCGAGGAGCACCCGTTATGGCGTTCTTGAGGGTGGATCGCCAGCCCATTAACTTGAGGGTCAACATTTATCAACCCGATCACATCGTCGTTCTTGATCCAACGCTGCTTGGGGCGATTGACGTGACGGCGGGGCTGAAACAGGATGGCTGGATCCTCATCAATTCCCACCAACCTCCTGAAGTCTTCAGTAACCTGAAAGGTTTTCGAACGGCTACCGTCGATGCCACTTCGATTGCCATCGAAAATGGCTTAGGCTCACGGACGAACCCAATCGTGAGCACGGCAATCTTGGGATCTTTCTGTAAAGTGACAGGCCTTGTAGGGATCGATTCCGTCGCGTTGGCCATCCGTGAGGAGGTTCCCGGGAAGAAGAATGAGAACGTCAAGGCAGCAAGAAAAGCCTTTAATGAAGTTAAATTCTAAATTCGAAGCACGAAATACGAAACTCGAGATAAGCACGAATACCCAAAGACAGATGTCCGAAAAAATGGTTTTGGAATTTTGGAATTTGAATTTTGAGATTGTTTCGAGCTTCGATATTCGGATTTCGAATTTATAACAGTGAGTATAGCACTCCGTTCACAAACAAAGGGAGAAGATGTCCAAACTGCTTAATTTCAAAGGTGCTTCTGAGATGCCGATGATCTCCGTATCGTTCGGGAATATGGAGTGGAACAAGACGGGGGCATGGAGGACACAGCGTCCTTTTTATGAAGACAAGACACCGCCCTGCAGCGCTGCCTGTCCGGTCGGAAACGACATCGTTGCCTTTATACAGAAAATAACCGAAGGAGATTTTGAAGGAGCCTGGAAATTGATCAAGGAGGAAAATCCTTTTCCGGGAGTTTGCGGCAGAGTCTGCTTTCATCCCTGCGAGTCGAAATGCAATCGAGGAGCCTATGATGAGCCGGTCGCGGTCCATGCTCTGGAGAGGTTCGTCTCAGACTTTGCTTCGGCTCTGAACAGGAAGGTAGAGAAGGAACCTGGAGCGAGGAAGGGAAAGATCGCTATTATCGGATCTGGCCCTGCCGGGATGAGTTGTGCTTACCACCTGGCGAGGCTTCATTATGAGGTGACGGTTTTTGAATCTTCATCCTCGGCAGGTGGTATGTTGAGAATGGGAATCCCCTCCTATCGACTGCCGAGGGATGTTTTGGACAGAGAAATTTCAGAGATTCAGGCATTGGGTGTGGAGATTCGAGCGGGTATTCCATTCGGAGACAAGTTAGAGCTGAATGACCTAAGGGATTATCAAGCCACCTTTATCGCAACCGGAGCCCATCGAGGCAGGGGGCTGAATATACCGGGCGAGAAAGGAAAGAGTGTCTTGGGCGGCCTTGATCTCCTGAGAAGGATCAACTTAGGAAATAGAGTAAAATTAGGCGATAAGGTTGCGATCGTCGGTGGAGGGAATACAGCCATTGACGCGGCGCGGTCGGTGATCCGGATGGGAAAGAAGGCGACCCTCCTTTACCGCCGTTCAAAGGAGGAAATGCCTGCTTTCGAAGATGAGGTTCTGGAAGCAGTAGAAGAGGGGGCCAAGATGAGATATCTGGTCAATCCCATCCGCATTCAACAGAGAGATGGCATGAGACATTTGGAGTGTCTGCGAATGGAACTGGGAGAGAAAGATGAGAGCGGCCGGAGAAAGCCGGTTGCCATCCCCGGTTCCAATTTTTTCATAGATGTGGACACGGTAGTTGTTGCAGCCGGGGAGGAAATCGAGATCTCGCTTCTTCCAAAAGGAATGGAGGGGAGAGAAGGGATTGTCCTTACACAGAGAGATGGAGGTACGGGCATAAAAGGAATCTTTGCAGGAGGCGATCTTACTTCAAACCAGCGCACGGTGGCCCATGCTATAGGCTCGGGCAAGAGGGCTGCCCTGGCCATCGATTGCTACCTCAGCGCCAGGGATGTGGAAGAAACAATCCGGCAAATTATGATCGGGGAAGGGCCGTCGCTGTCGATCTTCAGGCATCTCCACCCCGGAGAGAGACCGATGAATCCCCATGTCGTCGCCTTCGAAGAAGTGAATACGGACTACTTTGAGTCCTCAAAAAGAAATAAAGAACACAGGGAACTGGCGAAGAAAAGGATCAAAGGGTTTGGAGAGGTAGCTTCCACTTTCGGCGAGGGCATCGCATTAGAAGAGGCCGAAAGGTGTTTCAGCTGCGGGACCTGTAATGGATGTGAGAACTGTTACGTCTTCTGTCCCGACGCATCCATCATGCGAAGAGAAGAAATTCTTTCCCATCAGGTGGATTACGACTTTTGTAAAGGTTGTGGAATCTGCTTTTCGGAATGTCCCCGGGGAGCGATTTCCTTGAAAGAGGAGACGAGATGAAAAAGGTCATCACAGGGAATCAAGCGGTGGCCTATGGGGTGATTTTGAGTCGGGTCGATGTCATCTCTGCCTATCCCATCACCCCGCAGACAACGATCGTTGAAGAGCTGTCAGAGCTCATTGCGAACGGCCGGTTGAACACGCGATTCCTTAAAGTAGAATCGGAGCATTCCGCCATGGCTGCCCTGATCGGGGCCTCCACTGGAGGGGTGAGATGCTTTACGGCGACGTCCTCTCATGGGTTGGCTTATATGCACGAGATGCTCCATTGGGCCTCCGGGGCTCGTCTCCCGATTGTATTGGTGAACGTCAATCGAGCCATCGCCCCGCCCTGGAATATCTGGAGTGATCAGAGTGACTCCCTGGCTCAACGGGATACGGGGTGGATTCAACTCTACTGCGAGAATAATCAGGAAGTCCTCGACACTGTCCTCCAGGCTTATCGCATCGCAGAATTGGTCAAGCTTCCGGTGATGGTCGTCCTCGATGCTTACGTCCTCTCCCATACCTCCGAGCCTGTGGAGATTCCCACGATGGAGGACGTGGACCCGTTCCTTCTGCCTTACTGTCCGGAATATGCAATCGATATTCAGGAGCCTGCGAGCTTTTCAACGATTGCCACACCAGACAACTTTATGGAGTTTCGGTACAAATTGCAAAGGGCCATGGAACAGGTTCCCGAGATTGCCAAGAAAGTGAACGATGAGTTCCGGTCCAGGTTTGGTCGTGGTTATGGCGCCATGGAGAGGTATGGAAAGGAAGAGGCTGAAATTCTTCTGATGACTTCCGGAACGGTGACAAGCACCTCCCGGATCGTTGTCCAGAAACTGAACGAGAAGGGGGTCAGCGTTGCCGGAATCAAGATCAAAAGATTTCGGCCTTTCCCAGCTGAAGAAATTTATCAGGAAATCAAAAGGGCGACGAAGGTGGCCGTTATCGACAGAAATCTCTCGGCAGGGGTGGGGGGCATCTTCGCCCATGAGCTAAGAGCTTCCTTATACCCGAAAGAGAAGAGACCCCAGGTCTTTGGGTTCATCTCGGGATTGGGGGGAAGGGATATCACTCCGGAGCTCATCGAAGAAGCGATCCAATATACCATAGACCATCCGCAGCCTGAGGAAGAGATCTTGTGGCTCGGCCTGAAAAAATAAACTCGAAGCACGAAATGCGGGCGAAGCATCCTGCAAGGATCAATTCGAAACAACTTCAAATGACCGCAATTTGAAATCATAAACTTTAATTATCAGGTAGGTTTTGAAAATTTGGTGATTAGAATTTTGAGTTTGTCTCGGATTTCGATATTCGGATTTCGGATTTTCATGAAGAGAATCGAGAGATAACAGAAGCTTTTGGGAGGGTTAATGAGAAAGAGAGAGATACCCCTTTCGGAGAATCTCGGCCACGGTCATCTTGCCTGTGCCGGATGCGGAGCAGCCGTCAGCATGCGGCTCACGTTGAAGGCCCTGGGTGAGAAAACCGTGATGGTCTTTCCTGCTTCCTGCTGGTCGATCATTCCCGGGTTTTGGCCGTATTCCAGTTTCCGAATTCCGGTGGTTCATGCAGGGTTTGTCACGGGCGGAGCCACCGCCTCAGGGGTGAGAGCTGCCTTGGATATTCGAGGGGATCATGAGGCTGTGGTTGCCGTATGGGCTGGAGACGGCGGAACCTTCGACATTGGTCTCCAAGCTCTTTCGGGTGCCGCAGAGCGAAATGAAGATTTCATCTACATTTGCAACGACAACGAAGGGTACATGAACACTGGGACCCAGCGAAGTTCCGCCACACCGAGGTTTGCCTGGACGACGACCACCCCGGTGACGAAGCCGAAAGAAAACCCGAAGAAAGATATCATGGCGATCATGGCGGACCACCAGATTCCCTACGCCGCGACGGCAACGATTGCCTATCCGGAAGACTTATTGAAGAAGTTGGAGAAGGCGAAGGGGATCCGGGGAACCCGGTTTATCCATCTTCTTTCTCCCTGCCCTCCGGGTTGGAAGATTCCTTCAGAACTGACGGTCAAGATTTCAAGGCTTGCCGTCCGGTCAAGGGTCTTTCCTCTCTATGAGATTGAAAATGGGGTGTCCTACACCCTTCAGGAAGAATCTCAAGTCGTTCCCGTAAAAGAGTACTTGAAACTTCAGGGCCGTTTCGGCCACTTGACGGATTCGGAAATCGGAATCGTTCAAGAAAACGTGGAAAGAACCTGGCAGAGGTTGTTGAGGAAGGCCGAACCCTAAAATTTGAATGAAGCAATCGCATCGGGGATTTCAGAAGTCTCTGATCTCAAAAACTCTTCGATCTTCTTTTTAATCCCATCTCTTATCCTTCGAAATACGACTAATCTCTCTTCTGTGGTTCCAGTGGCCCCGGCAGGGTCTTCGAAGGGCCAGTGAAGCCGTTTTCCTGGGCCGCCAAAGGTCGGACAGAATTGAGCTGCATGATCACAAAGCGTGATCACATAATCAAATTTGTCTTTGACGAATTGGTCCGTGGATTTGGAGGTCTGTTTAGAAATGTCGATCTCGATCTCTTCCATGACCCGAATGGCCAAGGGATGAACATAGGACTGAATGACCCCCGCGCTTCGGACATCCCACTGCCCGGAACCGAGCGCCCTCAACAGTCCCTCGGCCATCTGGCTCCTGATAGAATTCCCGGTACAAACAAATAGGACCTTTTTCTTGATCTCTGTCATCCCTTTGCCCTCTTCCGCGTTCCTTTCGAAGGATAGAAGGCCTCGACCACACTCTTCATCCCTCCCCGGACGTTAAATTCACCCGTGACCACAGCCCGAACGGGTTTGGAGGCCTTGACGAAATCTCTGAGAATTCTATTTACCGCATTTTCGTAGAAGATTCCCAAATTCCGGTAGGCAAGGATGTACATCTTGAGCGATTTCAGCTCGACGCACCATTGATCAGGCGTGTATCGGATGGTGATCGTCCCGAAATCGGGCAGACCCGATCGAGGACAGACAGAGGTGTACTCCGGAATTGAGATGGTGATCTCGTAATTCTTGAACTGATTTTCGAAGCATTCGAGTTTGGGAAGGGGGGTGTCAATTCCCAGACGGGCATGTTTGTCTGTGTATTCTTTCATATTTTCCCTCTTTAAAAAAACATGATAATTGAAAATAGCCGGATAATCAATCATTCCTCCTCTTTCCGAAGGAGGAGATCTGTTGAAAAAACGATACCGAATGATTAGATTAGTTAGGAAGCTAAAGGTCGGCTGACCTTGAGAAAATATGACAAAGGAGAGGTAAGGATGTCTAAGAAAATCTTGCGACTTTTATCTGATGAGGGAGTAAAAGGAGGGCAAGCACGGACGCTTGAGACTGCCCGTCCCTCAGACGACGATTTGCTTGATGCCTATTCACGGGCAGTCATCAGTGCAGCCGAGCGGGTGAGCCCATCCGTTGTCAATCTAGATGTCCGGACGAATCCACGAGTAAACCGGAGCACGCGTTACGCCGGACCCGAGGAGTTGCGGGGCACGGGTTCTGGTTTCATCTTCACACCGGATGGCTTCATTCTGACCAATAGCCACGTCGTTCATCACGCGAGCAAGATCTCGGTGACGCTGCCGGATGGACGCCGATTTGAGGGAGATTTGGTAGGGGAGGACCCCGATACGGATCTGGCGGTGGTCCGGATCAACGGGGCAAATTTTTTGGCCACCCCCATGGGTGACTCCCAAAGAATTCGAGTGGGGCAATTGGTCATCGCGATTGGTAACCCTTACGGTTTTCAGTGCACGGTTACGTCTGGAGTGGTCAGTGCCCTGGGACGTTCTCTCAGGTCTATTTCGGGCCGTTTAATAGACAACATCATCCAGACAGATGCGGCCCTGAATCCGGGGAATTCCGGGGGCCCCCTGGTCACGTCTCAGGGAGATGTCATCGGCGTGAATACCGCTATGATTATGGCCGCACAAGGGATCTGCTTTGCTATTGGGGTTAATACAGCCAAATTTGTCGCGGGACGGCTCATCAAAGAAGGGAAGATCAGACGAAGCTACATTGGATTCGGAGGTCAAAATGTCCCGCTTCTTCGCCGAGTCGTACGGTTCTTCCATCTGCCCGTGGAAAGTGGCGTCCTGGTAGTGTCATTGGAAGAAAACAGCCCGGCAAAGAGGGCTGGCCTTTCCGAGGGAGATATCATCGTCGGTTTTGACAGTCAACCTGTTGCGGGCATTGATGATCTCCATCGGATGTTGACGGAAGAGAAAGTGGGAGTGAAAACGACGCTGATGATCCTACGCCAGACCGAGAAGTTGAATCTTAACATCATTCCTGAAGAGTCTAAAACCAGAGAAAATTAGGAGAGCATTAGAGGTTACCGAGGTAGTAGAAACAACCTAACCCGGTATAGCCCGAACCACGCAGGTTATTCGAGTTGAAGAAATCCGAAATTCGAATATCGAAATCCGAAACAAATTTTCGAAATTAAAGTTTCCTAAATCTTTTTTGTTTTGAATATTTAGAATTTGGTCATTTGAGATTGTTTCGAATTTCGGATTTCGTGCTTCGAATTTATAATCCACCTCGATGAGAATAATTTTGCTACCATTTTGGGCACAGTTTTCCTCATAAGGAACTAATACGCGAGATTTGGAGAGACTATGGATAAAGTAACCATTGAAAAACTGCTTAACACAAAAGAAATCCCCGGACCCAAAAGGTGGCAGGAGGAAAGAGGGGAATTTGTTCAGATTGCGTATCAGGAATCGATGCGCCATCTCGCTGCTTTTGAGATCAGAAAAGGGTACTCCAGGGGGGAGCATTACCATGAAAAGAAGGAAGAAGTCTTCTATGTCTTTCGAGGAAAGATAAGAGCGTCGCTGATCGATATGGACACGCTTCAAAAGGAAGAAAAGATTCTTGAAAAAGGGGATAGAATAAGAGTGAAGCCCCGCTGCGGCCATCGCTTTTACGGGCTGGAAGATACACTCGTGATCGAATACAGCCCTCAGGTCTATGATAAAGAGGATACCTATAAAGTCAATTTGTAAATCAGTCCATAATTGTTCCGATGCCGATAACTAAATCTCTCCTTTTACAAATGGAGGAATTACCCCTCTTTGGAAAAAAGGGGCGAGGGAAGATTTTCTGAACGATATGTCTTCTCAATTAGCTTGAAAATAGCACTTTTCTCCCTCTCCCCTGGCGGGAGAGGGAGGTGGGTGAGGGGGGGGGAACATACGTTTGCACCCCCACCTCAATCCTCCCCCGTCAAGGGGGAGGAGTATTATTGGTTATGTTCATGGTTCGGGGATTGCCACCGGGCATGTGATATTATGGACTCCTTAGCAAGTTGGCCTTTGGATCCGTGACTTGTCTGATAACCTGCCTGAAAAGTGTTGATTCTCTCCCTGGATAAGATATAGAATGATAGTAAGGATTAGATCGGGGGAGAAGGAGGCAAATCATGGAGGAGCCGAAGCGCGTAACTGCAGAGGAAGTCAACGGCAAATTGAAATCCGGGGGAGCCTTACTCGTCTGCGCTTACGAGGATGAAATGAAGTTCAAGGCCATGCAGCTGAAAGGAGCGATCTCTCTGAACGAGTTCAAATCCAAACTTTCTTCTCTGGCAAAGGATCAGGAGATCGTTTTCTACTGAGGTTGACATGACGAGAAGACTTCTGCCGGTCAGGCAGACAAGTATATGAAAATGGGTTACAAGAATGTGGCATGCCTCGCCGGCGGCGTGGAAGCGTGGAGAAAGGCAGGCTATTCCCTTGTCCAATCTTGATTAATAATACCTTGACCCCGGATCCAAAAGCATGTCTTCCCTTGCGTTGCCCTTTTAGCTATCTTACCAATTTAGTGAACTTTCCCCCTTCGACCGTCGCGGCTGCCATCGCTCCCTTCTGACCAAAGACAAAACCGACGATGGGGTCCTTGATATTTGCTGTGTCAAGGGATTTTTCCTTCCCAACGTCTACGAAGGCTACGGACGCGTCGACCCCCGCCTTCCAGCCAGAACTGGCGCGAAATTTCTTAAGGGCTTCGTCCTGCGTAAAGACAAGCACCAAGTTCATCTTTTGGGCACCGATCTGAAATCCAGCCGAACCAGATGCAATGCTATAGTATTCAACGGTTTTTCCTCCGATCCTCAGAGCGCCCTCACCGTATTCGCCTCCCACGCCAAGTCCTGCCTTCACAATGTTTGGAATGACGAGCACACCTTTTGAGGCTTTAAGAAACTCTTTTCCACCTTTTACCTGCTGGTAGAAAAGTGTCAGAGCTTCGTTGACCTCTGCGTTGATCTCCTTGGCCGTTTTCGCATAGGAAGGTATGGATAGAAAATAACTGAAAATCAATGCCAAACATGCAATCACCCAAAAGCTTCTTCCCCTTGAGAGTTTCACCGTCTTCACATTTTCACCTCCTTTAAAATAGGGTTCCGTTCCACTATGTATGATTGATTTCCGCGATAACCCATAGATTAGAATACATTCCTGTTTTATTGTTCTATTTTTTTCCGATGGGCATAATATAGATAACGCGCTCTTTATCCGGAAGGTTCAAGGCTTTTCGTACATCATCCTCTTTAAACCCAGCCATGGCGACGGTGCCGAGTTTCAGCGAGACCGATTGGAGATAAATATTCTCTGCCGCATGGCCGGCCTCAAGATACATCCAGGCTGGGTTTTGGGTTTTTTCGGATAAGCCGGTGATCACCAGAGCGACGGGAGCATTCTTAATCGGCGCCTGTCCCGCGGCTTTGAACAATTCGGCCTTCTTATCTCCATCCGCTATTTTGATCAGGTCATGGGTTTGAGGCTGGTATTTATAGATACCCATCGGAAGATTCGCTACATTTCCCGGAAGGACGTAAAGCTGCAAAAGATAGACCGCCCTTGGCGAAGGAGCTGTTCTCAATCCTTTCGTGGGTTCTGTAATGCCCTGGGCCGCCCAGAGGATTTGTGAAAGTTCGTTAAGCGTCAGCGGCTCTTCCTTATAGCTCCGGATAGACCGTCTCTCCAGCAGGGCTTTTTCAACGGATACATCACTTTCGTATTTTGGAGGAGGCAATTTAATGCTCTCCCCGCTACTTTTCCCCTGGGCAAGAGCCGAATGGCCCATCATGCAAAGTGGAAGAAACATAAGAATCGCCAGTCCGCAAACCAGCACGAGATCGAACATTGGAAAATATCTTTTCATCAGTAACCTCCATCCTGGATGCAAGATTTCTTAACTATCATAATTATCATAGTGGGCCTTCGACTTGCAAGGTCTTTTGATTTGTTAATAGGATAAGGATTGATAAATCACTTTGGTAGGCTATAATTTAGGATCATCGAGGAGGATCCTATGGTTTCAGAAAAGATGGGAAGACGAAAATTTTTGAAGCAAGTCTCGTCGGCTCTCTTGGGAATGGCGGCCGTTCCCGTTTGGAAGGCCAGTTCTGCTTCGGAAAAGAACGATAAGACGCAGGCCCTTGAGTATCGAACCCTGGGCAAGACGGGGATGAAAGTCACCGCCGTGAGTATGGGTGTGATGAATTGCAGCGATCCGGCGGTGCTGCTCCGTGCCTTTGACCTTGGGATCAATTTCTACGACACGGCGGACTGCTACATGCACGGCCGCAATGAAGAGATGGTAGGAAAAGCTTTTGAGGGAAAGCGGGCCAAGGTATTCATTCAGACGAAGGTCCATGCCCATGATGAGAAGAAGATGCGAGCCTCTGTGGAAAGAAGCCTTCGCCGACTCAGGACGGATTACGTGGATGTTTTGGTGTGGCATGGCCACTCTAAACCAGATGAAGTTTCCGATCCCAGGCTCTTTGAATTCATGTCAAAGATGAAACAGGAAGGGAAAGTCCGGTTCACCGGATTTTCGGCCCATAGCCATATGGCTTCCCTTTTAAGGGAGGCGGCAAAATCGAATCTCCACGACATCGCTTTGGTTTCGTACAATTTCACCCATTCAAAGGAATTGAAAGAGGCCGTGGCCCTTGCAGCCCGATCGGGGATAGGCATCGTGGCCATGAAGACTCAGGCAGGGGGATACAAGAAGGAGAAAATGGCAGGCCTCAACCCTCACCAGGCTGCCTTGAAGTTTATCTTGAGGGACCAGAATGTTTCCGCGGCGGTTCCGGGTGTGACCACGATTGAACAGATCGAGGAGTGTGCAGCGGTCATGGGAGCTTCGCTTTCTAAAAGTAATTTGGACGAATTGAAGCGGTATCAATCTTTCCTTCAGGGGAAAATTTGCACCTTGTGTGGAGGATGTGTAGGGGAGTGTCCCTACGGGGTACTTCGTAGCGATCTGTTGAGGGCCGTGATCTACCACGAAGGGTATGGGAATGTTTCTCTTGCCAGAGATTCCTTGCAAACGATTGCAATGGAGGACATACAACACTGTTCCGAATGTCCATCCTGCTCTGTCGTTTGCCGGAGGGGGCTGGATATGAAAGCACAGGTCAAGAAGGCGCAAGAGCTTATGGCCGGGAGTCCGGAGGAGGTTGTTCGGAGTTAGTAACGTCCATGATTCCATGGACACTGAAGACTAAATCCCTCCTCCCTTCCCTTTACAAAAGGGAGGAATTACCCCTCATTGGCAAAGAGGAGCGAGGGGAGATTTTTTAAGACAGAAGTCTTTTTTGTTATCGACCCCTTAGTCATCTCAAGGAGAACCAGGTTATGTTTTGTCGAAAGTGGATCCTTCTTCTTGCATTGACGGGAATCGCTGTATCTGGATGGTTCCAAGCTTCTTCGTGGGCGGCACCCTTGGAGTCTCTTCTCCCAAAGAAGAATCTTCCGGAAGGATGGGCAAGGATTGAAGGCCCTCAAACTTTTACAAAAAAGACCCTTTTCGAGCACATCGACGGGGAAGCCGAACTCTTTCTCAAATACGGGTTTCAAAATTCGGTTTTTGCCGTTTACCAAAACGACAAGAACCGCGAGAGTCAAATCGAGCTGGACATTTACGATCTGGGAAATGTCGTTCAGGCCTTCGGGGTCTTCTCGAGATTCAGAAATGAAGATCGCCCTGGAGGATTTGGGTTGGATTCCTTCCTCGACGATCATTCGGCTTTTTTTTACCAGGGAAGGTATTTTGTGATGCTCCACGCTCCGGAACCAAATCGAGAAGCCTTAAGGCAATTCTCCGAACTGATCTCCGTACGGATATCCGACCCTTCCGTTCCTCCCAAGGAGATTAGCTACTTTCCCAAGGAGGGACTCAAACCTGGATCGA
>Ga0335070_10002022_pt1 | contig 23587 bp, 23 predicted proteins | sample Lox_Sample_13_FD_206722 | JGI IMG/M metagenome (GOLD analysis project Ga0335070, IMG submission 206722) | Soil microbial communities from Loxahatchee National Wildlife Refuge, Florida, United States - Lox_Sample_1.3 | ecosystem: Environmental > Terrestrial > Soil > Wetlands | place: USA...
GTCCTCGACGCCGGCGATGTCGGTGAGGACGATGTAGTCGTCACCCTCCTTGATCAGGCCCATGGCGACGCCGGCGACCGGCGCGGTGACCGGTACGCCTGCGGCCTGCAGCGCCATCGAGGAGGCGCAGACCGAGCCCATCGAGGAAGACCCGTTGGACTCGAGCGTCTCGGAGACGACCCGGATCACGTAGGGGAAGTCCTCTTCGTTGGGAATGGTCGCGGCCAGCGCCCGCTCGGCGAGCGCGCCGTGGCCGATGTCACGCCGCTTCGGGCCGCGCATGAACCCTGCCTCCCCGACCGAGAAGGGCGGGAAGTTGTAGTGGTGCCAGAAGCGTTTGGTCGTCTGCAGTCCGAGCGTGTCGATCCGCATGTCCATCCGCGTCGTGCCGAGCGCGACGTTGGAGAGGATCTGCGTCTCGCCGCGGGTGAAGAGCGCCGAGCCGTGCACGCGCGGGGAGATGTCGACCTCGGTCTCGATCGGCCGGATCTCGTCCTGGGCGCGGCCGTCGGGCCGCTTCTTGTCGACCGCGATCGCCTTGCGGATCGTGTCCTTCTCGATGCTGTCGAAGGCGGCCGAGACCTCGGACTTGCGGTCGCCGTCGACCTCGCCGTCGGCGTTCTCCGGCGCGTACTGAGCGACGACCTCGTCCTTGACCTTGTCGATCGCCTCGTAGCGCTCGAGCTTGCCCTCGGTCGCGATCGCGTCGACCAGCGCCTGGCCGTGCGAGGAGCGAATCTCGCCGAGCAGCCCCTCGTCGATGCTGGGGGCCTCGATGACGAGCTTGTCCTTGCCCGCCTTCTGCTGCAGCTCCTCCATCGCGGCGGTCAGCTTCTTGATCTCACCGTGGGCGATGTCGAGGGCATCGAGGATCTCGGCCTCGGTGACGCCGCTGGCGCCGGCCTCGACCATCAGGATCGCCTCGTCGGTGCCGGCGACGATCAGGTCCAGTTCGAGCTCCTCGTGGGTCTCCTCGTCGGGATTGACGACGAATTCGCCGTCGAGCTTGCCGATGCGGACGGCACCGACGTGGGCGGCGACCGGGACCGGCGAGATCGCCAGCGCCGCGGAGGCGCCGTTCATCGCCAGGATGTCGTAGGGGTTGACCTGGTCGACCGACATCGGGATCGCGACCAGCTGCGTCTCGTAGTGCCAGCCCTTGGGGAAGAGCGGTCGGATCGGGCGGTCGATCATGCGCGCGGTCAGCGTCGCCTTCTCGCCCGAGCGCCCCTCGCGACGGAAGAACGAGCCCGGGATCTTGCCCGCGGCGTACATCCGCTCCTCGACGTCGACGGTGAGGGGAAGGAAGTCCACGTCGCGAAGGGAGCCGATCGTGGCGGTGCAGAGCACCATCGTGTCGCCGCTGCGGACGACTACCGCGCCGCTCGCCTGCTTCGCGAGTTTCCCGGTCTCGAAGGAGATCTGGCTGTCGCCGACGTCCGCCGAGACGCGGGTAACGTCAAACATGCTCATCTAGGTTGTCCTACCTCCGGCCGCCCGGATGACGGCCATCTGCTTTCAGAACTCTCGTTCTCTTTCGCATTTAAGAGTAACGGACGTTTGGGGCGGCCCGTTGCCGCGATCACTCCGATGGGTCGAAGATCGCAGGCGTGGAGCCGACTCCGGCCCTGATCCCCGACTCGAAGTCGCGGCGCACGCGAGCGGCGACCGGCTCGGAACGGCGGTCGAGCTCGAATCGCTTCAGGTCGAGCCCCAGGCGCTCCACCCGTTGCCAAAGATGCGGGTCGTCGACATGCGCGGGGTCGGCATAGAGCGAGTCGACGAACTCGAAGAAGGCGCCCTGGCAAGCCGCGGCCTCGGCGGCCCCGTGCAGCGCCGGCGAGCGCGGGTGCTTGCTGCGCACCGGGAAATGCCGAAAGACGATTTGCAGGGGCTCCGCGCGCAGCTTTGCCCATGTGGCGGCGCAATGAGGACAGCCGAGGTCGGCATAGACGATTCGCAGCTTCCCCTCGCCGCGCACGTGGTCGTCCGGCCCGGGCGGCGGAACCGGGGCGCTGCGGAAGTCGCTCATGGCGACGAGTCTGGCGAAAACCCACGTCGTCCGGCGTGGTTGAGGTTAACCGCGAATAGCGCGGCTTTCCTCAACCACGCCTGCTGGGGCGGGGTGATTGCGCTCGCCGCGCGCGGACTAGGAGGGACCGGCGAAACTCACGTGCGATGAGTTTTGTCGGGGCCTCCTAGGCCGCGAGGCCGTCGAAGATGACGTTGGCGCCGGGGAACTCGCCGGGGGTCGGCGATTCATAGGTCCAGGCGACCTTGCCGTCCTCGTCGACGAGGACGAGGGTGCGGTTGGCGAAGCCTTTGTCGAGGTAGGAGCCGTAGGCTTTGGCGACCTCGCCCTTGGGCTCGAAATCGGCGAGCAGCGTGGTGTCGATGCCGAGCTTCTCCTGAAAGGCTTTGTGGGCCCAGGGGTGGTCGACGCTGACGCCGACGATCTCGACGCCTTTCTCGGCCAGCTCCGGCTTGACCTCTTGGTAGATCGAGAGCTGATCGGAGCAGACCGGGCTGAAGTCCATCGGGTAGAAGGCCAGCAGGACCTTGCGGCCCTTGAAGTCGGCGAGCGAGACGTCCTCACCCTCCTGGTTGCGGAGGGTGAACTCCGGCGCCGTCTCGCCGACGGCGATCATCGACGCAGCCCGAGGTCGGCGACCAGCGCGCGGTAGCGCTCGAGGTCGGTCTTTTCGAGGTAGCGCAGCATGCGGCGGCGCTTGCCGACGAGCATCAGCAGCCCGCGACGCGAGTGATGGTCCTTGCTGTGCTCGCGCAGGTGACCGGTGAGTTCGTTGATCCGCTCGGTCAGCAGCGCGATCTGGACCTCGGCCGAGCCGGTGTCCCCCTCGCCGCGGCCGTATTTGCCGATCAGCTCGCTCTTCTTCTCTTTGGTCAGGCTCATCTCGTCAGCTATCTCTCAAAAAAACCGTGGCCCAGACGGGTCACGGCAGGCAGGGAAAGTAGCACAGAGGCTCAATTGGAGGGCGCGGTGGCGCAACGGAAGGGATTGGCGAGAGATGCGTTGCCCACGCCGATCAGCACCCCCGGTTCGCTACCGCCCCGCGCTTTGAGGTTGACGCCCTTGAAAGTGACGCCTTCGACGTAGATCGAGTCGACCCAGTCCTGCGGCGGGAAAGAGGTGTAGTACTGCATCTCGTAGGCGATCAGCTCCCCTCGGCTGGGCAAGCGCAGACCGGCCTGGCCACAGACCTGCATCGCTTGCGCCAATTCCAGCGCCGGCCGTTCGGCGTCCTCGATGCAGGCCCCGCCACCCAGCCTCATCCCCGCTGGGCACTTCAGCTTCGACGAGGCGGCGATCTGCAAGGCCGTCTGACCGCCGAGCGTCTGGGCTTCGGCCGCCTTGGGGACCGTGCCGAGCGAGGAGAGCTTCACCTTCGCGCCGGTGACCGCCCCGTTCTTGATCTTGGCCGCGGTCACCGCGTTCTTGCGCAGCTGCTTGGCGCCAACCGAGTTGGTCGGCAGGCTCACGGCCGCGTAGCTGGCTCCGCCGAGCGCGACGAAAAGCGCGAGCGTGGCGACCACGTTCGCGTAGCTGAGCTTGCCGATTAGCCCCCTCATGCCGAGACAGATTGGCCCCTGCGGCGGACGCTCAGGTGGAAGCGAACTTGGCCAGGACCCGCTTCGCGTCCTCGACGTCGACGCGCATCTGGGCGATCAGCTTCTCGACCTCGTCGTAGCGACGCTCGCCGCGCAGGCGCTCGACGAAGGCGACGCGGAGGATCTTGCCGTAGAGGTCCTCGTCGTGGTCGATCAGGTAGGTCTCGATGAGGACGCCCCGGCCGCTCTCGAAGGTCGGGCGGACGCCGACGTTGACCGCTGCCGGGATGCCGTTGGCGAAGGCGGCGTAGATGCCGTGGCCGGGGATCGCGAGGCGGTCGTCGGGCACTACGTTGGCGGTCGGGAAGCCGAGCTCGCGACCGCGTTGGTCGCCTTTGACGACTTCACCCTCGACCATGAAGGGGGCCCCGAGGCAGTGGCGGGCGCCGACCATGTCGCCGGCGGCGACCTGGGCCCGGATCCGGGTCGAGGAGACGGTCTCGCCGTCGACCTCGACCAGCGGCTCGACCCGGGTCTGGAACTCGCTGTGGCGACGCAGCATCTCGGTGTCGCCACGGGCCTTGGCGCCGAAGCGGAAGTTCTCGCCGACCGCGACTTCCTCCGCCTGCAGGGCCTCGATCAGGACCTCGTCGACGAACCGCTCGGCGCCGTGGTGGGCGAACTCGTCGTCGAAGGGGATAACGACCAGCTCCTCGACGCCGAGCCCGGCGATCACGTCGCGCTTGACCGAGAACGGCATGATCAGCTTCGGCAGCGCCGCCGGGTGCAGGATCTCCAGCGGGTGCGGCTCGAAGGTGAGGACGGTGTCGGCGCCCTTGATCACCGCCTGGTGGCCGCGATGGACGCCGTCGAAGGTGCCGATCGCGACCTTGCGCGGACGCGGCTCGACGTCGGGCAGCGCCGTGACCTTCACCGCAGCGCCTCCGCCACGGCGGGGACGAGCTCGGCGACGCGCTCGACCGGCAGCTCGGTGCCGGCGCCAGACACCGAGAACGGGCCGACCGCGGTGCGGCGCAACGAGGAGCAGTAGGCGTCGTCGAGGGTCTCGATCAGCGTCCGCACGTAGGTCCCGGCCGAGCACTCGATTTCGTAGTGGGCGTACTCGGCGTCACTGGCCAGCAGCTCGGCCCGCTGCACCTCGACGTCGCGGAGCGGGGTCTCGACGACCTCGCCGCGGTGGGCCTTCTTGTAGAGGCGCTCACCGCCGACCCGCACCGCCGAGGTCATCGGCACCCGTTGACGCACGGTCCCCGTGGGCAGCCTCAGCGAGTCGGGGAGCAGGCCCGTCTCGGTCAGCTCGCCGTCGGGGTCACCGGTACTCGAGCGCCAGCCGAGGCGAGCCGAGGCGAGGTAGGTCTTGGGCAGCCCGACGAGGAAGCGCTGCAGCTTCGTCGCCCGGCCGAGCAGGACGAGCAGGAGGCCGGTGGCGAAGGGATCGAGGGTGCCGGCGTGGCCGGCGCGCATGCCGCGCTCACGGCGCAGGCCGGCGACGACGTCGTGCGAGGTCACCCCGGCCGGCTTGTCCCACAGCAGCAGGCCCCCGGCGGCTGCGCTGGCGGCCATCTCAGTCGCCGAGCTGGGCGACGACCTCGTCGCAGATGAAGGCGACCAGGGAGTCGAAATCGAGGTCGGAGGAAAACCCGGCTGCGCGTTTGTGGCCGCCGCCGCCGTGCTTGCGGGCGATCGCCGAGACGTCGACCTCGCCGTCGCTGGAGCGCAGGCTGACCTTGCGCGCGGCGCGCCCGCGGTTACCGAGGTCGCGGACCATCGCCGCCACCTTGACCCCGTCGAGCGAGCGCAGGTGGTCGATGATGCCCTCGGTCATCTCCTCGCCGGCGCCGGTCTCCTCGTAGTCGGCGGCACTGATGTAGCTGGCCGCGAGGCGATCGCCGCAGCAGCGCTGGACCGCCTCCAGGGCGCGAGCGACGAGGCGCAGCTTCTCGATTGGGACGTGCTCGTAGAGCCGCCGGTAGGTGTCGTCGACGTCCACGCCGGCGTCGATCAGGTCGGCGGCGACCCGGTGCGTGTGCGCGTTGGTGTTGTCGTACATGAAGTTGCCGGTATCGGTGATCAGCCCGACGTAGAGCGCGGAGGCCATCTCCTGGGTCAGCTCGGCGCCCAGCTCGCGGGCGAGGCCGTAGACGATCTCAGCCGTGCAGGAGGCCTCGACGTCGACCAGGTTGATGTCGCCGAAGCGGGTGTTGTCGTGGTGGTGATCGATGTTGATCACCTCGTTGTCGCCGTTGGTGAGAAAGTCGACGGGCATGCGGTCGATGTTGCCGCAATCGAGGAAGACGACGGTGCGGTCGGCCATGTCGGCCGGCGGCTCGTGGAAGACCTCCTCCAGGGGCAGGAAGCGGTACTCGATCGGCAGCGGGAACTCCTTCGCCGCGAGGAACATCACCGAGTCCTTGCCGAGCTGGGTCAGCAGGTGGTGCATCCCGAGCAGCGAGCCGAGCGCGTCGCCGTCGGGGCCCTCGTGGGCGGTCAGCAGGAAGCGGTCGCGAGCGCGCAGCGCGGCGGAGACGCGCTCGACGTCGGAGATCGCGAGGCCGGCGCCCTCGGGGCTCATCGCTCCTCCCCCTCCTCGGGGCCGTCGTCGAGCAGGCGCGAGATGCGCACGCCCTGCTCGATCGTGTCGTCGTAGTGGAAGGTCAAGGTCGGGGTCCGCTTCATCCGCGTCTCGGCGGCGATTCGCGACTGGATCACGCCGTGCGAGGAGCGCAGGCCGTCCAGCGTAGCCTCTCGCTGCTCCTCGTCGCCGAGCACGCTGACGAACACCTTGGCGGTGCGCAGATCGGGGCTGGTCTCGACGGCGGTCACGGTCACGAAGCCGATGCGGGGGTCGCTGAGGTCGCCAGCGATCGCCGCGCCCACCACCTCGCGGAGCACCTCGTTGATGCGCCGCATGCGAGGGCCGGGCACGGCAAGTTACTCCAGCGTTTGCTCGACCTGTTTCGTCTGGAAGAACTCGAGCACGTCTTCCTCCTTGACGTCAGCGTAGCCATCGAGCACGACGCCGCACTCCTGTCCCTCCTCGACCTCCTGGACGTCGTCTTTGAAGCGCCGCAAAGAGCCGAGTTTTCCGGTCCAGATCACGGTGCCCTCGCGGATCAGGCGGACGCTGGCGCCGCGCACTGCTTTGCCCTCGGTGACGATGCAGCCGGCGATGCGGCCGACCTTGGAGGCTTTGAAGGTCTGTTTGATTTCGGCCTCGCCGACGGTCTCCTCGACCTCGACCGCCTCCAGCAGGCCCTCCATCGCGTTGCGCAGGTCCTCGGTGATTTTGTAGATGACCGAGTAGGTGCGGACGTCGACGCCCTCGCGCTCGGCGGCGCGGCGGGCGTCGGCCAGCGGCCGCACGTTGAAGCCGATGATGATCGCGTCGGAGGCCGAGGCGAGCATCACGTCGGACTCGTTGATGCCACCGGTCTGGGAGTGGATGATGTTGATCGCGACCCGCTCCTGTGGGACCTTGGCGATCTCGTCCTGGAGCGCCTCCAAGGAACCGGCGACGTCGCCCTTGAGGACGATGTTGAGCTCCTTGATCTCGCCCTCCTGGGCGCGGGCGAAGACCTCGTCGAGGCTGACCTTGCGAGCGTTGCGGCGGGCCAGCGCCTCACGCTGCAGGCGGTCGGCGCGCTCGGAGGCGAGCTGCCGGGCGCGGCGGTCGTTCTCGACCGCCTGGACGAACTCGCCGGCGTCGGAGACGCCGTCGAAGCCGAGCACCTCGACCGGCATCCCGGGGCCGGCCTGCTCGACGCGGGCGCCGGTGAAGTCGTGCATCGCCCGCACCCGGCCCCAGTTGGGACCGGCGACAAGCGAGTCGCCGACGCCCAGCGTGCCGCGCTGGACGAGGACGGTGACGACCGGGCCGCGGCCGGGGTCGAGCTGGGACTCGATCACGGTGCCGGAGGCCGGCGCGTCGGGGTTGGCGCCGAGTTCCTCCAGCTCGGTGACCAAAAGGATCATGTCGAGCAGGTTGTCGAGGCCCTCGTGGGTCTTCGCCGAGACCTCGCAGAAGACGGTGTCGCCGCCCCATTCTTCGGGCTGGATGCCCTCCTGAGCGAGCTCGGTGCGGACCCTTTCGGGGTTGGCGCCCTCTTTGTCGATCTTGTTGACGGCGATCAGCATCGGCACGTCCGCGGCGCGGGCGTGGTCGATCGCCTCCTTGGTCTGCGGCATCACGCCGTCGTCGGCGGCGACGACGACGACGGCGACGTCGGTGACCTTGGCGCCGCGGGCGCGCATCGCGGTGAAGGCGGCGTGACCGGGCGTGTCGAGGAAGGTGATGGTCTTGTCGTCGTGGTGAACCTGGTAGGCGCCGATGTGCTGGGTGATGCCACCGGCCTCACCGGCGGCGACCTCGGTCTCGCGGATCGCGTCGAGCAGCGAGGTCTTGCCGTGGTCGACGTGACCCATGATCGTGACCACCGGGGGACGGTCGGAGAGGTCCTCGACGGCGTCGTCGAACTCGGGCTCCTCCGGCTCCTCGTCGGCGGCGCTGACGATCTCCAGCTTGCGGTCGTACTCGTCGGCGATCGCCCGGATCGACTCGTCGGTCAGCGTCTGGGTGAGGGTCGCCATCTCCCCCATCATCATCAGTTTTTTGATCACCTCAGCCGGGGCGAGGCCGAGGCTCTCGGCGACCTCGCGCACGGTCGCGCCGGAGTTGACCTTGGTCGCCTCGGGCTCGGCCGGCGTCGCTGGGCTGGCGGGCGGCTCCTCGAGCAGGGGCCGGCGGCGGCGGCCTCCGCGACGACGCGGCGGGCGCTGCGGCGGCGGCCCCCCCATCTGGTCGCGGCGGGCAGCCTGGGAGTCGATCACGACGCGGCGTTTTTTGGCGCCGGCAGCGCCACCGCTGCCCCCACCGCCCTGTGGGCCCGCCGGCCTGACCGGTTTGGTCGATGCCTGGCTGGGTTTCGAAGCCGGTTTGGCGGCGGGCGCCGGCGCAGCGGCTTTCGGCACCGCTTTGGCGGGGGCCTGCGCCTGCGGGGCAGCAGCTTTCGGCGCCTCCGCATTCGGCGGCGAAGCCTTGGGGGCGGCGGCCTGTTTCGGCGCCGCGGGCGCGGCGCCGCCATTGCCTTTAGCCGCGGCGATCGCCTTCAGCGCATCGGCTTCCTCGACGCTCGAAGCCGCGGCTTTGGCCTCGACCCCGGCGGCCTTCAGCGCCGCCAGCAGCTCTTTGCTGCTGAGGCCCTGGGCCTTGGCGATCTCATGAACGCGCTTCTTCGCCACTAGTGGCTCTCCGCCTCCTCGGCCACTGCCTCGGCCTCATCGGCTTCCTCGGCGACGGCCTCGGCGATCTCCTCGGTCTCAGCCTCGGCGACGGCCTCCTCGGCGATCTCTTCGCCGGCCTCCTCGGCCAGCTCCTCTTCGACCTCCTGCTCGGCCGCCTCCTCGGCGATCTCCTCCTCGGCGACGGCCTCGGCGACCTCCTCGGCGACGGCCTCTTCCACCGCCTCCTCGACGATCTCCTCGGCAACCTCCTCCTCGGCCTCCTCGACGAAGTCAGCCGCAGCGCGGGCGACGATCTCGTCGACCTGACCCTGGTCCCCGTCGGGGTCGGCGAGAATCTCGATCTCGGCCTCGGAGACGCCGGAGAGGATGGCGACCTGGCTGGTGTCGAAGCGCGAGAGCGCCTGGTGGCCGGGCAGGCCGCAGTAGGTCGAGCCGGGGATCGCGGCGTTCGGGCAGCGGCGGCCGTTGGAGAGGACCGCCAGGCAGCGCCCGTCGAACGCTTCCTCGCCCTCGATCTCGATGTCCTGCTCTTCGGAGGCGAACTCCGTCTCGGACTTGATGTCGACGCGCCAGCCGGTAAGGCGGGCGGCGAGGCGAGCGTTTTGGCCGTCGCGGCCGATCGCCAGCGAGAGCTGGTCGTCGGGGACGATCACGGTCGCCTGGCGCTCCTCGTCGTCGACGATCACCTCGCGCACGCGCGCCGGCGAGAGCGCTTTGGCGACAAAGCGAGCGGGCTCCTCGTTGTAGGGAATGATGTCGATCTTCTCGCCGCGCAGCTCGGAGACGACCATCCGCACGCGCGAGCCGCGGGGGCCGACGCAGGCACCAACCGGGTCGACCCCGTCGGCGTGGGAGACGACGGCGATCTTCGAGCGGTAGCCGGGCTCGCGGGCGACGCCGACGATTTCGACCAGCTTGTCGGCGATCTCGGGCACCTCGAGCTCGAACAGGCTCTTGATCAGCTCCGGGCTGCGGCGCGAGACGACGATCGCCGGGCCTTTGGTCGAGTCGGAGACGTCGGTGATCACGGCCTTGACCCGCATCCCGTGGTCGTAGCGCTCGTTGTAGACCTGCTCGGACTTGGGCAGCAGCGCCTCGACCCGCTCGCGCAGCTGGACCAGCGTGTAGCGCTTGTCGGACTGCTGGATGATCCCGGTGATCAGCTCGCCGACCCGGTCCTGGTACTCGTCGTACATCATCTGCCGCTCGGCCTCGCGGATCCGCTGCAGGATCACCTGCTTGGCGGTCTGCGCGGCGATCCGGCCGAAGTCTTCGGGGGTGACGTCGCGGGTCGTGATCTGGCTCTCGTACGGCGCCAGCATCTCCGGGTCCAGCTCGGGGTCCTCGGGCTCTTTCAGTTCGCCGGTCTCGGGATCGACCTCGGGCTCCTCCTGCTGCTCGGCCGCTTCGGCCAGCAGCTTCTCCTCCAGCTCGGGCGGCAGGATCAGTTCGAAGACGCGGAAGTCGCCGGTCTCGTGGTCGAGGTCGACCCGCGCGTATTTGGCCGCGCCGGGGGTCTTCTTGTAGGCCGAGAGGAGCGCGTCCTCGAGCGCGTCCATCAACTTGTCGGCGGAGATTCCCTTCTCCTGCTCGAGCGCTTTGACTGCGTCGACGATCTCCTTGCTCACTGGGGCGACTCCTTGGTTTCGGAACTGGTGCTGGAACGGCCGTATTTGGGACCGGGCGAGGACACCTCGAGCGAGTAGTCGGCGAGCAGGTGGCTGAGGTGACGGGTGACCTGTTCGCAACGCGCCAGGTCGATGCCCTCCGGATGATCGATGAAGATCCGCAGCGACTCACTGCCGGGGCGCTCCACGGCGACGAGGTCGAGCTCGGAATCGAGCTCGGAGAGCTGCTCTTGGATGTTCTCGGTAAGGGGGTCGGTCATACCAGGATCGGGCGTAAAAAAAGTGGGCCAGGCCCACTTCGCGGTACTGCTTAGGACAGGAAGCTTGCGGCCAGTATAGCCCGCTCAGCTTGCGGGCTGTCCAGCATTTTTGCGGAGGTCGTCGACCTTCGCGAGGATCGCCTCCGCAATCGCGTCCTTGCTGGCGATCGGAACCTCGGTCGCTCCCTCGGGCTCGACCAGGGTGACGGCGTTGTCGGCGCTCTCGAACCCGATCGCCGGGTCGGAGACGTCGTTGAGGACGATCATGTCGACCCCCTTACGCTCGAGCTTGGCGCGGGCGCGGCCGGCGGCGTCGCCGCCGTGCTCGGCTGCGAACCCGACGATCGTCTGCCCGGCGAGGCGACGTGCCGCGAGTCCGGCGAGGATGTCCTCGGTCGGCTCCAGGTGCAGGTCGAGGGCATCCTCTCGCGCCATCTTGCCGGTGGCGGGCGCGCTCGGGCGGAAGTCGGCGGGGGCAGCGGCCATCAGCAGCACGTGGGCCTCGGCGAAAGCGTCGCCGGTTGCCTCGGCGAGCTCGGCGGCGGTAGTGACGTCGATGCGGCGCACGCCAGGCGGCGCGGGCAGGGCGACGTTGGCGGCGACCAGGGTGACCGCGGCGCCGCGCTGCGCGGCGGCGGCGGCGAGGGCGATCCCCATGCGGCCGCTGGAGCGGTTGCCGATGAAGCGGACCGGGTCGATCGGCTCGCGGGTGCCGCCGGCGGTGACCAGGACCCGGAGGCCGTCCCAGGGCTTCTCGCCACCCGGGAGCGCCGCCTCGAGCGCGGCGAGCAGCCGCTCGGGATCAGGCAGGCGGCCGCGGCCGAACTCGCCGCGCGAGGCGAGGCGGCCCTCGTCGGGCTCGATCACCTCGACCCCGCGCTCGCGCAGGGTCGCCAGGTTGGCCTGGGTCGCGGCGTCGGCGTACATGCGGTCGTTCATCGCCGGCGCCACCAGGCGCGGCGCCGTGCAGGCGAGGAAGGAGGTGGTCAGCATCGAGTCGGCAGCCCCGGCCGCCAGCTTGGCGATCGTGTTGGCAGAGGCCGGCGCGACGATCAGGGCGTCGCAGTTGGCGGCCAGCTCGAGGTGGGAGATCGGATCGTGCCCAGGCGCCTCCTCGCCGGGGAAGCCGCCGCGCATCGGGTCGCGCTCGAACTCGGAGATCAGCACCGGGGCGCCGACGATTCCCTCGAAGGAGGCGGCGCCGACGAACCGCGTCGCAGTCTCGGTCATCACCACCCGCACCCCGTGGCCGGCGACGGTGGCCAGGCGCGCCAGCTCGAGCGCCTTGTAAGCGGCGATCCCACCGCTTACGCCAAGCAGGATTCGGGCCATCCGTCTGCTCCTCGGGTCAGCGCCCGGTGGGCGCTAGCTGCGGTACTCGTATTTGAGCTTGCCCTCGGAGAGCTCCTCGAGAGCCATCGTCAGGTAGTTGCCCTCGGCGTTGGTTTCGACCATCGGGGGCGGGTACTCGCCGAAGCCGCCCTCGCCGAGGTTGTGGAAGTAGCTGTTGATCTGACGGGCACGCTTGGCCGAGACGACGACCGCGGCGTAATGCGAGTCAGAGTGCTCCAGAAGCTTGTCTACGCGTGGTTTGATCATTCGGCGGCGGAGTCTAGATGATCACTCGGTTGGGCCTCCGCCCAGCTCGCCGCGCACGATCGCGACCAGCTCCTCGGTGGCGCGCCCCACGTCCTCGTTGACCACCTGGTAGTCGAAGTCCTCCTTCACGGCGAGCTCCTGTTTGGCCACCTCCAGGCGCTTGTCGATCGCCTCCTCGGAGTCGGTCCCGCGCCCGACCAGCCGCTCTCGTAGCACCGCGGGGTCGGGCGGGGAGATGAAGATCTGAACCGAGTCGACGTCGGTCGCGCGAACCTGCTGGGCTCCCTGAACCTCGATCTCGAGGACCACCGAATGACCCGCATCGAGGCGCTTTTCGACCTCCGAGCGGAGCGTCCCGTAGCGGTTATCGCTGTAGGTGGCGAACTCGAGGAAGTCGTCCTCGGCGATCCGCTGGTCGAACTGCTCGCGGCTGAGGAAGTGGTAGTCCCGCCCGTCCACCTCCCCCTCCCGCGGCTGCCGGGTCGTCGCCGAGATCGAGAGCTCGAGGTTTGGGCAGGCCACAAGCAGCCGCTTGATCAGCGTCCCCTTGCCTACCCCCGAAGGACCGGTGATGACGAAAACCTTGGACATCGACGGGGGGACCGTATTACCCGCCCAAGACGCCCACTCCCCCCACATCGCGTGGTTCCTTTTGGCCGCTGAGCTTCCGAAAGGAACCACGGGATCAAATCGGGGGGAGAGTTCTCAGCCCACGGTTCCTTGTGGCCGCATGGGGTCAAAAAGGAACCGCGAGACTGGCGGAGACGAGGGACCAGGGCTAGATGAGGCAACTGACCGGCCCAGGGCGGGGCGAGACCGGCGGGTTGGTGAGAGGGCGACCCGACAGGGTGGGGTCATCTCTCTGGCCCAGTTGGGAGAGGCCGGGGTCTCTCCCCGGACTGCTTCCCACCGGAACGAGGCAGGGCGGCTACACCGGATACACCGGGGCGTGTACGTGGTGGGACACCGGGCGGTGTCGCGAGGGTCGCGGCTACGAGGGGCGCTGCTTGCCTGTGGAGGCGGGGCAGTGGTCTCGCACGGAACCGCGGCCGCCCGTTGGGGACTTTGGGACGAGTGGCCGGCGTTGATCGACGTGACCGTACCTTGCGAGGCGGGGCGGAAGATCGACGGCATTCGCTGCCGGCGTTGCCGCTACCCGCAACAAGAGGAAATCGTCGAGCATGCCGGCGTTCTGTGCACCACGCCGGCGCGGACCATCGTCGACCTCGCCGGCATGGTCGGCCTCCCCACTCTTCGCCGCACGGTCGAGCGCAGCGCTGTACTGAAGCTGCTCGACCTCGATGCGCTGGACCGCTCGATCCACTTCGCCAAGGGGCGCCGAGGCCTGCGTGGGTTGCGGGCTGTCCTCGCCGACTGGCGCACGCCGAACGGGAAGACCCAGGACGTGCGCAGCGACTTCGAGGCGCTCGTCCTGCCACGGCTCGTATCGATGGGGCTGCCGCGACCATCGGTCAACGAGAAGCTGCGAGTCGGCGACGAGATCCTGATGGTCGACTTCCTCTGGCCCGAGCAGAGGGTCGTGGTTGAAACCGACGGCGCCGCCACGCACCAAACGCCCGTCGCATTCCAGCGAGACCGGCACCGGGATCAACTGCTGATTGCCGCCGGTTACCGCGTTCCCCGCGTCACCTGGGATCAGATCCAAACGGAATCGGACAAGGTGGTCGCCCGGATCGCGCAAACGCTGGAAGGGCTGAATCATGCAACGGCCGCGAAAACCAAGCAGGTCGGGTGACGCAGGGGAGGGCGGTGCAGCGAGCGCACTGGAAGTGCGTGAGCAATCCGCCCGACCGAGGAACCCGAGATGCGCCGGTTTGCAGCGGCCGCGCTAGCGGCGCAGCAAACTAACCAGCTCGGTGCGCTGGCGTTCGGAAAGGCCGCCGATCGTCTTCGAGGGCGAGATCCGGCACTGGTTGAGTATTCGGTTGGTCTTCACCCGGCCGTACTTGGGGACGGCGAGGAGCATGTCGAAGACCTTGGCGGTGAGGACGTACTCGGGCGGGTCGAGGAGGATCGCGTGGATGCTGGCGCGGCTGGCTTTCAGATCCTTCTTCAGCTTTGCCCGCGCGGTGCGGATGTCGTTGGCCCGCCTCAGCGCCTCCATCCTCTGATCGAGAGACCGCTCCGGGGCCGCGAGCGAGGTCGTTTTGACTGGGGGGGCTGCCATGTGGGCGGCGAGTATAGCCGGGGGTCAGGCAGGTGCAAGCGAGGTACGGCCTTTTGCCCACAAATTCATCTCAACCTCTAGTCGAGGTCGAGTACTGGCTGGGCCTCGGTCGACCCGAGCGAGGCCGCTTCGAGCTCGGCGGCGACCCTGGAGCCGGCCCGCGGGTCGCGGAAGCTCTCGGTCCCAACGGCGACCAGCGAGGCCCCCGCGGCGAGGAATTCGGCAGCGTCGGCACCGCTGCAGATGCCCCCCATCCCGATCCGCGGGATCGAGACGGCGGCGCTGACCGCTCGAAGCTGGTGCACGGCGACGGGCCTCACCGCCGGCCCCGAGAGACCGCCGTGGCCGGCGGGGAGCGCCGGCTCGCCGCTGCCGGGATCGATCGCGCTCCCTTTCAGCGTGTTGATCAGCGAGACCGCGTCGGCGCCACCCTCCTCGGCGGCGACGGCAACCGCCGCGGGGTCGGCGACGTTCGGCGTCAGCTTCACGATCAGAGGCTTCTCGGTCAGCGGGCGCAGAGCCCGTGCCAGCGCCTCGGTCTCGTCGGGCTGCTCGCCGACGATCAGGCCCGACTCGACGTTGGGGCAGGAGACGTTGAGCTCGATTGCCGCCACCTCATCGCGCCGGGCGACCGCCGCGACCAGGCGCGCGAACTGCTCACGGCTGGTCGCCATCACGGAGACGATCAGCGGCACCGGCAGCTCGGCGAGCTGCGGCAGGTCCTCGGCGAGGAACCCTTCCAGGCCCTTGTTCGGGAGGCCTATCGAGTTCAACATTCCGGCCGGGGTCTCCCAGATCCGGCGCGGCGCATTGCCGGCGCGAGGCTCGGGCGTGATCGTCTTCGAGACGAAGGCGGAAAAGGGGAAGCTATCGAGCAGCTCGTCCCCGAAGACCCTCCGCGCCGCGATCGCGTCGTAGGTCCCGGAGGCGTTGATCACCGGGTGGGCGAGCTCGATCCCGCAAAAGTCAAGCATGCACCGGCACCGCCTCGACCTCGTCTCCGCCCAGCACCGGCCCGTCGACGCAGAGGCGCAAATAGCCGCCCCCGGACTTCGGCACGGCGCAGCCGAAGCAGGCGCCGAAGCCGCAGGCCATCGGCGACTCCAGCGCCAGCTGCGAGGCGACGCCGCGCTCGGCGCAGAGCAGCCGCACCGCCTCCAGCATCGCCGGTGGGCCGCAGGAGTAGACGACAGCGGACTCGGCGTCGTCGCCGGCGAGCAGCGCCGCCAGGAGGTCGGTGACGTAGCCGCGGTGACCGGCGTGGCCGTCCTCGCTGGCCAGTCGCACCTCGGGGCAGAGGTCGCCGCCGGCGCCGCAGAAGAGGTCGAGGCCGCCGCTGTGCGCCTCTTCGCGGAAGCCAAGTAGGACGCGGAGCGGCACGCCGCGCTCGGAGAGACGGCGCCGCAGCAGGGCCAACGGTGCGACGCCGATACCGCCGCCGACGAGGATCGCCCCGGCAGCCTCGACCAGGGCCTCGCGAGGCGCCGGGAAGCCGTTGCCGAGCGGCCCGGTCAGCCATACCCGCTCGCCTGGCCGCAGCTCGCAGAGCCGGTCGGTCCCGGGGCCGACGCCCTCGACCAGGAAGTCGAGGCGCAAGCCCCCAGCGGCAGGCCCGACCTCGGCGACCGAGATCGCCCGCGGAAGGAAGGCGCGTCCCCCCTCCCCCGCCCAGTCGCTTGCCGCCGCCAGCATGTAGAACTGGCCGGCGATGGGCTCAGGTCCGACGCCGTCGAGCAGCGAGAAGACCCGGTAGCCGCCGGAGGAACGGTTCTCGCTGACCTCGCAGAGCCGGCGGCCGAACGGAGCGCTCATCGCGCCTCCGCCGCCTCCTCGGAGGCGGCGCCCTGATGGATCTCCTGCAGTGAGCGGACCTCGACGTCCTGGCGGCCGGCGGCGATCGCACGCGCCGCCGCGGTGGCGCCGGTCATCGTCGTGATGCAGGGAATCCCCTGGCGAACGGCGGCGGTGCGGATCTCGTAGCCGTCGGCGCGGGCGCCCGAGCCGGTCGGAGTGTTGATGACGAGGTCGCACTGGCGCTTGCGGATCAGGTCGACGACGTGAGGCGAGCCCTCGCCGATCTTGTTGATCCGGGTCACCGGCACGCCCATCCGCTCGATCGCCTGCGCGGTGCCGCCGGTGGCGATCACCTCGAAGCCGAGGTCGTGGAAGCGCGCCGCCAGCTGCGTCGCCGCCGGCTTGTCGGTGTCGGTGACGGTGATGAAGACCGAGCCTTCCTCGGGCAGCACCGCCCCCGCCGCTGCCTGCGCTTTGCCGAAGGCGGTCGGGAAGTCGGCGGCGACGCCCATCACCTCGCCGGTGCTCTTCATCTCCGGCCCCAGCACCGAGTCGGCGCCGGCGAAGCGGGCGAAGGGCAGCACCGCCTCCTTGACGCTGACGTGCTCGGGCAGCCCCTGTGGCAGCTCGTGATCGGCGAGCTTCTCACCCAGCATCAGCTTGCAGGCGAGCTTCGCCAGCGGCACCCCGATCGCCTTCGAGACGAAGGGCACGGTACGCGAGGCGCGCGGGTTGGCCTCGATCACGTAGAGCTCGCCGCTCGCGACCCCGTACTGGATGTTGATCAGCCCGATCACGCCGAGCTCGAGCGCGATCCGCTCGCTGGTCGCCCGGATCTCCGCCAGCATCTCCTCGCCGAGGCTGAGGGGCGGGATCACGCAGGCCGAGTCGCCGGAATGGACGCCGGCCTCCTCGACGTGCTGCATGATCCCGGCGACGTAGACCTGCTCACCGTCGGCCAGCGCGTCGACGTCGACCTCGATCGCGTTCTCGAGGAAGCGGTCGAGCAGCAGCGGGTGCTCCTGGTCGGCCTTGACGTGCTTCTTCAGGTAGGCGGCGAGGTCGTCGACCGAGTAGCAGATCTCCATCGCCCGGCCGCCGAGCACGTAGGAGGGCCGGACCAGCAGCGGGAAGCCGACCTCGGCCGCGATCACCTCGGCCTCCTCGGCCGAGAGCGCGGTGCCGTAGGGCGGGTGCTTGACGCCAAGGCGGCGCAGCAGGGCGCCGAAGCGACCCCGGTCCTCGGCGAGGTCGATCGCGTCGACCGGCGTCCCCAGCAGCGGCACCCCCGCCTCTTCCAGCGTCCGCGCCAGCTTCAGCGGCGTCTGGCCGCCGAACTGGACGATCACGCCCTCCGGCTGCTCCTGCTCGCAGACGGCGAGCACGTCCTCGGCGGTGAGCGGCTCGAAGTAGAGACGGTCGGAGGTGTCGTAGTCGGTCGAGACGGTCTCCGGGTTGCAGTTGACCATCACCGCGTCGCGGCCCAGCTCGCGCGCGGTCATCGCTGCGTGGACGCAGCAGTAGTCGAACTCGATCCCCTGCCCGATCCGGTTCGGGCCGGCGCCGAGGATGACGACCGAGGCGTTCTCGCCGCGGCGGATCTCGGAGGCCGGCGGCGCCCCGTCGGCGCCGCGGCGCTCGTGGCCGGAGTAGTAGTAGGGCGTCGCCGCCTCGAACTCGGCGGCGCAGGTATCGACCGCCTTGTAGGTGCGGGCGAGGCCCTCGGTGCCGTCGCCCTCGCGGGCCAGCGCCTCGAGCTCGCGCAGGAACCAGCGGTCGACCTTGCAGGCCTCGTGCACGGCCTCGACCCCGAGCCCGCGGCGGAAGGCCTCGGCGATCAGGTCGAAGCGCTCGGCGCAGGGCACCTCGATCGCCGCCAGCAGCTCCTCGTCGCCGCTCGGCGGCTCGGCCGGTGTGTCGAGCTCGCGCGAGCGCATCGCCTTGGCGAAGGACTCGCGGAAGGTGCGGCCGATCGCCATCGCCTCGCCGACGCTCTGCATGTAGGTCGAGAGCCGGCCCTCGGAGCCGGGGAACTTCTCGAAGGCAAAGCGCGGGATCTTGGTCACGACGTAGTCGATCGTCGGCTCGAAGGAGGCCGGCGTGGCGCGGGTGATGTCGTTGGGGATCTCCTCCAGCGCGTAGCCGACGGCCAGCTTCGCCGCCATCTTCGCGATCGGGAACCCGGTCGCCTTCGAGGCCAGCGCCGAGGAGCGCGAGACCCGTGGGTTCATCTCGATGACGACGATCTTGCCGCTCTCGGGGTCGACCGCGAACTGGACGTTGGAGCCACCGGTTTCGACCCCGATCGCGCGGATCACCTTGATCGCCTGGTCGCGCAGGTCCTGGTAGAGCGGGTCGGTCAGCGTCTGCGCCGGCGCCACGGTGACCGAGTCGCCGGTGTGGACGCCCATCGGGTCGACGTTCTCGATCGAGCAGATGATCACCACGTTGTCGTTGCGGTCGCGCATCACCTCGAGCTCGAACTCGCCCCAGCCGATCACCGACTCCTCGACCAGGACCTGGTTGATCGGGCTCGCCGCGAGCCCCTCGGAGACGACCTGGCGCAGCTCGGTCTCGGTCGTCCCGACTCCTCCTCCCTGACCGCCCATCGTGAACGCGGGGCGGACGATCGCCGGCAGCGAGATGCGGCCGTCGGCGAGCGCCTCCTCGACCTCGCCGAGGCTTTCGACCGTGATCGACCAGGGGATGTTCAGCCCCGCCTCGGTCATCGTCGTGCGGAACTCCTCGCGGTCCTCGGCGCGGCGGATCGCGGCCGAGTCGGCCCCGATCAGCTCGACCCCGTACTTCTCCAGCGTGCCGTCCTCGTGAAGCGTCATTGCCAGATTGAGCGCGGTCTGGCCGCCGAGCGTCGGCAGCAGCGCGTCAGGGCGCTCCTTCTCGATGATCTTCGTCACCGGGCCGGGCAGCAGCGGCTCGATGTAGGTCGCGGTGGCGAACTCGGGGTCGGTCATGATCGTCGCCGGGTTGGAGTTGACGAGGACGACCTCGAAGCCCTCCTCGAGCAGCACCTTGCAGGCCTGGACCCCGGAGTAGTCGAACTCGGCCGCCTGGCCGATCACGATCGGACCGGAGCCGATCAGCAGGATCTTGTTGATGTCGTCTCTACGCGGCAAGGGCCAGGAACCTGTCGAAGAGATGGCGGGCGTCGTGCGGGCCTGGGCCTGCCTCGGGGTGGTACTGGACGGTTGCACCGGCGACGTCGCGCAAGATCAGTCCCTCCACGGTTCGGTCATAGAGATTCAGCTGCGAGAGCTCGGCGATGCCGAAGTCGGTCTCCCAGCGCACCGGCTCGTCGCCCTCGATCTTCGGCGCCCCGCCCGGGCCCCCGACCGCGAAGCCGTGGTTCTGCGAGGTGATGTCGATCCTCCCCGTCTCCAGGTCCTTGACCGGGTGATTGGCGCCGCGGTGGCCGAAGGGCAGCTTGTAGGTCTCGAGGCCGACGGCGCGGCAGAGCAGCTGATGGCCGAGGCAGATACCGAAGACCGGCTTGCGACCGACGATCCCGCGCACGGTCTCGACCACGTAGTCGAGCGCCGCCGGGTCGCCGGGGCCGTTGGCGAGGAAGACGACGTCGGGGTCCTCGGCGAGGACCGCGTCGGCGGGGGTCGTGCAGGGCAGCAGGGTCAGCTTGCAGCCGTGCTCGCGCAGCTGGCGGACGATGCTGAGCTTGACCCCGGTGTCGATCCCGACCACGTGCGGCCCTTCGCCGTGGAAACGGACCGCTTCGGCCGGGGTTACGGTGCGGGCGAAGTCGGCGCCGTCCATGCGCGGCTCGGCCTCGATCGCGTCGCGCGCCTCCGGCTCGGGGACCGAGGTCGGGAAGATCCCGCCCCGCATCGCCCCCCGGTCGCGGATATGGCGGACCAGCGCCCGGGTATCGACGCCGCTAATTCCGGGCACGCCGCAATCGCCGAGCCAGTCGAGCCAGCCGCCCTCGGAGCTGGCGGCGTCCTCGCCGTTCTTGGCGTCGCGCATGACGACGCCGCGGGCATGGACCCGGTCTGACTCCATCGCCTCCTGGGAGACGCCGTAGTTGCCGATCAGCGGGTAGGTGAAGACAATGATCTGACCGGCATAGGAGGGGTCGGTGACGGACTCCTGGTAACCGGTCATCGCCGTGTTGAAGACGACCTCGCCGGTGACCGCGGCCTGATGACCGCAGGCGAGCCCGTCGAGCCGCGTCCCGTCTTCGAGCAGGAGGTAGGCGGATGTCACTCGGCCACCCCTGACAAATGGGTCGTCGCATCATGAACGGCGAGATAGGTCAGAGATGCTTCGCCGCTCATGATGCGACTCCCAGAGAGAAGGCGCGGAGGCGGAAGGCGACCTGGCCGGCGGCGACGGTCATCAGCACGCGGCCGGTCAGGGTGCGGCCGGCGCACCAGGCATTCTGCGAGCGGCTCTCGTAGCCGTCCTCGCCGACCGTCCACTCGGCGCCGAGGTCGCAGAGGGCGACGTTCGCTTCGCTGCCGGGTGCCAGGGTCGGACGCGCGATCCCGAACGGGGCGGCGCCGCCGCCGAGCCGCTCGACCAGCAGCGCCAGGTCGATCGTCCCCGGCAGCACCAGCTCGGTGTGGAGCGCGGCGAAGGCCGTCTCCAGCCCGGTCACCCCCATCGCCGCCTGCTCGAAGGGGACCTCCTTTTCCTCTGCCTGGTGCGGCGCGTGGTCGGTCGCGATGCACTCGATCGTGCCGTCGCGGAGGCCCTCGATCAGCGCCTGGCGGTCGCTCTCGCGGCGCAGCGGCGGATTCATCTTGAAGCGATGCGGGTCGAGACTGCGGACCTCCTCGTCGGTGAGGACGAGATGGTGCGGGCTGGCCTCGGCGCTGATCTGGACGCCAGCCGCCTTGGCGGCGCGGACGATCTCGACCGACTCAGCGGCCGAGAGGTGCTGGACGTGGATCCGCGCCTCCTCGTAGGCCGCCAGCGCCGCGTCGCGGGCGACCATCGTCGACTCCGAGACGGAGGGGATGCCGGCGAGACCGACCGCGGCCGAGACCGGGCCCTCGTGCATCACCCCCTCGCCCGAGAGCTCGGGGTCCTCCTCGTGCAGGGCGATGTTGCCGCCGCAGAGGCGCTGGTACTGGAGCGCGCGCAGCATCACCCGGGCGCTGCGGATCGGCAGGCCGTCGTCGGAGAAGCCGACGGCGCCGGCTTCGCGCAGTTCGACCATCTCGGTCAGCTCCTCGCCGCGCATTCCTTTGGTCACGGTGGCGAGGAAGCCGACCGGGACCGAGGCGCCGGCGCGCGCCTGCTCGCGCAGGGCCGCGATGTCGGCCGCGGTCGAGACCGGCGGCTGCGTGTTCGCCATCGCCAGCACGCCGCAGTAGCCGCCGGCTGCGGCGGCGCGGGTGCCGGTCTCGACGTCCTCTTTGTGCTCGTGGCCCGGCGTGCGAAGGTGGACGTGCGGGTCGAAGAACGCCGGGAAGGCGTGCAGACCCTCGGCCTCGACCACCTCGGCGCCATCGGTGTCGGCCTCGCCCGGCGTCGCCAGCTCGGCGACGCGGCCGTCGCGGACGACGACGTCGTGGACTCCGTCGATCCCGGCCACCGGGTCGAGCACGCTGGCGCGGCGGAGGACGAGGTGGGCATCTTCGCCCGTGCGGACGTCGAGGACGTCGGTGAGCGCCGCCAGCTCGCTCATGCTGGCTGCCCGATCGGGGTCGGGCTGGACTCTCCGCCGCCTGGGCTGGGGGCCCCCTCCGGATCCGGGCGCTCGGCGCCGGCGAGCAGCTCGTAGAGGATCGCCATTCGCACGACGAGGCCGGAGGCGACCTGCTCGGCGATCAGCGACTGCGGCGAGTCGATTGCCTCACCGGAGAGCTCGACGCCCCGGTTGACCGGGCCGGGGTGCATCAAGAGCTGGCGCGGGTTGAGGCGGCGGGTGTCGATCTGGAAGGTCGCCGCGTACTCGCGCAGCGAGGGGACGAAGCTCTCGCTCATCCGCTCCTGCTGCATCCGCAGCGCGTAGACGACCTCGGCCTCGCCGAGCCGCTCCAGCGAGTGCGAGACCTCGCAGCCGAGCTCCTCGATCCCGCGCGGGATCAGCGTCGGCGGCCCGCAAACGGTGACCTCGGCGCCCATTCGCTGGAAGGCGATCAGGTTGGAGCGGGCGACGCGGCTATGGAGGACGTCGCCGACGATCCAGATCCGCGTCCCCTCCAGCGAGCCGAGCCGGCGGCGCAGCGTGTAGACGTCGAGCAGCGCCTGCGAGGGGTGCTCGTGCTTGCCGTCGCCGGCGTTGACGACCGCAGCCGAGGTCCAGCGCGAGACCATCTGGGCGGCGCCGGCGTAGGGATGGCGGATCACGATCGCCGCCGGGTCGTAGGCGGAGAGGGTGGCGACGGTGTCCTTCAGCGACTCGCCCTTGTCGACCGAGGAGCCTGCCGCCTTGACCGAGACGAGGTCGGCGGAGAGCCGCTTGGCGGCCAGCTCGAAGGAGCTCGAAGTGCGGGTGCTCGACTCGTAGAAGAGGGTGACGACGGTGCGTCCGCGCAGCGTCGGCACCTTCTTGATGTCGCGGCGGCCGACCTCGGCGAAGCTCTCGGCCCGGTCGAGGATCGCCTCGATCTCCTCGCGGCTCAAATCCTCGATCGAGAGCAGGTGGTTCATGCCAGTGCCTCCACGGTCTCGGGTTCGGAGATGGTCACCTGGTCGACGCCGTCGCTCTCCTCGAGGCGGACGTTGACCCGCTCGCTGCGCGAGGTCGGCAGGTTTTTGCCGACGTAGTCGGGGCGGATCGGCAGCTCGCGGTGGCCGCGGTCGCAGAGGACCGCGAGCTGCACCCGGTCGGGCCGGCCGTAGTCGAAGAGGGCATCGATCGCGGCGCGCACCGTGCGGCCGGTGAAGAGGACGTCGTCGACGAGGACGACGGTGCGCTCGGCGAGGTCGAAGTCGACGTGGGAGGCGTGGACGACCGGCTGGCGGGCGGGGTCCTTGGCGCCGACGTCGTCGCGGTAGAAGGAGATGTCGAGGTCGCCGAAGGGGATCTCGGCCCCGGTCAGCTCGACCAGCAGCGCGTGTAGGCGGCGGGCGAGGATGGCGCCGCGAGTGTGGATGCCGACGATCGCAAGACCCTCGGGCGAAGGGTTCTTCTCGGCGATCTCATGGGCGATCCGTCGCAGGGTTCGCCGTAGGTCATCGTGCTCGAGCACGACGTTCTCACTCATCTGGGACTGCCTTCCTGGCCTCACGGGACCTGGTTAAAGGACGGCTGGAATGTAGCAGTGGGGGCGGCGGCTCGGGGTAGGTCCTCGTCGCAGTAA
>Ga0335070_10002023_pt1 | contig 23575 bp, 24 predicted proteins | sample Lox_Sample_13_FD_206722 | JGI IMG/M metagenome (GOLD analysis project Ga0335070, IMG submission 206722) | Soil microbial communities from Loxahatchee National Wildlife Refuge, Florida, United States - Lox_Sample_1.3 | ecosystem: Environmental > Terrestrial > Soil > Wetlands | place: USA...
AGGCCAAGCGCTTCACCGAGGCCGCGAGCGTTGCCTATCGCCGTTACCACAACGTCGACATTCGTATCGCGCGAATCTTCAACACCTACGGTCCGCGCATGCAGATCCGCGACGGCCGGGTCATTCCTAACTTCATGCGCCAGGCTCTGACGGGCGCCGATCTAACCATCTACGGCGATGGCAGTCAGACACGCAGCTTCTGCTATGTGAGTGATGAGATCGAAGGCTTTCTGCGACTGTCCAGATCGGACGAACACCTGCCGGTGAACATCGGTAATCCTCATGAGTTCACGATCCTGCAGTGTGCTGAGCTGGTTTTGAAGGTGACAGGTTCGAAGAGTCGCATCCGGCACGAACCGCTTCCCCAGGATGATCCCAAGCAGCGCCGGCCAGATATCACCAAGGCGCGTGAATTGCTTGGATGGGAGCCGAAAGTAGACCTGGAAAGAGGCCTGCGCCTTTCGCTGGACTATTTCAAGGAAGCTGCGGCCCGGGGTACGGCCGCCACGCGCTAGTTGCCGCTCGACTGAGCAGCAACATACTCGGTCAACTTCTTGACGTTGGCCTGTTCTTCTTTGGTGTTCAACTCAAACGCCACTCCCATGCCGTATCCGGGATGTGAGGCTTGTACCTTCCCTCGCAGGTGGAGCTTCAATTCGTAGGTACGAACCACAAGCTCAACGGATGACCCTGGCGGAAACGGCAATGAAACCTCGAGATAGCAACCTCCTGCACTCAAGTCCGTTAGGCAGCAGTGGTTCGGAACGGCGGTGCCAGTGCGGTAGACTTCAGCGCCAATGCGGCAGGTGTAACGCTTCTGGGTTCGACGGTTGTCCGGATCGGAGACGGTAGCCGCGTCCGAAGCGACGGGTGGCGCAAGTTCTTCCTCGACAGCAGTTGCAGACCCAGGATGCGGCGCCCGCTCTCTCGAGATTACCGAAACCTCCAGCGGCGCATCGATTTCAATGCTTGCATCGAGAGGCTCGCGATCACTTTCTTCCTTCGCGACATTCGTGCTCAGAAACTCATCCAGCAGACGGCGGGAAGCTTTCGGGACATCCAGGAACTGCACGCCGCCGCGTCCGTTCCAGTCCTGCCAGACCAACTGGCCCGACAAGCGCACATTCGAGCTCTGTCCTGGCAGTCTGAACTGAAAATACACTTTGCTGGTGGGCGGAATCTTCTTGCCGAAAAGAACGGACATCCCATTCTCAGCCAGATTCACGAGCGTAGCCTTCTCCTGCTCGATGTTGGCGTAATCGATGGTGGCATGCGTGTGCACCGAGGCACGCGCGCTCTTTCGCTTTTCCTTGCGCATCACTGCGCGCGCGGCACGGAGGCTGCTCAAGGCACGATCGTAAGCAACCGGCTTATAGAGGACAAAGTTTACGCCCAGCGAAAACAGCTCGCGGATGCTCTCTTGCGAAGGCACCACAGCCACGGCCAGCGTCTGTTCATTGAGCCGCGACGTGCGAGTCTCGCGCAGGAGTGAGAGCACCTCGGCCCCCGATTGGCCGTCGACGATGATGACGTCAAACCGCTCCTGATTCGCCCGGATGCCCGCGCGCGCGAAGTCCGGACAGGATTCGACCCGGATGCTCAGCTCTTGCAGAACGCGCCGCAAAACCTCCGCTGCCGACGCATCCGTACAGACTAGTAGCGCAGATAAAGTCATACGTGCCAATCATGGTAGGTGCCGTCAGTTCACCGAACAAGTTACCGCGGTCACTAACGCCGACCGCTCGTCCCCGCCTCGCGCTCGGTAAATGGTGCAGTTTCAATCGATGACAGCAGTAACCATGGCTGGTCCCGAAAGGTCAGTGCGAGCCTATTGACCGCTCGTGCTTTGACGCGTTCCCACCCCCTTCCTAGGATGAACAGTGACGCGATGAAGGAGCGCGCCCGCTCTACTGTTCCCAGCGGGACGCGATCCGCCCCCATCTTGGCGTTGTGGACGGGAGAAGGGCGTTTCCGGCATCCGGCACCTCCTTCCCGGGAAGACCTATATGAAATTGAACCGACAGCGCGGAATGTCGCTATTGGAGATGATGATCACGGTGGCGCTCGGACTGACCATTGGCGGAATTACTTTCGTGGCGATGATGCCGATGTTCAATCGCAACCACATCGATCTCGCGTATGAAACGACGCTGATGGCGTTGCGCAGCACGCGTCACCTCGCGATTACTCAGAGCCACCAGTACTACGTGAATTTCAACCCTGGCGGCTTCGCCGCGGGCACGATTCAGATCACTTATCAGCCTCCAGCGGCCGCGGGTGGTGGCGCGCTCCCGCCGGTGCAACAGGTGGCCGTCTACACGCTGCCCTCGGACGTCAGCTTTTCGACCATGGCGGGTTTCCCGGCAAATGCTCCCGACAGTTTCGGTGCGGGCGCAACTGCCATCGATTTCGGCCAGGGTCTTGGCGCGGGCAGCCTCAACTATGTCTGCTTCATGCCCGATGGCTCTTCGCGCGACAGCCTCGGCAACTACAACAGCGGTGTGATCTATATCGCCCGCACGGCTGACGCCAACCCGTACAACTCGCGCTCAGTAACGGTATGGGGCACGACCGGCCGAATTCGTGGATGGCGTCTGTACAAGCAGGCCGGCAACAACATTTGGGTGCAACAATGACGCACGCAAAAAAGCGCAGTACGCGGTTTCGCAAAGATGATCAAGGCTTCACGCTGATTGAAGTCATGATCGCCATCGTGGTCATGGCTGTCGGACTCCTGGCTGTCATCGCATCGTTCGCAACAGCCATCGCTGCAACGCAATCGGCCGAAGAGGATCTCATCGCCCGTCAAAAGGTGCTCGACGCCTTAGAGAGCATCTATACGGCGCGGAATGCGCAGCAGATTCCTTTTGCGTCCGTAGCGAATGTCTCTAGCGGAGGGATCTTCCTCGATGGGCCCCAGCCCCTGAAGTGCGCCGGTCCCGACGGTCTGGTCGGCACCGCTGACGATGTCAACTGCACGACACAGGCTGGCGCAAACTGTCCCGACAACGGCGCCGAGTGCATGGTGCTCCCGGGTCCTGACGGAATTCTGGGCACCGCCGACGACGTCACAATGAGTCTGGGCAATTTTCAGCGCACCATTGCCGTAACCCCGGTTCAGTTCATCAACGGGACCACCAACAGCAACATGATGGCGGTCAGCATCACGGTGACGTACACCAAGGCGGGATACCCGGCTCGTTCCTATACCGCCAATGGGCTGATTTCGAGCTATCACTGAGGCGCGGATAAGGATCAATTATGCGAACTGCAATATCGCAACGCGGTTTTAGCCTGTTGGAATTGCTGGTGGCCTCATCCATCGGTCTGACTGTGGTCCTGATGATGACCAGTCTGTTCAAGACCGGCATGGACACGACCATGAAGGTCACCCAGCGCGCCGAAACGCAGCAGAACATGCGCGCCGCCATTGAGTTAATGACCCGCGACATCAGTTTGGCGGGATCGGGACTGCCATCCGGCGGACTGCAACTCACCACCTCCGGCGGGCTTTCCCGATATGCCTGCAATCAGACCGGCACCTGTTACATCGCAGGCGACACTTTTCCCAGCAACGGCGCAACTACGAATTACATGTATCCGCTAATCCCGGGTTTCGGGACTGGCGTGCAAAACGGTGCCGTGATTCCCGCCGCTCCGGGACAGGTGAACAGCAGCATCACCTCCATTTATTGCGACTACAACTTTCCTCTGACCAACTTCACGTTCACCTACCCCAGTGCGACTCAGGTGAATGTGGCAGTAAAGAATGCCGGAGTGCAGCCCAACAACATCCTGGCTCCCGGCGGATTGCAGGTCGGCGACCTCTTGATGTTTAACGTCTCGGTTCCGGGAAGCGGACAGCCGGGAGTCGCTCAGGGAAACAGCTTGATCCAGACGGCAGCGGTTGTGGCCGAAATCACCGGGCTGCCCAACAATACCACCATGAACTTCGCCACGGGCGACCCTCTGAACATGAATCAGACGGGCGGATCCAATAACCTGGCAGCCGTCTCAGGAGCGATTGCAGCTGCGGTGGCTGCAGGTTCACAGCCGGTGACCAGTGTCTGCCGCTTAAACGCGGTGTCGTATTTCCTGCAGGTACCGGCCGCCGGTGGCACCGTGCAGACCCCACGCTTGATGCGTCAGGTAAACGGCCTGAATGCAGTTCCAGTGGCCGATAACATCATCAATCTGCAGTTTACATACGACATCATCGACACGGCCGGGAACGTGGCCGCGAATCAACAGAATCCGATTGCAGCCGGCCAATCTCCGAACCTGATTCAAAAGGTCAATATCTGGATCATGGGCGCCAGTCCCACTACGAATGGCAACAGGTCACAAAGCATGTACCTGGCCACGTCCGTTTCGACGAGCAACATGACTTTCTGCAATTCCTACGGTTGGAGCACAACTGCGTGCCAATGAGGCGCACGTGAAGGGAGAACTAACGCAAATGAACCACAAGAATTCACGCGGCTTCACTCTCATCGCAGCGCTGCTGCTGACGATCCTGCTGTCGGGCGTCGCCGTGGGCCTGCTTTACATGGTCAGCAACGAAGCCCGCATGGGCGGCAACGACCTCGAGGGTAATCTGTCCTACTATGCGGCTGAGGCGCAGATTGAGAACCTCACCTCGGAACTCTCCCAGCTTTACCAGACTTCCCAGTCTCCTAACGCCGCTTCCATCAGTGCACTGGGCAACAACCCTTCGAACTGGGCAACGGCGGTGCCCGGTTCCAACCTTGCCAATATCGATTACAGCCACTCAGGCCAGATGATCACCTGGCCGAGCACGCTGAGTGACGGCGTAACTCCGTGCCCGAACCTTCCCAACCCTTGCGGGTCGTTTGACATTGTGGGGGCAGGGCCGAACCAGGGCATGGTAGCCAGCATGATCCCATTCACTTTGAACGTCACCGCCACAAGGTTGACGAGTGCTGGACAGGTGGCGACCTACTCCGCAGCGGCGGCTACAGGTTCGTCCGTGACACTTACGCGCACGGTCGAGGTTGCCCTGCTGCCCGCGTTTGAATTCGGAATCTTCTGTGATGGGGATTGCGACTACTTCGCGGGTCCTAACTTCAACTTTGGTGGACGAGTTCATACCAATAACAACTTGTTCCTCGCGTCCGGCAGCAAGCTGACGTTCACCGACAAAGTTGCCGCTGTGAATCAGGTGGTGCTGGATCGTCTGGAGAATGGGCACCCGACCTCCAATGGCTACACCGGCGTGGTCTATGTTCCGAACGCAGCGGGTGGCTGCCCGAGCGCCCCCGGCTTCGGCCCGGCAGCCAATTGTCTGGCTCTGAGTACTGGCAGTTGGACAGGCAGTTTCCCGCCCCCAACCGCGAGTTCCAACGTGGGAGGCTGGACGACCCTCTCCAAGAGTACCTTCAACGGCTTTATTGAGAACGGAAACACCGGCGCCAAGAAACTGCAATTGCCCTTCGTGAACTCTGGCAACCAGGTGGGGGCCATCGACATCATCCGCAGACCGCAGACAAGCGACACGCCGCTGCTTTCGAGCTCGCGCCTCTATAGTGAGTCAGCCATCCGGATTCTGCTCGCCGATTCGCTCGCCGATTTGCACCCGGAACGCGGCGCTGGAGCCCTGGATGCGAACGACGTCCGCCTTGGGCCGGCTCTCTATCCCGGCGGCGCTGCGGTTGGCATACCTCTGACGCAAGGACCTGGAAACGGCAATACGATGTATTTCGGAATGGCAAAGAACGGTTCACCAGTGAACTGGACGCTTCCCTCTGCTTGCGCCGCCGGCGCCAATTCTTACCCGCTGGCGGGTGAAATCAACAACGGGACACCATGCACCGGCGCATGGCTGCGCGTGGAGTACTACAACGGGGCCCAGTGGGTCGGCGTCACCCAGGAGTGGCTCGGCTATGGCTTCGGACGCGAATACAACTACCCGCCGACGGCTCCCTACGGCGCAGTGACGCCATGTCTTCCAGGCGTTACCCCGGCAGGCCAATGCTACAACCAGATCCCGGCCATCCTGATTCTGCAACAGCTTCAGAACGGCAAGACTATCGCCAATTCCTACGGTGCGGGTACCGCGGGCAACTGGCTGCCTATCAACTTCTACGATGCGCGAGAAGGCGAACCGCGCGACCAGCGATCCAGCGCTACCGTTACTACTGCCTGCAGTCCGAGCGGGGTTATGAATGTAGTCGAACTCGACGTAGGCAATCTGTGGCTGTGGTTGCAACGCAAGGGCCCCTATGCTGGGGGCAGCGGCAATCTGGTAAGCCAGACCGATCAGAACGGCACGTTTGAAAACGGTTGGATTCTCTATTTTTCGGACCACCGCGGCATGCAACCGGACCCGAACGCGACCGGCAACACCCTCTATAACCGCATGACCGGAATGTCCGGACTGGAAGACGCCGTGAACAGCGGCTCACAGACTGGCGTTCCTGACGGCATAATGGAACCTATTTCGTACTACAACGGACCGGCCCCGCAATACCCAATGTACTCTCCTGAGGACGTCAATGCGGACGGGTTCCTCGACAACTGGGGCGGCAGATATCTGCGGTCGGGATTTGGTCTGCCAATCGATCCTGCAAACATGAACCAGGCCTACTACATTCCCGGCAGCACGGCGGGTATCAACAATTGCGCGACCACTGCCGCGTGGAATATGGTCACAGGACCGCGGCATGCTCTTCGCCTGGTCGATGGCGGCATGGATGGGACGGGCAAGAGTTATCTGCCCCAGCCGATCGCCCCGGCAAAGTCGGGCAACGGTTTCACCGTAGCCTCCGAAGAACCTGTATACGTCTATGGAGACTACAATAGCGGGCCCGCGGATCCGTTCTTCCCCACATCGGGCGCGAATGCCACGACTCCGCACTCGGCAGCGGCAATTATCGCCGACGCGGTGACGCTCCTCTCTAATCCGCCGTCTGGCGCCGCGACGCCGGCTATCAACAGTCCGGGATGGCTCGACACCACGAGCTTCGCTCTGCCGTACTGCGGGACGAAAAATACAAGTCCCGGAACCGGTCTAGCTGCTTGCGCGAACGGCCGTTACGGCAATACCAGCTACTACCGCGTCGCCATCGCAGCCGGCAAGAGCATTCCTTTCCCGCAGCCAAATTGGGCGGGCCAGGACTTCGGCACCGATGGCGGAATGCACAACTTCCTGCGCTACCTCGAAGACCGCAGCGACGGCGGAAACGGAGCAACCGTCAACTATGCGGGATCGCTCATCAGCATGTACTACTCGCAGTACGCTACGGGCGTGTTCAAGTGCTGTAATGCGGTATATGGCGCTCCGGTACGTAATTACTTCTTTGACACGCAATTCCTGAACCCGGCGAACCTGCCTCCAGGCACGCCTAGTTTCAAGGACGTGGTCAGCTTGAGCTACCACCAGAGCTTCACCACGCAGTAAGCTGGCGCTACTGCGGCCAGATTTGTAGGGCTCTGCGGCTCAAGATCAGCATGGCTCACCCTGTAACAGAGTGAGTCATGCGAGTTCTTGGCTGACGGCAGAGCCCTTTATCCGCTTAAGGCGGCTAACACGGCGACCTAGATCCAGCTGTGGTCATGTAGTGATTTTCCTGACGACCCATTCCCCCGCTTCTCTCGTACCGCGTGAGCCACCGATATCCTGGGTCGTCTTCTTTTCCCGCACCGCTTCCAGCACTGCGGCTTCAATCCTGTCTGCCTCCTTAGCGAATTCCAGATGCCGCAGCATCATGGCCGCGGTCAGAATCGCGCCGAACGGATTCGCCTGATTGTTCCCCGCGATCGGCGGGGCGGAGCCGTGGACGGGCTCGAACATCGACGTGCGGCCCGGATGAATGTTGCCGCTGGCAGCCATGCCGAGGCCTCCCTGCAGCGCCGCGGCAAGGTCGGTGATGATGTCGCCGAACATGTTGTTGGTCACGATCACGTCAAACTGGCGGGGATCGCGAACCATCTGCATGCAGAGCGCGTCGACGTACATGTGCTGGGCGGCGAGGCCTGGGTATTCAGTGCTCACGTCCTTGAAGACGCGTTGCCAGAGTCCGCCGGCATGGGTCATCGCGTTCGACTTGTCGCACATCAGCACTTTGCTTCGGGGGGAGCCATCAAGTTTCGGGTGCGTGCGGCAATATTCGAAGGCGTAGCGGATAATGCGCTCCACTCCCTTGCGCGTGTTGATGTCTTCCTGTATGGCGATCTCGTCGGGAGTTCCCTGCTTGAAGACGCCCCCAGCGTCGGTGTAGACGCCCTCAGTGTTCTCACGAAGCACGACGAAATCCACATCCTTCGGTTCCACGCCTTTGAGCGGGCACAAATTGGCATCCAGCAGGCGCACCGGGCGCACGTTCGCGTACAGGTCCATCTTGAAGCGCATGCCGAGCAAGATCTCTTTGGCATGGATGTTCGTTTTCACGCGCGGATCGCCAAAGGCCCCGACCAGGATGGCATCGAAATCACGAGCCAGCTTAGCGAATCCATCAGGAGGCACGGTCGTCTGGTCGCGCAGATAGCGGTCGGCACCCCAGTCGAAATCGGTCAACTCGACCGCCGCTCCAGTTGCCTCAATGACCTTGACTGCCTGCGGAATCACTTCTTTGCCGATACCGTCACCCGGGATGACGGCAATACGTTTCCTGTTCAGGTTTTTCGAGCTCACGGCAGGAACGTTAACACACTCGTTATAATCAAATACAAGTATGGGTCTGACAGCTCTCCAGGAACAAGGTCATGGCTTGGGCGGGGTGGTCGGGGAATATCGGGGCCTGACCACGACGTTGCACTTCGGCGATCCGCAGGCCGAGTTTGCCGCTTTGCGCAGCGGTTGCGGCGTCTATGACCTTGGCTATCGGGCTAAGATCTCCCTCAAAGGTGGGGATCGGGTGCGGTGGCTGAATGGTATGGTCACCAACAACATCCGCGACTTGGCGCAGGGGCACGGCGTCTATGCCTTCCTGCTCAATCCCCAGGGGCACATTCTGGGTGATCTTTACGCGTATAACCGAGGAGACTCGATCATCGTCGATACCGACCGTAACCAGGTCGAGAAGATGCTCAGCGTATTCGATCACTACATCATCATGGATGACGTGGAGGTCGCAAACCTTACAGAGTCCGTTACCGCATTGGGGATCATGGGGCCGAAGTCCCGCGAGGTGCTGAGCGCGGCAGGATTCAGCATTTCCGAGATGACGCCCTTGCAAATAGCTGAGAGCAATAGCGCTGCCGGAGCCATGCCCTGTGCGCTCGTGCGTGGTGAATACATGGATTTCCAAAGCCACGAGTTGTGGCTCGCTCCGGGCGAGGTTCGCAAAGTATGGGACGCGCTAGTCGCACAGGGTGCCGCCCCCGTTGGTTCGGAAGCGATCGAGACGCACCGCATTGTGTCCGGCATTCCGCTCTACGGAGTCGACATTCGTGATCGTGAACTGCCGCAGGAGACCGAACAGGCTAGGGCGCTGAATTTCAACAAAGGCTGCTACGTCGGGCAAGAGATCGTTGAGCGCATCCGCTCGCGGGGAGCTGTCCACAGAAAGTTTTCGGGCTTCGTCAGCGACTCGGGGCAGCCGATCGCAGCAGGAAGCAAGATTGTGTTTGGAGAAAAGGACGTCGGCGAGGTTACGAGCGTTGCATCTTTGCGTTCACCGAATCCCGAAAGGACGGTCGCGCTCGGTTACCTTCGGCGCGACGCGGCTGTGCCAGGGCGAGAGATTCTGCTGGGGGGCGTTCCGGGAAGGCTCGTTTCACTGCCTGTGACCAATGACGACCTGTGTTCGCACGGCTCTGCAGTTAGGCTGCCGGCATGATAGAAATTCATTTGGGCATTCTGGGGAAGCTTTATGGCTGACAAGAAAAATGATTCAGGTTTCAAAGTGACGGACCGCCGATTGTTCACGTCGGAAGGTGAATTGCGCTCCGACGCCGCCGAAGAGGTCGAAAAGGACCCACAGGCAACGAGTGCATCGAAGGAATTCTCCCCGCCACCCAAGTCTTCTGCGGAAAACTCCTCAGTCACGGAGCCTGAGATGCCGACTCCACCTACGGCAGCCGAGCAGGAGGCCCAAGCCGCGGCTTACCGCAAGTCTTCCAAAGATCTCGACAAAGATGTCGAACTGAGCGGTCATTCCGCGCGCGAGTTCGATATCACGTTCGAGCGCTTTCTGGCTTCGTTGTACATGACGGCGATGCTGCAGCTGGGCCTGATGCGCCAGCAAGGCGAGCAGCCGCGGGTCGACATTATCGGAGCGCGGCAGACCATCGACACCTTGAGCCTTCTGTCGGAGAAGACCAAGGGCAACTTGACAGCTGTCGAAGAGAACTTCCTGCAAAACAGCCTTTACGAATTGCGCATGGCATATGTGGAGGTAACGAACGCGCTCGCCCGGCCGCCGCAACCCGGGCCCGCGACGGGAACGACGGGAAGATGAAAGCAACTCTGACCGTGTTGGGCAGTGGGACCTCGATGGGCGTGCCGACGCTGGGTTGTGACTGCGCTGTATGCCATTCCAAAGATCCGCACGATCGACGGACTCGTCCGTCGATCATGCTCGAGTACAACAACAAGGTTGTACTGATCGACACCACACCCGATTTCTACACACAGGCCATCCGCGAGAACATCACTCATCTGGATGCGGTGTTTTATACGCATACCCATGCCGACCACATCCTGGGTATCGACGACCTTCGCCCCCTGAGCTATCAGCATAAGCCAGAAAAGCTCCCGCTTTATGCCCGGCCCGACGCTGCTGCGTTTTTGCGCAGAATGTTCGCCTACATCTTCGATGCGGACTACAAATTTGGTGGGCTCGCCCAGTTGGAATTGCGTCCGATTGACGGCCCTGTGGACGTCTTCGGTGCACGGTTCGAACCCATCATCCTGATCCATGGGGAAGCGCAGATTTATGGCTATCGATTTGGATCAGGTGCGTATCTCACCGATCACAGCGAGATTCCTGAGTCTTCGCTCGACCAGTTGCACGGGCTCGACGTTCTTTTCTTGGATGCTCTGCGCCATAAGCCGCATCCGACGCACTCGACCGTAAGGAATTCGCTGGGGATTGTCGACCGTCTGAGGCCCAAGCGCGCATTCTTCACGCATATCTGCCACGATCTGGGCCACGAGGCGACGAACGCTTCCCTGCCCAGGCTTGTGCGCCTGGCGTATGACGGGATGAAACTGGACTTTGAGATTTAAATGCTGATTCTTGATTGTTGATTGGAACGCTCCCAGAGTGCGGTGCAGATTCAATCAGCGATCAAAAATCAACAATTCTTGCTGATCCATGCTCGTACTCCACAAACTCGAGGATCTCCCTGCGAACTTCGGGCCCACCTACGTGGCCGTCGGAAACTTTGACGGCGTACATCGGGCGCACGCACGCGTGCTGGGCGAGATCGTAACTCGGGCACGGTCAAACGGGGCGAAAGCGGTGGCGGTGACATTCGAGCCGCATCCCACCCGCATCCTGAAACCGGATGCGGGCTTGAAGCTGCTGACTCCTACTCCCGAGAAGCTGCGCTGGCTCGAGGCGACCGGCGTCGATGCAGTACTGCTGCTGCCATTCGGCCGCGACTTGTCCCTGATGACTCCGCGGCAGTTTGCTGAGCGCATTCTGAAGAGGAAGTTGCATGCGCGCGAAGTGCATGAGGGGTTCAATTTTCGGTTCGGACACAAGGCAGCAGGCGACGTCCACATGTTGGCTGAATTCGGCCGGGAAATGGGCTTCGAATTGAAGGTCTATCCCGAGATGAAGCTACGCGGAGAAAGGGTTTCGAGCAGCCACATCCGCAAGCTCTTGAGCGAAGGACAAGTAAGCCGCGCGCGGCATCTGCTCGGCCGGCCTTTTTGCATTCTCGGTGCCCCGGGCCGCGGCCGGGGTTATGGATCGAAATACACCGTGCCGACAATAAACATGGCGCGTTATGAAGAACTGGTGCCGAAAGATGGCGTTTACATTACCTCTACGCGGGTAGGGAAAGAGCAATTTGATTCTGTGACAAACGTTGGGAATCGCCCGACCTTTGGGGACGAGTTATTCGCAATCGAAACGCACTTGCTGAACTTTCATCCCCTGGAACTGACCCCTGATACGGAAGTGGAAATCTGTTTCCTCGAGCGCTTGCGCGATGAAATCAAGTTTCCGTCGGTGGAGGCACTACGCGAGCAGATTGCGTGCGATGTCAAGAAGGCACGGCGATACTTCCATCTGCTGCGGCTTCACCGCCGTCGTCCTTAGATCTACTGATCACACGGGATACAGCCGAATCATCAATGAGGCAGATATCCCAATTCCATCGGCAGCTTCCCGTCCACGCGGATCACGTTCACGGTATTGTCGATTGAGCGTGCCTCGATCAACCCCACCGCCCCAGGTTCGTTTTGAACGGCCTTGAGCACGTCGCTGTCGGTGTCCACGAACAGAATGGAGTTCTTGTGCGTAATGACGAACTGTGTCCATTCGCCTGCGGACATCTTGTTCAGGCGCTGCATCGTTTGCCTCTCGCCCGCCGAATCCTTATGCAAAACGAGGATAATGTTTTTGCCGTCAGGCCACTTCCTTACCTCGCCGTGAACGATCTTTGACAGCTGGGCAGACGTGACACTCTCCACCACGTTCCCCTTATTGACGATGACGGCGGTGTGGTGCGCGAAGCATTGCGTCAGACTCAAAAGAAAAAAGACCAGAGTGCCAATGACAAAACGAGTATTCATGATTCGAGACCTGAATGTGTTTTCGGGGGATAGCACGAGGGTAGTCAAATCTCACAACGCACTTGTCACCAGGATGTCACGTCTGCCACACGGAAGTAACCAGAAGTAATGTTCTTGAATCATTTGAGCGATTGAGTCATGAGCCATGGAAAACTGGGCCCGCACGGGGACTACTCGATTGGGTCAACCAGAACTGCTTCCCGCTCACGCAAGTCTTTCCCTGGCCACTGCACAATGACAATCGCCGAAAGCACCAGGATGATGCCCACGGCTTGAATCGAGCGCACGCCTTCTCCGAGTAATACTGCTGCAAGCAGGATCGAGAACACGGGCTCCAGACAACTGGCAATGATCGCTCGCGTGGGCTCAAGGTGCTGAAGGCCGAGGAAGTAGAGCGAAAAGGGCCCCAAGACCGAAATCATGGAGAAAAGGAACAGAAACGCCCATTGCCCGGGTGTGTACTGCAGCGCAATCACCTTCCAGGGTGGATTCACGATCAGCCAAAAGACAGCCGCCGACCCGAGCGTCCAGACCAACACCCGCCAGCGATCGTGCCGGCCGAGTATGTCGTGTCCGCCGATGTTGTAAAACGCGAATGAAAACGAGGCCAGAATGGCGGCAATCAGCCCGTAACTATCGAGATGCAGGTGCGAGGAGGAGTGTCCGCCGATAATCCCAATCGTTAGCGCAATACCGCAGATAGCGATCGCTACAGCAGCGACCTTCTGCACTGAAAGCTTCTGTTGTCCGCGCGCAACCACGTACAACAGTACCCACACCGGCGCCGTGTATTGCAGGACGATCGCAATCGCCACGCTCGTCCTTTGGATCGCGACATAGTACAGGTAGTTTGAGGCAGCCACCCCCAGGATGCCCAGAATCACGCATCGAACGAGATCAGGCGTCGAAACTTTGATCCGCTTCCACCCGTAGCGGCCCACGAGCAGCGGAAGCAGGACCAGCAACGAGAACGTAGTTCGCGCCTGAGACAAGATCAAGGGCTCGATGGGGTGGAGTACCTCACCGGCAAGCGGTAACTTGCCCGTGAAAACCGCACGGCCGAGTGAGGCGGAAATTCCCCATAGGAACGTCGCCGACGCGATGAAAACATATCCGCGGAGCGGATGAGCATGGGAATTGGGATTTGTGCTCAGGGCTCAGGCCACCGAATCCGATGATGCGGCGGAGTCGAGAATCTGGTCAAGAAGTGCGGGATCGAATCCGATGAGCGGTTCGCCGTCTATAAGCATCGTCGGAGTTTCATTACTGCCGTACGTTTCTGTCATCGTGCGGCGTGCCTCGGGGTCCAGCGAGATGTCGCGCTCTTCGAACGTGATTTCACGCGCTTCAAGATAAATGCGCATCAACTCACAAGAGAAGCAGCCGGGTTGGGTGAACAGCACGATCTTAGGCATCGATACCTAGCCCGCGTACTCAATGGCAATCGTAATCTTCGCCGTCTTTTCAAGCATGGCCGAGACAGAGCAGTATTTCTCTTTAGATAGTTTGACTGCGTCTTCCATTGCCTTGCTCGACACTTTACCACCAACCCGGTATGTCAGCTTGATTTGCGTGTAAACGGCCGGATATCCCTCGGCACGTTCGCCGTCCGCGCTGACCTCGAGGCTGGTGAAGGGCTCGCGTTTCTTGCGGAGGATTCCGACAACATCCGACGCCGTGCATCCACAGAGCGCGATCAAGACGAGCTCCATGGGTGTGTTCGCAGTTTTCTCTTTGGCTGTGTCCATTACGATCGCATGGCGCGATGTGGCTTCGCCTGTGTAACGCTCGTTGTCTGTCCATATCGCTTTTGCCGATATCACTTGGTTATCTCCGGTTATCAGTACTCGGTTCGGGATGAATCAGGACGCGAAACAGCTCCGGGGCGTCCTGCTTGAATCGAATCTCAAGTTCTGTCTGAATCTCGTGCACACGCGCGAGTGACAGATTATCCGAAAGCGTGAGGTGGCATGAGACATACAGGCGCCCGCGCACTCGTTTGAAGATGAACTCGTGGACATCCAGGATTTCCGGGAACTGCGCGGCCACTGCTTTAAGCCGGTGTTCAAGTTCAGCGTCGCCGACGAGTTCTTCAGGGCGCTCAATCGTCGCGGGCTCGCTTTCGATATGAGTCAGGATGTCGCTGATCTCAGGGACTTCGTGGCGCATATCGACTTCGAGTTCAGTCACCTGATCGTGAGCTTCCTTCAGGCTCATGCGCTCGTCTAGTTCCACGTGCTGTTCCACGTGAAGCTGTCCCGCAACGTCTTGTACGCTGATATCGTGCACGTAGAGATTGCGGTGAGTCGCCACGGCTCTTATGCGGTCAAAAATGTTTTCTGTGTGCTGTGCGCGCGGGAGTGGCTGCACCGTTACGTCCGCGTCCGGCAATATGCGGTGCACGGAGTCGGTCACCGCAGCGGCAAGCTGTCCTGACCGCTGAAATGTCACATTGCGCCCCAGACCTACCGCCAAATCGGCAAAGTATCGGTTTCCAGCCCGCCGTATGCGGACCCGGTCCACTTCTAACACGCCCTCGATGCGCGACACGGCATCATAGATCTGGGAACGAACGCCCGGCGGAGCTGCATCGAGCAGCGCATCAATAGTCCGCCGCGCCAGCCGCCAACTGACCGAAACCACCACCCCCGCAACAAACAACGCGGCAATCGGGTCGGCATCGGCCAGCCACTTGACACCATACTTACGTCCGACCAGGACCAGCACCAAGCCGAGCACAACAACCCCAGCCGACCAGATGTCCGTGGAGAAATGCAGAGCATCCGCTTCCAGCGCCTGGCTGTCATATTTGCGGGCGATTCGCCCGAGCGCACGCGAACGCCACCAGTCCAAGATCATGGAAAACAGCATCACGGCAAATGCCGCGATCGTTGGTTCAATCTCTATATGGCGGAAAAAGAGCCGCAATCCAGCTTCATAGATGATCCAGGCACACGTCAGCAGCAGGAGGCCAGTCTCAACGAAAGCCGAAAAGTTTTCTACTTTCCCATGCCCGTATTGATGGTCGGCGTCCGCAGGCTTGTCAGAAACTCCAACTGAGAAGAACGTCAGGAAAGATGCAATCAGGTCCAAGCCGGAATGCGCCGCCTCCGAGAGAATACCCAGACTTCCTGTAGTGATACCCACGATCAGCTTGAGCGCCGTAATAACAACAGCCGCCCAAACGGACTTGGCCGCGGCAGACCGCTTCTCTGCGCGCATCAGGTCCGGAGTGGCGGTGGCAGGCATGCCCCACATGCTCGAATTATCGCCGCTGCGAGCAGAATCGGCAAAGGCGAGGGAACGAGTCATTGCGTGATTGAGCGATTGAGTCATTAAGCCATTTAGCGATCGATCCATTGAGAACCGTGCGAGCAGACGCTGGCACCGTCGGGGCGTAAGGTTGTCAGTGGCTCAATGACTCAATCACTCAATGGCTCAATCGCTAAATCTGCCCGTATTTATGCTAGGATTTCATGCTTGGCAATTTCACCTTTCTGGTGGACCAATCCTGGAGGAATGAAAGTTATGCGTATCAGCTGGCTGCTGTGTGTTTTGTTGGGGACATTGGCTTGGGGACAAGCCGCCCCGAGTGCCCCGCCCTCACAGCCGGCCCCTGCTCCGGCCAGTGCGCCCAAACCTCAAGCGCCTGCGGATACCTCGGCTTCGGTTCCTGACGATGCTGCCGTTCTGACGATTACGGGTGTGTGCGCTCCCAAGCCGCAAGCCTCGGCTTCAAAAGGCGCCACCACCAAACCCGCCGCCGCAAAAACTACCGCGAGTTCGACCGCAGATTGCAAGACCATCATCACCAAGGCTGAATTCGAAAAGCTGGCAAACGCTGTAGCTCCCAATCCGACGCCGCAGCAGAAGAAACAGTTAGCCGGTGTGTTGCCGCGCATCATCGCCATGTCGACCGAGGCCAAGAAGCGCGGCATGGACAAAACTGATCAATATAACGAGTACATGAAGTTCGTGAAGATGCAGGTGCTCACGAACCAGCTGCAGCGCAAGCTCCAGGAAGATGCGGCGAAGATTTCAGATGCAGACATCGAGAAATACTACAAAGACAACTCATCCAATTTCGAGCAGTACAACCTCGATCGCATCTTTGTCCCTCGGACCAAGCAGGTCGAGGCTGAGGCCAAGGACGAGGACCAGGACGACAAGCTGAGCGCCGAGCAGAAGAAGGCCAAGGAAGATGCGGAGAAAACCAAGGCCGAGGAAAACGAGAAGGCCATGACGAAACTGGCCGACGATCTCCGTGCCCGGGCCGCTGCGGGCGAGGACGTAGTCAAGCTGCAGAAGGAGGCATTCGACGCCGCCGGGATGAAGATTGAATCGCCGACCGTGAATCTTCCGAATATCCGCCGGACCGGTCTGCCCCCGGCACACGCAGCCGTGTTCGAGCTGAAACCGGGTGAGCTGTCGCAGGTCATCAGCGACAACGGCGGGCACTATATCTACAAAATGATCGGCAAGACAACGATGCCGTTGGATCAGGCGAAGAACGAGATCAGGGGCAAGATCCAGAACGATCGCATGCGCGAACAGATGGAAAAGCTGAATAGCTCGTTCCAGTCCACTCCGAATGAAGCATACTTCGGACCGGGCGGTGTCGGTCCTATGCCGCCGCCGCGCATGCCCCGTCCGCGGCCGGGAATGCCGCCAGCAAGTCCGGCAGCGCAGCCCGGTCCGGCGGGCGCGCCTTCTACTACTCCACCGCCAGCGCAAGCTCCTGCACCGCAAAAAGACTGATGGCCAAACCTGTTGTGGTGGTGACCGGTGTGTCGGGCAATCTGGGCTCCAGATTGCTTCCGCTGCTGAGGAGTTTTTCGGTCATTGGCGTGGATGTCGCTCCTCCCCGAACTGATTCTGAGCTCCAATTCGAGAGCCTCGATTTGGCGCAGGAATCCTCGACCCGGGCTCTCTACGAACTGATGCGCGACACGCATCCCTATGCGGTCGTGCACCTGGCTTTCGTCATCGACCCGGTGCGCTCCGGTGTTCTCGATGTCGATCGCATGTGGCAGATCAATGTCGCCGGCACGGCAAGAGTTATGGAGGCGGTCACCGAGGTAAACCGCACCGCCGATTCTGGGATCAAGCAGTTTATCTTTCCCAGCAGCGTTTCGGTTTATGGACCCGATCTGCCTGCGCCTGCGACAGAGGATTCTCCCTTTGGCGCACACACGTTGCCGTACGCAATTCACAAGAAAGAATCCGATGAGGTAGTGCAGCAACGTTGCACCGCACTCCGCGGGTGCAGCGTGTACATTCTTCGCCCGCATATCTTCGCGGGAGCGAGTGTTGAAAACTATCTCATGGGGGCGTTTCGCGGAACGCCCAACGGCAAAAGCGCGCGCGCCGAGAAGATGCGGACCGAAGGCAAGCGCCTGCCAACTATGCTTCCCCGCGGACAGCAGTATCTCGACAACAAGCTCCAGTTCATTCACGTCGACGACATGGCGCGCCTCCTCTGCCATGTTCTGCAACGGGAACCAGAGACGCAGCGGCTGACAGTCCTCAACGTCGCCGGGCGTGGCGAACCATTGAGTTTTGCCCGTTGTATCGAGATGGCGCAGGCAAAGCTGGTGCGCGTGCCAGGTAAATGGGCCATGCGTCAGGTGCTTAAGTTCTTGTGGAATCGGGAAATTTCGGCCATTCCACCCGAAGCGGTGCCGTATATGACGGGTGAGTACACGATGAACACCGATCGTCTCCGGCGGTTCCTCGGCCCCGAGTATGAGCATGTGATTCGCTACACGGTCGCCGACGCGTTTGCGGACAGCTTCAAGAGGCAGACAACTTCGTAGGATCTATTGCCCGCAGTTCCCGGCTCCGCATCCTGTTCCTCCATACACCTGCGGCTCACCCAGACTTCCCTTCGACGGCAGGTGGCGGATGTAGAGCACCAACTGCCAGATCTCGTCGTCATGAAAAATGTCCTTGGACGCCGGCATTCCCGACGGCGAGATCCCATTGGCGATGATCCAGTGCAATTGTCCATCGCTATAAGACTGCACTGACGACGAAGTCAGCGGCGGAACCGGCGGTGCCATCTTGTCGGCGAACGGGACACCGGTATTCTGGCCATCAAGACCGTGGCACACCATGCAGTATGCCGTGAAGTTGCGCTGCCCCGCGTGGATGTTGTCCAGGGTTACAGGCACCGGATTCATGTCAGAACGACCGCCGACGGTAATCCGCCGTTTAGCCCCTTGTATCAGGTTCGTTTCGATGGTTCCGGGAGCGCGAACCTGACAGGCCGCTAACAATGCAATGCCCGTCACCATCGTAATGGAGATCGACCAGCGTACTGGACATGATCGCAGCATGGCTACTCCACCATGATCGTCATGTTCATGTTGCCGTGATTGGCGCCGCAAAAGTGATCGCAGATCGTGGTGAAAGTGCCTGCAGTTTGCGGCGTCACGGTGACTTCCTTCGTTTGGCCCGCAGGAATCTCTTCGTCCAGCTTTAGCGGACGGAGAAAGAACCCGTGGGTCACATCTTCGCTGTGGAGGCGGAGCCTTACCGTCTGCCCTTTCTTAAGCGTGATCTTTTCGGGGCTGAAGGCAAAGCGCTTGGCAGTGATCTCGATGACGGGAATGTCTTCGGCCCGAAGCCGCCCCGACCCACTCAACAGCAGCGTGGCCGATAAAGCTAGCGCAGTGACAAGCGTTGGGAGAAATGCCCTGTTACGACCCATGTGATTTGCAATCCCTTCCAAAATGAAGTCATCCGTCTTAGACAGTTGGATTCTTGAGAAGCTGATGGACTCCGTTGATTCCGCCGAACTCGCGCGCGGTGAGTTCGACATCTTCGACGGAAAGTGAATTCGATCCCGCTTGCGATTTCCCGTTGAAACTGACTGTCCGGATGCCCAGGTTCTTGAAGGGATGATCCTTATCGAACGGCACCGGCTTGCGCGGCCCGCTTACGCCATTCGGATCGGGGAACGCGAAGATAAGCGAACGTGCGGCATAGTGATGCACGGCTCCGATCTGGTGTTCGTCATCGCGATGGATGTGCCCGTACAGTACCGTAACGTTGTCGTACGCTGCCAACACATTCATCACGTCGTCGCCGTCGCTGGTGAACCATTCCCAGTCAGGACGGAGATCAAACAGTGGCCGGTGCGTGAAGACCACAATCGGTGCTGTTTTCGAAAACCGTGAAAGATCTTTCTGAAGCCATGCGAGCTGTTCAGCGCCGATCTCAGGCTTGCTCCGGGAAACGTTGTCCAGGGCCACGAAATGAACTCCCCGGTGATCGAACGAGTAGTGGCTATCGCCGAAGAATTCCCGGTAAAGAGCGCCGTTATCGAGCCCGGCGTCGTGTTCGCCCGGTACGCACTTGATCAACGGCACGTTGATTCTCTTCGAGATTTCCTGAAACTGCCGCATGCGTTGCACGTGGACGTCGCGGTCCTCGGTGTCGTGCGTCAGGTCGCCAGTAAACAAGACAAGATCGGGTCGTTGGGGCAACGCGTTGATCATTTCTACCGCCTTCTCGAAAGCTCTGGTTCCGAGCGGATCGGGCGGGCCATTGAACCCAACGTGTGCATCACTGAGTTGCACAAAAGAAAATGGTGTGACTTTTTCGCCGTTGGCGCGGCCCAACGTCGATAACAGATTTCCAGCTTCGCCCGCGTGAAGCGCGCTCGGATAAGAGGAATAGAGCACTCCGATGCCGAGCGAAGTTCCCGCGATTTTCAGGAACGAACGGCGGTCTGTTGCTTTCATGATTCCTCCAGCAGTGTGCGTTTGCTGATCTCCAAAACCGGGCAATCAGCGAATTATTCCCACCTGGATCGCACAAATATTTCTTCTTTCTGAGGGAATAAACTCCGCGTGAACGCAGTTATCCTAGGGAGGTGCAAGATCGACACTTGCCTGCCGCGACGTTCGAAGAGCTGGCTCTGCCGCTGTTCGACCAGCTCTATAACTTCGCGCGCTGGCTCACACAGGACGCGACTGAAGCCGAGGATCTTGTGCAGGAGACGTACACCAAAGCTTTGCGAGGGTTTTCAGGATTCCAGCTTGGCACGAACTTCCGGGCTTGGATGTTTTGCATCCTGCGCAATACGTTCCTGACCTCGCGGACCGGGCTCAAATCTGCCGATCCAGATGATACCGACATGGATTCCATGCCGTCACCTCAGCCGACGCCGGAAGCCTTTCTCATCCAGCAGGCCGACCGCGCAGCAGTGCAGCAGGCGCTGGAGCGTTTGCCCGTTCCTTTTCGCGAGATCCTGCTTCTCTGCGAGGTCGAAGAGATGTCGTACGAAGAAATCGCAGAGGTTCTGGGCATCCCCATTGGGACGGTAATGTCACGCCTGTATCGTGCACGCAGAGCCTTACGAGCACAATTGCTTGAGAAGTTCAAAGGAGCTTCCCATGGCGTGTGACTTGTGGCGCGAAAAGCTCGATCTGTATGCTGACGGCGAACTTCCCGCGCCCGACGCGGCTTCCCTCGCCACGCACCTGCGCGAATGCTCCGTGTGTGCTGCCGAGGCTTTAAACCGCGTGCAGACGAAGCGGGCCCTCGCGATCGCCGGGAAACGCTATCAAGCGCCTGCGTCTCTGCGCGAGAAAGTAAGGCAAAGCGTCAGCGCTCCACTCCCACGGCAAAGACGCTGGGCCTGGAGCATCCCGGCAGTTCCTGCCTTGCTCGTGTTGATTCTTTCGCTGGGTGTTGGGTTTTACGTCCAACGTGAGACTGCGCGCCGCCAGCGGGTTTACAGCGAAGTCGCGGATCTACATGTCGCCACCCTGGCCAGCGCCAGCCCTGTGGATGTGGTTTCTACGGACCGGCACACCGTGAAGCCCTGGTTCGAAGGAAAGATCCCCTTCAGCTTCAATTTGCCCGAACTGCAAGGCACGGACTTCACTCTAGTCGGCGGACGAGTCACGTATCTCGGCCAAATGCCTGGCGCGCAGCTCATCTACCGTCTTCGCAAGCACGAAATCTCAGTGTTCATCCTTCAGGATCGGGGCGATGAGGACAGAGTTCTGCCGTCCGGTCCGCTGTCGACGTTCTCGTTCACTGTAGAAAGCTGGACAAAGAACGACCTGCGCTATTTTGTCGTAGGCGATGTTGGGCCTCAGGACATCCAAAGCCTGAGCAAACTGCTCCGCGACGCCGCCTGAACCACTCAGGCCGCCTTCTTGCCGCGATATAAGCCTGCAATTCCGAACGTGTAAGGCGTCCAGGTCGCCTCGGCGAAGCCCGCGTTCTTCATGCGGGTAAGCATCTCATCCGGCGACGGGAACCGCTCTACCGAAGCCGGCAGGTACGCATACGGCCCACGCACTCCCGAAATCATCGTGCCAACGCGCGGCAGCACCTGCTTGAAATACACACGGTACAAAGAGCCCATCAGCCCTCTCGGCTCCCCGAAATCCAGGATGCCGCATTCACCCCCCGGCCGGAGCACGCGGTTAATTTCCTGCAGTCCGGCGTCGTAATCGGCCAAGTTGCGAAAACCGAATGCCGAAGTCACCAGGTCAAACTGCTCACTAGCCAAAGGAAGGTTGAGGGCGTCAGCTTCCATCCACTCAGGTGAGTGCGACGCGAGCCCGGCAGACTTGATTCTTGCCCGCTGCAGCATGGCGTGCGAGAAGTCGGCTCCTACAATGCGCGCCGGGGACTTCCTTTTTTCCCGCTGCAGCGCGAACGCCATGTCACCGGTACCGCAGCAGAGGTCGAGAATGCGCGAGTCCGGTCGCGCCAGAATGTGGCCGAATGTTCGCGCCGTGCGCCGCCACCACAGCCGGTCCACATTGAACGACAGAACATGATTCAGCAGGTCGTAGCGGGGCGCGATCGACGTGAACATATTGCGCACAGCGTGAGCCGCAGAACTGCGGTCGCTCGCTCCTTCCGGGGCTGCGCCGACGACTGGAGACTTGTATTCGGGCACGATTCTCGGATGGTCCTAACGCCTCTTCTTCGACTTCGCGCTCTTGATCTGTTTGACGATGCCCTCGACCTGCAGGATGTGATTCGTGTCATGGCCAGCGAACATCTTCGCCAGATGCGCAACCGATTCCTTCCCGCGCTCCAGATGCATGCCGAAGTTGTCCCAGGTTTCCGGAGCGATCTCTTTCAGCATCCGCAGGTTGTTCTCCCGCATTACGCGGAAGACTTCCAGCGAGCGTTTCGCATCGCGGTCGCGATACCTAAACACCGACGCCCACGCATCCTGATCAAAGGGCTGGATCGTAATTCCGTTCTCGCCAATCACTGACCGCATGCGCCAGCTGGCTACGATTTCAGCATCTGCCAGGTGAGCAATGATTTCGGCAATGGACCACTTCGTCGGCTCCGGGCGCCATTTCAGCTGCGCTGGGGTCAAGCCCGAGATCGCCTTCTGCAGCCTGCCCGCGGTCGCTCGCTGCACCTTAATCGCGTCCTGACCCTTCACGTAACCCAGGATTCTGTCAATGTATTGTTCGGCTGTTTCCTGCATACTCTCCTACTTTCCCCAAACCCATCCGCCGCGCGACAGCCGCCGGATTTCCTCGACTGAGTCAATGACTGGGCGCTCGGGCACATCGCTGGCAACTTCTACCTTCCCGATCTCGCGCGGCAGAATGAAATGGACGACGCCGTTCTGCGTCTTCTTGTCGTTCTTCAAACGTCCCAGAATCTTCTTTGCACTGACACTGACCTCTGGCAGGCGACCCAGGCTGAGCACCGCGTCGGCAATGCGGCCCGCCGTCACGCTGTCAGTCCGCCCCACAGTCAGCGCGATATTAGTCGCCGCAATCATCCCCCACGCAACCGCCTCGCCATGCAGCAGCGATCGGTAATTCGTCTCCGCCTCTAGTGCGTGGCCAATCGTGTGACCCAGGTTCA
>Ga0335070_10002024_pt1 | contig 23562 bp, 24 predicted proteins | sample Lox_Sample_13_FD_206722 | JGI IMG/M metagenome (GOLD analysis project Ga0335070, IMG submission 206722) | Soil microbial communities from Loxahatchee National Wildlife Refuge, Florida, United States - Lox_Sample_1.3 | ecosystem: Environmental > Terrestrial > Soil > Wetlands | place: USA...
GGCACGAGGTTGCTCACGTCGGCGCGCGCGTCCAGCGAGATCAGTCCGGTCTCGTCCCCAAAGAGCTGGCACCTGATACTGGTACCGATTTCCAGATACTCCATTTTGCCTTGGTCCATTTCAACAGGGACTCGGGTTCCGATCTTCAGATCCTTTTCATAGCCAATCGGGAGACGTGGGCCCGATTGCACGGCGAGCGCGTTCATGGAATACTGCCGCGTGTTGATCTTCTTTCCGTCTTCCAACTCATTCAGCGAAAAGTCGAGATGATAAGCGACTGGTGGCTTCGAAACCTTCTCAGTCTTATCCTCTTTTTCCTGTGCCCGGCTCACGCTCTTCCCAACCATAAGGATGAGGGTGACAGTTATCGTAAAAAGGATTGTGCTTTTCCGCATTGTTGTGTCTCCCTTGCAAAAATCGAATTACTCTTGCTTGACGTTCACCGGAAAATCTCCGGAATGAGACAAATTATTTGTTTCCAATTCTTCCTGTTTTGCGAACGCTGTTTGTACTCGTGCGGCTAAGCTGGCTTCTTCTGGAAATCGCTGGACATACTCCAGGGCCAGCTCTTCCTGTTCACTGAGCGGTCGCGCGGACGGGAATTGGTCGAGTTTGGGACTTGCCGCCACCATCGTCCAACTCGGCCGGCGAATTCGCGCATGCGTCTGCGAATGCCGAACCGACGCGCCACTCTTCGCATTCTTCGCCTCCGCTTTTGGCACCTCCTGATTCTGGATAGCTGGGCGATTCACGGTCACGGGACGCAAAGGTTGCGTGGTTTTCCAGGCGAGAGCAGCAGCGATCACTACGACTGCTGCTACCGCGAAGCCCCATCGCCACCACGCTCGCTCAGCGAGATCGGCCTGCTGGGCGCTGAGAGTTGCAAGAATTCGATCCGCCATTCCGACCCGTGGCTCGACCAACGCATACTTTGCCAGAGCGGCGTCCAGTGCACGATCGAGTTCGTCGTTCTGGCGATCCGCGCGATGACCTTGATTATTTTCAGTCATGGTCGTACCTGCCTCCTGCCGGTCTGTTGCGGCAACTTCTCCTTCAAAATTTCCCGTGCCCGGAACACTCGAGATCGCACCGCCGCTTCGCCGATCCCTAAAGTCTTGGCTACCTCCCGCGGTGACATCTCCTCAATCGTCGAAAGAATCAACGGCTCGCGTAGTTTGTGCGGCAGTGCCGCAATCAGTTTGTCCAACGCGCCGCTGATCTGTGCCCCAAGGATCTTTTCATCTGCACCCGCATCCGACGACTCCACTTCGATTGGCGCCTTCTCCGGTTCTTCCAGCGGAATCTCCTGCCGGCATCCGCGAGCTTTTGCTCGATCCACGGCGACCCGCCAGGCAATTCGCACCAGCCATGTCTTCGGGTCGTCGACTTCCGTAAGTTTCGCGCTGTAGCGCAGCACTCGCAGAAACGTCTCCTGTGTTGCGTCCTCGGCGTCCTGATGCCTGCGGAGCACCGCATAGGCGACGCGATACACCACTCGGGAGTGGTCCCGCACCAGCGCTTCGAGTGCTTCTTGGATGCGCTCATCCCGGCTGCGTTCTGACTCGCTGCCACCGATCGTTGCCGCTCCGCTCAGCGTCGCCTCTCCCGCCACCACGCAAGTGCCCTCAATCATGAAGACCGCCGGAGTATCGATTGTGTTCAGGAATATCTTAGAAGAGGAACGAAGCGGGAAGAACTAATTGCGGGTAAAGCGCAGAAAGGAAAAGAATACCGTCCAGGTCTTGGGCTTAAACCTCAGGACACACGACCCCAAAATCATAAGGGCCTTACTCCCCAACAAACACCGGTTCCGGTTCCAGCCGCACGCCCCACATCTCTTCCACGCGCTGCTGGATCTGATCTTTCAACGCAAGGACTTCGGCAGCCGTCGCTCCGCCGCGATTCACGATCGCCAAAGCGTGTTTTGAAGAGATGCCCACGTGACCAAACCCGTATCCACGGCTGAATCCGGATTTTTCCACCAGCCATGCAGCAGATACTTTTTTATGCGACACCAATGCCGGATACGCGGGAAGCATGAGTCCTTTCGCAGCCGCCCGCCTCTCCAGTTCTGCGTGTTGCTCCGCTGTGACGACAGGATTCTTGAAAAACGATCCCGCGCTCTGGCAATCCGGATCGCCGGGGACAATCACCATTCCCTTCACGGCTCGAATATGTCGAACGGCCTCGCGAGTCTCCGCCAGATTCGGCCGCGTCTCGCGTCCAGCGAAATGCCGCTTCAGATCGGCATATTCCAGATGAGGCTCGCCGCCAGGCGTCAGGGCGAACCTCACGCGCAAGATGATGAACCGTCCGCGCTCGCTTGTGTTGAAAATACTCGAGCGATAAGAAAACCCGCATGCCTCATTGCAGAGTTCGCGAACCTGCCCGTCCTGGCGATCAAAAACCAGAACTGACTCGACCGTCTGTGAGACTTCCTGTCCGTAGGCACCGACATTCTGCACCGGTGTCCCGCCCACGCTGCCCGGAATCCCGCTCAGGCACTCCACTCCCGCACAACGCGCCGCCACCGCATGGGATACGAACCGATCCCAGGATTCGCCCGCGCCCACGTCGAAGAGCATCTTGCCGTTACTGTTAGCTTGTCGCTCAATTCCCGAGATCGCAACTTTCAAAACCAATCCGGGCCAGCCGGAATCGGCCACCACAAGATTGCTGCCGCCACCCAACACAAAAAGAGGAAGCTCATTCTCGCGGGCGAAGGTAACAGCCTGCTGCACCTCGCTGGTCGACGCAGCTTCAACGAAAAATCGCGCAGGTCCGCCGATGCGAAATGTGGTCAGTGGCGCCAGCGGGATATTCTCCTGAATCACCATGAGAGCAACGGACCACTATATCCAACTCCTCCAGACGTCGCTTGGCAAAAGAAACCTTGATGTGCAACGAATTTGCTTTCTTTGGGTATTCGCGTATTTCTTCGCGACCTTTGCAGTCCAAGGTTTTGCGATCTCACTCAAAAACAAAACTCAAGTTAGAATGGAGACACGCCAAGAAGAACTGACTAGAGGAGCCTACGAAATGCCGATGTACCCCGAGATTATGGTGATGCCGATGCGCGAAGAACTGACGCGTCTGGGAATCGAAGAATTACGTCAGCCCGAACAGGTCGATCAGGCGCTGAAGAACCGTCCTGGCACCACCATGGTGGTGGTCAACTCCATCTGCGGATGCGCCGCCGGCCGCATGCGCCCCGCGGTCCGCATGGCACTGCAAAACGGCAGCAAACCCGACCACTCCTACTCTGTTTTCGCCGGACAAGATACCGAAGCCACCGAGCGTGCCCGCGGATATTTCACCGGCCAGCTGCCCTCATCTCCCTCGATCGCCATTCTGCGGGACGGCCAACTCGTCTACATGATGCCCCGTCGCGACATCGAATCACGCGAAGCCCCCGCCATCGCAGCGGACCTGAAGGCAGCCCTGGATAAGTTCTGCGGGAAGACCGTCGCCACCTAACCCTGGGACTCTCACGAGTGGGGACGGGGATGCCCCACTTCTCGCCGCTTTTGCGAGAAGTGGGCTGAAGGACGCCACGATCTCTACTTCCGTTCACCCATCGTGAACGTCTTGATCACAATCGCGTTTGGCTGCACACCCACGGGAATCAGTGTCAGCAGGGAATACTCCGTAGGCTCCAGCCTCTTCGGTCGTCGCTTCTGAATCACGGTGACGTCCCCCGACTGTGTGCCCAACACGAGCAGGTAATTCTGATCCGGCGTGAGCGCTAGCCCGTCGGGCCGGCTGCCGACCATCAGTGTCGCGATTCGCCGGCCCATATCGATGTCGTACACTGCTACCGTGTTCGACCCGAAATTCGAAACATACAGGCGTGAATTATCCAGAGTTACGACTGCGTGCGACGGATGCTGTCCTATCTCCTGGCTATTGCCCACTTCGTCATTTCCTGTCTCGACAATCGAGATGCTGTCGGAATCGAAGTTGCATACCATCATCTCGCCGCCGTCGGGCTTAAGTGCGAGGCTCACCGGAGTCTTTCCCACGTCGAGCAATGCCAGAACGCGGTCGTCTTTCTTCTGCGCCGTGTTCGGATCGCTGCGAGCCAATTGAATCGAAGCCACCTGCGACGATCCCGAACACGACACAAACGCCTTCGACGAATCGGGAAGGATCGCGACATCCTCCGGCTGCTTGCATACCGGCAACGTCGCGCGCACGCGCATCAACTTTGGATCGATCAGCGAAACCGTATCGTCTCCGCGATTGGACACCACAACCGTCAGGCCGTCCGGCGATATTCGCGCCATTCCCGGGGACGCCCCCACGCGAATATTGCCGAGTACGATGCGCTGTTCGAGGTCGATCACGCTTACATTCGCCGAGCCGGAATTGGCCACATACGCGCGCTTGCCATCTTCCGAGACGTCGATGAAGTACGGCTGCCCGTGCACGCCGATGGTCGCCACCACCGTGTTCGTCTCGGCATCGATCACGCTGACGTTGGCTGAGCCGGTATTCACCGCGTAGATTTCATTCTTCTTGCTGTTGGCGGCAATCCCAGTAGGTTCAGCGCCCACGTGCAAAGTCTTGGCCAGCGCGAACGTGCGCATGTCGATCACGCTGACCGTATTGCTCTTGCCATTGGTGACGTACGCGAACTCACGAAAAGCGGGCCCGTAACTGGGGAATTGCTGCTCGCGGAAGTACCACCACGCAACTCCGCCCAGAATCGGCACCAGTAAAGCGATGAAGAGGAGTTTTCTCAAAGCAATATGCAGTTCAGAGAAGAGAAAAGATTAGCAGAAAGAAGCTGCGTCTCCGTGACGTTTATTGCAAACAACGTCGTCAGCTGTACCTGGTGTCGTTGGACATGTTGTACGGGACAACCGAAATCTATCGAATTCGGAATGTCACTTCGACATCCATACGCACGGGGACAGGTTGCCCATCTTTGGTGGCGGGCTGGAACGTCCAGGCCTTGACTGTTTTCACCGACTGCTTGTCCAAACCTTTATCCAAGCTCTTGGTTACTTCCGCCTCGCGAACGTTGCCATCGGTTCCCACCACAATCGACAGCAACACTGTCCCGTTAATTTTCTTGCGGCGCGCTTCGTCCGTATATTCCGGCTGCGGCATGGAAATGCCTTTAGGCGCGGTAACGCCGTATTCCCCTGCCTTATGGATCTCGTAGACGACTTCATCGTTCTTGGGCGGGGAGTCTTGCGCGACGAGGTGGACGCTCCCTGCTAACCCTGCGAACACGCACGCGACAAAGAGAAGGCGGACGACTGTCCTCGACATGGCTGTCCCCCAGAAGATCAATCGTATGAACCCTCGAGGCCCAGGTTAGTTTCGGACGGCGACTGCTTCCCGCACCCCAATTTCCGGTACAGTCCGTCCAACCACGGCGGCGATCTGCCGCACCTGCTCCATCAGTTCATCGAACTGGTCGGGGAACAGCGACTGCGGACCATCTGAGAGAGCCTGGTCCGGCTGATGATGTACTTCCACCAGCAGGCCATCGGCGCCCACCGCGACTCCAGCGCGGGACAATGGCGTTACTTTATTGCGCTTGCCGGTGCCGTGGCTGGGATCCACCAGGATCGGCAGATGGCTGAGCCGCTGAACTGCCGGAACTACACTCAGGTCGAGTGTGTTACGCGTGTGGTCGGCAAAGGTGCGCACGCCGCGTTCACATAACGCCACGTTGTAATTGCCCTCGCTGAGGATGTATTCCGCCGCCATCAGGAACTCTTCCAGCGTCGCCGACATACCTCGTTTCAGCAGGATGGGCTTGCGGGAGCGTCCTGCCCGCTTCAGAAGGGAGAAATTCTGCATGTTGCGCGCGCCAATCTGGATGACGTCCGCATACTCTTCCACCAAGTCGAGCGACTCATGGTCGATGGCTTCGGTGATGATCTTCATTCCGTACTGCTGGCGAATCTCGGCCATGATCCGCAGGGCTTCTTCCCCGAGCCCCTGGAACGAATAGGGCGAGGTCCGCGGCTTGTACGCGCCTCCACGAAAGAATTGCGCGCCCGCCCGCTGCACGCGCTCAGCCACCGCAAACGCCTGCTCGCGACTCTCAATCGCGCACGGTCCGGCCACAATGGCCAGACCCTCGCCGCCAATGGTGGCGGCGGTTCCCGGGAAGCGAATGACGGTGTTGTCGAGCTTCGTGTCGCGGCTCACGAGCTTGTAGGGTTTGGAGACCTGGATCACTTCCTGCACGCCCGGCATTTCTTCCAGCGTGCCCTGTTCCACTTCGCCCTTATTGCCGGTGATCCCAATGGCGGTACGGGTTGCACCCGGCATGGGGTGCGACCGGTATCCGAGTTTTTCGATTTTTTGGCAGACGGCGCGTACCTGCTCTTCCGTGGCATGCGCCTGCATGACGACCAGCATAGGAAGTTACCTCAAACCATTAAGTTTAGCTCTTTCAGTAGCTTGCCGCAAATATTTGTAGTGTCGATGGTGCCGCACTCCACTCCGGGCGCCCTGTTGGTCTGGAGTGGTGGAGTTGCACCGAATTACCCGACTAATGCCCACGCATCGCTAGGCCGCATACGTTCCCGGAAGCTTCATGTTGTAGGCGAGTTGGTAAGGTGGAATGCCTTGCATCATCAACTGCCCGGCATACGCATATTCGCCTTCATCGCGCTCCAGGGGAATATTGCGAATCCGCATGCGCACGAAGGCGAAGAACAACACGATCGCAATCAATGCCGCGTAGGCCGCGTAGTGCTCCCATCGGCCCCAGTTTGGGCGAGCCACCGGGATCGTCGCTACACCGGGCATGCTTGGCGTGGAGACTGTCACCTTGATTCAATCGGGCGATTATCTTAGTAGCGTTTCCTACGGAAAGGGATTCCTTCTCAGTGCGGGATCATCTGGTCGCTATACTCTTCCCATGCCCCGCTCCATGGCGCGCGAACAAGACATCCTCAAGCATGCCGCGCCCAAGCGCCCGCCGAGCCTGACCTCCCGCCGCATCGGCATCCACACTTCTTCTGCCGGAGGCGTGCAAAATGCGGCCGAACGCGCCTATCGCCTCGGCTGCAATACGCTGCAGATCTTTTCCTCGAGCCCGCGGCAATGGGCCCAATATGAACTGGGCCGGCCGCAATGCGACGAGATGAATCGCCTGCGCGCCCAATACGATCTGAAGCCGCTGGTGATCCATACGAACTATTTGATCAACATGGCCAGTTCCAATGATCTCTTCCTGCACAAATCGATGCAGGCCTTCCGCGGCGAGGTCGAACGCGCCCTCGCTCTCTGCGCCGACTATCTCGTTCTCCATCCCGGATCGTTTCGCGGCGCTGACCGTGAACAGGGGCTTCTGCGCACCTCCGCCGCTATTGCCGCCGCAACCCAGGGACTCGATCTTGCCAGGGGCGGTCTCACAATTCTTATCGAAAACACTGCTGGCGCAGAGTTCTCCCTGGGCGGCAGTTTCGAGCAGGTCGCCGAAGTCCTGGGAAGACTTGATGGAATCCTCCCTGCCGGTGCTTGCATCGATACCTGCCGCACCCACGTCGCCGGATACGACATTGTCAGCGAAGACGGATTCGACCAGACAATGCGCCACCTCGATGCGACCATCGGTCTCAAGCGCGTCGCAGTTTTCCATTGCAACGACGCCAAGGCCGCACGCGGATCCAAGCTTGATCGCCATCAACACGTCGGGAAGGGAACCATTGGCGGCGAAGCGTTTCGCATGCTGCTCAACGATCCGCGCACTGCGCATGCAGCCTTTATCGCCGAAACTCCAATCGACCGCCCCGGCGATGACAAGCGCAATGTTGATGCCCTGAAGAATCTGGTGGCGTAGTGGATAGTTGCAGACAGCGCCCTTCCTGAAGATACTTCCTGTGCATGAAGCTATACCGCACGCAATCCGGCATCGTCGTTGAGCATGAAGGTCGTTTCTACTCGATTACTGCCCAGTGGGATGATTTGCTCACGCGTCCAGACTTGGTCGCGCATCTGTCCGAATTCATTCACCACGGCGCGCCGTTATCGTCGCCACCCCAACAGATTCTCCCGCCCATAGGCAGTCAGGAGGTCTGGGCCGCCGGGGTAACGTATTACCGCAGCCGCAATGCGCGCATGGAGGAATCGAAGAGTGCCGGCGGTGGCGACTTCTATGACCGCGTCTATCACGCCGAACGCCCCGAACTGTTTTTCAAATCATCGCCACACCGCGTTGTTGGCCCTGGCGCAAAAGTTGCGATCCGCGACGATGCGAAGTGGTCCGTGCCTGAGCCGGAGCTGGCGCTCTTCGTCAGCCCGGCCGGCAAGATCGCCGGATACACCGTCGGGAATGACATGAGTTCCCGCGACATTGAGGGCGAGAATCCGCTCTACCTCCCGCAAGCCAAGGTCTACGACCGCAGTTGCGCGCTCGGTCCCTGCCTTCTCGTCTCGGAGAAGCCCCTGCCGGACGCCACCGAAATCCAAATCGAGATTCGCCGAGGAGGCGAAGCAGCTTTTTCCGGCGCGACCACCCTGAAGGAAATGAAGCGCAAGCCAGAGGAACTCGTGGCGTATCTCTATCGCAACAACAGTTTTCCGCACGGATGCTTTCTTCTGACTGGTACTGGAATCGTTCCGCCGGATACTTTTACACTGCAACAAGGCGACGAGATTCGCATCACGATCCCACCGATCGGAACGTTGATCAATTCCGTAGGCTAAGCAGTAGTGGTTCAGTTTCATTTCATGTCTTGCGGTGTCATCCTGAGCGGAGCCGTTTGTCAGGCGGAGCGAAGGATCCCCAACTTTCCCGGCTCCACGCGCGAGCCAGACTGCACTATCACCAGATACCCAGAACCAGCCCCGTGCCTCACCCGTGTAAAATAAAGAATTATCGCCAGGCTGTTTTTCTCTTATGGCAACCGAAGAAAAATCTGCGACCGTCACCAACGGCGCACCCGAACCCCGCCCCAACGATGAGCGATACGATGCGCAGCGCGTTGAGATAAAGTGGTACGAGCGCTTCCAGCAGGACGCCGCCCTCTACGCCGCCGAGCCCAACTCGGCCAAGAAGAAGTATTACGTCCTCGAGATGCTGCCCTATCCCTCGGGCGCGCTGCACATGGGCCATGTCCGCAACTACTCCATCGGCGACGCACTTGCCCGCTACATGTGGATGAACGGCTACAACGTGCTCCATCCCATGGGATGGGACTCGTTCGGCTTGCCTGCGGAAAATGCGGCGATCCAGAACAACACGCCGCCGCGCGAGTGGACGCTGCGCAACATTGCCAACATGAAGGCGCAGATGAAGCGCCTCGGGTTCGCGTACGACTGGTCCCGCGAAGTCACGACTTGTTTCCCTGAGTACTACCGCTGGAACCAGTGGTTCTTCCTGAAGCTCTACGAGCAGGGCTTGGCCTACCGCAAGAAGAGCAAGGTGAACTGGTGCCCAAAATGCGCCACTGTGCTCGCCAATGAACAGGTTCTTCCCAACGGATGCTGTTGGCGACACGAAGACACGCTCGTCGAACAGCGCGAACTCGAACAGTGGTTCTTGCGCACCACCAGGTACGCGGAAGAATTGTTGCGCGATCTCGACAAACTCGAGGGATGGCCCGATAAAGTGCGCACCATGCAGCGCAATTGGATCGGCCGCAGCGAAGGCACGCTCGTCGATTTCAAACTCGACTATGGTCCGAACCACAAAGGCTTCGGCCCTGCCGGATCGACGATTACCGTTTTCACCACGCGCGTCGACACCATTTTTGGTGCGACATCGGTGCAACTCGCGCCCGAGCATCCGATCGTCAACGACCTGGCGGCTGCAGATCCCGACTTGCGCGCGAAGGTCGATCAGTTGATCGCCGAGCAACGCAAGGCCAAAGAGATCGGCGACATCGGCGAGATCGAAAAGCACGGCGTGCCCACCGGACGCTACGCCATCAATCCTTACAACGGCGAGAAGGTACCGGTATGGGTAGCCAACTACATCCTCATGGACTACGGCACTGGCGCCATCATGAGCGTGCCCGCGCACGACGAGCGCGACTTCGAATTCGCCACCAAATACAAGCTTGACATACGGCTTGTCATTCTTCCCGTTGCCAGCGATCCCGAAGAAACCATGGCCGAGCCGCAGTTGCCCTTCTGTTTGCACGACGGCATGTTGATCAACTCCGGCCAGTACAACGGCCTCAGCTGTGATGACGCGATCAAGAAGATGTCTGCTTACGCCGAGCAGCGCGGATTCGGCAAGGCCACCGTCACCTATCGCTTGAAAGATTGGGGCATCTCGCGCCAGCGCTACTGGGGTACGCCGATCCCGATGCTTTATTGCGAGAAAGACGGGATCGTCCCCGTGCCCGAAAAAGACTTGCCGGTGATCTTGCCCGACAAGGTTGAGATCACGCTCACCGGCGGTTCTCCGCTCGGGCGCGTCCCCGAGTTTGTCAACGCGACTTGCCCCAAGTGCGGAGGCCCCGCGCGCCGCGAGACCGACACCATGGACACGTTCGTAGATTCGTCCTGGTATTTCTACCGCTACACCGACGCGCGCAATGATCACGCCCCGTTCGATTCAAAGGTCGCGCAATATTGGTTCGGCGATCGCGGCATCGATCAATACATTGGCGGCGTCGAGCATGCAATTTTGCACCTGATCTATTCGCGCTTCTGGACTAAGTTCATGCGCGACCTCGGCATGCTCACCAACGACGAGCCGGTCGAGCGCTTGTTCACGCAAGGCATGGTGATCAAAGATGGCGCCAAAATGTCGAAGAGTTTGGGTAACGTCGTCTCACCCGACGAGATGGTCGCACGCTACGGCGCCGATGCCGCGCGCTTGTACAGTTTGTTCGCAGCGCCGCCCGACCGCGATCTCGACTGGCAAGACTCCGGCATTGAAGGCATCCAGCGCTTCTTGGGACGTGTGTATCGCTTCGTCGTGCGGAACGCGAAGCCCGATCACCCGGACTGGCGCAAGCTGGCGCCGAAGGATTTGTCGCCGCAGGCGCGCGCCATCCAACGCAAGTTGCACCAGACGATCAAGCGCGTCACCGACGATTTCCAGGGACGCTGGCACTTCAACACCTGCATCTCCGCCATCATGGAGTTGGTCAACACGCTTTACGGAGCGGAAGACGCCATCGCGCAGAACGCCGTACCGGTCGCGTTCTTGGCGGATGTACAGCGCAACTTGATCTTGTTGCTCGCCCCGTTCGCGCCCTATCTCGCGCACGAACTCTGGGAGATGCTCGGCCAAACCGACGGTTTGCTGCGCGCCCCGTGGCCGAAGTTCGACGCAGCCTTGGCCAAAGAGGACGAGATCGAAATCCCGGTACAGATCAGTGGCAAATTGCGCAGCCGCATCACCATGCCTGCCGATGCGCCGGAACAATCTGTGCTTGAAACCGCGCTCGCCGACGAAAAGGTGAAGTCCGCCATTGCCGGAAAACAGATCGTCAAGAAAATCTACGTACCCGGCAAAATGGTGAATCTCGTCGTGAAGTAGCTCTTTGCGCTTGTCATCGCGAGCGAAGGGAGTGATTCGCGCATGCGAGTCACTAATGCGGTCGAAGGACTCTGCCTTCTCGCCGAGTGTCGGCCTCGCTCCCAATGTCCTACGACATGCAGCCTACTTCGAAAAATCCAGCGCCTCTGTGCGATGGTGAAACTGGATTTCCTCAAGACGTGTCGTGTTGTCGCTGAGTTCTCTCGTCAAAACTTCGTCTTGCTTTGCCTGCTGGCCGAGGTCCTTGAGATGCCCCTCTGCGCTGGCCACCTCTTTTCCGTTCTGCCAAATGTCGATCTTCAGGTCATTTGCCGGACCGCTCCATTCGGCTTTGTAGTGCCCCGGTGCCAACGCCGTTGAGCCAACTCGAGCGGTTTCGCCCAGATTGAACGAACCCGAATCTGCGCTTTTTGCAAAGGCGCTCAGAGAAAAAGCAAAAGCAGTAATGCCTAGCAATACCAGATACCGTGCCAATTTCATGGAAATAATCCCCCAGTCGTTGAAGTAATAAGGCGACGCCACCCACGCGCGCCGGGCGGTTTTTCGTCTCTAACGTTTCCGATGCTCCGAAGAAAGTGCCGGTTGCAGAAATCGCCCAACGATTAATACCTAGCTGAAATCGACTAAGCTCGGCCGTTAGAAGTGTCTTCAGTGCGTTGCTTGCGATATTCTGGTCACGGCCCCGTACATGCCCCGCATCTCGCCCACGCTCGAAGGTTTCCGCGCAGTTTGCCGGTGTCCATCGTTCACCTTCGCCGAAATCACCTGGCGCTGGGTGGTCGGCGCCACCGCCATCGCGCTTTTCTTCTACGGCATGTTCGAGTACCTGAACACGCTGCCGGTCACCAACGGCGAACTCCTCTTCCTGCGTACGCGCCATCCCTTGTTCGTATCGCGAGCCCTCGCTCACATTTTTCGCGGAAGCCTCAGCCGCGGCATGATCGCTCTGATCCTTGCAGCCATGCTGATCTCACTGCTGTGGATGATCGCCGGCTCAGTCGGCCGCATCGCCACCGTGCGCGCCATGCAGGAGTATTTCCGCGAGCGGAATCTTTACAGCGATCGAGATGCCGATGCAGTCCAGTTGCAAGCGCCCAACACGTCGAACGTTCTTGCTTCCCTCCTGCGTCTGAACTTCCTGAGAGTGGCCGCTGCTCTCGCGGTTGTGCTGGGCCTGGTCGGAGCGGCCATCCTTTCCAGCTTTGCCTCGCCTGACGCCAACCCGCGCCCCGGCTTGGCATTTTTCCTGTTCATGCCCTTGGCGGCTCTCGTGGCCCTGGCAGGTTGGGGACTGAATTGGATTTTGTCGCTCGCTTCGGTCTTCGCCGTGCGTGACGGCGACGACGCCATCGCCGCAATATCGTCGGCTGTACAACTCTGCCGTGAGCGCACCGGCGCCGTCTTCGCCGTCAGCACCTGGACGGGCCTCGGCCATCTCACCGCATTCGTCATCGCTTCGACGGTTATCCTGACTCCGATTGGATTCGTCCCCTTCGTACCCTGGCGCCTGGCGGTCGCCGTCATGTTCCTCATGACCATCGCCTACCTCGCAATCGCTGACTGGCTCTACACCGCACGCCTCGCGGGATACGTCTGCATCGCCGGACTGCCAGAGTCTGCCTTTGCCCCGCCGCCCCCGCCTGTGATCCAATCCCCGCCTCTGCTAACCACCATCGACCGAGATGAATTGATACTGAGCGATGTGCCCCGTCTGCTTCCTGACACCGGGGTGTGACGAGTCGATACAAACAGCCTGTGCTAATATGCGCGGACGATGCGCTATGAGGAATTCGTAAGTTCGTACTCCGGTAAGACGGATGACGAGCTTTTGCGGCTGGAACTCGACTCGGAACAATTGGATCCGGAAGCGTCGATAGCCCTAAAAAACGAACTGGTGAAACGCAATATCAGCGGCTCAGAGCGACTAGAAGCATTTCGCATTTCCGAGAACGAGCGAAAAAGAGAAATAGCAAAGAATCCCGGGAATCTGTTTTTGACTCATTTCGGGATTGGCCGGTGGTACTTCGGTAAGGCGGCGAGGGTGCGGAGTCCGGACGGTAAGTGGGAGCAGTTTCGGACTACAGTCTTCACTCTCTTTTTTTATTTTCCGCTGGTCCCAACTGGCACATACCTCGTCAAAAAGAAATGCGGCTTTATGGCCGGGAAGATCGCAGTCGTAGAGAAGCTCCCGTTGGATTGGAGACAAGTGTTCACCGTTTGGGGAGTCGCTTTGGCATCTATAGTCGCGGTGATCTGGGTCCTGAGGCATCTGTAAGATCGATCTTCTGTACCCTTTACACCCTCTCCCCGAATTTGAGACACTCACCCGTGGACTCCAAATCCCCTAAAAATCAAACGCCCGCTTCCCAGTCGATCGTCATCCTCGATTTCGGGGCCCAATACACGCAACTCATCGCGCGCCGCATCCGCGAGCAGAATGTTTTCTCCGTCGTGCTGCCCTGCACGGCCAAGCTATCGGAGGTCAAGAGCTATAACCCGGCCGGCATCATCCTGTCCGGTGCCCCCTGGTCGGTCTACGACAAGGACGCTCCGCCCGCCGACCCGCACGTTTTCGAGATGGGCCTGCCCGTCCTCGGCATCTGCTACGGACTGCAGTTCATGGTGCACACACTCGGCGGCAAAGTACGCCCGGCCGAGAAGCGCGAATACGGCCACGCCGAAATCGATGTCATCTCCTCCTCCGTCCTCTTCCAGGGCATGGCCAAAAAGCTCGCCGTCTGGATGTCCCACGGCGACGAAGCCCTCGAACTTCCTCCCGGCTTCGAACTCATGGCCAAGACTCACTACGCCGTCGCCGGAATCCAGAATGTCGAGAAGCAGTGGTACGCCGTCCAGTTCCATCCTGAGGTCCATCACACGCCGCAAGGCACACAGATCCTGAAAAATTTTGTTTTCGAAATCTGCAAGGCGCAGCCTACCTGGACGGCGCAGCACTTCATCGCCTCCACCATCGAGCACATCAAGCAGCAGGTCGGCACCGGACGCGCTATCTGCGCCCTTTCCGGCGGCGTCGACTCCTGCGTTGCCGCTGTTCTAGTCGACCGCGCCCTACGCGGCGCAAAAGGGAAGCAAGCCCCGAGCGGAGCCGAAGGGTCCCGCCTGACGTGTGTCTTCGTCAACAACGGCGTGCTGCGCAAAAACGAATTTGAAAAAGTCCAGAAGACTCTGCGCGACAAACTCGGCCTGCGCCTCGAAGCGGTCGATGCCACCGACCGTTTTCTCGGAAAGCTGAAAGGCGTCACCGATCCCGAGAAGAAGCGCAAGATCATCGGCAATGAATTCATCAAGGTGTTCGAAAAGGAAGCCCGCCGCATCGAAAAAAGCGAAGGCAAGGTAAAGTGGCTGGTGCAGGGAACTCTCTATCCCGACGTCATCGAGTCCCGTTCCGTGCGCGGCCCGTCGCAGGTCATCAAGTCGCACCACAACGTCGGTGGCCTGCCTGACAAAATGAAGCTCAAGCTGATCGAGCCGCTCAAAGATCTGTTCAAAGACGAGGTTCGCAAGATCGGCCGCGACCTCGGTGTTCCGGAAGAAATCCTGCAGCGCCAGCCGTTCCCCGGTCCCGGCCTCGCCGTGCGCCTCCTCGGCGAAGTCACCCCCGAACGGCTCCGCCTGCTGCGCGAGTGCGATGACATCGTTGTCAGCGAAATCAAAGAAGCCGGGCTCTACAACAAGATCTGGCAGTCCTTCGCCGTGCTTCTCCCCGTCATGTCCGTCGGGGTCATGGGAGACACGCGCACCTACGCCTATACCTGCGCCATCCGCGCCGTCAGCTCAGAAGACGGCATGACCGCCGACTGGGTGCAACTCCCGCACGAAGTTCTGAAAATCATGTCCACCCGCATTGTGAATGAAGTGAAGGGTGTGAACCGCGTCGTCTACGACATCACGTCGAAGCCGCCCGGAACCATCGAGTGGGAGTGAGGAAACTGGTCGGCTATACCGCAGATCAAAAGAGCGATACGAACCGAGCCTGCACCTTAGCATGAATCTGAAATCCTGCCTGGCTACTTCGCTAGCTCTTCCAACCGCTCGAACGTGTCCGGATATTTCGCGGCGAGCAGCAGCAGGGCCACGGCTTGGGCGTTAGGCTTGGCACGTCCTTGTTCCCACTTCTCCAGCGTTCGCTCGTTGGTGAATAGCTTGCGAGCGAAGACGCTGCGCGAACACCGGAAGCGCTCCCTTACTTCCTTAATCACCTTGGGTTTGACGCTGGGGAGCGCACGAGCTTCGACTTTGTAAGTGCGCAGCGTGATTTTCCCTTCGCGCTCGGCCTGCATGGCCCTCACGCCATTCATCAGTTCATCGAACATGTTCCGCTTCTTAGCCATTCCAGGTTATCTCCGCATCCGAGATTTCTTTTCGGCATCAATCGATGCCTTTAGCAATCTCTTTTGTTCGGGCGTCAGGTCGGTGGCTTCGTTTTTGTTATAAATCGTCATCAGCCAGATCTGATTCTTGCCGTCGAACCAGTAGTAGATGACCCGCAATCCCCCGCGCCGGCCTTTGCCCCGTCGAGCGTCCGCCCAGCGCAGTTTACGGAATCCGCCTGTCCCCGGCATCAGGTCGCCTATCTCGGGCCTGTTCGCCAGTGTGTTCTGGAGTGTGCGGTATTGTTCGTCATCGAGATACCGTGCCAGATGATTGGTGAATACGGGAGCTTCGAAGAACTCCATCGCACGCTCCATACGCTTATAGCGTACTATGAGTAAATATACCCTAATAGCGTATACATTCCAAGAGAGAAAAATCTTCTCAACGCGCCTGAAAAGTATTTGCTCTTTGCCACTTCGGGGTTACTTCCGTTTCTATTTACCCCGCTCTTTCCTTGCTCACTCTTTCTTTTCGTCCTAAAACCACATCACGGTGAACGCAGACGCCCCGGCTGCCTCGCCGCTGAATCAGCGTTTAGGACGGTGCAAGCCATGTCCGCGCATGTACGAACCATCTTCTTCCGGCTATTTCTCTGCTCACTTCTCGTGTTGGCCGTCGAACGCGTGTTTGCGCAAGCCTCCGCTGACGAGGTACACATTACTCCGCGCGTGGCCGCGCAACCTCAGCAAGTAGAAATTGCCAGCGCTGCGTATCCCAAATCCTACGGCGACAACGGAGTCATCCGAACCAGCGTCAACCTCGTGCTCGTCCCGGTCACTATCACTGATGACCTGAATCGCCCGGTTGTCGGACTCGATCAGCAGAATTTTCAGGTTTTCGAAAACAAGCATCCGCAGGAAATTAAGAATTTCTCCAGCGAAGACACGCCGGTTTCTATCGGCATTCTGGTCGATACCAGCGGCAGCATGTCGTACAAGCTCGATCGCGCGCGCGAGGCCATCCGCCAGTTTTGCGATGCTTCCAACTCGCAGGACGAATTCTTCCTCATCACCTTTGCCGACGAACCCCGCCTAGCCACCGATTTCACCACCCACTCCGAAGACGTTATCAATGACCTGCTCACCGCCCGTTCCAAGGGACAGACTTCACTGCTCGATGCCATCTACATGGGTGTAAAGAAGATGCGTAACGCTCACTACGCTCGCAAGGCGCTTCTCGTTCTCTCCGATGGCGGCGATAACCACAGCCGCTTCACCGAGCACGATGTGAAGTCCGCGATCCGCGAGTCTGACGTGAGTGTTTATGCGGTCGGCACCTACGAGAATTGGGTCAGCACCCAGGAAGAACTACTCGGTCCTGATCTCATGCGGTCCCTTGCCGGAATCACCGGGGGCCAAGCCTACTCTCTGACCAACGTGAGCGAGATGCCGATGGTCACGAAGAACATCGGCATCCGCCTCCGCCACCAATATTTACTCGCCTATTCGCCGCAGCCTGCCCAACGCGATGGCAAATGGCGCAAGATCAGCATCAAACTCCGCTTGCCCAAGAAGTTCCCGTTCCTTCGCGTCGAAGCCCGCCCCGGCTACTACGCCGCCGGCGGCGAGTAGAAGCTCTACTCGTCCCGGTGCACCGTCTCCATGGAAAATGCGGGCACGCACACTGCAATGTATTCTGCACCGCCTTCATTCGGTGTGGAGTAGCGAATCCACTCTCCCGCGTGCGCAATCACCGCCTGTCCCGCCTTCACCTCAACCACTCCGCCGCCATGCTCCACCCGCAGCATTCCCTTCAGCACAACCGTGAACTCGTCGAACTCCGGCGTTTGTCCCGGTTCGACCCATCCTTGCGGACTGCGCATATGCGCCACGCTCGTTGCAGAGGTCTGCGAATTTACGCGACCAATGTATTCATCAATGAGCTTGGGCTTATTTCCGGCGGCTTGAATGCGAGTGGGCTGCGAGATCAAAGTAGGCATCCCACAATTTTACTTCGGAAGATACAGTCCAACCCTAGGCGGAGTCATCCCGAGAGCGCGCGTTTTCACCGGCGCGCCGAAGGATCTCCCGTGCAACCAAACTTTGGGTGTAGAGATCCCTCAGCGTCGGCCAAACCTACGGGCACGGATAGGGTGTTCCCGGCGTCGGTGGCGTTCCCGGAATTACAGTCGGTGGCCCCGGAATGCCATCGGGCCCAGGCGTCCCCGGAATCACGGTAGGCGGTGTGCCCGGAGTCCCCGGAGTAAAGAATGTGCCTTGATTCTCAATCCCCGGCTCGATCGGCGGGGGAACTGGACGCGCTGCGACAACCGGCGGTGGCGCTGGATGCTCCTCGAAATCCCGCAACGCCTTGTTCACTTCACCTTGCTGCATGGTGACCGGTTGCTGCAACTGCATCTGGATCGGCGCTCCCACGTCGAGGTAAAAGTGATGCGACGTGGTCAGCAGCGCGATCGAAACCACCGCGCCAATCGCCCCGCCAACACCCGCGCCAATCACGGTGTTCCGGCCTGCATTTCCCGGCACGGTCAGGCTCGACGACAAGCAGTCCGGCGGAGGCCCGGTGCAACCCGGCGGCAGCGTGCTGGTAATCGTGCTGGACGATGGCGTGATCGAGTGTCCAATTGCTGCGCCGATCCCCGCTCCGGCCAACGGCGCTGCAAACGCGGCCACCATCTGCCCCGAGCCCGGATCCTTCAACGCGTACCCTTCGTCGGTCACCAGCGTCATGGGGCCCGGGATCGTCGTCACGTAACCGTCGGGGAAGGTAATCGACATCGACTGCAGCCGGATTTCTCCGCGCCCGCCACGCCGCTGGATCTTGTCCACCGTGCCCTGCACGAACGTGCCTGGAGGAATCACCACCTGAGTATCGGAATGCACCGGTGAAATCACTTGCGCGTAAACATCATCGCCGCGCCGTACATGCCGGCTCTGGATGGGCTGCGTCAGTGCCAGCGCGAGATGTGTTCCCGCAGGAATCGTAACGGTCGAAAGTTGGGATTCGGAGTTTTCCGCGGGAGGATTGTCTTGATTGGTGGGCGGCTCTTGTTCTTGCGCCCAGCAGGTTGTAGCCACCAACAGCGCCAGGGCTACAACATTGATTTTGACAGGGGACGAGACGCTTCGAAAAAACGGACGGCACCGCATATGGCACCTCGTTCGAAAGCTGTTTGAGTGGCGGCTTTCGAGTGGGGCGGTCTTCGAGGGAGCAAGGAAGCCCGCTCACCAGTTGGACTTAAGACTTCATCAAAAGGATATCCACTCAGACGGTAAAGCTATGAAAAAGTTCAGTGCAGATTTGTAAAGCCAAACCGCCGGTGATTCACATTGCCACACACTAGATAGGTAGTGAACGAAGCGCCACGTCCACGGCTCGGTTCATCTCGGCCGGTGTCGCCCCATTGGCCGCCTGGATCGACAAGCCGTTCACTAGAATGAATAAGTACCGGGCAAAATCCCTTGGATTCATGTCCCCCTGCCAGTCGCCTTCTTTCCGCGCCCGCTCCAGTCGCTTCTGAATCATCTGCAGTCCGGTCTTCCGCCACTCGATCATCGCCTGCTTCACCGACTCCATGCCGCTTCCACAGGTGAGTCCGCCCTGCAATGACAAACACCCCCGCGGATGTTGCGGATCGCTCAGGAAACGAACGCCTTCCCGTAATAACGACTCCACGGCCTGCCGGGCCTTCGGGTGCTTGAGCGCCCGGGTAAAGAACTCCATCGGCCCTGACGAGTAACGCTCCATCACGCGCCGGAAGAGAGCTTCCTTGTCTCCAAACGTCGCATAGAGGCTGGAGCGATTAATGCCCATCGCAGCCGTCAGATCATCGAGGGACGTGCCTTCATAGCCCTTCTCCCAGAACACACGCATGGCGGCATCCAGCGCGGCTTCCTCGGAAAACTCCCGCGGACGCCCCATCTTCGCCTTCGCTGTCCTAGGCATGTCTCTGCTCCAGTTGGTTAGATGCAGTTTTATACCATTTAGTCCAAAATGGTGAATCTTTCTGCCGCTGCCCAACATCTGAACTGTACGGTTCAAAAGTAACCGGGAATGGAGAACTCAGATGGCAGGCAAACTGGAAGGCAAGATCGCACTGGTCACCGGCGGCAGTTCCGGCATAGGACTGGCCACAGCCCAGCAATTCGTAAAGGAAGGCGCATTCGTCTATATCACCGGCCGCAGGCAGGCGGAACTCGACAAGGCGGCGAAAACCATCGGCGCTCAGGTCAAAGCAGTTCGTGCCGACGCTTCCAACCTCAACGATCTCGACAAGCTCTTCGCGCAAATCAAACAGGAAAAAGGAAAGCTCGACGTCGTCTTCGCCAACGCCGGTGGCGGTAGCTTCGCTCCCATTGGCGCCATCACCGAGGATCACTACAACCAGATCTTCGATACCAACGTGAAAGGCGTCCTGTTCACGGTGCAAAAGGCCCTTCCCCTGATCCCCAATGGCGGCTCCATCATCTTGAATGCCTCCGTCGCGGGTATTAAGGGAATGCCTGCGTTCAGCGTCTATTCGGCGACCAAGGCCGCGGTGCGCTCATTTGCCCGCAGCTGGACTACCGACCTCAAGGAGCGCGGCATTCGCGTCAATGTGATCAGCCCGGGCCCGATCGAAACTCCAATCCTCGACGGACTCGGTCAGTCCGACGAGGAACGCACGGGCATCAAGCAACACCTCACGTCTCTGGTTCCGCTCGGTCGCATGGGTAGGCCCGACGAGATCGGCACTGCCGCGGTATTCCTTGCGTCCAGCGACGCTAGCTTTGTGGCTGGCGCTGAGCTCTTTGTGGACGGCGGTACTGCCCAGGTGTAAGCCGTAGCACCGTTGGAGAGCGCTCTCTGTGGGAGAGAACTCCATGGGATGCCCCATGTCTCGCCCGTAGTTGCGAGACATGGGAACCCATCGTGCATTGGCGAAAAACAAACCAGTCCCTTACGGCCCCGGCGGCTCACTCACCCACCGCGAAATCGCCGTCACCAGCTTGCGTGGCGCAAACCGGGTCGACTGTGCCGTAAGCCAATTGTGCACTCCGGAAATCGCGAGCGTCTTGCCTTCCATCATCGCCCGATATCCGTCGAGCGCGACGTTGTTCGCCGCCATCGCTCCAAGTTGCTTGAAGATGCGCGTCTTGTCGTTTCCCGCACGCGCAGCAAAGCCGGTGTGGGTCGCGCCGGGACAGAAGCAAGTCACGGTAACGCCGGTATTTCGCACTTCGTTGGCCAGCGCCTCCGAGAACGAGATCACATACGCTTTCGTCGCGTAGTACACCGCCATCAGTGGCCCCGGCTGGAATCCCGCAGTCGATGCCACATTCATGACCCGCCCGCTGCGCCGCGCCAGCATGCCTGGCAGCAATAGTCTCGTCAAATGCGTCAGAGCCGTGATATTCAGATGAATCTGCCCCAGAATGTCCGCCTCCGCCATCTGTGCGAACTCGCCATACGCGCCGTACCCCGCGTTATTGACGAGCATTTCCACGGTCACCCCGGCGATCTGCAACTGATCGACTAAAAACTTCGCAGCTTGCGGCTGACCGAGATCGAGTGCGATCGTCTTAACGTGTACACCTCGGTCCTGCATTTCGGCGGCAACCTGCGCCAGTTTATCGGCGCTGCGCGCCACCAGCACAAGGTCGTGATGATCGCGGGCAAAAAGTTTGGCGAGTTCGTATCCAATTCCGCCCGAAGCTCCGGTGATCAGAACCGTTCCTGATGTTCCCATAGCAAGCTCTTATACACTGCGTCGCCTCCTCGCGGTAAGATGGCTCACACCATTCCGGAGGCGTCATGGCCAAAGATATTTCCCGCCGAGAATTTCTGGAAAACATTGGGATCGGAGCCGCAGTCAGCTCGGGTCTTCTCTTGCTCAAGGACTCAGCCTCTGCCCGGCCCGCAGCCAACGTTCTGCCCGCGCGCACTCTCGGCCGCACCGGCGCCAAAGTATCGATACTCGCTTTCGGTTGCGGCAGCCGCTTCCTCATGTACAAAGACGAAGACAGCGCCACCGCCATACTCAATAAAGCCATCGATCTCGGCATCACCTATCTCGACACCGCCTATCTCTACGGCGACGGCGAGAGCGAGACTCGCGTCGGCAAAGTTATGGCCACCCGCCGCAAAGAAGTTTGGCTTGCCACCAAAATTCCCGATCGCACTCGCGACGAATTCCTCCGCCGCCTCGACGCCAGCCTGAAACGGCTCCAGACCGATCACGTCGATCTCGTCCACATCCACAGCCTCGGTCAGGAAGACGATCTGGCGAAAATCGAGGCTCCCAACGGAGCATTGAAGGGTCTGATGGAAGCCCGCGATCAAAAGATGGCCCGCTTCGTCGGCATGACCAGCCACACTAATGGAGAAGTGATGGCTAAGGCGATCGAGCGCCACGACCTCGACTGCGTTCAGATGGCTCTGAACGCCTCGCGCAACGGCCGCTTCGAAGAATTAGCATTACCCGCCGCCAACAAGAAGAACTTGGGCGTGATCGCAATGAAAGTCACGGGTCAGGAATTTCTAGTCGGAGAAGGAGCAGGGAAGGCCGACATGAATTCGCTCCTTCGTTATTCCATGAGCCTGCCTGTGACGACTGCCGTGGTTGGAATGCCGCATCCCGAGATGCTGGCTCATAATGTCGAATCGGCGAAGGCCTTCGCGCCGCTCACCGACCCAGAAAAAGAGCGCCTGCGCCAGCAACTCAATCAGTCCCGCGAAGGACTCGAGAAGAAACTAGTCGGCCACTTGGATGGCCCGACGGCCACTCCCGAAATCTTCTCAGCCTAAAAAGTGTAGCCCCGGACCCTGTGGTCCAGGTCTGCGCGCAGCAAAGCGCGCAATGATTTTAGTTAGTTGGAGCGAGCAACAGGCGAGGTGGAGCGAGGCAGTTGCCCACCGCTATCTCGCCGCAGTTTGGCGAGATAGGGTGGGTTTTTGATTTTGGAGTCTACGCGTGCACCAGCTCCACACCGTAGATCGAGTGCCACGATGTCGCCGCCTTCAGCTTGTCGTTGACGTTGTGAATGTTCTTCACGCCCTCGGTCTCTAGCCACTTGCGGAATGCCGCCGCACCCTGCTTTGCATACACCGGAATGCCGTCCTTCCAAGTAGCGCGGCCACAGAGCACGCCGTTGAACTTCACGCCTGACTCTCCAGCCAGTTCCAGAGTCTCCGAGAACTCCGCATTGCTGACGCCAGCCGACAAATAGATGAACGGCTTGGTCGCCGCCTTCGCCGCTGTATGGAAAAGATCGATCGCTTCCTTCTTCGAATAGGCCTTCTGCCCAGCGAAGCACTTCACGCCTTCCACGTACTTCATGTTGACCGGCACTTCGACCTTCAGCACGTCGACGCCGTAGCGATCCTTCGAGAATTCGCGCATGCTCTCGGTGACGATATGCGGTTTCTTCTTCGCATAGTCCAGACCCTTTTCGTCCGCGCCTTCTTCGTATCCCACGAACTCGAGGAAGAAAGGAATGTCATTGGCGCGGCACTCGTCGCCGATCCGCTCCACCCACGCATGCTTGGTCTCGTTCACGTGCTTGGGATCATCCGGCGTGTAATACAGCAGGATCTTCACGCAATCGGCTCCCGCTTCCTTCAACCGCCGCGCGGACCAGTGATCCAGCAGATCGGGCAGGCGTCCCGGCCCGGTCTTGTCGTATCCAGTCTTTTCATAAGCCAGAAGCAGCCCGGCATTCTTCGCCCGGCGCTTCGAGGCCGGCAGTCCCCACTCC
>Ga0335070_10002025_pt1 | contig 23561 bp, 20 predicted proteins | sample Lox_Sample_13_FD_206722 | JGI IMG/M metagenome (GOLD analysis project Ga0335070, IMG submission 206722) | Soil microbial communities from Loxahatchee National Wildlife Refuge, Florida, United States - Lox_Sample_1.3 | ecosystem: Environmental > Terrestrial > Soil > Wetlands | place: USA...
AGCGATCGTGCTGCGCGAGATCGAAGGGCTCTCGTACCGGGAGATCGCCGCGGTCGTCGGCGCCCCGATCGGGACGGTGATGTCGCGGCTGGCGCGTGCCCGCGGGCTGCTCAGGCGGAGGCTCGCTGGCCGCACGGGGGCGGGGGGGTGAGGTGAGCTGCCAGGAACTCCGGGCGACGCTCGCGGTGTTCCTCGACGGGGAGCTGGACGCAGCCGCGCACGCCGAGGTCGAGCGCCACCTCGCGGGGTGCGCGTCTTCCGCCGCCGTCGCAGCGGAGGAGCGGGCGTTCAGGTCCGTGTTCCGCCACCGATCGCTCCGCTTCGCCGCGCCGCCCGCGCTGGCCGAGCGGCTCGCGGACACGGTCAGGGCGCGTGCGGAGTTGGCGGGCCGGCGAATGCTGCCGCGCGAGTGGCTCGCCGTGGCGGCGCTCGTGACGATCGCCGCCGCCGTCGGCTCGCTCGTGACGCGTCTGGCGTTCGCCCCGTCCGCCGACCGGGTGCTCGCCGGCGAGGTGCTGTCGAGCCACCTCCGCTCGCTGTCGGCCGGCCACCTCGCGGACGTGACGTCGTCGGACCAGCACACGGTCAAGCCGTGGTTCGCCGGCAAGCTCGACTTCTCCCCGACGGTGACAGACCTGGCGGGCGAGGGGTTCCCGTTGGCGGGGGGCCGCCTCGACGTGCTGGCCGGGCGTCCGGTGGCCGCGCTCGTCTACCACCGCCGACTCCACGTCATCAACGTCTTCACCTGGCCTGCCGCGTCGGACCGGGACGCGGCGCCGGATGCGGAGAGCCTGAAGGGGTACAACCTCGTACGGTGGACGCACGGAGGGATGCGCTTCTGGGCGGTGTCCGACCTCGAGCGCGGCGAGCTCGTGCGGTTCTCGCGGCTGCTCGCCGGCTCGCTGTGAAAGGCCGTCGGTCCCGGCGGCTCCGCGTGACATGACTCGGTGCGCCCCGCCTCTCTGGGCCCCCGCCGTCGTATCATCGTCGGAGGCGCAGGGGAGGCATGTCCGTCCCTCACAGCGACACGGCGCCGTCCCGCGAGGGACGGGCGAACGGACACCGGGGCGCGAGGAGCGCTGACGCAGGGGTCCGCTTTCCGGTCGCGACGCTCTCGGTCTCCACCGCTCTCTCCGTCCTGCTCCTCGCGCTTCTCGCCCTCTTCCTCTGGCGCTCGCTCAAGGACTTCGAGAGCTTCCAGGCGCGCGAGCTCCGGCTCCAGGAGGCGAGCGGCGTCATCAGGCAGCTCGACGAGGTGCTGACGATGTCGGCGCTGCAGGCCGCCTCGACAGGGGACACCGCGTGGGAGGATCGCTACCGGCGGTTCGAGCCCGTCCTCGATGCGGCGATCAAGAACGCCGAGCGGCTGGCGCCGGAAGCGTTCGAGAGCCGCGCCGCGGAGCTGACGGACGCGGCGAACGCGAGGCTGGTCGTCATGGAGCACCGGGCGTTCGACCTGGTGCGGGAGGGGCGGCGCGACGAGGCGACGTCTCTCCTGTCGAGCGCCGAATACAGGAACCAGAAGCGCATCTACGCCGAGGGGATCCGGCAGGTCGCGTCGGCGATCGAGCAGCGCGTCGCGCTCGCCGTCCAGGCGCAGCGACGGCGCGCGCTGCTGGCGCTAGTCTCGATCGTGATCGGGATGTCGGTGACCGTGGGGGCGTGGGCCCTCGCGATCTCGGCGCTCCGCCGGTACATGGCGGAGCACGCGCGGGAAGAGAGCCTGCGCGCCGCGATCTACGAGATCTCTGAGGCGGCGCACCAGGCGGAGAGCTTGGACCAGCTGTTCCTGCGGATCCACACGATCGTCGGACGGCTGATGGAGGCCCGGAACCTCTACATCGCGCTCTGGAACCGTGACGAGGACCTCATCACGTTCCCGTACTTCCAGGACGAGGCGGACGATACGCCGGCGCCGAGGCCGCCGGGCCGCGGGCTGACCGAGTACGTCCTGCGGACCGGGAAGCCGTTGCTCGCGACACCCGAGGTGTTCGAGCAGCTGTGCGCGCGCGGCGAGGCGGTCTCGATGGGCGCACCGTCGCTGGACTGGCTGGGCGTTCCGCTCATGGTCGGGGAGCGGATGCTCGGCGCGCTGGTCGTCCAGAGCTACTCCGGCGAGGTGCGTTACGGGGAGCGGGAGAAGGAGATCCTTACGTTCGTGTCGCGGCAGGTCGCGCTGGCGATCGAGCGCAAGCGAACCGAGGGAGTGCTGCGCGCGAGCGAGGAGCGCTACCGCCTGGTGCTCCAGCGCCTGCCGGTGGGCGTGTTCCACTACGACACCGACCTGAGGATCACGGACTGCAACGATCGCTTCGTCGAGATCCTAAGGAGCAGCCGCAAGAAGCTCGTCGGCCTCGACATGAACCGGCTGAACGACAGGCGCGTGATCCCCGCCATCCGGCAGGCCGTGCGGGGCGAGCACGGCGAGTACGTGGGGCCGTACGAGGGCACGACCGGGCCGGCGCGCCTCCATGTCTCGATGCGGACCGCTCCGCTCCACGGGGCGCGCGGCAGGGTCATCGGAGGCGTCGGGATCGTCGAGGACAACACCGACCAGCACCGACTCGAGGAGCAGCTTCTCCAGTCCCAGAAGATGGAGGCCGTCGGGACGCTCGCGGGCGGCGTGGCCCACGACTTCAACAACCTCCTCCAGGCGATGTTCACGCAGACGCAGCTGCTGCAGAGCCTCTCGGACGATCCGGCGGAGGTCCGCACCGCCGCGCGGGAGCTCGAGCAGCAGATCGGGCGGGGCGCGTGGCTCACGAGGCAGCTCCTGGTGTTCTCCCGGCGCGAGACGGCCAGCCACGAGCGGATCGACCTCAACGACGCCGTGCGCGACGCGACCCAGATGCTGCGGCGGCTCGTCCCGGCGAACATCGTCCTGGAGATCGACCTCGCCGAGTCGACGCTGCCGGTCGAAGCCGACCCGGGTCAGCTCCACCAGGTGCTCGTGAACCTGACGCTCAACGCCGTGCACGCGATGCCCGGCGGCGGCCGTCTCGCCGTCCGGACGTGCGAGAGCGACGGCCGCGAGGTGTGGGTCGAGGTCGAGGACAACGGCCACGGGATCCCGGAGGCGATCCGCGACCGGATCTTCGAGCCGTTCTTCACCACGAAGGAGCTCGGGAAGGGGACCGGCCTGGGGCTCTCGGTCGTCCACGCGATCGTCACCGGCTGCGGCGGGCGGGTCGATGTGGAGACGGAGGTCGGGAAGGGCAGCACCTTCCGCATGGTGCTGCCGCGGGCCGCACCGGGTGGGGTCGTGGAGTCGAGGGCCGCCGAGCCGCCTGCCGCGGACCTGACGCGCGGAGCCGGGGAGCGGATCCTGGTGGTCGAGGACGAGGACGCGGCGCGCGACGGGTTGCAGCAGATCCTGGCCAGCCTGGGCTACGACGTGACCGCAGTGGCGACGGGCGCGGATGCGGCGGAGCTCGCGGCGGACCGCCCGTTCGACCTTCTCCTCACCGACCTCATGCTCCCCGGCGTGATGGGGAACGTGCTCGCGGAGGAGCTCCACGCGAGGTGGCCGGCGCTCAAGGTCATCCTCATGTCGGGGTACAGCGAGGACGAGGCCGTGCGGCGCGCCGTGAGCGCGGGCGGCGTCAGGTTCCTCCAGAAGCCGTTCGACATGGCGACCCTCGCGCGCGCGGTGCGAGACGAGCTCAGGTCCGGGTAGCGCCCGGCGGTCAAGGGGCGATCGTCACGTGGCGGCGCAGCCGGTCCGGCGGCTCCGCGACGATCGTGAACGTCCTCGCCGTGAACGTCCGCTTCCCGGTGTCGCAGCCGTTGATGAAGAAGACCTTCCCGGTGAGCTTCGTGTGGCCGGCCGCGGCGCCGGGCGACACCAGCGAGGGGTACCACCCGTCGAACTGCCCGCCCGTGGTCAGCCCAGGGCAGGGAGACGTGAGGGGGAACTGCGAGCCTGCGACCAGCTCCGGCGTCGTCCAGTCCTGGAGGTCGAGGCTCGTCGCGGTCGAGTAGTACCACGACCCGACCTGTGACCCCGACTGGCCGGCGATGCAGACGAAGGTGAGCAGGTAGAGGCCGAGGTCGTCGTTGTACGTGATGTCGGCCATGTGCTGCTGGGCCTGGGGGCCGCAGCCGTGGCTCGGCAGCACGCCGGAGTCGAGCCCGCCGATCCCCGGTTCGGTGAAGCCGCCCTCGTACCACTTCCGGAAGTCGAGCGGCTCCGTGCCGAGCCTCGCGCGCGCCATCCGGATCAGGCCGTCGGTGGCGGGCGCCAGCCCGCCGTCGTGGTACCCGTACGCGACGTAGAGGTAGGAGTCGCCCGACGGCTCGCTGTCCACGAACGCGCTCGGGATCGCGTCGCCCATGGGCGTGTACGGAGGGGAGGGCTGCGGGTTCACGCACTTGAGGGCGGGGTGCCGGTCCGTGTCTCCCAGCACGCTGTTCGCCGGGGCCGGCCATGTCCTGCCGCCGTCCGAGGAGCGCGCGAACCCGACGGTGGCGTAGAAGTCGTGCTGGTTCGTCCCGCCCGGGCAGTGGTTCTCGGCCTCGTAGATCATGATCAGGTTCCCGGGGGGCAGCGTCGGGTCCTGGACGACCGAGCCCGGCCCGGCGTAGTTCTCGTCGAACTCGGTACCGTAGGTGGCGTCGCACTTGGTGATGTCCACGGGAGGCGCCATCACCTGGTAGCCGTACCCGAGCGAGGTCGCGAAGCCGAACGTCGTCAGGTCGTTCGTCTGGAGCACGACCGCGCCTCCGGTGGGCGAGGAGGCGACCTTCGAGGACGCGAAGACGAGGTAGTCGTCGAGTCCCGGACCGAGAGGGATGAACGTCGTGTGCTCGTCGGCGAGGTCCGCGAGGCGGTTGGGGTCGCCGGAGGAGTTGGGGTAGGTCAGCGTCTCGTCCGGCCCGACCGAGAACGACTTGATGAGCAGGTACGGCTGCGCCAGCGAGCTGACGGCCGTGAAGGCGACCGCGGCCGTCGCAAGCCACGTCCCGAGGCGAGCCCTGTGCGCGGCAGGGAACGCGTGGCGGCGGGCTTCCGCCGGCTCCATACGGGTGTCGCGGTCGTCGTCGTTCACGGTGGGCCTCCGTGCGGGGGGAACGCGCGGGGAGTCGGGCGGAATTTCCTCCGGACCTCGCCCGCCCGACCCGGGGTGCGCCGCGGCCGCGTCGGATGTTCGGGCCCGGCGAGGCGCGCATCCGCGTCGGCATCCCGCGGGGGTACCGGCCGCCGCCCGGGCGCGATACGATCTCCTCCATGAAGGACCAGGCGGCAAAGGCGCTGCCGATCGTGGCGGGGCTCGTGATCGGATGGATGGTGTTCCACCCGCCCGAGGCGCTCGCGCCGCTCGGCGCCGCGCGCTATCTCGTGATGGTTCTCGCGGGAGGGGCGCTCCTCCTGGCCACGGTCGTGCTCACCATCGCCGCGGCGCTTCCGCGCCGGCTGACGATGACGCCGACGGCGAGCCCGGAGGAACCGGCGTTCCGCGGCCTCGTGGATCGGTACACCGCGCTGGGCTTCATGCCGGCGGGGCCCGCCTACACGGTCGGGATGGCGCCCGCCGCCACGCTCGTCGGCCTGGTGCACCCCACCGAGCCCGTGTACGGGACCGTGTTCCGGACCGGCACCGTGCCTCCCGTCGTCTCATCGGACTTCATCTCGCTTCTCGAAGGCGAGCGCGGAGGCCTGACCACGAGCGCGAACCCCCGCGGGGGCACGCTTCCGGGCGACGCCGGGTCGTTCCGCCAGTGCCTCGTCGGAGCGACGCCGGACCAGCTGTTCGCCGCCCACTGCGACGGGGTGAGGTGGCTGCGGACGCGCGGGCTGCGCTGCCGGGCGGTCTCGGCGGCGTCGTTCGAATCCGACTTCACCCGCGCGGTCGGCCGTCAGCGGGCGATCTTCATGGCCAACCCGGTCGCGAGCGCGGTGAAGGCGATCTGGCGGACGGCGAGCGCGCGGACGGTGGGACGCGGTCGGCTCGCCGAGCAGCCGGGGCTCGACGACCAGGTCCGCAGGCTGCTGGCGTCGCCGCCGCGGGCCTGAACGCCGGTCCCGACGAGATCCCCCTGCGAAATCCAACCCGGCCCGCGCTCTCGTACTACTGCCGATGGCCGGGTTGCCGGAATGATCGACGGACCGTCGGCGTTGCACGAGCACCGTGGCTTCACTCGAGCACTTGCTGAAGGACGTTGCGGCGGGCGATCAGGTCGCGCTGGGGCGGCTGTACGACTCCACTAGTCGGAGGGTGTTCGGCCTCGCGCTGCGCATCCTCCGTGACCATTCCGCCGCGCAGGAGGTCACGTTGGACGTTTATCTCCGGGTATGGCACCAGGCGTCCCGGTTCGACACCTCGCGAGGGACGGCGGAGGCGTGGCTGCTGACGCTCACCCACCATCAGGCGATCGACCATCTGCGGTCGCGGCAACGGCAGACAACGCGGGAGCTCCCGCTCGAGCCGGACCTCGACATACCCGACGGACAGCCGAGCCCCGAGACGTTGAGCACGGATGCCGACATGGCGCGCAAGGTGCGCCTCGCGCTGCAGGAGATACCCGAGGAGCAGAGAAGGGCGATCGTGGCCGCCTACTTCGATGGCCTCTCGCACACCGAGATCGCGGCGGCGTTCGGGCAGCCGCTGGGGACGATCAAGACGAGGATCCGGAGCGGGATGATCGCGCTCCGCCGCGTCCTCGCCGCCAACCTGGAGGTGCCGTCATGACCGCGTGCGCGTCGCACGACGCGGTTCTCTACGTCCTGGAGTGTCTGACCGAGAGCGAGGCCGCGGCGTTCGAGGAGCACGCGAAGGGCTGCTCCGCCTGCAGGTCGGAGGTCGAGAGGTTCCGGGACGTCACCTCAGCGCTCGCCCTGCTGGCGCCTCTGGCCGATCCGCCCGCCGATCTCAGGCAACGCCTGCTCGAAGGCGTCGCCGCGTCCGAGAGCGTCCGCAGCGCCGGCAAAGAGGCGACGCCGGAGGGGGTCCACAAGGCCGACCGGGGCGCTGCGGCCAGCGCGTCGCAGTCCTGGAAGGACTGGGCGCCGAAGCCGAGCCCCGAGGGGTTGTTCGTGATGAAGGCAGACGTCGGAGAGCTCGAGCCGACCGGCGTCGCCGGCGTCAGCGCCAAGGCGCTGTTCGTGGACCCGGCGAGCGACCGCATCACCATGCTAGTCCGGATGGAGCCGGGGGCGACGTACCCGGCGCACCGCCACGCCGGTGCCGAGGAGTCGTACATCCTCGAAGGCGACATCACCGACGGTGTGGTCTCGCTTCACGCGGGCGACTACCTGCGCAAGGACGGCGGAACCATCCACGGGGCGCAGTCGAGCGACACCGGTTGCTTCATGCTGATCGTGGCTTCGCTGCACGAGGAGCTGATGCTCGACTCGTCGAGAGCGTAGCGCGCCTCGCCTCAAGCCTCGACGCTGTCCATTCACGGACGGCCCCGGCCCACGGAGCGGTCGTCGCGCGGCCGCGGGCGGCCGGATAGCACCGGTGGGATCGCGCTGCCCGCCGGCCGTGTCGGACGTCGCCGGCCGTCTCCGGGACGCATGCACACCGCGCGCGGGTCGCGCAACCGGGCTCTGTGACGCCGCTCACCCGTTGAGACTTGTCGCGAAATCCGGCACCGGAATCGCCACCGTAAGCACTGGACGAATGCGGCGAGTCGGGGGGCTCATGCGACGACTACTTGGCGTGTTGGTTGTGGCGATTCTGCTTGGCGGTGGGGTGGTGGAGGGTCAGACGTTCACGGCGACGCTGGCGGGGTCGCGGGAGGCCGGGGGCGGGGATCCGGCGGGGCGGGGATTGGCGGTGATCACGGTGAGCGGGGGGAGTGTGTACTACTTCCTGTGGGTGCAGGGGATCGCGAGCCCGGGGGCGGCGCACATCCACGCGGCGGCGGAGGGGGTGTCGGGGTCGGTGGTGGTGGGGCTGACGCCGACGTGGACGACGGTGGCGACGGGCACCTACATGGCGATGGGCTCGGTGGCGGCGGACGGTGGGACGACGGGGCCGATCGTGGCTGACCCGGCGGGGTACTACGTGAACGTGCACAACGCTGCGTTTCCGGACGGTGCGGTTCGGGGGCAGCTGCTGGGGGACGGGCCGGCGAGCTTCGCGCTGGCGACGACGCTGAGGGGGAGCCGCGAGCCGGCGGGGGGTTCGTCGACGGGCGAGGGGTTTGCGGCGTTGGTGTTCGACGCGTCGGGGGTGGACTACTACCTGTGGGAGACGGGGCTGTCGGCGCCGACGGCGGCGCACGTGCACACGGGCGGTGCGGGGGTGAGCGGGCCGGTGCTGGTGGGTCTGTCGCCGACGTTTGCGGGCGGGCAGGCGATGGGGAGCGTGGCGGTGGACGGGGCGACGCTGGCGGCGATCCAGGCGAGTCCGGAGCTGTACTACGTGAACATCCACACCGGTGACTTTCCGAACGGTGCGATCCGGGGGCAGTTGGGGGCGACCGAGACGGACGTGAGCTTCGCGGTGGCGGCGCACAACGCGGGGCTGGGGACGAGCTTCTTCCGGACGGACGTGCGTGCGTTGAGCCTGACGGACGAGGCGGCGACGGTGTACGCGGAGTGGTACCCGCACGGGGTGAGCGGAGCGACGGGGCCGGGGACCACGGCGGAGTTCGTGATTCCGGCAGGGGGGGAGGCGGTGTACGACGACGTGGTGAGCTCGTTGTTTGGGACGAGCAACCGTGGGGCGATCCGGCTGATGTCGGCGTACCCGTTCAAGGCGATTGCGCGCAACTACAACGACCAGCGGGCGGCGGGGTCGGGGACGTTCGGGCAGGACGAGCCGGGGCTGGGGGTGGAGGGGGCGTTGACGTCGGGGGCGTTGATGCTGAACTCGAACCGGCCGAAGAGCGACGGGGTGGGGTTTCGGACCAACGTGGGGTACTTCAACCCGAGCCCGTACGCGATCGACGTGACGTTCAACGTGCGGACGCCGGACGGGACGCTGGTGGGGACGCCGTCGAAGGTGACGTTTCCGGCGTGGGACGACGAGCAGGCGCTGTTCTACCAGATCATCCCCGGGATCCCGAGCGACCAGCAGAGCCTCGCCAACTTCTTCGTGACGTTCACCGCCACCCACCCGATCTACGTCTTCTCCTCACCCGTCGACAACGTGACCGACGACGGAATGCACCAACCCGCGGTGAAGGTGCCGGCCGCGCTCACGCAACCGGTGTCCTCGGCGCAGGGGCTCACGCCGACGGGGACGATCACCGCGCCGGCCGGGAGCACCACCGTCGCGCAGGGGACGACCGTCGCCTTTCAGGGCACGGGAACGGATCCGAGGGGCGAGGCGCTGGCCGTGTACTGGGAGTTCGGCGACGGGAGCTCGGGGAGCGGGTATGAGACCTCGCACGCGTACTCGGCCGCCGGGACGTTCACGGCCACGATGACCGTGACCGACACCGACGGGCTGAGCGACTCCAACCCCCCGACGCGGACGATCACGGTGACGCAGGCTCAGCAGTCCGGGCCGCCCACGGGCACGATCACCACACCGCCGGGCAACACGTCGGCGTACACCGGGTACGTCGTCGACTTCGTCGGCACGGGGACCGACCCGAAGGGCGAGTCGTTGAGCGGGACGTGGGAGTTCGGCGACGGCGCAACGGCGATCGGGCTGTCGGTGTCGCACACCTTTGCGGCTGCGGGCGTGTACACCGTCACGTTCACGGTGAAGAACGCCGACGGCGTCAGCGATCCGCACCCGCCGAGCGTCAGGGTGAGTGTCACCGATTACACCTACGGCTACTGAGAGCGGTCCGATGGGGAATAGCGCCCGGACGGCCCGGTTCTTCCATACCGTGAGCTCGCTGGAGTCGCTCAGCCCGCTCTCGGCCTGCAGGACTCGGTGCCACGCGTGTTCGCTGCGGACGCGGCGCCGCGCCCGGGCGGTCCGGGAGATCCGGCCGCCGAGAGGGTGCGCGGCCGAGGGGGGCGTGAATGGGTGATCTTCGACGCGGTGGCGAAGCGGGGCCGCGCGGCACCGCGGCGGCGAGCGCGTGGTACCGCTGGGGGCTGACGTCCGTGATGGGCGCGGTCGCGCTCGTGGCGTTGGGGTGTGGGCAGCGGAAGCTCCCGTTCGAGCCGTCGGTGCAGCCGACCCCGAACCCGAGCGCGACGTTCTCGCGCGTGCAGGCAGTTGTGTTCACGCCGAACTGCGCCGTCGCGGGGTGTCACTCGACGCTCGGGCCGCAGCAGGGGATGAGCCTGGCCGCCGGGATGGCGTACGGCAACACCGTCCGCGTGCCGTCGGTCGAGCGGCCCGACCTGAACCGGATCGAGCCGGGCGACCCCGACCGGTCGTACCTCGTGAAGAAGCTGCGCGGCGACCCCGACATCACGGGCGTGCGGATGCCCGACGGCGGCACGCTCACCCCCGACGAGATCCAGCTGGTGATCGACTGGGTGCGCCGCGGCGCGCCCAACAACTGAGGGACGGTCCCATGCCAATGAAGGCTCTCCGGTGTTCACTGATCGCAATCGCGGCGGCGAGCGCCGCCGTCGCGCAGAACGTCCCCGAGCCCGAGCTCGGGAACCTGCTCGTCAACCTGCCGACCCACCTCGCGCTCGCCCCGTCGACGCTCCAGGTCCTGTTCACGCACCGCTTCACGGCGACGACGAGCGCGGCCGGCCCCGGAGACCTCTACGGGCTCGACTCCGGCGCGGACGTCGGCCTCGGCCTCGCGATGGGGTTCGGGCACGGGCTCGAGGCATCCGTATACCGGTCGTCGTTCTTCAAGGAGTACGAGTCCGCGATCAAGTGGACCGCGCTGCGGCAGGGCGAGGCGTTCCCGCTCGGGGTCGCGATACGGCTCGGGGCCGACTACCGCGCTGCGACGGGGGTGACCGACCGCTGGGCGGGGTTCGCGCAGCTCGTCGTCGCGCGGCGGCTCGGAAGCGCCCTCGACCTCTTCGCCGTGCCGATGTTCGCGACGGACACGCCGACCCTTCGTCACGCCGGCAACGTCGGCCTGGGCGCGTCGGTGCACCTCGGCCACGCGTGGGACGTCGCCCTCGAGGGGATCCCCGCAAACCGCGACGTGCCGGGGTCCACGCTCGCGTGGGCCGTGGGACTCACGAAGCGCGTCCGCGGCCACGCGTTCGTCATCTACTTCGGCGACTCGCGGGCGACGACGACCGACCTCATCGCCGGCTCGGACATTCCGGGCGGGTTCAAGACCGGGGACGTGAGGCTGGGGTTCAACCTCATCCGGCGCTTTCCCGAGTAGGCGGGGCGATCGAAGGCACCGGCGCCCTGTTGTGCGACCACGAGCAGGGCGCCGGCGTTGCAAGGTGGGCCGGCCCGGTGCGCCGCACCCGCGCGACGTGCCCCGACCGGCGGCCCGATCTAGATGCCCAGCCGTTGGAGGGCCTCCGCCGCCTGCAACGACTTCTCGAGTGCCACGAGCTGATCGAGCTTCTGCTGCTGCGCAGGCGTCAGGATCTTCGCGAACTCCGCCCGGAACGCCTCGCCAGGTTGAGCGGCGCGCTTGCGGGCCTCCTCGACCTTCAGCAGGAGCGTCCCCACCCGCGTGGGGTCGGGGTTCGGCCCCTTGAGGGCGTCGCCCAGCGCTTTCTCCGCGCCCCTCACCTCGGCGAGTTGTGCCTCGGAGGGGATCCCGCGCGTCGCGAGCAGTGACCTGAGGGCGGCAACCTGGTCGTCACTGAGGCCGAGCGCGTCCTTCAGTGCCGCCTCGGGAGGGAGACCGTGGGGCGCCATACCGGGCGTGCCCGGCGCTCCCGGCCCCCCATGCCGCCCCTCCGGCATCCCCTCGCGACCGGCGAACCCGCACGGGCCGCCGGGCGGGGGCTGGATCCCCTCGATCGCCGCGGGGTCGCCCGGTCCTCCCGGAGCCGGGAACGGCGGCTCCTGGGCCAGGATCGGCGCCGCGGCCGCGAGCGCCGCAACCAGTGACAGTGCCAACGTGATCCTCATGATCCGCTCCTTTCCTCGTTCGATGTGCGGCGGGGGCCCCGCACCCGCTGCGGTCGCCGGCCGCACGGTCTCGCTGTCCGGTGTCGCTGCTCCGGCCGCCCGGCGTGGACGCCGCGCTGTCACGCCGGCGACGGGCGTGAGGTCACGGCTGACGCGGGGTCGGAGGGACGCCGCCGTCCGGATGGCGCTCGCCGGGCGGTTGCTCAGCTCCTCGCCCTCGCTCGTGGTGCGGCGGCCGCCACCCGGTCTGCGCGAGCCTGGTCGAGAGGTCGATCGCGCGGTCGAACGCCTTGAGGGCCTCGTCCGGCATGCCCACAGCGCGATAGACGGTCCCCGCCTCGAGCCACGCCGCGGCTTCAGCCGGCGTGCCGGGCGCGACGTCCGAGAGCATCCCCTTGACGGTGTCGATCGCCTCGGCCTTCCTTCCGGCCGCGGCGCAAAGCTCGGCGAGGCGGCCCACGAGGTGGACCTTGATCTCGTACGTCGGCGCCGTCTTGGCGACGTCGAAGGTGTAGACGCGCCTGAGCTCCTGGATCGCGAGATCGGTCTTCCTCTGGTCGAGCAGCAGGTCCACCTTCTCGTTCAAGGCGCGCATCGCCTGCCCCAGGAAGAACCCCGAGTCCTGCGGCGGTGACGCTCCAGGAGGCTCCTGGGCGAGCAGCGGGGCGGAGACGAGCGCGACGACGAGCGCCGCGAGCCGTGTGGTTGACGTCACGATGCACCTCCCGGGGTGGGAACGCTCCGCGTGGCCCGCGGGGTCGCCCCCACTTCCGCCGTGCCCTGACTGCCTCCGGTGGCGAGCCGGGCGATTCGCTGCTCCTCGAGGAGCGCGTCCAGGCGCGAGCGCCACTGCTCGTCCGAGACGGTCTCCACCCGGCGCGCTGACATCTCCGTGGTACCCGCCGACGACGCGACAGCCTGCACCGCCGCCCGCGCGGCGTCCGCTCGCGCCCCGAGGACGCTCTCGCCCGGCCCGCCGCCGGAGCGGTGCAGCAGCGTTCCGAGCGCCGCGAGCACGGCGATCGTGGCCGCGATCTCAAGCGCGCGGAGGAAGGCCCGGCGCGCCGGGGGGCGGGACGCGGCGCGGACGAGCAAGCCACGGAGCCTCCGGGGCGCGATCTCCTCCACCTCGCCCGGTGCGGCCACCGCCTCGAACAGGCGAACGACCGCGAGCGCCTCGATCCCGGCGGCGCCGGCGTTCCCCCTCTCGAGCGCCTCGGCCATGAGGCGGGCGGCCTCGAGCTCGTCGGCGGTGGCTCTCGTCCCGTTCGCGGCGTCGCTCTCGGTCATCACCCCCTCCACGCCCGGGCGAACGCGCGGGTCGCCCGGTGGAGGACCACGTCGAACGTCGCGGCCGAGACCGACAGCGCCTCGGCGCACTCCAGCCGCGAGCGGCCCTCGAGGAGGCGGAGCCGCAGAGCGTCTGCGTACCTCGGGTGGAGCGCGGCGAGCGTCGCGACGACGCGCTCGCGCAGGCGGCGGACCGTCTCCTCGCGGATCATCTCCGCCTCAGCGGTCGGGACGCCGTCCGGGACCTCGACGAGCGACGGCATGTCCTCGAGCGCCTCGAACCGCCGGTCGCGCCGGCGCCCGTGCTCGAGCGCCTTCCGCCGCGCGATCGTCGCGAGCCAGTGGAGGAGGCCGATCCCCCGCCAGCGGAACGAGTGGATCTTGGCCAGGGCGACGCGGTACGTCTCCGACAGCACGTCCTCCGCGTCGGCGCGTCCGACCCGGGGCACGATGACGAGCGAGAGGAGCCAGCCGCGCGTGCGGTCGTAGAGCACCCCGAAGCTCTCGCCGTCGCCCTGCTGAATCCTCTCCAGGAGCTCGCGGTCATCGTCGCTCATGCCCTTCGCGCAGTCTATGCCCGGCGGGCGCGGCTCCTTACACGGCCCGGCTCAGGACGCCGGGCCGACGACCGACCTCAGAGACCGCAGGCCGCAACCACCTCACGGTTGATGTCGGCCGAGCGCAGCCCGCGGGGGTCCGCCGGCCGCTCGCCGAGCCCTGCGGAGTGGAGCGCCTCGTGGATGAGGATGGCGGCGGCTCCGTCGAGCGGCAGCGCGGCGAACGCCGGGCAGAGCACGACCCTGCGGTCGCCGACCCAGGTGAACGCGGCGATGTCCGGCGCGCACCGGTTCGGGGCGGCCTTCGACCGCGCGAGGTACACACTCCTCGCGAGCGCCCGCACGCCGTCGGTACCCAACCGCGCGAACAGCGCGTCGCACGAGGCATCGTTCCTGACACGCGACACGGCGAGCCGGAACCCGAAGACGACGTTCGGCATCTCGGCGCCGGGGAGCCGGTCCCCGAGCAGCGGACGCACGGGCTCCGCGGCGCGGCGCGCGTGAGCGTCGGCGGGCGGCAGGGCCGCGATCGCCGCGAGGGCCGCGCCGGCCGCCAGCACGAGGCGGCGTCCGTTCGGTCGCCGCGCACCCCCGGCGCGCCGCATGCAATTCGCGCGGGTGGAGAGCTCGCGTCTCATACTCGATACCTACGCACGAACCGTGCCCGGGGTTCTATGCGGCGCCGCCGCCCACGGCGCTCGAGGCCCCGGCGGGGGTCAGCGCCCGATCAGGACCACGGTGCTGCGGGGGTTGACGAGGTAGAACCCGGGCGGGTCGAGGGGGACCTCGGCGCCCGGGAGGACGATCTCCTCCCCCGCGGGGAGCGAGGTGTCCACGAGCCGGCTCCAGCGCCCTCCCGCATCGAGGGGAGGCAGGGCCACGTGCCTCAAGCTCGGGTCCCCGTTGAGGATGAAGAACAGGCGGTAGTGGCCGAGCTCGGAGTGCTCCTCGCCGCCGTCGAGCTGGACGCACACGGTCCTGAGCTCGGGGTCCTCCCACCGGGGCGGGCCGAGGTCGTCTCCGTACCACGCGATGTCCGGCACCCCGTTGCCGTCGCGGTCCTCCCCGAGGAGGAACTTCCGCCGCTGCAGGATCGTGCAGCGCCGGGTCAGAGCGACGGCCGCCCGGAAGAACGCGAGGATGTCCGCGTTCCGCTCCAGGTCGCCCCAGTCGAACCACGAGATCTCGTTGTCCTGACAGTACGCGTTGTTGTTGCCGTGCTGGGTCCGGTAGAACTCGTCGCCGCCGAGGACCATCGGCGTCCCCGCCGAGAACAGGAGGTGGCACATGAGGTTCTTGACCTGCTGGCGGCGCAGGCGGGAGATTTCGGGATCGCCGGTCTCGCCCTCCGCGCCGCAGTTCCACGAGTTGTTCTCGTCGGTGCCGTCGCGGTTGCCCTCGCGGTTGGCGTCGTTGTGTTTGCCGTCGTAGGTGACCAGGTCGCGCAGCGTGAACCCGTCGTGGCACGTGACGAAGTTGACGCTGTTGTAGGCGGAGCGGCCGTCGTCGCGGTACAGGTCCGCCGACCCGGTGACCCGCGCCCCGAGGTCGCGCACCTGCCCGGCGTCGCCGCGCGTGAACCTGCGCACGGTGTCCCGGAAGCGCCCGTTCCACTCCGACCAGTCGACGGGGAAGTTCCCGACCTGGTACGTGCCGAGGTCCCACGGCTCCGCGATCAGGGTGACCCGCGACAGGATAGGGTCCTGGGAGACCGCGTCGAAGAACCCCGAGCTCGAGCGGAACGTGCCGTCCTCCGCGCGCCCCAGCACGGACGCGAGGTCGAACCGGAACCCGTCCACGTGCATCTGCTCGACCCAGTAGCGGAGCGAGTCCATCACGAGGCGGATCACGGCCGGCTTCGCGAGGTCGAGCTCGTTGCCCGTCCCGGTGTAGTTGAGGTAGTAGCGCGCGGGCGCGTCGGCGGGGCCTCCGAGCGCGTAGTAGGTCGGGTTGTCGATCCCCCGGAGCGAGAGCGTCGGCCCGAGCTCATTCCCCTCGGCGCTGTGGTTATAGACGACGTCCAGGATCACCTTGATCCCGGCGCGGTGCAGTTCCCGCACCATCGTCTTGAACTCGGGCACCTGACACCCCGGGCTCGAGCGCGTGGCGTACGAGATCTCGGGCGCGAAGAACGCGAGCGTGTTGTACCCCCAGTAGTTCGTGAGGCCGCGCTCCTTGAGGAAGTCCTCGGCGTAGTGCTCGTGCACCGGCAGGAGCTCGACGGCGTTGATCCCGAGCCGCTGGAGGTGCGGGATCTTCTCGGCGAACCCGAGGTAGGTGCCGGGGTGCGCGACGCCCGACGAGGCGTGGGCCGTGAACCCCTTGACGTGTACCTCGTAGATCAGGAGCTGCTCGAGGGGGATCTCGGGCGGGGTGTCGCCCCGCCAGTCGAAGGCGTCGTCCACGACGATGCACTTCGGCACGACCCGGGAGTTGTCGCGCGGGTCCTGCGAAAGGTCGCGCCTCGAGTCGGCCGCGTCGTACCCGAGCAGGAGGTTGTCAGTGTTCTCGGCCTTGCCCGTGAGCGCCTTCGCGTACGGGTCGATGAGCAGCTTCGCCGGGTTGAACCGGAGTCCGCGGCCGGGGTCGAACTCTCCGCGCACGCGGTAGCCGTACAGCTGACCCGCCGTGAGGCCGTGGACAAAGACGTGCCAGATGAACCGGCTCCGGTTCTCGACCGGGATGACCTCGGTGGCCTCGCCGTCCGGGTCGTCGAAGAGCTCGAGGCTCACCTCGGCCGCGTTGCGCGAGAACAGGGCGAAGTTGACGCCCTCCCGGGTCAGCGTCGCGCCCAGCGGCACGATCGAGCCGGGCGAGAGCCTCCTCGCCGTGCGCCGGCCCTCCGGTCCCTCCATAACGCCTCCCGTGGCTGCCGCACGCGAGTATACGGCCGCTGCCGCGACGCGCGCCGGCGATGGTCCCCGCGCAGAGGCGGCCGTAAGATGCGGGTGAGGAGCGGTCGAGCGTGAACGTGCCACGGCCCGAGGTGCCGCCCGGGGGGGAGCGGCTGCTGTCCCGCGACGGCAGGCGGCTGTTCGTCACGCGGATCGCGCGCCTGTTCGCGTACGGGTTCATCTCGGTCGTGCTCGTGCTCTACCTGGTGGCGGCGGGTCTCTCGGAGGCGCGCGTCGGGCTGCTCCTCACCCTCACGCTGCTGGGCGACACCGCGATATCGCTGTGGCTGACCACCACGGCCGACAGGTTCGGCCGCAGGAGGACGCTGATCGCGGGCGCCGGCCTGATGATCCTCGCGGGCGTCGTGTTCGCGCTCACCGGGGACTTCGTGATCCTGCTCGCCGCCGCGACCGTCGGCGTCATCAGTCCGAGCGGCAACGAGGTCGGCCCGTTCATCGCGGTCGAGCAGGCCGCGCTCTCGCAGGTCGTGCCCGATGAGGAGCGCACGCGCGTGTTCGCCTGGTACAACCTCGTCGGGTCGTTCGCGACGGCGCTCGGGTCACTCGCCGGAGGCGCTCTGAGCCAGGGGCTGCGCGGCGCCGGGGCGACGCCGCTGGCCGCGTACCGCGCCGTCGTCGTCGGGTACGCGATGTTCGGAGGTCTCCTGGCGATCCTGTTCGCCGGGCTCTCCCGATCCGTGGAGGCCCCGCAGGTGCACGGCGGGCCGGCGCCGACCCGGAGGTTCGGCCTGCACCGGTCCCGCGGCGTGGTCGCGCAGCTCGCGGCGCTGTTCTCGCTCGACGCGTTCGCGGGCGGGTTCGTGGTCCAGAGCATGGTCGCGTACTGGTTCCACCTCCGCTTCGGAGTTGCCCCCGCCACGCTCGGCGCGATCTTCTTCGGCGCGAACGTCCTTGCGGGGTTCTCGGCGCTCATCGCGGTCCGCGTCGCGGCCCGAGTCGGGCTCGTGAACACGATGGTCTTCACCCACCTTCCGTCCAACGTCCTCCTGGTCATGGTGCCGCTGATGCCGACGCTCCCGCTCGCCATCAGCGTGCTGCTACTGCGGTTCTCGATCTCGCAGATGGACGTCCCGACCCGGCAGTCGTACACGATGGCGGTGGTGAGCCCCGACGAACGCTCCGCCGCGGCCGGGATCACCGGTGTCGCGCGCACCACCGGGGCGTCGCTCTCGCCCGCGATCGCCGGACCGTTGCTGGCGTCGCCGACGCTCGCCGGCGTGCCGTTCTTCCTCGCGGGCGGCCTCAAGATCGTGTACGACCTGCTGCTGTGGCAGCGGTTCCGCCACGTCGGCGAGACCCCGGGCGAGCGGAAGTCCGGGGACTAGGCGCGGTGCAGGCCGCAGTGTGTCCGACGAAGCCTACCCGGTGACCCGGCGCGCCGCCGCGCGGGCGACCATGCGGAGGCGGTCGCGCCACGGCAGCCGCGAGAACGTCGTCGCCACGACGCCGCGCGTGAAGTACGTCCTGCGCGAGTAGTCGATCGCGACCTCCACGACGACCGGGCGACCGACGCGCGCGACCTCCAGCGCCTGGGTGAGCACGGGCCGCACGTCGGCGTTCGTCCCCGCCGCAACCCAGTCGCACCGCGCCGCGTCGGCGAACGCGCGGACGCTGTAGTCCGTCACCTCAGACGACGCGACTCGGTTCAGCGCCGTGCGCTGGAACTGCGCGATCTGCGCCAGCTCGCCGTCCCGGAGCACGACGACGACCACGCCGGCGCGGTACGCGGCCGCCGTGAGGAGCTCGAGGCCGGTCATAAGGAGGGCGCCGTCCCCGGCGAGCGCCACCACGTCGCGGGCGGGCCCGGCGAGCTTGGCGCCGATCGCCGCGGGCACGGCGTACCCCATGCACGAGTAGTCCACCGGCGCGAGGAAGCGCCCCGGCGCCTCCAGGCACAGGTGCTCCATGGCGAGGAACGTGCCGTTGCCGCTGTCGGCGGTGTAGACGGCGTCCTCGCCGCACAGCTCCTGGAGCGCCGCGAAGAGCGCGGCGGGGGACACGCGGTCGCCCTCGGGCGGCTTCCTCCACTCGGCGCGCACGGCGCGGTGGCCGGCCGCGATCGCCTCCGCCAGGCGGGGATCGGTGTGCCGCGGCGGCAGCAGCCCGAGCAGCGCCTCGAGGGCGGCTCTTGCGTCGGCTTCGATCGTCGCCGATGCGGGGAAGTTGCGGTTGAACACGTCGCCGTTGATGTCCACGTGCACGAGGCTACGCGGCGGCGTGAACCCCCAGCTCCCCGTCCCGACCTCGCCGAAGCGACACCCGACCGCGAGCATCGCATCGCGCCCGCGCTCGATCTCCCGCACGAACGGCGGGGCGGTCCGGCCGAGGCCGTTCCAGAGGAACAGCGGGTGCGACTCGGGGAACACCCCCTTCCCCTGGATCGTCGTGGCCACCGGCGCGCCGAGCCGCCCGGCGAGGCCGACGAGGGCAGTCGATGCGCCGCGCGCGCCGTACCCGGCGTAGATCAGCGGGCGGCGCGCCGCGGAGAGGGTCTCGGCCGCCCTGGCGACCTCGTCCGGCTTCAGCGGGGACACCTCGGGAGGCCTGGCCGCCCCCCGCTCCCCGAAGTCGTGGCTCAGGAGGTAGAGCTCCGCCGGCACCTCCACCACGACCGGCCCCGGAGTGCCGGACCGGGCAAGGGCGAACGCCCCCCGAACGGTGGCGTACAGCTCGCTCGGGTCCTCGACGCGGATCGCCGCCTTGGAGACCGGCCGGGCGGCTGCGAGCTGGTCCACCGCGTGGAGCTGGTACGCGCGCCCCGTGTCCGTGCGGATCCCGCACGCCAGCACGACCATCGGGACGCCGTCGAGGAAAGCCTCCGCCACGCCCGAGAGCGCGTGGGTGAGGCCGGCTCCGGGGACGAGGTTCACGACTCCGACCCGATCCGAGCTGCGCGAGACCCCGTCGGCCATGAACGAGGCGGCCTGCTCGTCGGTGACGAGCACCGCCGTGACCGTGTCGGAGGAGGCGAGCGCGTCGTACAGCTCGATGTTGTGCGTGCCCGGGATCCCGAACGTGAACCGGACGCCCTCGTCCTCGAGCGCCCTCACGACCACGCGGGCCCCGGACTCCCTCATGACGGCTGGAGCTCCGGGACCCGCGCGCGGACCCTCTCGGCGACCCTGTCCGCGAGCGCCATGATCGTGAGGTACGGGTTGATCTCGGCGCACGCGGGGAACAGGCTGGCGTCGGCGACGAACAGCCACGGCACGCCGTGCACCTGCCCCCAGGCGTCGGTCACGGAGGTCGCCGGGTCGGCCCCCATCCGGCACCCGCCCATCAAGTGCGCGCTCGAGATCGACACCTTTCCGAGCTTGAACGCCTCCCTGGTGATCCTCCGGTCGAGCTCCCCCGACTGCTCCGGCGTGATGAAGAACGACGTCCCCGCCGGGGCGTGCACCCGCCGGCACCGCGCCGCGAAGAAGATCCGCGCCGCGGCCCGCTGCGACTCGACGAGCGCGTCGAGGACGCCGTCGGTGAACCTGTAGTGCACGACGGGGTTTCCCGCGCGGTCCACCGCGACGCGGTTCTCCGGGAGAGCGGGATCCACCGCGAGCACCAGGATCATCTGCATCCGGTCCATCCTGCTCATCATCTCGGCGTGCTCCGCCCCGAAGCCGATCAGGTTCTTGGCGGTGGTGAACGGGAAGTACATGCAGGTCTCGAGGAGGAACCCGCCACTCTCGACGAAGTGGTCGCAGTAGTAGCTCTTGGGGTGGCCGTGGAAGTTCGTGATCGGCCGGTCGTGCTCGCCGACGAGGATCAGGGCGGGGTGCGCGGTGAAGTAGCGGCCGAGCGCCGGCAGGCGGGCCGGGGGGCCGGACCTCAACAGCAGGGCCGGCGAGTTCACGGCGCCCGCCGACACGACGATCACGCGCGCCCGGACCCGGTACCGGCCTTCGGGCCAGCGCGAGGGCTCGCCGAACCCCGGGTTGGCGACCGTGGCGACGCACTCCCGGTCGCCGATGCCCTCCACGCGGCAGTTGGTGACGACCTCGACGCCGGCCGCCTCCGCTGCGGGGAGCTGCACGCGCAGCGTCCCCTGCTTGGCGGCGTTCGGGCACCCCAGGTTGCAGAGCCCGGAGCCCTTGCACCCCTTCACGTTCACGGGGAACTGCTCGACGCGGTACGAGAGAGCGCGGCAGGCCGCGGCGAAGAGGCGGTTGTTGTCGTTGATCGTGTCGTCCTCAAGGAGGTGGACGTTGTTCTCCACGGTGTACTTCATGCAGCGTGCGAGGAAGTCCGCGTACTCGAGCCCCGGCACCCCCCACCGGGACAGCACGTGCGGCGGGAGCGGCAGCGAGGTGCCGGTGTACACGACCGTGGACCCGCCGTACGCGCGGCCGAACGCGAGCGTCATCGTGCCCTCGCGCGTGAGGAACCCGCCGCTGTCGAAGTACAGCCGGTCCGCCATCTCGGACTCGCGCCCCGTGTACTCGTCCTCCCGGAGCCTCGCCCCCCACTCGAGCACGCAGACCTTGAGTCCTTGCCTGCAGAGCGGGGCGAGCTCCTTCGCCACGGTGCCGCCGCCGGCGCCCGAGCCGACGATGACGACGTCGAAGCTCTTCTCAACCATGGAGACGCCCGTTCCCGTCGAACGACGGCGCGTACCGCACGGCGGGCCACACCTCGGGCTGCCCGTAGAACCCCATGAACGCGAGCGCGCGGAGCCCCCAGAAGCCGCTCCGCAGCTTGAGGACCGGCGCGTCGAGGAGCCAGCGCAGCACCGCGTCCTGCCGGGCGCCCGACAACCGGTCGAACGGCGCGCCGAAGCGGAGCAGCGGGGCCCACCGCAGCATGGTCAAGAACGCGCCGAGCTGTCTCCGGATCGACCGCGGCCGCTCGGCGAGCGCCTTCCGCACGAGGCCGGCGAACCGTCCGCGCCCGCCCTCGTCGAGCGCCGCGACCGCCGGGACGACGCGCTCCGCGACGCGGAGGAACACCGCCCATTGCCGCTCACTCAGGGGGTTCACCGCCGCATTAGACGCCGGCGGGGGTGGCCGGTCAAGCGGAGTGCCCGCCGGCGATGGGGTTCCGGCGTGGGAACGTCCGACGCTGCTGCAGCGCGGCGCCGCCGGTCACCCGGCGCCCTCACGCCGGGTCACTCCTCGCTGTCCGGCGGGTACAGCTCCGGCTGCACGCCGGGGCCGCCGGGTTCGAAGCAGCGGCGGCAGCGCGCCTCGTACACGTCGGCGGCGCCGACGACGACCTGCTCCTGAGCCTGGGTGAGGCGCTGCGTGTACGACGCCGGGGCGCCGCACCGCGCGCAGATCGCGTGGACCTTCTCGACGTTCTCCGCGACCGCCAGCAACTCGGGCATCGGCCCGAACGGCTGACCGCGGAAGTCCATGTCGAGGCCGGCGAGGATGACGCGCTTGCCGAGGTCGGCCAGGTGGCCGACGACCCGGACCAGGTCCGCGTCGAAGAACTGCGCCTCGTCGATCCCGACGACGTCGGTGCGCGGGTCCACACGCCCGAGGATGTCGGCGGCCTTGGCGACGCGCTCCGCCTCGAGGCGCCACTTCGAGTGCGATACGACCTGGCCGGCGGAGTAGCGGTCGTCGAGGCCCGGCTTGAACACCTGCACCCGCTGCTTGGCGATGATCGCGCGTCGGAGCCGGCGGATCAGCTCCTCGGACTTCCCGGAGAACATGCTGCCGGTGATCACCTCGATCCCGCCGCCCCAGGGTCCGGTTGGCTGCATCGCGCCTCCAGCGGGCGTTGTACCACGAGGGGCGCCGCGGCGCCACCCGCCGCAACGCGCTCAGCGCGCAACGCCGGCGGGGAGCCTGCCGAGCCACCGTACGACGAGGCCGGCGACGGCGGGGCGGACCCAGATCGCGTCCGCGACGACGTCGAGTTGCGACTCGGGGCTGTGGAGGAGCACGAGCGGCTGATACTCCAGGCGGAACTCCGGGATCCCCGCCACGGAAGCCTCGGCCGCAGCGACGACGGCGCGGGCGTCGTGGATCTGGGGGACCGGAGCCCCGGTGTAGATGATGTCGCGCCGCCCGGCCGCCTGCCGCAGCCCCCAGAGACGATGCCCGGTGCCACCCTCCCGTTCCTCCGTGACGACGGTGCAGAGCCCGAACATGTCCACGGTGGGCAGCCCCGAGGCGTACGGCAGCGCTCCGGACGGGCCGCTCGCGAGCGTCGTGGTGCGCGGCAGCGCACTCCCCAGCGAGGCGCCGAGCGCCTCCCACCAACGCGATTGGACCCGGTGCTCCGCCATCGCGCGCCACGACGAGCCGACCAGGCGGGCGGCCGGGTCGGCGACCGGAGCCAGCTGGAGACACCCCCAGACGGCCATCGCGATCACGGAGGCCGTCGCCCAGATGCGGCGCGAGGCGGCCGCTCCGGCGACCAGGAGCACGAGGAGCGGCGCGAGGTACCGGCTGCCGGGCATCCAGTCGCCCCCCCGCGCCACGACGAGGAACGTCCACGCGCCCGCTCCCGCGAGGGCAGGGAGGAGATCGCGCCGACGCGAGAGCAGGAAAGGAACGCCGACCAGGAGCGGCCACCACTCCGCCGCCGCGCGGGCAAGGTACGAGACCCCGAACTCCGGTCCGGCCGCCGCCGAGAACCCCTTCACCGTGACAGACCGCGGCAACGGCGCGCCGAAGTAAGCGAGCCTCGCGGCCGCCATCACCGCGGCGGCGCCCAGCGTCGCGAGGAGGAGCGTTCGGAGCCGCGGTGAGGGCCTCCGCAGCCAGGGTGCGGCGGCGAGACCGAGGACGATCGCCTCGGGGCGGAGCGCCGCGACGGCTGCGCCGGAGATCCACGCGAGCCGCGCGCGGGCTGCGGCGACCGCCCACACCGCGAGCCAGAGCGCGGCCGCGTACGCCGACGTCTCGAGGCCGGTGGCTGCGTACATC
>Ga0335070_10002026_pt1 | contig 23556 bp, 18 predicted proteins | sample Lox_Sample_13_FD_206722 | JGI IMG/M metagenome (GOLD analysis project Ga0335070, IMG submission 206722) | Soil microbial communities from Loxahatchee National Wildlife Refuge, Florida, United States - Lox_Sample_1.3 | ecosystem: Environmental > Terrestrial > Soil > Wetlands | place: USA...
GTACGTCGCCTCCGTCCGGCCCCAAGACCGCCCACTGACCAGCCCACAGCGTGGTAGCGCAGAACAGCCCGACCACCATCACTATCAACCACTTGTGCGAAAGCAACCGTAGTGTTGCGGAAATCATCGTGAGTTTTGCCCCTGCGAACAGAGATACCCTGCGCAGGCAAGAGTGCCAGCCTAGCACGGGTCCAGCAAGTTACCGAAGGGAAGATGACAAAGGGCCGGTCGGGTGTTGCTCCCGGCCGGCCCGAGGTTTCGCCTAAGTCCTTCGCCTACATCGCCTTGGCTTTCTTCTTGGCAACTGGCTTTGGGTGGTCGGGAATCGGCTTAACCACGTTCTCATCCACGGGCGAGGTACCAGGCTCGGTAAAGCTGGCGCCGGCGGGCACGATCCAGTACTCGGCCGTTTTGCCGCCCTCGCTGCTGGTTCGGACTTCGATGCGGCTGGCATCGATTCCCTGCTTGGCCTCGCCACCCGACAGATATGCCTTGGAATCCACGGCGCGTTCCGCCGCCAGGTTCTTGCGCTTCTCGGTCGGATCAGCGTTGCCCACGATTACCAGCTTGGCATCCGGGTCATGTTGCAAGCGCTGCGCTACATCGTCCAGCACCGCCTTGCAGGTGTTGTCCACGCGCCACGGCTTCACCGGGTTGGGAAAGTCACAGGTGCTCAGCTTGCTGGCCTGTGGTGCCGGCGGAGGTGGTACCTCAACCGTGACCTGAGTGGACGCCGAGGCGGTAAGACCGCGCGAGTCGGTGCAAGTCGCGCTTACCGTAATCGGTCCGGCTGACGCACCGGTGGTATTCAAGGTCGCGGTATTGCCCGAACCTGAGATGCTGCCGCCACTCGCGGTCCAGCCACTCACGCTCACCGAAGCGTTGTCGGGACTGCTGCAGGTGCAGGTGACGGTGGAGGCCGTACCCGCTTGCACGGTCGCTGGATCGGCCGAGCAGCTCATGGTCGGCGGATTTTTCGGCGGCTCTTTGACCGTGAAGTTCGCCGTGCAACTCGCCTCCCCGCCCTTCTTCACCTTGGGGTCGGAGATGCGCGCGGTGACGGTATAACTGCCACCCGCGACTCCGTTGGTGTCGATGCTGGCAGTGTTGTCCTTGCCGGTTATTTTGCCGCCAGTGCTACTCCAGTTGTAGGTGAGGGTGTGCTTGGCATTGAAGTTGGTGCCGGTGGCAGTTGCCGTTACCGGCTCGCCCACCATGACCTCGCTGGGCTGCACCGAGCAACTCGCTGATGGCGTGACCGCGGGCGGATAGCCGAAGTTAAACAGCAGGCCAGTGCGCAGCCGGGCCCCATTGAATGTGGGGCGCCGCAGGTCGTCGAATGCCGGCGAAACCGCATGCGGGAAGTGATGGCGGGCCAATACGTAATCCGCCTCAATCAGACGGAAACTCAGCGGACGCCAGATCTTAAGGTCGATTCCGCCGCCCAGTATCGCCCCGATTCCATTGCTTACCTCCAGGTTCGGAGCTTTGAATCGGTTAAAGCCGACCAACGTATGGGCGAAGAGGTTCAGCCCTTCGGTTCGCCACATAAAACGTGGCCCGGCGGATATTGTGGTTTCGTTGCCGAACTTGTTGAAGTTGCCTCCGTAGTCCACCTCGACGGCCCAGTACTGATCGAAGTTATAGGCGCCCGCCCCGCCTACGCCTTGGGGAATTGACGGCAGCTTGACGGCCACCGGCGCGGTAGGGGGGAAGAAAGGAGCGGGTACACTCGCGCCTGGATTCAGCCATTGGTAGCCCACGAAAACGTCTACTTTGGGGACAGGCTCTTCCTGTGCCGACGCCGGCGTCACCGAAATCACCACCGCAGCCATCAACAGCAGAAGAGTAACGACCGGTACGCGCCTTCTACGTGCATCACAAGGTGCCATGTAATCCTCCGGGACTGTGCGGTTAGCCTGTTCTCCATGCTCAATGTTTCAAGACCTGGGGGCCAGCATGGAAAACAAAAGAAAGCAAAAGAATCAATATCTCTGCTGCAAGCCGACGATTCTACAGCATAGCGAGTTCAATGCACGCCATTTGAACACACAATACTACTCGCAGAGTCCCCGTCCAGCCAACTAGCAGAACTCCTACCACGCGCATCTATTCTCTTTTGGGAAGTCTCAGATTGATACCGCCCGGTCCTCGGCACCCGGCCAGCTGGCTGCAACTCTTCCGCGAAGACGCCCGGCACCTGCTTGCGAGGAGACACGGGAAGCTTGAATAATGGCTGTAAGGTCCACCGCTCCATGAGTCAGGAAAAAGTACTCATCGTCGAAGACGAGGAAAACGAACGCACCGGTTTGGCAGAGCTGGTGTCGGCTTGGGGGTATCGCGCCGAAACTGCTTGCGACGGGGAGGAAGGGCTGGACAAGGTTGCCAGCTGGTCCCCCGCCATCGTAGTGACCGACATGAAGATGCCGCGCATGGGTGGCTTGGAGCTGTTGGAACGAATTGCCGCTGCTGCCCAGACTATGGCGGTCATTGTGGTCACCGCGCAGGGTACCATCGACAGCGCTGTACAAGCCATGCGCATGGGAGCCTACGATTACATTACCAAGCCCATCGACACCAACCGGCTGCGCACGATCTTGCAGAACGCCTCGGCCCTGCTGGGTACGCGAACCGAACTCGAAGTCACCCGCCGTAAGTTGCGCGACGCCGGCTCGCTGGGGAGCCTGGTCGGTTCCTCGAAGAAAATGCAGGAGATTTTCCGCCTCATCGAGATGGTCGCACCCAGCACGGCTTCGGTGCTGATTACGGGCGCCAGCGGAACCGGCAAGGAACTGGTCGCGCGCACCATCCATGAACTCAGTCCGCGCCGCCCCAAACCCTTCGTCCCCATCAACTGCGCGGCCATTCCCGAAACCCTGATCGAAAGCGAAATCTTCGGCCACGAGAAGGGCGCGTTCACTGGAGCGCTGGAGCGCCGTACCGGCTGCTTCGAGCTGGCTGAGGGCGGAACCTTGCTGCTCGACGAGATCGGCGAGATGCCAGTGGGCACGCAGGCCAAGCTGCTGCGCGTTCTGGAAGACCGCAAACTGCGCCGTTTAGGCAGCAAGACGGAGACCACGGTGGATGTCCGCGTTCTTGCGGCTACCAACAAGGTACCGGAGGAAGCGGTGGCCCGGGGAGAGTTGCGCAACGACCTCTATTATCGGCTGAACGTTTTCAACATCCACATGCCTCCCCTGCGCGAGCATAAAGAGGATATTCCGGAGCTGGTGCAATCGTTGCTGGCCGAGATGAGCGCCAAGCACGGCAGGAAGGTGGCAGCGGTCAGCGAAGCGGTCCTGAACCTCTTTCAGAACTATTCCTGGCCCGGCAATGTGCGGGAGCTACGCAACAACCTGGAACGCGCGGTCATCGTTTGTGACGGCGCCATCATTGAGACCAAGCATCTGCCGCCGGGTTTCGGTCAGACCCCGGTGCGCACCTCTTCTGAAGAGCCCGATGCCGTCCGCCTGGGAGTGGGCACAACGGTTGGGGAAGCCGAGAAACTGCTGATCCTCAAGACCCTTGAGGCAACAAGCAATAACAAGACCCGCGCCGCTGAAATTCTCGGCATTAGCCTGAAAACCCTGCATAATAAGCTGAAGGAATACGGCAGCGCCGCCGCCGAGACCGCTTCCGGCAAGGAAGAGTAGCGCCGGTCCTGCCGGTATGCGTCAGGACATCGCCACGGAATCGGTCGGGCGCCAACCCAAGCCAGAAGCTACTAGCCAGAGGCCCATGGGCTAGCAACTGACATGCGCCGAAGAACCAAACTCGTGCTTGCCATCACCTTCATGGTGGCCGCACTGGTGTCGGCGTTCTCGTACATTTACATCTCCCAGATTCTGCGCCAGCGGGTGACGAGCGCCCAGGACACCGCCTCTTACCTGACTTCCGAACTGGTCTATGTCGCGGCCAATGCGGCGCCGGACTTGACCAGCACGCGCGTGGACACCAGCAATCCCGAGGCGGTGCGCCGCGCCACCGCCTACTACCTCGGCACCGACCGCGATCTGAACACCATGCTGGAATCCGTTGTAGGCAACTGGCCGATCATCTACGACGCCGCCATCGTGGACGCCAATGGCAAGGCCATTCTGCACACCAATCCAGATTTGATGGGCAAGCCCGTGCCCGACCGCCCCGACTTTCAGAAAGTGGTGGACGCGAGGTTTCGCGAGCAACTCCACCTGCTGTATAGCCCGCCGACGGTCTACGACGTACGCATGCCCCTGGAGTTGAACGGCGCTCCCTTCGGCAGCATCCGGGTGGGGGTTTCCACCATCTTTCTCAGGAATGAACTGACCTCGCGGCTGCAGCATGCCACCATCTTCTCCAGCCTGGCTGTCCTGCTTTGCCTGATCCTGGCGGCGGGAATGTCGCGGATTGCGCTCGGTCCGCTGGAGCAGATCAGCCGCAGCCTGGACAGCGTGACCGCCGGCGACGCCGAGGCCATCGTATCCGAGCATCAGTCCAGTCACGATGAGTATGGGCTGGTCAGCCTGAAGATTGCCCACCTCGGCCGTCAGATGCGTGACGCCAAGGAGATATTTTCTGCCCTTAAAGACAACGTGGACCAGATCATGGCCAACTTGCAGGATGGCCTGATGCTGTTCACGCGGGACTCCCGGGTGGTGCTGGTGAGCGCTTCCGTGGAGCGCTTCCTGGGCCGCCCTCGTCGCGATCTTCTGGGCCGCACCGCGAAGGAGATCTTCACCCTGGACTCCGCGCTGGGAGCGCTCGTACTGGAGGCCTTCGGGCTGCGTCAGGGCATTGCCCAGCGGGAGATTGAGTCCCCCAACGGAAAGCGGATCCAGATCTCGCTCGACTTCATCCAGGAAGGCGGCACACAGATCGGCGCCCTGCTCACCCTGCGGGACGCCGAATCGGTGCGGCGGATTGAGGACGAGATTGAGGCTTCCCGCCGCATGTCTGCCAGCAGCCGCCTCACCCGCGGCGTGGCCCACGAGGTGAAGAATCCGATCAATGCCATCGTCCTGCACCTGCAATTGCTTCAGACCAAGCTGCAGCAGATTGACCCCGACACCCGCCGCCACATGGATGTCATCGGGAACGAGATTCACCGCCTGGATCGTGTGGTGCAGATTCTGGTGGACTTCACCCGCCCGCGCGACCTTCACCTGGAGGAAATCGACCTGCGCCGCATGCTGGAGGATGTGGCCACCCTGGCCGCCCCAGAGGCTGAGCAGCACGGCGTCATCGTCGACTCGCGCATGCCTTCCGAGCCGCTGGCCGTCAAGGTGGACACTGACTTTATGAAGCAGGCCATTCTCAATGTGGTGCTCAACGGAGTGCAAGCCATGCAAAACGGAGGAACCCTGTCCATCTCCGCACGACGCGAGGGGGACACGGTGACCACCGAAATCTGTGATCAGGGCCGCGGTATCGCCCCGGAAATTCAGGAGAAGATCTTCGAGCTCTATTTCACCACCAAGAAAGGTGGCAGTGGGATCGGCCTGGCCCAGACCTATCAGATTCTGCAGTGGCACTATGGCTCAGTGGATTTCGAATCAGTGGAAGGCCAGGGAACCACTTTCCGCCTGCGGTTGCCGCTGGCAGAAATTCGGGGATCGGTCAATGGCGCCAACGGCGAAGGCGTGACTCCGGTGCTCGGGTCCTCCAACTCCTGAGGGGGCCCGGTGTGCGAATGCCAAAAGGAATAGAATCTCCTCGAGGGATCGGCAAGGTTCAAACCGGCATCGAAAAAGTTATGACTCTGGCCGTAATTCTAGGAATGTGTGCGCTGCTGGCTCCGCCGCCGGCAAGTGCCTACAGCCAACCGGCGTTGACCGCGCAGGCGGCGCCGGCACCGCAGGACACCCCGCCCTCCAGTCCGCCCCCCTCGGAGCCTCCATCGGGCGCGCAGCAGGAACCGTCGTCGCCCGCTCCCGAGCAAGCCAAGCCCGCTGAGTCCGGCAGCCCTCAGTCGGCCCCGGCGCAGAGTGCCGCCCAGCAGCCGGAATCCTCGCAAACAGCCGAAACTGGCAGCCAGCCTCAATCCAAGCCTACGCCCGCTAAGAAATCAAAGAAGAAGGGCAAGAAAACCAAGGCTGCAACCCAACCCAGCGGCGGTCCGACCCGGACTGTGGTGCGCAACGGCAGCACAGCCGAACCGCAGATGCAGCTTTCTGCCGGCGGCAGCCAGGAGCAAGCCTCCCGTCAGCGCCAGAACACCTTGCGGTTGCTGCAGATCACCGAGACCAATCTGAGGAAAATTTCGGTTCGTCAACTAAACTCCGGCCAGCAAGACACGGTGAAGCAGATACGTACGTATATGGATCAGGCCAAAGCTGCAGCCGATTCCGGAGATTTGCCGCGCGCCCACAATCTCGCTTTCAAAGCTCATCTGCTCTGCGACGAACTGCTCAAGCAGTAAACTGCCACCACAAGAGTTGTGTGTTATTTTGCCGAGGGGACTCCTGATGGCAAACGAAACCCGGGAGCAGCTCCTCAAGATCGCAGACTTGAGATTGCACCCGTCTCTGACCAACCCAAACTATCTCGTGCTGCGCGGTCGCCGTCGGTTGCTCGAAAAGTGGTTGCGCCAGATACCTGGCCGGGACTGGGTGGTGCTCGATGTTGGCGCCCGTTACCAACCCTATCGGCCGCTCATCCAGCATCGGACTAAACGATATGTAGCGTTTGATAAGCTCCCCACAGATCCCACCAGCCTGAATCGCCAGTGGTCCGAAAGGCGTCTTCGGGATGGAGAAAAAGTAGGTTCATACCTGCTTCTGTCGTCGAACCTTTGCATCAGCCGGAACCCGGCTGAGGGCAGGATGAGAAGATGAACGGTAGTATGGCGGAGATTTTCGCAATGGTGCCGCCACTTCTGGGAACCCGTTAGTAGTTTGGAACCCGCTAAATTAAGGGCAATACTTTTCCGGCGCGATGCTAGAATGAGCGCAACCGTTCCGCCAAAATCGTGGCAAGGAAAATTTCTGCAGTGAGTGCCGGAGCAGGCAATGATGAGATTCTCTTCATTTTTTTCGCTTCGGCACGGTGTTGCGAGGAGTGCTGATGGATTCGGGACCCTTGATTCCAGCCAACGGCCAGGTTTTGCGCGAGGTTCAGCCCGCCTACCCGATCGAATTTACCCGGTCTCCCCATGTCTATCCGGCGCTCCTCGTGCAGGATTCCGTACTCAGGGAATATCTGCGGATCCTCATCAAGCGCAAGTGGGTGGTCCTTTCCAGTGTGGCCCTTATCTTCTCGGTCTTAGCCATCGCCACCCTGAGGAGCACCCCCATCTACGAAGCCTCGGGCAGCATCGCCATTAACAAGCCAGATCCCGAGATCATGAATCTCAAGGATTCTCCCAACGGCGGAGACTACTACTACGATCCCGCCGACCTGGATACCGAGGCAAGTATCCTGCGCAGCGATCTCCTGGCCTTGCAGATCATCAAGCAGCTGAGCCTGGATAAGCAGCCTGAGTTTGGCGGTCGTGGGGAGCCTCCCGCAAACTCGCTGGGACTGGCCACGGACGCGCTCCAGTTGGATTCTTCCCGCACTTCGGAGCTGCTCGCTGCCTTCAAGGCCAACCTGCACGTGGCGCTGCGGCCCGACACCCGCATTATTGAAATCCGCTACCGCAGCCCGGACAAGAACCTGGCGGCGCGTGTGGTCAACACCTTGATCAGCACGTACATCGAGCAGAATTTCAAGACGCGCTTCGAGTCCACCATGCAGACTTCCGACTGGCTGCAGAAACAGTTGGCGGACCTGCAGATCAAGGTCGAGACCTCGCAGGAGAAGCTGGTCAAGTATCAGAAGGAACACGAAATTCTGGGCATTGACGAAAAGCAGAACATCATCACCTCCAAGCTGGACGAATTGAACAAAGAACTGACGGCGGCCGAATCGGACCGCATGGAAAAGGAGTCGGTGTACCGCATGGTGCAGTCCGGCGACGCCGACACAGCCGCAGCCGCCGCAGCCGCTGACGCGGAAGCCGGCAACGGCGCGAGCAGCGGCTCCTCTCTGCTGGAAAAATTGCGCGAACAAAAAGCCGATCTGAAGATCCAGGTGGCGCAACTCAGCACCCAGTTTGGCCCCTCGTATCCCAAGGTCGCCCAACTCAACAACCAGTTGAAGGAAGTGGACACGCAGATCCAGCTCGAAATGAAGAAGGTGGTATCCGGGGTGCGCGGCAACTACCTGGCTGCCCTGCAGCGGGAGAACATGCTGAGCGACGCCCTGGAGCGGCAGAAACAGGATGCCAACCAACTCAATGAGAGCGCCATCGACTACAGCCTGCTGAAGCGTGACGTCGAGACCAACCGCACCCTGTACGAAGGCCTGCTGGAGAAGTTGAAGGAAGCGGGTGTCACCGCCGGCCTGCGCTCCAACAACATTCGTCCCGTGGACAGGGCGCGTGTCCCCACTGGGCCCACGGAGCCGAATGTGCCGCGCAATCTTTCGTTCGCCCTGGCGCTCGGCCTTTCCACCGGCATTGGCTTGGCCTTCTTGCTGGACGGCCTGGACAATACGGTGCGCACGCCCGAGCAGGCGCAAGTTATATCCGCGCTGGCGTCCCTGGGAATCATTCCTCTTGGCTCCAAGACCACGGAGGCCGGCTCGCAGCAGAAGCTGGCGGTGGCTTCCTCCAAAGAAGCAGTGGAGTTAGTCACCCAATCGCGACCCCAGTCGCAGATGGCAGAATCGTACCGTGCCTTGCGTACTTCTCTCTTGCTCGCCTCTCTGGGGGCGCCGCCCAAGGTCATCCTGATTACCAGCGCTCTGCCGCAGGAGGGCAAGACTACGACCAGCATCAACACCGCCATCGTGCTGGCGCAAAAGGGGACGCGGGTTTTACTGGTGGACGCCGACCTCCGCCGGCCCAGTATTCACAAGACCCTGGGCATGGGTCCGAAGATCGGCTTGAGCAACGTCCTGACTGGAAATGCCAGCATTCAACAAGCTACGGTTCGCTCGTCGCTCTTGCCGTCGCTGTTCGTGTTACCCGCGGGCACTCCGCCGCCAAATCCGGCGGAACTTCTGGCGTCCACCAACATGAAGGATGTTCTCGCCGCCCTGTGCGAAGAGTATGACCACATCGTCGTGGACACGCCCCCGACTCTCTCGGTGACTGATGCAGTAGTCATGTCCACCCGCGCAGACGCCGTGGTTCTGGTGATTCGGTCCGGTCAAACCACCAAGCAGGCCTTGCGCCGCGCCCGCGACCTGCTGATGCAGGTCAATGCCCGCGTTTGTGGGGTGCTGCTGAACGCGGTGGATCTCCGCTCGCCGGAGTACTACTACTATTACGAATACCAGGGGAAATATGGTCAACGCTACTATCACGAGGACGTGTTGACCGGCGTTGAGGAACCCGCTCCCAAGGCCACTTCCAGCGGCGCGTAGGGTCAGCACGGGATAGCGAGCCACCCGCGGACCGTCTCGTATGCAGATATCGCTCCACAGCCCAGCGAAAAAAATCCTCCTGCTGTCGCTGCTGCTGCTTGTGGTTTCTGCCTACGTTGGCTTCGCAGTTGCGCAATATCTGGCCGCCCGCCTCTCGCAAGCACCTGACCTGGCGAGCTTGCAACGTGCCGTTCGGTTGCAGCCTGGAAATGCCGACTATCGCTACCAGCTGGGACGTTATTTCTTCATCGTCCAGCGGAAGCCAGAACCCGCCGTGGCGGCCTACCAAGCCGCCATCGCACTGAATCCTCATGAGGCACACTATTGGCTCGACCTGGCAGCGGCCTATGCGCTGCTTGGCGACAGCAACCGGCAGGAAGATGCTCTGGAGCGTGCCCTCGTCGCCAACCCTCGAAGTCCCGATGTCGCCTGGGAGGCCGCCAACCTTGGCCTGGTTCGGGGAGAGACCGATCAGGCCTTGCGAGAATTCCGCGTGGTCCTGGAGAACGAGCCTACCTTGGCCTACTCCGCGCTGCAGCTCTGCTGGCGCGCGCGTCCCGATACCGATGCGCTACTGCGTGATGTCGTCCCGCCTATCCCCGATGTCTACGCGTCGTTCCTGACCCTTCTGACTGCGAAAAAGGAGACTGCCGCTGCCGCCCGCGTCTGGGCCCAGCTGGTATGGCTCCAATTGCCCATCCAACGCCGCTATGTGTTTGATTACATCCGCTATCTGGTGGGCCAACGAGATGCCGATCAGGCCCGCCTGGTGTGGCAGCAGGCAGCCAGCTTGTCCGGGCTTTCTGCCTATCAACCCTCGCCCGAAAACCTGGTAATCAACGGCGATTTCAGCCTCGATGTTCTCAACGGCGGGTTCGATTGGCTCTACCTGAAGTCTCCTGATGTTTTGCTGGCCCTGGACCCCACGCAGTCTCACAGCGGACACCGCTCCCTTTCGATCACTTTCGAGACCGCCAAAATCGAGGATGCCGGCATTCGGCAACTGATCCCGGTGCAGCCGAATACCCACTACAACTTCTCTGCCTATTTCAGGGCCGAAGATATCGAAGGCGCGGGTGGGCCCCGTCTTGCCATCCAGGACCTGTTCACGCAAAGCACCTACTTCGCCAGCGAAGAATTGAAAGACGCGAGTTTCTGGAAGCAGGTGGCCGGCTCGTTTACGACCGGCCCCGATTCGAAATTGTTAGTCCTGCGGGTGCAGCGCGTACCCGCGGGAAGTCCGATCAAAGGCAGGCTCTGGATCGACAGTGTGCGCCTGGTCGAAGGGGGCCGCGACGACCATGCCCACTGAAACGTCCGCAGCGGCGGAGGTCCGGTCCCCAGCGGCAGCGGGCCATGCCGCACCCTCGCTCCTGGATCCCTTCGTCTTCTGGGGAGTCTTCGGCCTGCTTCTGTTTGGCCCGGTCGCGTTCGGCGCCGTGGAACCCTGGTCCATTCTCATCCTGGAGACCGGAGCAGCCGTGCTTCTCGCGCTTTGGGCCATCCGCCAGGCCCAATCCGGTGAACTGCAGATCTTTTCCAATCCATTGTTTTTCCCGATGCTTGCTTTTGCGGCTGTCGTCATTCTGCAGCTCGCCCTCGGCCGCACTGCATATCGCTACCAAACTTTTTCCAGCGCGCTCTTGTATTGCGCGTACGGCACGCTTTGCTTTTTGGCTGCCCAGTGCCTGCGCCGGACCGCTCAAGTCAAGATGCTGACGGCGGTATTTTCGTCGTACGGCTTCGCGGTGGCGCTGTTCGCCCTGGTTCAGGGCATCAGTTCGAAGGGTAAGCTCTATTGGGTTCGCACGCCGGCCCACGGTGGGTGGATCTATGGCCCGTACGTCAATCATGACCACTACGCCGGCCTCATGGAAATGCTGGCGCCCATTCCGCTGGTGTTTGCGCTCACTCATTACGCGCACGGCCGGCGGAGAATCATGGCGGCGGTTGCCGCGGCGGTCATGGCCAGCTCCATCTTTCTCTCGGGATCGCGCGGCGGCATGGCGGCTTTCGCCGTGGAGATCGCCGTCCTTACTGTTCTCGCCAGCAAGAAACAGAAACCGGGTAAGGCTGGCCTGGCCGCAGGCATTTTCGTGGCCGTGATCGTCGGGCTGCTGGCCTGGCTGGGTGGCGGCGAACTGGCCAGACGCATGGCCAGCATTCACACCGAGGCACAAGCCGAATTGTCCGGAGGAACCCGGATAGCCATGGATCGCGACGCCTTGAAGATGTTCGCCCAAAGGCCAATCCTGGGATGGGGTCTGGGCGTCTTTCCCACGGTTTATCCCCAGTTCCGCAGCTTCTACACCGACTTTTATGTGAACGCCGCCCACAACGATTACCTGCAACTGCTGGTGGAAACCGGCGGGCTGGGATTTGCCACAATGCTGGGGTTTCTTGTGGTCCTCTATCGGCAGGCGATAAGGAAGTTGGGCAACTGGCCGGCGGACACCAACGGCGCCGTGGCCCTGGCTGCCATGCTCGGGGTCACCGGTATCCTGGTTCACAGCCTGGTGGACTTCAACTTGCAGATTCCCGCGAACGCAGCCCTGTTCTATGTGTTCTGCGTCCTAGCCGCGACGGAGCCGCGCTTTGGCTTGGCTAGCCGCGTTGTGCGCAGGCGAGCAGTGCCTCCGGAAAACCCTCAGCGCAGCGAAGCTCCCGCCTGACCCGCACTTGCCGGGGCAGGGCAGGACCCCAAAGCCCGAAAGCGTTCCACCGCTCGTACCTTCGTCTTGACGCCGTCCAGGGTCGCGGGGATGGGCGCGTGCGGTTTGCCCTTTTCCACCAAGACAATAATCGCCGCCTCCCCGGGGCTGTCTCCGGCACCCACGCCAACCCCTAAAACGGCAGGATCGGCGATCAGGCTGGTCAGGTGATTATTCTTGGCGGTGCTGGCGCGGGCCACCTGCGCCTCGGCGACTGTCACGGTGGTCAAATTTTGAGTACCCCCGCCACCTTGACTGCTATTGCCGGTGCAAGCCATGACAGTGTGCGGCGCTCCTCCCACGAATGTAGGAATGGCTTTGTTAGGGTTGACCGGATCAGGCAAGTCGTTCAGCACATCCTGGATCGGATTGGCCACGGTGTCCGTAGGGCTGCCGGCAAAGAGCAGGCCCACAGGTTGTGCCGTGTCCGAGTCCACGACCAGAGAGCCGGAATCTCCGGGACCGCTGAAGCTGCTGCTCACGATATCAATCTGGTTGTTGTATATCACCGTGAATGCAGTCGCATTCGAACCGCAGGAGGGACTGTAATCCACCTGTACATTGTCGAGATTGATGATGGCAATGGTGGAGCAAGTTAACCCAGTGGTGCGCCCACTCTTGGCCACTGCCATGCCGATCGTGGGCAGGACTGTAGTATTGGCCGGCGGAGCGGGCTGTGCCAAGCCGCCGCTCAGTACCCCCAGTTGCAGAATGGTGCCCGTGGTGTCCACTTGACCGCTCACGATTTGCGCCAGCGCTGCGTCCTCCGGCGTGGGCGCCGTCTGCAAGTTCACAAACTGAGAGAGATTGGCCACCGTCTGCCCCACCGTACAGGGCGGGAAGGTGTCCACCAAACCCGGTTGACTGATGGGGTCGCCGATCTTGCCTTTGTCGCTCTTGGCCAGCACGTGGTTGTTGCTCAGGATGTAATCGACACCATTTCTGGTAACCAAGGCCCCCAACGTTCCTGAGCAGCAGAAGCCGGCACTGGTGTCCAGCGAATTGCCGCCCGAGGTTCCCAGCGCGATCGGCGCCACCTGGGTTGCCTGGTTCACGCCAGGTCCCCCGGCCGAAATTGTGCAACTCGCGTTGGCCGATTGCGTCGTATCAACCTGAGCCGTGGCCGTCACGTCGAAGGCGGGTGGGTCCGGAATGGCGGCGGGGGGGGTATACAACCCAGCCGTGGTGATGGTCCCGAAGGTCGTGTTGGGATCTCCGGGAACGATCGGAGGAAAGCCGACAACATTCAGCGTCCAGTCCACATTCGTGTTATTGCTACCCGTCACCGTAGCGGTAAACTGCTGCGGCGCCCCGCTCGGCGGCAGCGTTGCGCTTGGCGGAGAGACCGATACCCCGACCGTGACCGTGATACCCAGCGAATCCGACTTCGACGTATCCGCCTTCGCGACGGCTGTCACGGTCACCAAAGCAGGATCCGGGATGGTTGATGGCGCGGTGTAGGCCCCGAATGTGCTGATCGTACCCACCGTGCTGTTGCCGCCGGTCACACCGTTTACCTCCCAGGTTACTGCGGAGTTGTTGACGGCACCGTTGACCTTTGCGGTGAAGAAGAGCTGCCTGTCAACGCTGACCCTGGTTTCCGGCACGGAGATAGTTACGGTCAGCTGGGGTGGTGGCGTACTGCCTCCCCCACCGCACCCTGTCTCAGCCAGGATCAGCAACCAAGCACAGATGATGAACAGGAAATGATTCCGCATATTGCCCTCCGGGTATTGGCAAAATGCAATCTTAGCCCAGGGATGAACTTAGATGCCGGGAGGAAAAGTAAAGAAGATGTCAAATCTTCGGGGGAAATACGACTTGGAACGAGTCCGTTCACACTGCCCAGCCCGTAAAAACCTCAGTTCTGCGGGCCGGACGGACTCAGCGGCTCATCCCCTTGCAGCAGGACCCAGATCAGCAGACCGCTCACCGCCCCTACCCCGAGCCATTTGGCGTACGTGGTATCCAGAATGCCGCGAGTGGCGGCTGGTGCCGCGGCTCCGCCCCTGCGCTTGTCCTTCTGCTGAGTCTGCGACTCATCGCGGGTCGTTTCCTCACCTTGTGGCAGCGTGCTGCTCGTGCCCGACCCGTCGCTGATGCTCACATCGCCGATGTGTGCCGCAATTTGAACCGTTCCATTGACGTCGGTAACCTCGAATTCCGTCCAGGCCGTGGACGCCGGAGCCACGGTCACCTCTCCGGCCCGAGTCATCATGCCCTTTGAAGTGGCGATGCTTACGCCGCCATGTTCCAGGGAAACTGCGTCGCCTTCAAACTTCACCAGCGAGTCCGACAAGATCATCACGTTCGAACCCGTGGCATTAATATTGGCCATCGAGTCCGCTTGGGTCTGCACCATGTCCCCGGGAAAAATCGCCGACGACCGCGGCACGGTACTGCCGTTAATCCACGCCGATCCCCTGGCGTACAGCATGGCCGCGCCCGAATCGGTGGCCATCAGTGACAATGGAAACACAGCGATCATCATCCAGCAGAGCGCATTGCGGATCATAGACACGCGTACACCTCGACTCCCACGTTTTAGCCGATTTTCGCCATCGTAGCCCGCGGCCCGGGGCCCGTCAATTATCTATCTGGTCACCGCCAGAGATCGCTAGGACATAGGTGCCCCACAGGCTATCGCCAGCGGTCCACCACTTCCCACCACAGCAGGCGCAACCACTCATCAAAGTTCACTTTGGCCCACTGCCGCCGACGCCACCACTGCGTCCCGAACTCGCGCTCATCGTATGCAGCGGCCACACAGTAGTCGTGGTTGGGCGCCTCCCGCTCAAAGGTGCTCAACGCCCGCCGGGTGTGATAGTCGGAGGTAACCAGCAGGACCTCCCGTCCGGCGTTTTGCAGACAGCGGGCCGCATCCCGGGCCTCACCCTTGGTGGACAATGCGTAAATCGGGCAGACGGTGATTGCTTGGGCCTGCGGCAGTCCGTCCACATACCGCTGCGCCAGTTCCGGCTGGCTCCATTGATAGATCTTCGCTGCCGCTGGGACATCCAGGATCATCCGCCGGGCATAACCCTGATTCAGCAGCTCCAGCCCACGCGCCGGCCGCCGGTCCGTTTCTCCGGCTATCACCAGGATGACGTCCGCTTTGCGGGGCTGGTCCACGACCAGAAACCAACCCGAGGTTGCCACCATGACCAGGAGTAGGGTTGCTACCAAGACGAGGAGCACTCGCAGCTTTCGCATTTTCTCTTGCGCCTCCCCGCATTCGCTGAGTCGTAGGGTGACTGAAGTAACCAGGATTACGCCACAAATAGCCTGCAGTGGCGTAAAAATGTAGTCGAGAAAGCAAGCCCCGCGCTAAGCATCCAGGGGCAGCGTGCTAAAATTTCCGCGTACGAAAATCTTTCAATATGACGACAACCTCTGTGCCCGCCACCCAGTTTTCCGAATTGAAAACCAGGATCGAAGCCCGTCAGTCCAAAGTGGCCATTATCGGTCTCGGGTATGTCGGCCTGCCCTTGGCTCTGCTCTACACCGAGCAGAAGTTTCCCGTTACGGGGTTCGACATTGACCAGCGCAAGGTGGCAACCCTGACGGAGGGTGGCTCCTACATTTATCGCATACCTGCTTCCGAGATTCAGCAGGCGCGTGCCCGCGGCTTTGCCGCCACCGCCGACTATTCCCGGCTGGTTCAGATGGACGCCATCATCATTTGCGTTCCCACCCCGCTCAACGAGTACCATGAACCGGACTTGAGCTTCATTACTGACACCGCGACCGCCATTGCGCCACACCTCCGCCCCGGGCAGTTGGTCGTGCTTGAGAGCACAACCTATCCGGGCACCACTGAGGAGGTCCTCATCCCGATCCTGGAAAAAGGCAACCGCCATGGCCTGAAGGCGGCTCGTGGAGGCACCCCCAACGGCAAGGAGTTTTACGTCGCCTTCTCGCCCGAACGGGAAGACCCCGGTAACCAGACCGTGGCCCGGCGCGATATCCCGAAGGTCATCGGAGGGCTCGATGCCCAGGCGTCGGAAGTGGCAGCAGCGTTGTACGGCGCCATCTTCAACCGCGTCGTCCCCGTCTCCTCCCCGGCGGCGGCGGAGATGACCAAGCTTCTGGAAAACATCTACCGCTGCGTCAACATCGCCTTAGTCAACGAACTCAAGCTGCTGTCCCTGCGCATGGGATTGGACATCTGGGAGGTCATCGAGGCGGCTTCCACCAAACCCTTCGGATTTCAACCCTTCTATCCCGGACCCGGCTTGGGCGGACACTGCATTCCGGTCGATCCCTTTTATCTGTCCTGGAAAGCCAAGGAGTGTGACTTTCGCACCCGCTTCATCGAACTTGCCGGCGAGATCAACACGGCCATGCCGTATCACGTGCTGGCCTCGGTGGTGAGCGCGCTGAACCTGCACAAGAAGGCGCTGAACGGCGCCCGCGTTCTGGTGCTGGGCGTGGCCTACAAGAAAGATATTGACGATTTGCGCGAGTCTCCCGCCCTGACCATCATCGAGTTACTGCAGAAGGAGGGCGCGCAAGTGAGCTATCACGACCCCTACTTCCCGCGCGTCGGTAAAGGCCGCAAGTACGATCTCCAGATGACATGCGCTTCGCTGGAGAACCTCGGCCAGTACGACTGTGTGCTCATTGTCACCGACCACTCCGACTACGACTACGCCCGCATCGTGCAGGAATCGCAACTCGTGGTGGACACCCGAAACGCCACCCGCGGTCTGCACAGCCCGAAGATCGTGCGCTGTTAGAGGAAGCCGGGAGTTGTGTAATTTGGTGGGCGCATGATCGGGGACGGTGTTCTCACCGGGCCGGTTTGGCGAACAAATGACTCAATCGCCCTGCCACGATCTCTTTCCTGCAATGACTCTTGCGGTCCACTCAGAAGGGCAAACAGGTGTAAATTTTTGCCTTCCTGCCGTCAGGTTTTGGTAAGATGACTCACCGCTAATCTAAGTAGCTGCGAAAACAACCGCTTAACCTCGTCTTGCGTAGACGGAAGTGGTCTTATTCGTGCTCTCAGAGATCGGAAGTCGCACCTTCCCTACCCTCTCTTGCCGGAGGCCGGGGACAGATCGCCCTTCGTCACGACAAACTTGGCCGAAAGGCAGCTTTCGCGAGTAGCTGCACATCAGACGTATATTATGTCGCAAGTTCCTGGGTCTTACCTGTTTGCGGGACTACCTCATCGGCGGCCACCGTGGAGGGAGTTTGTATTCAGCATAGGCACGCAGAGCGCCGCCCTAGTGGTACTCGCGTGGGTTGGAGTGCTCCACCCCGAGGTGCTGGTTCCTCCGGTCCACGACTACCACTTCATCCAGCTGGTGAACACGCCGCCTCCTGTGAACCATGAACCTGCTCCGGTGCGGCTCATCAAGCCCCCGGTTGTGGCTCATCTGGAGACTCCGCCGCCCACTGCCCTGCGGCTGCCTCCGGAGAAACCCAAGGCGCCGGTGCCCGAAGCCGAGCCCGCACCCAAAGTTGAAGTCGCTACCGAACGTGTGGAATTGCCGCCGACTGTGCCTGTCATCCCCCGGCAGCTGGTGAAGACCAATGTTTTCTCCACGGGCAGCTCGATGCCACCCACCATTGCCCGCGCCCCGCAACAGGTGCAGACGGGTGGGTTTGGCGATCCCAATGGCGTGCCCGCTCAGGATAACCATGGCAAACCGGTAACCATCGCACGTTTGGGCTCCTATGACCTGCCCTCGGGACTGGGCTATGGCAATGGGGCCGGAGGAGCCAGAGGTGTCCGCGGAGTGGTGGCCAGCGCTGGATTCGGTGGCGGCGTGGCTGTCGGCGACGGCACCGGAAGGGTGAATACCTCTCGCGGCACCGTACGGGAAAGCGGTTTTGGAGACGCGGAGCCGGCGGCTGCCGCTCCCGTCCGCTCCAAGCCGGCGGAGACCGCAACCCCCAAACTCCTCCCGGCGGAAATTGTTTCCAAGCCCATTCCCGTCTACACCGAGGAAGCCCGGAAGCTGCGCATTGAGGGCGAGGTTCTGCTGGAAGTCGTCTTCGCGTCCTCAGGCAAGCTGCGCGTCGTGCGTGTCGTCCGTGGCCTGGGTCACGGACTGGACGAGGCAGCCATCCAGGCTGCTCAACAGATTCGTTTCAAGCCAGCCTTGCGGGATGGTCAGCCCGCGGATTCCACTGCTGTGCTCCACATTGTCTTTCAGTTGGCCTGAAGCCAAGGCTTTGGGAAGGATTTTATGCGTATTCTCAGCACCGTGGTATTGACCCTATTTGCGTTGATAGTTATCCCGACCTGGACTTTCGCTCAGGGGAGCAATTCCAGCAGCGCGTTGTCGCCAGTTCGCGACCAGGCTCCCGCTCAACTGAGCGCGCCCTCGCTCCCCGCGGCCTCGTTCAACCAAGCGATCGATCGGATGGTGGAACGCGAGCACTTTTTCACTGCCCAGATGCGCCATCTCCACCCGCTGGCTGAAACCTACATTCAAAACCTCAAACCCGACAAAGAAATGGGCGACGTCCCCGTCAGCGACCAGTATTTTCTCGGCCGCCTCGACTTGACGAATGGCGCCGACGACCGCTCCTTCATGGGACAACCCGGCTTCGGCACCCGCCTGGTCTCCAAGCTGACCAGCCTTTACTCCATGCGCTTCCTGCCGCTTGGCTTCGCTCAGATGGTCATTCTCGATGATGACTTCCAGCGCAAGGCCTACGACTTCACCTTCGTACGCCGCGAATTTCTGGGAGAAGTACGCTGCCTGGTGATTGACCTCCAGCCCAAGCCGCATGCCGGCAATGGGCGGTTTCTGGGACGCATCTGGGTCGAGGACCAGGATTACAACATCGTGCGCTTCAATGGCACCTATTATCCTCACCCCAAGTCTGGCTACTACCTGCATTTTGACAGCTGGCGCCTGAACCTGCGGCCGGGCTTGTGGCTGCCCGCCTATATCTACAGCGAGGAGTCCGACCCACACACCAGCGGTCTGAAGGGCCTGCGCTTCAAGGCCCAGACCCGGCTCTGGGGGTATGACTTGCAGCACCTGGCGCATAGCGAAGAATTCACCCAGATCACGGTGGACTCTCCGCAGACTGTGCGCGACCAGAGCGAGGCGGCACAGGACGCCACACCGGTCGAGAGCCAGCGCCTGTGGCAACGCCAGGCGGAGGAGAACGCCCTCGAGCGCTTGCAGAAAATTGGCTTGCTGGCGCCGGAAGGTGACGTGGATAAGACCCTCCAGATCGTCGTCAACAACCTGATCGTTACCAACAATCTGACGGTCCAGCCCGAGGTCCATACCCGCGTGCTGCTCACTACCCCGCTGGAGTCCTTCACCATCGGGCACGCGATTGTGATCAGCCGCGGCCTGCTGGACGTCCTGCCTGACGAGGCCTCCCTCGCCATGGTGCTGGCCCACGAGCTCAGTCACATCGTGCTGGGCCATTCCATGGACACCAAGTACGCCTTTGATGACCGCATGTTTTTCCCCGACGAAAAGACCTTCGAGCGCCTCGATTTCAACCGCGATCCGTCGGAAGAGGAAGCGGCGGATAAGAAGGCGGTGGAACTGCTGACAAACTCTCCTTACAAGGACAAGCTGGCCAATGCCGGGTTGTTTCTGAGGGCTTTGGAGGCTCGAGCGCCCGATCTCAAGAACCTGATCCGGCCTCACCTGGGCAACGGCCTGGCCAGCGGCAAGTTTATCCGCATGTCAGCTCTGCTCAACTCGGCTCCGCAACTGCAGTTGCAGCGTACCGACCAGATCGCGGCCTTACCTTTGGGCGGACGAGTGAAGCTGGATCCCTGGAGCAACCATATCGAGCTATTGAAGACCAAACCGGTGGCGCTGACCTCTCCCCGGGAGAAGATGCCGTTCCAGGTGACACCCTTCTTCCCTTATCTGACGCGGCTGTCGAGCGCGGCTCCAGACAAGGTGGCCAGTACCACCCCGCCCAGTTCGGATCCGGTAAAGTAGGACGGAACGCAATCAACTGTTCTTCCAACAAAAAGCCTGGGCGTGGGCCCAGGCTTTTCAAACACAAGGAGGAGACGAGGACAGCAATAACCGCGGGCTGGGGAGACTACGCGTGTTTGCCGATCAACTGCCGGACGTTACTGGATCGAACTGCCCACGGCCGAAAACACATTGTTGGCGTTGCCGCCAATCAAGCGAATCGTCCCCACGACGATTACCAGGATGACCGCCAGCATCACCGCATATTCAGCGATATCCTGGCCTTGTTCATCCTTCCAAAGCCGTTGTAAAAACCTTGCCACGGAGTTCCCCCCCTTCTTACCGGAGCGGTTAGAGGCAACAATGCTGCCGCGTAATCACGCACAACGATCCCTCATCCCTGAGCCGGTATGATCTATGGTAGGCCCCTGGGCAGACCGATGCCAATAGCCCAGGCGTGGCAGCCTATGGCACGAAAGTGCCATGCAGGCCGTAGGTCATGGGCGCCTTGCCTCACTTTCTCCCTTCCCGCTTCTGGGCCACGACCAGCCCCCGCGGTGTCGGCAGCAATAGCACCGAAATCAGGTCTTCTTTTTCCAGCTTCAATGCCGCCTCGCGCACGATTTTCAGATGCGAACTGGCATCATGCATGAGAATCACTCCGTAAGGACTGATCTGGGGCAGGAAACGGCGCACTTCCTGCTCCCGGACCGGCATGTCGCTGTCACTGAAAAACAGATCAATCTTTCCTTCGACCTTCATTTCCAGGCTGGATTCATTGCGCAGCTCGATCCAGTCTGCCACCGCCGATTGCTCAATCCGCTCCCTCGCCCGGGCAAACACCAGCGGGTCGGATTCACAACTGATGATCCTGCCACGTCCATTCGCCTTGAGTCCCTCCGCCAGCCAGATGGTACTGATCCCGCTGAAGGTGCCCGTCTCCACGATGAGCTCGGGTTTGATGGTGGTCACCATGGTCCGCAGGAATTCCAGCACCTCGACCTCCGCCGTCATGGAGTCGAGCATGCTCCAACGCTTGGGATGCGGGCACTCCGGCGTCGCCCGGTGATACTCCGGCCGCAGGGCATCTCCCGTGCGCTCCATTTGCCGCAGAATGCGGTGCTCCTGCTTCTCTTTCGTAAATAGCCGCTTCAGTCCCATGGCAGGGGCAGTATACGAGATCGGAGGAGATTTTCGATTGCCATTGCCAATTGCCGGTTCTTCATCGGAGCGGAGCGCCCCTGCTACTCCATCTCCATGCTAGATTGAAACGATGCGTGCCATCCTGCAGAAGCGTGCGCTGCGCTACGTCTTCGCGGCCAATCTGATCTCCATGCTGGGCAGCGGCATGAACGCCGCCGCCGTCGCCTGGTACATTCTGCAGGTCACACATTCAGAGATGGCCCTGGGAGTATTCGCTGTGGTGCAGACCATTCCGGCCATGCTGATGCTTCCCTTCACTGGCGTCATCATTGACCGCGAAGACCGCCGCCGCCTGGTCATGCTGCTTGACGCCCTGCGCGCCATCATCATCCTGACTGTCTCCTTGCTCGCGTTTGCGGGCAAGGTGAAGGTCTGGGAGCTTTACCTGATGAACACTCTGGTGGCGGCGGGATTCTGGATGTTCTGGCCCACCATCACGGCGCTGATTCAGGAGTTGACCCCGGACGAGGAATTTGTCCACGCCAACACCTTTCTGCTGGCGGGTATCCAGGGTGGCTGGCTGATTGCCGGCTCCATCGTGGGATTCGTCTACAACCATATCGGCCTAGGCGGGGTTCTGCTGATTGATTTCTCCACCTACCTGGTTTCGTTCCTCTGCTACTTCGCGGTGCGCAAGGGACGCCACGTGGTACCGCGGCCGGCGGAGTTGCGTGCCGACATCATGGCCGCGGAGACCGCGCTGGAACGTTTCTTGCGCGAGATGGGCGAAGGCCTCCGGTTCTTGCGCGGCAAGCCGAAGGTTGTCCTGCTGGGGATCAGTTGGGCACTGTTCCTGAGCGCCATGCTGACCGGAGTGGTGGTGACGCCGCCGCTGAGCGACAAGGTTTTTCACGCCGGCGCGGTGGGCTATGGCTGGCTCAATGCCGGATGGGGCACCGGCGCTTTTCTGAGCGCCTTGTACGCCCCACAGGTGATTGCCGGGCTGAGCGCGCGCCGCTCCATTGCGATCTCCATGGGCCTGCTGGCGATGTGCATGATCCTGGCCCCGCTCTCTCCTTGGCTGGCGATCGCGGTAGCCGTGTACGGGCTCATGGGCTCGGCGCGAGGCGTGAGCGGCGTCGCCATCAACACCAGCCTCATGGAACAGGTTCCGCAACATTTCATGGGGCGCGTTCAGAACACGTTTTATTTTGCCGGTACCGCGCTGCAAATTCTCCTGGCCATCACGGTGGGAGCGATCGCGCAGTACAACCTGATCGCGGGCTTTTCGGTTATCGGCCTGGTTTATGCCGCCGCATTCGTCAGTGCCAGTTGGCCGGTAGCGGCCACGCCTGCCATGCAGGAGGTCAGCCCGGCAGATTGAGCATCGGGTGTCGGGTCAAACCCCATTTTCCTGCGACCCGAGACCTGGGACCTGACGCTCGGGTGGTGCACTCTCCCAGCTGCCGCGCTTCTGCCTTGCGCACCCAAACTGTTATCCTTTCTGTTCAATTTCCCAGGAGCCATTATGTCCTCAAACCTCGAAGGCCGTACTGCTGTTGTCTTCGGAGTCGCCAATAAGCGCAGTATCGCCTGGTCGATCGCGCAGGGACTGCACAACGCCGGCGTCCAACTCGCCGTTACCTATCAGAACGAACGCCTGAAACTGGAGGCGGCGGACTTGATTCTTTCCCTGCCCGGTGCAGAGGCGTTCCAGTGCGACGTTTCCAACGACGCCGAGATTGATATGCTGTTCGCCACGCTAAAGCAGCGTTTCGGCAAGCTGCACGTGCTGGTGCACAGCGTCGCCTTCGCCCCGGCGGAGGAGTTGAAGGGCGATTTCGTCAATACCACGCGCGAAGGCTTCCGCATCGCGCACGATGTCAGTGTGTACTCGCTGATTGCCCTCGCCCGCGCGGCTGCGCCTCTGATGGAAGACGGCGGCAGTGTCATTACCATGACGTACTACGGCGCTGAGAAAGTTGTGCCTCACTACAACGTAATGGGGGTAGCCAAGGCTGCGCTGGAGTGCACGGTTCGTTATCTGGCGCACGACCTGGGGAAACGCCAGATCCGGGTGAATGCCATCTCTGCCGGCCCCATCAAGACCCTGGCCGCGCGCGGCATCGCCGATTTCAGCGACATGCTCAAGTCCCACGCCGCACGCGCTCCGCTGCAGCGCAACGTAGATGTGAATGAAGTCGGGGCGACGGGTGTGTTTCTGGCTTCCGATGCCAGTTCCGGGATTACCGGTGAAGTAATCTACGTGGATTGCGGGTACAACATCATGGGGTTCTAGAGGGCCTCTCTTTGCGCCCTTTGCGAGTCCTTCGCGAACTTTGCCGTCAAAAGCTCTTCACCGCAAAGAACGCAAAGAAAGACAATCAGCGGCTCTCCAC